>Ga0310821_100926_pt1 | contig 11677 bp, 6 predicted proteins | sample P4_ome_FD_201300 | JGI IMG/M metagenome (GOLD analysis project Ga0310821, IMG submission 201300) | Sorghum-adapted microbial communities from Joint BioEnergy Institute, Emeryville, California, United States - P4_Day56_Rep1 | ecosystem: Engineered > Bioreactor > SSF (Solid state fermentation) >... | reverse complement strand
CGGACGAAGCCCCGAAGCACTTGGTGGATCATGCTGGCAAAGCTCGACCTCGCACACACCAGCCCGCTTACGTCGGAGCATGCCCGGCAGCTCGACGGCTTGCTCGAGACCCTGTCGCCCGAGGAGGCGATCTGGATCAGCGGGTATCTCGCGGGCTTCGTCCGCCGCGCCCAGCCGGCGAACGCCGCGTCGGCGGCACCGGCGACGGGGGGTACCCCGATTACCATCGTTTACGGATCGGAGACCGGTCACGCCGCGGCCCTGGCCGAGCGCGCCGGTGAGCTGGCCCGGCAGAAGGGCCTGACGGCTACGGTCGTGGATACGGCCGACTTCCGGCCCCAGGACCTCAAGGGCGTCAAGCGGCTCGTTGTCGTGACGAGCACCCATGGCGAGGGCTCACCGCCCGACACGGCGGCCGATTTCTACGAATTCCTCCACAGTCGGAAGGCGCCCCGGCTCGAAGGCGTGAAGTTTGCCGTCCTCGGCCTGGGCGATTCGACCTACGAGCATTTCTGCCAGACCGGCAAGGACATCGACAAACGGCTTCAGGAACTGGGCGCGGAGCGGATCCACGCACGGGCCGATTGCGACGTCGATTACGAGGACCAGGCCAACGAGTGGATCGAGGCGGTGCTCGGTTTCTTCTCCAAGGAGGACGGGCCCTCGACCCCGAAGCTGAGCGTCGTTCAAGGCACCGGGGCGGGCGCCGTGCCGTCGGCCTCGCCGCACCCGCATGCGGCGGTCGTCCATGACGCCAAGAACCCGTTCCCGGCGACCGTTCTCGAATCGATCGTCCTCAACGGCCGCGGCTCGGACAAGGAGACCCGGCATATCGAGCTGTCTCTCGAAGGGTCCGGGCTGACTTACGAGCCGGGCGATTCCCTCGGCGTCATTCCGCAGAACGATCCGGACATGGTCGAGGCCCTCATCGAGGCGCTGAAGCTCGACGGGGAGGAGCCCGTGCCGGCAGGGGGCGCGGAGATCCCGCTTCGGGAGGCGCTGACCCGGCATTACGAGATCACTGCCCTTACGCCGCGCTTTCTGGAGCTCTATGGAAACGCGGCCCAGGCCGGAAAGCTTCGCGCCCTCACGGCGGCGGAGAACCGGTCCGAGCTCATGGCCTATATGGCCGGGCGGCAGGTGATCGACGTCGTGACGGAGTTTCCCGTCGAGGGCCTCGGCGGCAAGGCGCTGACGGAGATGCTGCGCCGGCTCCAGCCGCGGCTCTATTCGCTTGCCTCGAGCCCGGCGGCTTACCCGGACGAGGCCCATCTCACGGTTTCGGTCGTCCGCTACGACAGCCACGGCCGGCATCGAAAGGGTGTGGCCTCCACCTACCTTGCCGAGCGCTGCGACCTCGACGAAACCGTTCCGGTCTATGTCGAGCGCAACAAGAACTTCCGGCTTCCCGCTGATGGTTCGACCCCGATCATCATGGTGGGAGCGGGCACGGGCGTCGCGCCGTTCCGGGCCTTCCTGCAGCACCGACAGGAAACCGGCGCCGCCGGCCGGAACTGGCTGATCTTCGGCGAGCGCCGGTTCCGGACGGACTTCCTCTATCAGCTCGAGTGGCAGCGCTTCCTGAAGGACGGCGTGCTGAGCCGCATGGACGTGGCATTCTCGCGGGACCAGGAGAAGAAGGTCTACGTCCAGCATCGCGTTCTGGAGAAGGGGAGGGACATCTACGCCTGGCTTGAGGAGGGTGCGCACCTCTATGTCTGCGGCGATGCGAACGGCATGGCGCCCGACCTGCACGCGGCGCTTGTCGACGTCTTCCAGCGCGAGGGCGGGATGAGCCGCGAACAGGCGGAAGACCACCTCAAAACCTTGCAACGGGAAAAGCGCTACCAGCGCGACGTTTACTGATCGGATTCCAACCATGACCGCGCCTCGTACCGCGACGGACCGCAGCCGGGACGTCTCCCAGCCGCTGGACAAGCTCCACCCCAACGAAACGATCAAGGCCAGAAGCAACCACCTTCGCGGCACGATCGCGCAGGGCCTCGAGGATCCGATCACGGGGGCGATCTCGAGCGACGATCAGCAGCTTCTGAAGTTTCATGGCACCTATCAGCAGGACGACCGCGACCTGCGGGACGAGCGGCGGCGCCAGAAGCTGGAGCCGGCCTACCAGTTCATGGCGCGCGTTCGCCTTCCGGGCGGGATCTGCCAGCCCTGGCAGTGGCTCAAGCTGGACGAGCTTGCCCGCAATTACGGAAACGGGACCCTTCGGCTGACCACGCGGCAGACCTTCCAGTTCCACGGCGTCATCAAGAAGAACCTCAAGCGCACGATCCAGGGGTTGGACGCGGCGCTCCTCGACACCATCGCCGCCTGCGGAGACGTCAACCGCGGTGTGATGTGCGCGCCCAATCCCGATTTCTCGGCGATTCACGCCGGCGTCTACGAGCTTGCGAAGCGGGTCAGCGACCACCTGCTGCCGAGGACCCGCGCCTATCACGAGATCTGGCTGGACGAGAAGCCGGTGGCCGGCAGCCCCGCGGAGGAAGAGCCGATTTACGGCCGCACCTATCTGCCGCGCAAGTTCAAGATCGCCTTTGCCATTCCACCGTCGAACGACGTGGATGTCTACGCCCATGACCTGGGCTTCATTGCGATCCGCGACGGTGACGAGCTGGCCGGGTTCAACGTGACCGTCGGCGGCGGCATGGGTCGGACCGACAACGAGCCGAACACCTATCCGCGGCTTGCCGACGTCATCGGTTTCTGCCCGCCGGACCGGGTGATCGAACTGGCGGAGCAGGTCGTCCGGATTCAGCGGGACTTCGGCGACCGCGTCGACCGCAAGCGGGCGCGGTTCAAGTACACCATCGACGACCGCGGCCTCGATTGGTTCAAGTCGGAGCTGGAGGGGCGGCTTGGCTGGCAACTCGGTGAGGCCCGGCCATTCCGGTTCGACACGAACGGCGATCGCTATGGTTGGACGGACGGCCTCGACGGAACGCAGCACTACACCCTCTTCATCGAGAACGGGCGCGTCAAGGACGCCGACGACTTTCCGTTGATGACGGCGCTGCGCGAGATCGCACAAGTGCATACGGGCGAGTTCCGCCTGACGCCGAACCAGAACCTCATCATCGCGAGGGTGACCGCGGAAAAGCGCCCGGAGATCGAGGCTCTCCTGAGGGCTCACGGCCTCGATGATACCTCGCGGCCGAGCGTGCTCCGGCGCTCTGCGATGGCTTGCGTGGCGCTTCCGACCTGCGGGCTCGCAATGGCCGAAAGCGAGCGCTATCTGCCCCAGCTCATCACCAAGTTCGAGGCGATCATGGCCGAGAACGGGCTGGCGGAAGAGCCGATCACCATTCGCATGAGCGGCTGCCCGAACGGCTGCTCGCGGCCCTACCTCGCGGAGATCGCCTTTACCGGCCGCGCGCCCGGCAAGTACAACGTCTATCTCGGCGGCGGCTTCCACGGGCAAAGGCTCAACACGCTGTTCCTGGAGAATGTCGGCGAGGACACCATCCTCAAGGAGTTGACGCCGATCATCCGCCGGTTCGCGGCCGAGCGCGAGGCGGGGGAGCATTTCGGCGATTTCGTGGTGCGGACCGGATATGTGAGTTAGCCGCGCAGTCGTGGCAATTTCGGGACCGGCCGCTTTCCGCGCGACATTCAGCCGGGCCTTGGTTTACGGTACTGCCGGTCCGCCGGAAGCGGGAAGGCCGCTCGGTGGGTGAGGGGGCGGACTCGCTCCGGCCCGCGCTTCTGCGACATGACCATCGGCGCCCGACTCCTGCTCCTTGCTCTTGTGGCTCTCTACCCGGTGCGGGCGCTGTCTGCCCCGTCGGACGCGCTGCCGGGCATCCTCGGGACCGACGACCGTGTCGCCCGCGATTCCGTTGCTTGGCCTTGGGCCGCGATCGGCCGGCTCAACCGGGCCAGCGGCGGGTTCTGCACCGCCACGCTGGTGGGACCGCGTCACGTCCTGACCGCGGCGCATTGCCTGTTCGATCGGCTCGGCCGCCGAATCGCGGCAAAGAACATCCATTTCGTCGCCGGCTATCGACGGGGCGACTATCTGGCCCATTCCGTCGCCCGCGATCTGATTGTGCCGGCGGATTACCGGCCGGAGTCCGCCTTGGAGTCGAAGGCTCTGGCGAACGATTGGGCGGTGGTGGTCCTGCGCGACCCCGTGGCCATTCAGCCGATCCCGGTGCGGGTGTTCGAGGGTGACGGCGGCCAGGATGCTGGCATGGTGCTGCGCGCCGGTTACGGCCAGGACCGGGCGCATCTCCTGTCGGTGCATGAGGGCTGCCGCATCACCGGCCGATCGGCTCGGGGCCGTCTGTTCCTTCACAGCTGCGATGCGACGCATGGCGACTCGGGATCGCCGTTGCTGCTTCAGACGCCGGCCGGGATCGCCCTCATCGGTATCGAGGTCGGCCTCGGCAACGCCGGTGGAACCGAGCACGGCCTTGCCGTGCCGGCCGAACGTTTCGAGCCGGCCCTCCGGTCCATCCTCGCGGAGGGTTGAGCGTTGGGGCGCCCGCGGTGCGCGGCCGAATCAGCCGGGCCGGCCGCTTCCCGTGAGGCGCCGCATCGCCCGGCTCGTGCTGAGGAGCTGCAGCGCGTCGCGGATGATGCGGGCCGCCGCCGCGGTTTCCTGCGCGGAAAGCCCGCGGATGCGGATCTCCGGCCGCTCGGCGTCGAGGCCGACCTCGGCCGTCGAGCCGAGGGCGCCGAGTTCCTGGGCGATCTCGGCTCGCAGGGCCGCGAGTTCGCTCGGCGCCCGAGGCGGTTCGGTCGCAATCCGCTCGATCACCGTCCCGCCGGCGGGCTGTCGCGATTCAGCAGGCTGCGGTCGGGAGACCGGGAGAGGCGGGCGCGTCGGTGCTTCCGGCGCCGCCGATTCGGTCGCGCTCGGCGTCCGTTCCGCGGCGCTGACGATCCGCTCGGTTTCGCGAACGCTCAGTTGCTCCTCGGCGATCCGCAGCGCGAGGCGCGTGGGGGAGTCCGAGGCGAGCAGCGCGCGCGCGTGGCCGAAGCTGATCCGGCCGCAGTCGATCATCTCCTTCACCTCGGCCGGCAGGCTCAAGAGACGCAGGATGTTCGACACGTGGCTCCGGCTTCTGCCGGTCAGGGCCGCAACCTGCTCGTGCGTGTGGCCGTGCTCCTCGACCATGATGCGGAAGGCCTCCGCCTCCTCGAGCACGCTGAGGTCGCGACGCTGCAGGTTCTCGATGACGGCCAGCTCGAGCGCCTCCCTGTCGTCGACGCGGTCGATGACGATGGCGGGAACCTCCGACAGGCCCGCGAGCATCGCTGCCTGCCAGCGGCGATAGCCGGCGATCAGCTCGAACGCATCGGCCGTACCTCGGCGGCAGCGGAGGAGGACCGGTTGGGTCATCCCCTTGTTGCGGATCGAGTGCGCCAGCGGTTGGAGCTCGTCGGCGGAGAAGCGCTTGCGGAGCTGGATCGGCGTGGGGTGGATCGCCGCGATGGGCACGTACCAGATGCGGCCGAAGCGGCGGTTGGATGCGTGCGTGCTCACGCTTCGGGCGAGCTCGCCCGGTCGCGCCGGAGACGGCAGCGGCGGGGTCGGCGCGGCGTCGGCCGGCGGCCGGTCCGGCACCCTCATTTCGGTATCGACAACCACCGGCGGCCGCACGACGACCTGGACCTGCGACGATCCGGCGGCGCCCGGGAGCGCGCCGCTCATTCTGTCCGCGGTTGCATTCTCCTGGCCCATAAGATGTCGCTCCCGAACGGCTGGTTGCATGACGGCCGGAACAGAGAAATGACGATGGTGAATTTTCGTTAAGTTTTAACTAACGATTGCGCTCGCCTTTGTGTGCGCGGCCGCGATGACAGCTTTGCCGGCGCGACGGCAAGACCGCCAGCCACAATTTTCTTACACCGATTTGCCGGATGTTTTGCGTATCAGGACTGGTCCGGCGCCGATCCGGTGGCCCGATGAGCCGTGCCGTCGTCTCTGGGCCGCCGCCGATTCCGGGCGAAACGCAGGGGTGATTAGCAAGTCTTAACGAGTTGCTTCGATATTGACTCGTCCTTTAGCGGTCGGGGCCATGCGCGCCGGTGTGGGTTGTCGTTCGGCGACGGCGGCCGTCGCATGACGCAAGCGGTCGGGGAACACAAGGCTGGCCATGAACGAGAGCAAGTCTGAAATCCGGGAAGCGTTGTCGTCCTGCCGCGATGCCTTCGTCACCGTCGGCGGGTTCAGCTTCTTCATCAACCTGCTGATGCTGGTCTCGCCGCTCTACATGATGCAGGTCTACAATCGCGTGCTGCCGAGCCGGAGCGACGAGACCCTGCTCGTCCTGACGCTGCTGGCCGCGGCGATGCTCGCCGTGATGGGGATTCTCGAGGCGGTCCGGGCGCGGGTTCTGGTGCGCGTTTCGGGCCAGCTGGACGTGCGACTAAGCGAGCGGGTCCTGGCGGCGATCTTCGCGTCTTCGTTGAAGTCGCCGAGGAGCGGCGGCGTACAGGGCCTGCGCGATTTCGACAACGTTCGCCAGTTTCTAGCCGGCGCGGGCACCTTCGCGTTCTTCGACGCGCCTTGGACGCCGATCATCATCGCGATCGTGTTCCTGTTCCATCCGCTGCTCGGGATCGTCGCGACCATCGGCGCCGTGCTGCTGTTCGGTCTGGCGCTTACCAACGAACTGGCGACACGGCGGCCGCTCGAGGAGGCGAATCGCCACTCGGTCGGCGTCAATGGCTTCGTCGAGAGCAGCCTCCGCAATGCGGAGGTGCTTGAGGCGATGGGCATGTTCGGCAACTTCCGCCGTTATTGGGCCAGGCGTCGGACGGAGATGCTGCGCCTGCAGTCCGTGGCGAGCGACCGGGCGGGCGCGATCTCGGCGCTCACCAAATCGCTGCGGCTTCTGCTGCAGATCGCCCTGCTCGGTACCGGCGCCTATCTGGCGAACCGCGGCGAGATCACGCCGGGCGTCATCATCGCCAGCTCGATCCTCGTCGGACGCGCCCTTGCGCCGATCGAAGTGGCGATCGGCAGCTGGAAGCAGTTCGTCTCCGCGCGAACCGCCTATGCCCGGCTCAATGCACTGCTCGCTTCCCAGCCGGCGCCGATGTTTCGCACCTCGCTGCCGCGGCCGAAGGGCGATCTGCAGCTCGAAAGCGTCACCGCGGTCCCGCCCGGAAGCAACGTTCCGACGCTCCGTCAGGTCAGCTTCTCGCTGCCGGCCGGGCAGGTGCTTGGCGTTGTCGGGCCGAGCGGCGCCGGCAAGTCGACCCTCGCGCGGCTGATCGTCGGCGCATGGCGGCCCTACGCCGGTAAGGTGCGCCTCGACGGCGCCGACGTCCACAGCTGGAACCGGGAGGAGCTCGGCCCCTATGTCGGTTACCTGCCGCAGGACGTGGAGCTGTTCGACGGCACGGTTAGCGAGAACATCGCCCGGTTCGGCGAGCTCGATTCGGCGAAGATCGTCACGGCCGCGAAGCGCGCCGGCGTGCACGAGATGATCCTGCGTCTGCCGTCGGGCTACGACGCGCCGATCGGGCCGGGTGGTTGCGTCCTGTCCGGCGGCCAGCGCCAGCGCATCGGCCTCGCCCGCGCCCTTTACGGCGATCCGGCCCTCGTCGTGCTCGACGAGCCGAACTCGAATCTCGACGAGGATGGCGAGAATGCGTTGACCGAGGCGATCATGGATCTGAAGCAGGCGGGGACGACCGTCGTCATCGTCTCGCATCGGCCGAGCGTCCTCAGCACGATGGATCAGATCCTCGTCCTGGCGGACGGCATGGTTCGGGCCTTCGGCGCGCGGAACGAGGTGCTCTCGCGGTTGACGCGCTCCGGCCCGGTGCCGGCGGCCCCCCGGGCGGCGACCGGCCGCATATCGGCGAAGGCGTCCTGACCGATGGTGTCGCTGCTTCCCGGCCAGGCGGGTCCTGCGATCGCGGGCGAGCTTTCGCCGCCGACCTTCCCGACGAACTATCGCAAGTCCATCGTCTTCGGCTGGGCCGTCATTATCGCGGCCTTCGGCAGCCTCGTCCTGTGGTCGGCGCTGGCGCCGCTCAGCTCCGCGGCCATTGCGCCCGGGACCGTCGTCGTCGATTCGAGCCGGAAAGAGATCGAGCATCTCGAAGGCGGCATCGTGAAGGAGATCCTGGTCCGCGACGGCGACGTGGTGCGGGCGGGTCAGGTTCTGCTCCGGCTCGACGACACTCAGGTGCGGGCGACGCTCGATCTGCTGCAGGGCCGCTACGACGCCGACCGGGCCTACGAGGCGCGGCTTCTCGCCGAGCGCGACGACCTTCCGGAGATCGTCTTCCCGGACGAGCTCCTGCAACGCGCCGCGGCGGACCATACGGTGGCGTCGATCCTCGAAGGGCAGCGGCGGATCTTCGAAGCGCGCCGAAACAGCCTGTCCGGCGAGATCTCGATCCTTGAGAATCGGATCGAGCAGTCGCGGGCGCAGATCCATGGTCTCGAAACGCAGGTCGGGGCCAAGGAGCGGCAGATCGCACTCCTGCAAAAGGAGCTGGATGGGCTGAAGACGCTCTTGAAGAAGGGGCACGCGTCGGAGATGCAGGTTCTCGCGGTCGAGCGCGAGTACGAGCGGCTCAAGGGCGAGCGGGGCGAGATCCTCGCCAATATCGCCGGCGTTCGCCAGGCCATTGGCGAGGCCGGCCTGCAGATCGTGCAATTGAAGAAGACGTTCCGTGAGCAGGTCGAAAACGAGCTGCGGGATGTCCAGACGCAGATCTTCGACGTCTCGCAAAAGATCTATGCGTCCCGCGACCAGCTGAACCGGCTGGACGTGCAGGCCCCGACCAGCGGCATCGTGGTCGATCTCGCCGCGCACACGGTGGGCGGTGTCATCGCGCCGGGAAGCCGGATCCTCGACATCGTGCCGGAGGATGATCAGCTGGTGATCGATGCCCAGGTGCGGCCGGATGACGTCGACGGACTGAAGACCGGAGCGCCGGCGGACATCCGGTTCACCGCATTCAACCAGAACACGATGCCCGTGGTGAGCGGCGTCGTGACGCGGGTCTCGGCCGACCGGCTCCTCGATCCCAACACGAGGATGCCCTATTTCCTCGTGCGCGTGGCGGTCGACGAGAACGGGCGCTCGGCGCTCAAGGACGCGCAGCTCGTTCCCGGCATGTCGGCGGAAGTGATCATAAAGAAGGGCGAGCAAACTCTTCTTGGCTATCTGATGGGCCCGCTGCGGGACATCATGATGAAGGCCTTCCGGCAGTAGCGGGCCGGCGCTCTTAGCCCCACATCCTTCGGGCGGCCCTCGGATCGTGAGGGCCGATGCAGGCGCCGCCGCCGCGCCGAGCCGTTGACTCGCGCCCTGGTTCGAGAGGCGAGGCGTCTCCCGGACCACGGTCATCGAGACGGGAGGCGGCGACCCTCGTCCTTTCTCATCGTCGGCGGAAGCGGCTGCAAAGTCACCCCATGCCCACGCGCCCGGCCGGGTCCGGCGGGCCGTCCAGGCACCGACCGCTCCGCCGTCCGTTGGCTCCTCCGGTCTTTTCGGCCGATCACTCTCATTTTGTGGACAGGGCCCTCCACCCGGAACCGCGACTTTTGGGCGGCGGGCAAGCGTTTACCAAATGTCACAGAAATAACACAGAAGCATAAAAGGTGTATTAACCTTTCCGTAATGAAAATTATTTTCGTCCTCTATAATATATAAGGGAATAACTATGTGATTACAGCGCGATTATTTATATGCAAGATTTCTATTAATCGCTTCTTTAAGCCTTCCTTCAGTTCCGCTTGGCAAGCTTCCCATAGAGTATGCGGGTGCGGGGATCTGCTTTCGAATGACCGGATATCCGTGCGGTTCCGAAGAAGTCTTTGAGGAGTGCGCCGCCGGAATCTTGTACGGCGCGGTCGACGGGACCGACGTTTATCGCCCGGCATTTCCCGTACCGAAGCAACCGAAAAAAGCGGCGCGGTGTCTCGCGAAGGGACGCGCCATGGCGGGGGGCAGGAGACGCCCGAGTGAGAATCTCGATTGGCGTCGCCTTCACGACATGAACGTCGAATCGGGGGACAGCGACTCATGGCCGAAACAATCCTGAACGACGTCCTTGGGACGGAAGCCCTGCTCAGCACGATCGTGCTTCGACTGTCGGGTGACCACTACAACGGCGCGCCGCGCTTCCAGCTCTATGTCGATGACCAGCCGGTCGGTGAGGCGCAGACGGTCTCGGCGATCCGCTCGAAGAACGAGTGGCAGGAGTTCGTCTTTACCGGTGCCTTCGGCGCCGACGGGCCGGGCAAGGTGGCAATTCGCTTCCTGAACGACGCCTGGGGCGGTGCGGCGGACAAGGACCGCAACCTCTACGTCGATTCCATCGAGGTGAACGGCGTCCGTTTCGATGCCGGGGATCCGACGCATGCGGTCTACGAGCGCGACAGCGGCCAGAGGCTTTTCGGGCGAGAGAAGATGTCCTGGCACGGCACCCTGACCTTCGAGACGAAGGGGGCCGCGCCCGTACCGCCCGAGCCTGTCCTTGACACGATCACGGTTCGGGTTTCGGGGGACCACTACAAGGGGGCGCCGCAGTTCCAGCTCTACGTCGACGGCGAGGCGGTGGGCGAGGCGCAGACGGTCACCGCCGACCGCTCGGCCGGCGAGTGGCAGGAGTTCACCTTCACCGGCGAGTTCGGCGCCGACGGCCCGGGCAAGGTCGAGATCCGCTTCCTGAACGACGCCTGGGGCGGCTCGGCGAGCGCGGACCGCAACCTCTACGTCGATTCCATCGAGGTGAACGGGCAGCGCTACGAGGCCGAGGACGGGTCGCTGGCGACCTACGTCCGCGACAACGGCAAGGTCCTCGGCGGCCAGGAAAAGATGTCCTGGAACGGCAAGCTGGTCTTCGACACGACGGGCGCGCCCGGCGCGGAGGAGCCTGATCCGACGCCGCCGACGCTCGAGGTCGCCCCGGCCAAGGGCGGCGAAGACCACGCAATCGCCCTTGATATCGCGGCCAGCCTTCCGGATTCGGCCGACGCGCAGACGCTGACCATCACGATCAGCGGCCTGCCCGAAGGCGCGTTCTTGAGCGCTGGAACGAACAATGGCGACGGCAGCTGGACTCTGACGCCGGCGGACCTCGTCGGGCTGATGTTCCTGCCGCCCGAGAACGCCAGCGGCAGCTTCGCCCTTCAGGTTTCAGCGAAGGCCGTGACGGCTGCGGGCGCATCGGTTGAAACCACCGCGACCCTTCCGGTCACCGTCTCGGCCCTCGCGGATCTGCCCGATCTCTCGGTGCCGAAATCGATCCAGGTCCAGGCGAGTGCCGATGGCGAGGTCTCGGTGCCGATCGACCTCACGGCGTCACTGACGGACCGCGACGGGTCCGAAATGCTCACCGTGGTGGTCGGCGGCTTGCCGCAGGGCGCATCCCTGAGCGCCGGCACGCTGAACGATGCCGGAGACTGGGTCCTTACGGCGGCGCAGCTTGAAGGCTTGCGGCTCATCCTGCCCGCGAATGCGGAGGGCGACTTTTCGCTGTCCGTCACCGCCAAGGCAACGGAGACATCGAACAGCCTCAGCGCCTGGAAGATGAAGTGGATCAACGTTGATGTGGTGCCGCCGGAACCGAATCCGGAGCCCGAGCCTGTCCTTGACACGATCACGGTTCGGGTTTCGGGGGACCACTACAAGGGGGCGCCGCAGTTCCAGCTCTACGTCGACGGCGAGGCGGTGGG
>Ga0310821_100923_pt1 | contig 11685 bp, 18 predicted proteins | sample P4_ome_FD_201300 | JGI IMG/M metagenome (GOLD analysis project Ga0310821, IMG submission 201300) | Sorghum-adapted microbial communities from Joint BioEnergy Institute, Emeryville, California, United States - P4_Day56_Rep1 | ecosystem: Engineered > Bioreactor > SSF (Solid state fermentation) >... | reverse complement strand
CGGCCGCGAAGGTGCGGACCTCGTCGAAGACATCGGTGTTGGGAAGCTCGCGCTTGACGGTGGATTGGACCGAGCCGTCGGGAGCAATGAGAAGGGCGGCGTTGAGGGGAAGGCCCTCGCCGTCGATAGGCGCGCCAATGAGCGCGGCGGGGCCACCGAGCTCGCGCAGGAAGCGCGCAAGGTCGTCGACGGCCTCGCGCACCCGGTTACGAAAGCCGGGGCGGCGCACGAAATCCTCGAGCGGATAGCCGCTCAGGAAACATTCCGTGAAGACGACGAGATCGGCGTCCTTGTGGACGAGGAGGTGATGCTTGGCGAGATCGAGATTGCCGGCGACATCGCCGACGACTGGATTGGCCTGGACGACGGCCAGGCGAAGCCATGTCTTCATGGCCCTTCTCCTATCTCACCCGGTTTCGGGCGGATATTCGATGTTTCGCGCGACCCCGTAATCAGGGCCCGCATGTCCTGTCATGTATATGAGTGGAATTTTCGCACGGGTAAGTAATGCCGATTAGTTATTGACTTATAGTCTCGGCACCTTACCGAAGTTGCAAAGGAATTCTATGACAGAAGCCGGAACTTCGAGGATCAGTAGTTGAACCCCTGATTGGCCCACCAGGTGCGGACCTCACGTCGAAAGCGCAGCCATTCGCCGATATTGAACCAGGCGGTGACGATCCATTGGATCGGGCCGCGTTCGAACGGCCGGTAGTCGGGCAAAAGGACCTCGAACGGGGTTCCGTCATAAGGTCCGCCGCGGCGGCACAGACCGAGCACCTCCAGGGGCGCGTTGCTCCAGTGCGGGCGTCGATTCGTCATGGGGATGCCTCGCTCAGGCGGCACTGTGAGGTGCGAATTTCGAGCGCCAGCTGGTTTCGCCGAAGCATCCGGACTCGATGACGGCCTAGGCCGGAGCCTCTTCGCGATCGACGACGCGCCTCCAGACGGGGACACCGAAGAGCTTCGTCGTCGCGATCAGTTCTTGGACAGTCAGTTTGGGTTCGACAAGATAGCGCGAGTCCTGCTTCTCGCGGCGCTTGACGATCTTGCGGTGAACGCGGTGCTCGGCGGTGAAGGGGCTCTTGAAGAGGTTCATGGCTTGCCTCGCGATCTAGTGCGCGACGGGCGCGTATGGGTTGGAAGAAATAGGTCTCAGGCCGCCCCGATAGGCTCGGCCTTACGGCCCGGAGGGCGTGGAAGCTGTTGTGGCACGGCGATGGGTTTGCCGGGATGTCCCGGCTCTGCTGAAATTCGAGGTCAACCGACACGCGCAAGGGATCGGTCAACGGCCAACATAATTTTCCGGCATGTTGATCGCGGTCGCGACCAGCATCCATACCCAGAAGAACGAGGCCGTCCAGACATGGAGGCTGATGATGAGCATCAGCACGAGGCAGGCCACCAGCGGTGCAAAGCCTATGAAAAGGCGGATACGCACGGACCGAAAGTCGGTCCGCTTCTCGTCTGGTGGGGCGATTGGCATGAGTGAAGCTCCTTTGGTTTTGGCCAGAAGTCAGGCCCTTTGGAACACCTGGACGTCGCCTTGTCGTCGCGCGGCGTTGCCGGCAAGCCAGCCGGCCTTGCTCGTGCGGTGCTGCTTGTGGATGGCCTTGCGGCGGGCGAGCGGCGAGAGGATCTCGATCTGCTTCTGATCGCCGCGGCGATAAGGCCGGCCGGCGGCGCCGTCCATGAAGGCGCGCGCGAAAGAGGCCTTGTCGGCAGGGCTCCAGTCCTTGGGCGCCCTGCGGAGGATGGATTCGGGAATGCCCTTCAGCGCAGGCGGGCGCAGTTTGCGGCGTTTCGATACCGGCATGACGGTCTCCGTGATCTTGCTTCCGATCGTTCGCCGGGGCTATCCGGCGGATGTGACAGGCAGTGATCGGCCTCGTGGGTCAGTCTCTGAAGCCGCGCTCGCGCATCCAGCGATCGCATTCCTCGATCTTCCGGCGCGTCGGCAGGTTCGGGATGTGCGTCTGGACGTAATCGCAGTCCCGGCAGACGAGGATAACCTGCCCCTCTCCCTGTTCGGGAACGAGCGGCTCGTGGTTGCCGTTGTTCCCGCACGTAAGCTTGTGAGTGAACGGGGATTCCTGCCAGGCCTTCAGGTCGTCGATCAGGGACGCCGCGTCGCGCGGCCAGCCTTGCTCTCTGAGAAGCCGGAGAAACCTCTTGGTGTTGGCAAATCCGGCCGAGGCGGATTCTCCGTTGCGCTGGGCGTCTGCCAGCTCGGCGAACATGGCGTCAAGATTGCTCATGCCCATCTCGAGGGCCGCGTTGACGAGCTGCTCGTCGCTTGGGTCTGCAATCATCATTGGCAGATTCAATGCTTGATGGTTGTCTGTTTTGAGGCCAGGCCCGCATCGGGTTGCGCCTCACCTGATTGGACTCGTCGATCAGGCGCGTACCGCGCGCTTGCGCCTCGAGTCCGGACGTCCGTATGGCGGCAGGCTCTTCGCGGCCTTTCGCGCGGCCGATTTGATCGCCTCTTCTTCAACGGGCATCGACAGAGTGGAAACCGCCTTGCGGACAAACTCCTCGGCGGCAGCCAGCTTCTCTTCTTCCGACATCTTCACCTCCGGATGATGGAGCCTTAGCGTGACGACGGTTCGTCGTGAACGAGCCAATCCATCCGCTTCTCGTTGGCCTCGACCTCGGCGCGGGTCGGGAAGTGAGGGATGTTCTCTTGGACGTAGTTGCATGCCTTGCAGGTCAGGACTACCTCGTCGTCGCGCTCCTCGGGCACGAGCTTCGGGTGCAGGAAGCTGTTTGCGCAGGTGAACGGGATCAGCCGGCTGGATTCCTGCCAGGCCTTCAGCCCGTCGATCGCTTCGGCAATCGGCATGTTTGGGCGGACCTTCTCGGCAACCTTGTTATAGACCGGCGCGGCCGGGAACCGTGACGCCGTCTTCTGGTCCTTCCTCGAGGATCTGCGGGAGCGGGTCTTCTTGGTGCCCTTGCCGGCACTCTTGTCGGCGCTCTTGGCCGGGCGGTTCTTGATCTTGGCGGCCCGTTCGTGGGCGGGCTTCTTTCCCGAGGGGGTCTCCATGGCGATGGCTCCAATCAAGGAAATTCAAGAAACTGCCTGCGGTCCGGACATCCATCGAACCTGTATGCGGTTGCGGGACGGGACGCGAGAGATGGCCGTCCGAAACCGCTCCAGATCGCGACCGATCAGAACATGGGCTCGCTTCGCCCGAAGAGTCGTCGAACCGGAAAAAGAATCAGGGCCGGCGGACTCCCGCCGGCCCTGACAACATATTGATGTAGAAGGATAATGACGTAAGCGGGCGGGCTAGGTCCCGATGGTTTCCGCCCGTCGCTGAGCCGCGCGCAGAATGGCCTGATGGCCCGTGTGGTCGTCCCCGAGAGAGGCGTCTGCGAGCGCCTCGACGGCGTCCAGGTAGCTGCCGACGAGTTCCAGGGTGAATTCTTTCTGGCGGGTGCGAAGGTGCCACCCTCCGGAGGGCGCCTCCTCGATCGTGCCCCAGAGAACGCCGTGGCGATAGGCGTAAAGCCGCTCGACCACGGAGCGATTTCGCCGCGCGATGATCCCGCCGCCGGCGACCCGTTTCACGACTTGCCCGGGCTCGCCCCCGACCAGAATGAAATCCGGATCTCCCGGCAAGACCTCTGGGACATGCGGGTTGGCGGCAACCCAGGCGATCGCTTCCTCGATCGTCTGGTGCAGCGCCGTTTCGTGGCGCAACCGCGCCCGGTCCTTGTAGCGAATGGCCTTTACGATCAGCGGTGCCGGGTTGCTGACTTCTCCGAGAAGGAGGTTGTCGCACTCGCGCCGAATTTCCTGCCTGACATGGATGTGGCATCCGGCGGGAGCTTTCGGGGTGGATGCGATCGTCATCATGGACGGGCTTCGGGACTCTGGACTCTTGCCCACTCGGCCCTGCGGTTGCGCTCCATGTGGTGCAGCCATTATGCGGTTGCCTGGGCGAAGCAGACGGCCTGGCCGGTGGTCTTGTCATCGGGTTCTGCCGCCATGGCTGCCATGGCCTGAAGGCGATCCTTGCGGATGCGGGGTCTGCGCGTATCCGCGCCGACGTCGCACATCCGGTCGAGGAGATCGACGGCCTTGTTCCAGTACCAGGTGCCGCGCTCGGTTTCCGACGCGGCCAAGGCCAGGCTCACCATGAGCGAGCCGGCCGCGCCGGCAACGGAGATGTTCATGCCCTTCCGGTAGGCGTGGGCGACGAGGGTCATGGTCTCGAGCAGACCGGCGCCTTGCGCCTGAAGGGACTTGAGCAGCCAGCGAACCTTGTTCTTCTTGCCGTCGGCGATGGCATCCATCAGCTCGCCCGGGATCTCGCTGGTCCAGCGGCCATCCTCTTGCAGAAAATGCGGCGTCCAATCCTTGAGCGCCTCCGGCAGCACCTCCGCGAGCATGGCGTCGCGCAGAATCTTCGCGCGCTCCTGGTCGCGGCCGTCGTTTGTCCCGATGATCCGCGGAGCGAACGGCTTGAGGCGCTGGCGGCTTTCATCGTCCATGCCGTCATTGATCGGAATGGCGAACAGGCGAATGACGCTCGACGCGCAACGCGGCTCGTCGGTGTGTCGATCGCCGGACAGAAAGGCGACCATTGACATGACGCAGAGCGTCCCGCGCCGGGGATGCCCCATACCGCTTACGAGCCGAACGCGTTCGTAAGCCCTTTCGAGCTGAATATCCAAGGTCATCGAAACCTCCAGGACTGCAGGCTTGCCGGCGCACGCCGGCAAGCCACTGTGGTTGGCCGATCTGCCGTCTGGCGAGCCGGCTTCTACTCGACAAGGTCCTTCAGCCGTTCCTCATGTTGCCAGATCACCAGATCCATACCCGGCTTGGCCCCTTCCCCTCGAGAACCGGCGGCGTATCGCATGCCTTCTGCTTACGGTCTGGTTAGTTCGGGGTATTCCTCCGGGCGAACGGTGTGAACAGGTTCTGCGGCGTGCAATGCCCTCACAAAGTCACCCCTGAGTAGAAGAGGAGGCCAAGCAGTGACACGCCAACCAAAAAGAGGCCAAGCAGCAAGCAACAGGCGACTACACGAAAACTCTCGCGGTCGAGACCATCCCAACCGAGCAGCAGATGAAACCCGACGAAGAGTACGAGGCCGATATACTCCACCAAAACCCTAAAAATGACGTCGCTCACCGGGTATCTCTCAAGTGGTTTCCAAACCGCGGACCGACGTTCATCGGCGGCAGGTACTGGCCGCCGATCGCAAGGAGTACTCCTTTCTCGGACGTGATCTTCGGGCTCCGCGGAATCGTGACGCGCTCGCCGCAAGCCGCCAGCACGAGACCGGCGACGCCAAGGAGAGCAGGAAGTAGGAGCTTTTTCATGCAAACCGTCAAAACGTCTCGGTTCCAACCGGGCCGCAAGGACGACCCGGTTGGGGCCGCAAACTCGTATTCGGGATATGGGTCCGTAGCCGCCGCGGAGTTCCGGCGGACGGCGAGTGTCCCTCGGCGATCTACTTGGTAGAGCCGCCCCTGTTGGCGCGGTCGGCGATTTTCTGGCGCTCCCGCTCTAGGCGCTCGTGCGCCGTCTGAGCGGGGCCGAGGGCGGCATCGGCGAGGTCCTCCATGGCCTCGTCGAAGCTGTCGTAATATACGACTTGCCAATTGCGCTGAGAATGGAGGTGACGCCCCATTCCGTCGCGTCGTTGCGGGTGTATTCCGTCAGATCGCCGCAGATCTCGCCGTCCCTGTAGGCGCGCCAGAACCGCCCCACCTCTTCGTCATAGGGAACCGCGACAACGCCGCCGCCGGGCACGCGCTTTACGATCCGCATGATCAGATCTTTCTGGAGGCGAACGACGTCGGGATCTACGGTCGGATCGGGAATGTTGGGGTTGTCGGCGATCCAGTCCATGAGGACGTTGAAGTCAGAGCCCTCCCTCTTATCGACGATGACGCCGCTTTTCTGCCTGTAGCGCTTCGCCGTATAGATCGGCGGCAAGTTCTCAGAATTGATCTCGATCGAGCCGATTGCGGCGCCATCGCTGCGCCGCGTGATCTCGAGCATGCCGGTGATCTCGAGCTTCTGATGGTAGGCCTTGAAGGGACCGTTGGACATAGGTGCAGGTCTCCGTTCGAATTCGGGCCGCCAAGGCGCCCGTTCAGCGGGGGCCGGCTCGGAGGAGTCGAAGGATCTCGAGGTAGTGACGGACGTCTGCCGCGGCACGATGCGTGCGGGGATGCGTCGTCTTGGCCCGCTCGACAATCCGCTGGATCCAGTATTCCTGGCGCCTGTCCAGGAGCATGACGTCCCGGGAATCGGAGGCGACGAAGTGGCCGCGGCTGACGTCGAGAAAGAGCGATTCTATGGGCGCAACGCCGAAGACGGCCTCGACGTTTGTGTCCTGCATCAGGCGGCGCAGCCAGCGGCCGTCGAAGGAGGGAGCGTCGGTGTAGACGAGTGCGCCGTCGATGGCTTCGGAGATCCGTCTTGCCGCAACGGCCGCATGCTCGCCTTCTGCCGCGAGCATGGCGCGGGAGATCCCGTGCACGGCCTCGGCTTGCGGATCCCAGTCCGTCCAGAACGGGAGCGGCCGGATCAGGACCTGTTCGATCGGTCCGCCTGCGGCGTCCAGCCCGTCGAGTTGGACAAAGCTCCAGGCGACCTCGATGGGATAGCCGTCGCGGCCGAGGCTTGAGGCCTCGCAATCGAGAATGGCGATGTTCATCGGCTCCGCTCGGACTGGGTGATTGTCGTCAAGGGGCGGCGATTCTGTAGGAGGCTGCCGCCTGCCGAAGGTTGTCGCCGGGATCGCCATCCCGGCCGGCCTGACGCATCATTCTGCGGGCGCGCTCGAGCAGCGCGTCGCGATCGTCGCGATCGCCGGTCAGGAAATCAGAGAGGTCTTGCACGAGCGCCAGCGCGTCGTCCTTGCGGACGGCCTCGAGATGACAGATCTCGATCCGGTATTCCAGCATCGCCTCGAAGAACTCATCGAACGCGACGGTCGATCCGTTATCTGGGAGTTCTCCCCCGCCGGAGCTTGCCTTGGCCGCGCGCCACGCTGCCTGGAACCGTGCGTCCTCCTCGTCGACGGCCGAGACATGACCGGACCAGTGTGGTCCGTCCGGGTCGTCCGCCAGGGAAGCCCTGACGAAATAGGTCCTGGGATTGCCCGCCTTGCAGACTCGCAGCACCTCGAAGCGAGCGGCGACGCGATCGAGATCGTCAAGATAGTCCGAGTCGTTCGAGTAGGAGTCGTAATCGACGTAATGCGTCGCAAAGGTCTTGCGAGCTTCGCGGACGGCGTCCTCGACGCCGTCCATGAAGCTCGGCGCGGTTTCCTCGACGACGCCCGTCCAGGCCTTGCAGCTACCGTCGCGACCTGCCGGATCGTTCAGGACGATACTGTAGAGATAATGCTTCTTCATGTTTCGCTCCGGTTGGGCGGAGGAGATGGGTTCGGGCTGTCGCCCGCGGAGCGGAGCGAGCTTGACGGAGCGACAGTTTCTTCGCGTTCCGGTAATCCGCACGCCGAAAGTAAGGCGCCAAAGATTGCGTCGGCCCGGCATTCATGGCCGCTCTTCGGTGTGGGAACCGGGCTGTCTTGGGATTTCTGGCCGGCGACGTTCGGTGTCGGGCCGAACAATCGCTCACTCCGGGACTATTCGAGCATGGATCCGCGGTCGCGGTCTCGCCCAGGACGGGTCACTTCCGCGGTCGGCAGGACCGCCGCCTCGTTGATCGAGAGGCGCCAGAACTTACGCTTGCGCCGAGGCGGGCCATCCCCGGTGAACTCCCATTCTCCGTCGAGGTCGAGCATGATGTTGGCCTTCTCGACGCGGCCGCCGCCCCCGGCCGACGCGACGAGCCGCGAGAAGTCGTGGCCGCGCTCGATGTAGGCGGCCTTTATGCTTTGCAGTAGCGCGTCCGCCTGCTTGCCCTCGCAAAATGCCCGGATGTGACCCTTGTACCCGATGAGCGCGAGGCCTTCGATGTAGACCCGCGTTCGCCAGTCGGGGCCGGGCATCCAATCGAGTTCCGTGAGCGCAATGGTGGTCGATCCCTTCATTATCGTCTCCGTGCGCGCAAAAAGAGGAATGGTCGAGGAAGCTTACGACGCGGCGGCGTGGGCGTTGTAGGCCTCGGTGCGCGGAACGGCAACGCCGTGGCGGGCGAAGAGATCCGCGATCTCCCGGTCCTCCAGGACGCCGCTCCAGCTGGTGGGCACGCCATCCTCGTCGGTCCAGAGCGCTTCCTCGATCAGCCAGATCGAGATGTCGGCGGTCGCACGGGCGATGGCCTCCTCCATCGTCCGACCGGTCCATTCGTAGTTCCGCGATGGGCCCAGCACGTAGCAGTAGAGCTCGATCTTGGCGCGCGGGCGCTGGTCGGTCTGGAAGATGTTCGGCCACTCCCAGCCGATGCTGAGCCAGCCCTCGCTCGATTTGTGACAATCCGAGCGCTTCACGGCCAGCCGAACGGCATCCCGAGCAAAGGCGCTGAAGGCCGCCTCGGTCATCGGCGGCTGAACGGGCTTCAGGACGGAGCAGGCCCCGATCATGAAGATCCAGCGCTTGCGGTCCGGACGGCGCGGGTCGTTTCCGCGGACCATCCAGGAGCCGTGGAGCTGCAGCTCGATCTGCGCAAGGTCGATGTCGCTGGCCCCATACTGGTTGCGCTGCACGATCTTCTCGAACTCGAAGCCGCGCTCGGCGCAGTTCTCCTTGATCAGCCTAAGCACGGCATCGGCCATTCCGCCGGAGGACGCGGCCTCGACCGTGCCGTTGCGCCCATCGCCCTTTATGCCAGACAGGCGAAGCCGGGTCTTTCCGTCGATGGTGGCCCAGGAGATGTCGGTGAGCAGAACGGTGATGGTCTTGGTTTTCATCGGTATCATCTGTAGTTCCTGGGAACGGGAATGGGGCGGCGGCATCGAAGAAGCACCGCTCCAGGACCTGATTCTTGGAGCTGTTCCCAGGCTCTGTTTGTTGAGGCGGTCCCCGGTCGCTCTCTTGCCCTAATCCTCCGCGGAGCGAGGATGGTCCGTGAGTCCGAGTGCGTAGCGCAGGCGCTCGTAGCGCTCGCGCGTCCTGGTAGACGAGAGCACATAGGCGCGGGCATCCGCGGTGTCGGAATGGCGTCGGCCGGCGCGCGGAAAGAGCGTGCCGGGCGGGAACTGACCGCGGGTCATGTCGATCTCCGCGTCTCCAATGAGGTTCCAATAGTGGCTGATTCGCCGTCCGTTCGGCAGGCGGACTTCGCCCCAAACAACCTCCCCGCCCATGAGGTCCTGGATGATCGCGGCCGTTACGGCGCACTGGCCCCAGGCCGGATTCTGGGGCGTCCAGTTGCTCGGATCGGAGGAGGTCTCGACGCTCCAGCCCTTACGAAAGAGGACGGAGAGCGATGCGAGATCGAGGTCCCGAGAGACAAGACTGGTGTCCGTGAGGCGTTGGGGCATGCCTGCTCCTGCTATCGCTACGATGTTTCGGGATTCGGGAGCCGAGGGCGGTCCCGATAACGAGATCCCCGAGGGCAAGAGCCCCCGGGGAGATATGGTTCGGCCAGATCGGATCAGGCGGCCGTAAGCCCGAAGGACGATTGCGCTTTCCCGAGCCGCTCGAGGACGATGTCGGCCCGGTAGATGATCGGCCGGGAGTTTCGCGGACGGTAGTCCGGAATCCGCGTCGGGTCGCCGTGCTCGATCAGGGCCCGCATGCCGCGGATCGCGAAGTAATGCGAGACAATGAGGACGGTGTCGCCGGCCAGGAGGCGTGGCGCCACCACATCGCGCAGAAATCGTCCGGTCCGCCGGTAGACGTCGAGCTGGCTCTCCGTTCCCCAGCAAGGAGCGGCATTAATGTCGCTCTTCCAGAGGTCCTGCGAGGCGTCCGATTCGTAGGGCTTCTCGTCGTGAGGCTCGTGCGGGTGCGGACAAATCTCCTCGATCTCGGGATGAAGCGAGATCGGGATGCCGCGGCCGATGGCACCCACCACCAGCATCGCGGTCTGGTGCGCCCGCGGCAGAGTCGAAGAGAAGATGTGGGCGATCCCCTCGTCCTTGAGAGGCTCGGCTTCGGCCGGGGTGGCCAGCACGCCGCGCCAAGTGAACACGTTGTCGGCCTCGGAGGAGGGGCAGCCCGTCGTTGAGAAGCGTACGGCCATGTCGCATCAGAATGAGTTTCGCCATGACGGGTCCTCCAAATCTTCGATAAGACAGTTTGGTTCCATGCCCCGACCGGTAGCGACATCAGATCCGAAGAAAAACTGGCTGGGTCGCTTTCCGATCGGGAGCGTCCGGATCAATCCCCCTGGTTCAGGCTCGGCTTGAGTTCGCTTGACCCGACGGAAATGCCGCGGTCGCCGGGGAAGTTCAGCGAGATCTCCGCCTTGCAGGCGTCGTTCGTGCAGCGATAGGCCACCGTCATCACATCGAGGTTGCCGCCGCTACTCGAGACCTCGGTCTCGCTCCCGCAGTGGGGACAGGTGACCTTGACGAACTCCTTGGCCACGTCGAAAACGAGGTTGCAGTCCGTTTCGAACGGGACGTTCATCTGCAGAAGCGACTTGATGGCACGGGTCCGATAAGGTGTATGGGAGCCCCTACGGTGAAACTCCTCGTGAACGACGATCGAGGTGACGTCGACATCGAGATTCTCGATAACCTTTGCCGGAAACAGCCTTCTGGCGTCGGCGATTTTCATAGCGAATCACTCCTCCGTTGTGCGGGTGTGGGCGGACATCAGCGCGATGCGGGCTCGAGCCGCAGCGCAACGCCGTCGATCTTCTCGGAATTCATGAAGCAGCACGGATGCGCCCCGGCACCCAGCGGCGGACCGCCCTCGATGAGAACGGGCTTGCCGTCTGACTTCCGGATCAGGAAGTCGAGCGTCGCGCAGAAACCGTCCGGCTCGGGGAGCAGATGAGCGTTGGCCGGGAGTAGGTTCAGTTCCGCGGCCTTGCCGATCATCTTGAGCGCGAGGGCGGCGGTATCGGCGAGCGCATAGCGCCCGGGCGCGTCGTCGTCCATTTCCGCCTGGACATAGTAATTGCTGATTCCGATGATTTCGCCGTTGTGCACGAGGACGCGCCACTCAACGGGATAGAGGCCTTTGGATCCGTCATTGACATCACGCCCCGGAATCATTGTGGCGTCGACCCATGGCCTGGCGTGCACCGGCACCATCGGGGTGACGTATTGCAGGTAAAGGTCGACGATTCGCATGTCGACGTCGGGCTCGACGGTACCATTCTCCCTCCGCAGGAGCCCTCGTGTCTCTTCGGGGGTGATGGGCTTCTCTCTTCCGGTGGCCATCCGATACTTCACCCCGCCGCTCGACGCGAAGTCCCAGCGCAGGATCTCATCCGGCCCCATTTCGCCGGCCGCCCGGCAAAGCGCGGTCCAAGCCGCAAGATCCTCGCCCTCGATGGGCTCTCCGTCCCAGAGATGACGGCAGACCGCATCGATGGGAACACAACCGATCCGCCTGGCCGGAACGAAGGGCACGCCGGCGCGCTCGGCGAGAGCGAGCCATGCCTCGAGGCTCAGCAGGTTGAACTTGCCGCCGGTGCCGCCCGGCTCGGCCGCCAAGATCCCGTCGCGACGGAGATAGGTCGCGTCGATCTCCTGCTCCTTGGCGATCTGCTTGCGGCTTTCGTCGAGGCCGTGACTGATGAAGTCCGGGATGCTGGCAAAGGGAAAGTCGACGGACGTATCCGACATG
>Ga0310821_100920_pt1 | contig 11692 bp, 9 predicted proteins | sample P4_ome_FD_201300 | JGI IMG/M metagenome (GOLD analysis project Ga0310821, IMG submission 201300) | Sorghum-adapted microbial communities from Joint BioEnergy Institute, Emeryville, California, United States - P4_Day56_Rep1 | ecosystem: Engineered > Bioreactor > SSF (Solid state fermentation) >... | reverse complement strand
CGGTGATGTGGGCGAGTGCCTTGACCTTGCCGGTCCGGGCGGCGGCGAGGCAGCTTTTCACGTAGATCCGCGTCGGCGTCAGGAGAGCTTCCCCGAGGGATCGGCCGGGCTCGAACGGCGCCGGATCGGCGTAGCCGAGGCCCGTCGCCTCGACGATTCGGCGCACCAGCGAGAAGCCGTTCGAGTGGAGGCCGGAGGAGGCGAGGCCGAGCGCGACGTCGCCCGCGGCCACCGTCTCGCCGGTGATGACGCGCCCGCGCTCCACCGCGCCGACCGCGAAGCCGGCGAGGTCGTAATCGTCGCCGGCATACATCCCGGGCATCTCCGCCGTCTCGCCGCCGATCAGCGCGCAGCCGGCCTCGCGGCAGCCGGCGGCGATGCCGCCGATAATGGCCGCGCCGGCCGCGACGTCGAGGCGGCCCGTGGCGTAGTAGTCGAGAAAGAACAGCGGCTCGGCGCCCTGGACCACGAGATCGTTGACGCACATCGCCACGAGGTCGATCCCCACCGTGTCGTGCCGGCCCGCGGCGATGGCGACCTTCAGCTTGGTGCCGACGCCGTCGGTCGTGGCGACGAGCAGCGGGTCTCTGTACCCGGCTTCGGCGAGGTCGAAAAGGGCGCCGAAGCCGCCGATGCCGGCTGCCGAGCCCGCGCGTGCCGTTCCGCGGACCAGGGGCTTTATGGTTTCCACCAGCCGGTTCCCTGCGTCGATGTCGACGCCGGCATCCTTATAGGTTCGGGTGTTTATGGCGTCCGTCCTTCTGATGCGGTATAAGGCAGGCCGACGGGCTCGCCGGCCAGAAAATACTTGATCCGGGAGGGTTTGCAATGGTCGTTCCGGGGCCCCGCGGCGGGGCGATGACGATTCTCTCGGCGCTGGCGCTGCTGGCGGCGGTGCTGGCCGTCTTGCCTGCGCAGGCGGCGTCCGACGACCTGTTTACCGTGCGCGACATCAAGGTGGACGTGACGGCGGACAGTGCCGCCGCGGCGCGCGAGGCGGCGCTGGCCGAGGGGCAGCGGCGGGCGCTGGAACGCCTGCTGCTCCGGCTCGCGCTCGCCGAGGACGTGGCCAACCTGCCGCCCTTGAACGACCGGGAAATCGCCGAAACCGTCCACGATTTCCAGGTCGAGTCGGAGCGAACCTCCTCTGTCCGCTACATCGGCGATCTGACCTTCCGCTTCCGGGCGGATGCGGTTCGCCGGCTCCTCGAGACCCACGGCATCCGCTTTGCCGCGATCACCAGCAAGCCGGTGCTCATCCTGCCGATCCTGACGGCGGGCGGCGATTCAAGGCTCTGGGAAGACCCCAATCCCTGGCGCGAGGCCTGGGCGGCCCGGGGGAGCACGGACGGGCTCGTGCCGCTCGTGGTGCCGTTCGGCGATCTCGCCGATCTCTCGGCGATCGACGCGGAGGAAGCGCTGGCCGGCGATACGGATGGATTCTTCACCCTGGCGGACCGCTACGGGACCGGCGACGTGATCGTTGCCGAAGCGCGGGTCGCGGCGACGGGCGAGGGGCAGCTGCGCCTCGATATCCGGGCGACGCGGCAGGCGGGCGATGCCGTTCAGGAGACGTATTCGGACAGCCTGACGGGAAGCGCGGGCGAAAGCCGGGCGCTCTTTGCAAGTGGCGTCCAGCGGCTGGACGAAATGGTGCAGGAGGCCTGGAAGCGCGCCAATCTGGTCACTTTCGGCGCGGCGCAGACTCTGATCGCGACGGTGCCGCTCGGCGAGCTGTCGGACTGGGTGACCGTTCGCGACCGGCTCGCCCACATCGCCATCGTCCGCGAGACCGAGATCCTTTATCTGATGCGCGGAGAAGGGCGGTTGCGGCTGGCCTTCGTCGGCAACATGGCGCAGCTCTCGCGGGCGCTCGCGCAGCAGGACCTTTCGCTGACGCCGGCGCGCGCCGCGCCCGCTTTCGATCGCTCCGCCTCCGGCGGTCCCGCTTTCGAGTCCTGGACGCTCCACCTCGGACCTGCGCCGAGCGATGCGACCGCGCCGGAGCCGCTCTCGGCTCCCTCGGCGCTCTCGACCCCATCGGGGCCGGGGCCGTCGGCTCCCTCGACATCGCCGACGCCGTCGGTCCCGCCGGCCATCGCCAACTGAGCCGCCCGCCCGCGTGATCCGCGCCACCCTCTTCGCGTTCCTTCCGAACATCATCAGCACGGCGCGATTGCTGACCGTTCCGCTGATCGTTTGGCTGCTGCTGTCCGACAGGTTCGCGGGGGCGTTCTGGCTATTCATCGCGGCCGGCATCTCCGACGCGCTGGACGGATTCATCGCCAAGAACTATGGCCTGCGCACGGTGTTCGGCGCCTATCTCGATCCGCTCGCCGACAAGGCGCTGCTGGTCAGCGTCTACATCACGCTCGGCTATCAGGGGACGATCGACAGCTGGCTGGTGATCCTCGTGGTCTTTCGGGATATCCTGATCGTCGGCGGGGCGCTGCTCTATCACACCCTGACGCAGTCCTTGAAGATGCAGCCGCTCCTTATCAGCAAGCTGAACACGGCAGCGCAGATCGCCTTCGCCACGGTTCTGCTGGCGCAGCTTGGTCTCGGCATCGACGACCGCGGCGCCGCCGCGCTGCTCATTCATGTCGTGGCGGCCACCACCTTCCTCTCGGGGGCGGCATACCTCGTCATCTGGGGATGGCGGATCGCCCGGATGGAGAACCTGTAATGTCCACCGAACGACAAGTGGCCTTGTGGGCCTTTGCCCTCCTCGTCGTTCTGTTCGGGCTGCTCTATCTCCTGAGAGACATTCTGGCGCCGTTCGTCGCCGGCATGGCCGCTGCCTATCTGCTTGATCCGGTCTGCGATCGGCTGGAGCGGTGGGGCCTGTCGCGGACCTTGGCGACCGTCGTCGTCACCGCCGCCTTCTTCCTTGTTCTGCTGGCGATCCTGCTGTGGCTGGCACCGGTGGTGTACGGTCAGATCCTCACCCTGGTCAACCGGCTGCCGGAATACTTCCAGCAGATCGGTGAACAGTTCCGGCCGCTGCTGGAGCAGATCGCGGGGCGACTGGAAGGCGGCGATCTGTCGGGGATCAGTCCCAATGTAGGAGAGCATGTCGGGACGGTGCTGGGCTGGGTCACCGCCGCACTGAAGACCGTCCTCAGCGGCGGCCTCGCGCTCGTCAATCTCCTGGCACTGCTCTTCATCACCCCCATCGTGGCCTTCTTCCTTCTGCGCGACTGGGACGATATCGTCGGCCGGCTGGACAAGTGGTTGCCGCGCCCATGGGCCGGAGTCATTCGCGAGCAGGCCGCCCTGATCGACGAGACGCTGGCCGGCTTCGTCCGCGGCCAGGCGCTCGTCTGCCTGTTTCTGGGCACGTTTTACGCCGTGGTCCTGACCATTGTCGGGCTGGACTTCGGCATCACGATCGGCCTGTTCACCGGGATCCTGTCCTTCATTCCGTATGTCGGAACGACCTTCGGATTCGTCACCAGCATCGCCGTCGCGTTCGCGCAGTTCTCCGAATGGCTGCCGATCTTTCTGGTTGCCGGGCTGTTCATCGCCGGCCAGGCGATCGAGGGAAACTTCCTGACGCCGAAGCTGGTGGGGGACCGCGTCGGCCTGCATCCCGTATGGGTGATCTTCGCCCTTCTTGCCGGCGGTTCGCTGTTCGGCTTCGTCGGCGTCCTGCTGGCGATCCCCGTCGCCGCCGTCATCGGCGTGCTTGCCCGCTTCGTCCTCGGCCGCTACCTGAACAGCCGATACTATCGCGGCGGCCTTCCGGCATCTGGCCCGCCGCCGCGAAAGGGCGAGGATGGAACGGGCGGCTCCCCGGGAGGGCGGCTCTGATGCCGGCCCGTCGCCCGGCCTCGCAGCTTCCTCTGGAACTCGGCCACCGGCCGTCGCTCGACGGCGAGGACTTCCTGGTCGCGCCGAGCAACGAGGCGGCGGTGGCCTGGCTCGACCGGTGGCCCGCCTGGCCCGCGCCGGCCCTGGCGATCTACGGACCGCCCGGATGCGGCAAGACCCACCTCGCCCATGTCTGGCAGGCTCGCAGCGGCGCCGTGTTTGTCGATCCCCAACGCCTCGCAGAGGCGGAGCCGCCGCAGCTCCTGGGAGCGGCCCGGGCCTGCGTTCTGGACGGCGTCGGGCGCGATCGCCTGGGCGCGCTGGACGAGCGACGCCTCCTGCACCTCTACAATCTCCTGGCCGAGCGGGGCGGACATCTGCTGCTCTGTGCGGACGAGGCGCCGGCACGCTGGCCGATCACGCTGGCCGACCTCCGCTCGCGGCTGAGCGCAATCCCGGCCGTGCGCGTCGATCCGCCGGACGACGCCCTCATCGGCGCGCTTCTGGTGAAGCTGTTCAACGACCGGCAGCTTGCGGTCGGGAGCGACGTGATCGGATATCTTTGCACGCATATGGAGCGATCGTTCGACGCCGCGCGTTCGATGGTCGCGGCGATCGACCGCGCGGCGCTGGCCGCCCACCGCCGGGTGACGGTCCCGCTCGTCCGGGAGCTGTTGGCCGCCGACGTACCGTTGGACGATCGATCGAAAGACTGAAAAGGAGGTCGCATGGATCTGGGAATTGCCGGTCGGCGTGCGCTGGTCTGCGCCGCGAGCAAGGGGCTTGGGCGCGCCTGCGCTTTCTCGCTGGCGCGCGAAGGCGTCGCCGTCACGATCGTCGCGCGCAACGAGGGGCCGCTGGAGGCAACCGCCGAGGAAATCCGACGATCGACGGGTGCCGCTGTGCGGGCGGTCGCGGCCGACATTACCACGGAGGCCGGCCGCGCGGCGGCGCTGGCCGCCTGCCCGGACCCGGACATCCTCGTCAACAACGCGGGCGGTCCGCCGCCGGGCGACTTCCGCGACTGGAGCCGCGACGATTGGATCCGGGCGCTCGACGCCAACATGCTGACCCCCATCGAGCTGATCAAGGCGACGGTGGACGGGATGATCGAGCGGCGCTTCGGCCGCATCGTCAACATCACCTCGAGCGCGGTGAAGCAGCCGATCGAGTCCCTGGGGCTTTCCAACGGCGCCCGGGCCGGGCTGACCGGCTTCGTCGCTGGCCTTGCGCGCCAGATCGCGCGGCACAACGTGACGATCAACAACCTGCTGCCGGGGCCGTTCGACACCGACCGCCTGCGCAGCAACTTCGAGGAGGCGGCGCGCAAGACGGGCAGTGACCCGGCCGAGTATCGGCGGGCCCGCATGGCGGAGAACCCCGCAGGCCGCTTCGGCGATCCCCATGAATTCGGCGAGGCCTGCGCCTTCCTGTGCAGCGCCCAGGCGGGGTACATCACCGGGCAGAACCTTTTGATCGACGGCGGCGGCTACCGCGGCACGCTGTAAGCTGCCGCGGCGCGGCGCATCCCGATGAAGGCAATGGACCCGGCCATCGCGGTACCGGATCCGCGATCGGCCGAGCGGCGTGTCATGACAATTTAATCATCAAGATATAGGATCTCCCGGCCCCTGGCGGCGCCGGCGGCGTGGCGGCCGCCCAGTGCCGGGCATGGAGCGGAGAGGCTGTGAGCGAGGTCGCACACATCGGCGAGCGGTCCGCCCCCGAGGCGGCAAGGGCAACGCGGTACATCAACCGCGAACTCTCCTGGCTTGCCTTCAACGAGCGCGTCCTCGAGGAGGCCGACAATCCGGCACATCCGCTGCTCGAGCGGTTGCGCTTCCTGTCGATTTCGGCCAGCAACCTGGACGAGTTCTACATGGTGCGCGTCGCCGGGCTGAAGGGGCAGGTCTCCGCCGGCGTGGTCACGGCGAGCCAGGACGGCCTGACGCCGGCGCAGCAGCTCGCGGCCATCAACAGCCGGAGCGGCGAGCTGATGCAGCGCCAGCAGGCCTGCTGGCGTCGCCTGCGCGAGGAGCTGCGCGAGGCCGGAATCGCGGTCATCGATCCGGTGGAGCTGACGGCAGCGGAGCAGACTTGGCTCGATCAGTATTTCGTCGACGAGATCTTTCCGGTGCTGACGCCGATGGCGATCGACCCGGCGCATCCGTTTCCCTTCATTCCCAACCTCGGCTTCGCCCTCGTCCTTGATTTGGTCGGCCGCGTGGAAATGCGCCGCCTGCGGGCCCTGCTGCCGTTGCCGGGGCAGCTCCCGCGCTTCGTCCGCCTGCCCGGCGACTCCGTTCGCTTTCTGCCGCTCGAGGAGCTGGTCGGTCTCTATCTCGACCGCCTGTTCCCGGGATTCGACGTGGCCGGCATGGGCTATTTCCGGGTCGTTCGCGACAGCGAAATGGAGATCGAGGAGGAGGCGGAAGATCTGGTCCGGCTCTTCGAGAGCGCGCTCAAGCGCCGGCGCCGCGGCAACGTCATCCGCCTCAAGGTCAACGCCGCGATGCCGGAGGACCTTCTGGCCCTCGTCATCGACGAGCTGGCGGTGTCGGAGAGCGACGTCTATGTGCTCGACGGGCTGCTCGGCCTCGCCAGCACGGAGAAGCTGATCATCGACGAACGGCCGGATCTGAAGTTCCCGCCCTACAATCCCCGCTTCCCGGAGCGGATCCGGGACATGGGCGGCGATTGCTTCGCGGCGATCCGCCACAAGGACATCATCGTCCACCACCCCTACGAGAGCTTCGACGTGGTGGTGCAGTTCATTCGCCAAGCGGCCCGCGATCCGTCGGTCGTGGCCATCAAGCAGACGCTTTACCGGACGAGCGACGACTCGCCGATCGTCAAGGCGCTGATCGAGGCGGCCGAGGCCGGCAAATCGGTGACGGCCCTCATCGAACTGAAGGCCCGATTCGACGAGGAGGCGAACATTCGCTGGGCGCGCGATCTGGAGCGCGCCGGCGTGCACGTCTCCTATGGCTTTTTGCAACTGAAGATCCACGCAAAGGTCTCGATGGTGGTGCGGCGCGAGGGCGGTGCGCTACGGACCTATGTGCATTACGGCACCGGCAACTACCATCCGGTCACCGCGAAGATCTACACCGACCTGTCCTTCTTCACCTGCGATCCCGGTCTGTGCCACGACACGGCACGGTTGTTCAACTACATGACCGGCTCGGCCAAGCCGGAGCGAACGGAGAAGATCGCGATCGCGCCCCTGAACCTGCGGCGCACGATCCTCGGCCTGATCGAGGACGAGATTGCGCACGTCGCGGCGGGGCGGCCGGGCACCATCTGGGCGAAGCTGAACGCGCTCGTCGATCCGGAGCTGATCGACGCGCTGTACCGGGCGTCGCAGGCGGGCGTGGTCATCAACCTCGTCATCCGCGGCATCTGCTGCCTGCGGCCCGGCGTCCCGGGGTTGTCCGAGAACATCCGCGTGAAGAGCATCATCGGCCGGTTCCTCGAGCATTCGCGGATCGTCTGCTTCGGCGCAGGTCACCGCTTGCCGTCGCGGAACGCGAAGGTCTATATCTCCTCCGCCGATTGGATGCCGCGGAACTTCGATCACCGCGTCGAGACCCTGGTGCCGATCGAAAACCCGACCGTGCATCAGCAGGTTCTGGACCAGATCATGATCGCCAATCTGAAGGACGAGGTGCAGAGCTGGATCCTCCAGCCCGATGGCCGCTATGTACGGTTGGGCGACGGGAAGACCGGATTCTCGGCGCATACCTTCTTCATGACCAACCCGAGCCTGTCCGGCCGCGGCAGCGCCATCAGGCAGGCGAAGCGGGCGCCGCACCTTTATCTGAAGAAGGCGTAGGTGCCGCTCTGGGGGAACCCTGGCATGGATCGAGTCACGGCGGGAAGGGCCTAACGCGTGGGATCGGGCGAGGCCCCACGGGCCGGAGCGCCAGAGCGCGTTGCGGTGGTCGATATCGGATCGAATTCGATCCGCCTCGTCGTCTTCGACGCTTCGTCGCGGTCGCCGCTTCCGCTGTTCAACGAGAAGGTCCTGTGCGGCCTCGGCCGGGGCCTCGATTCGACGGGCCGGCTCTCGGAGGCCGGCGCAGATCTGGCGCTCGCGAACCTTACGCGCTTCGTCCGCCTGGCCCAGGCGATGCAGGTTGCCCGGCTCGATCTGCTCGCCACCGCAGCAGTCCGCGACGCGGACAACGGGGCCGCTTTCGTTGCCGAGGTCGAACGCCGCTGCGGTGTCCCGGTTCGGGTACTGTCCGGCGAGGAGGAGGCCCGGTTGTCGGCCCTGGGCGTGGTCGCCGGCATCCCCGAGGCCGACGGGCTGATGGGCGACCTCGGTGGCGGCAGCCTTGAACTGGTTGCCCTCGACCGAGGTACGCTCGGTGACTACGCCACGCTGCCGCTGGGCCCATTGCGCTTGTTGGAGACGGCGTCGAGCGACCATGGCGCGACCCGCGATCTCGTCGAGGCGCATCTCGACCGGGTGCCCTGGCTCGCCGGTTTTCAGGGGCGAACCTTCTATGCCGTGGGCGGCGCCTGGCGGACGCTGGCCCGCATCCACATGAAGCAGACCGGTTATCCGCTTCATGTCATTCACCACTACACGATCACCCGTCAGTCGGCCGAGGAACTCGCCAGAGTAATCGGCAGGCTCGGCCGGCGCTCGCTCTTGTCGATTCAGGGGCTGTCGCGGCGCCGGATCGAGATCCTGCCCTTCGCGGCAATGCTCCTCGAAGGGCTGCTTCGTCGGGTACGGCCGGAGCGGATCGTGTTCTCCGCCTACGGGCTGCGGGAGGGGCACCTGTTCAGCCAGATCCGGCCGGAAGAGCAAAGCCGTGATCCGCTGTTGTCCGCTTGTGCCGAGATCGCTGCGGCGCAGAGCCGGTTCGGTGCGCTGGGACCGCTGCTGCAAGACTGGATCGATCCGCTGTTCGCGACGGATGGTGCGGCGGAGCGACGTCTTCGGCTGGCGATCTGCCAGCTCAGCGACCTCGCCTGGCGCGAGCATCCGGACTATCGGGCACAGCACGCCTTCGCGCGGATTCTCCACATGCCGGTCGCCGGGATCGATCATCCTAGTCGCGCCGCTGCGGCGCTGACCGTTGCCGTGCGCTACGGCGGAAGCGCAGACGCGCCAGAGACGGCGACGGCCCGGCTCCTGCTGAACGAGGAGGCGCGCCAGCGCGCATCCGTCATGGGGCAGGCGCTGCGCCTGGCCTACTCCTTGAGCGGTGCGAGCCCCGACCTGCTGCGGCGCTCCGGACTCCGGCTCGAAGACGACCGGGTGATCCTGCTTCTGCCGGCGGGCGATGGGGTCATGCTGGGCGAGGCGGTCCAGCGTCGGCTCGCTTCCCTGGGCCGCGCACTCGGCCGGGCGACCGAGGTAGCGGAGACCGGACCCGTGACCGCGGACCGATCTGCCCCATCGCCCAAGCCGCACTGACGCCTCGCCCTTGCCGTTGACCGCGCTGCGGCGCCGGTCCTACGCTCGAACGCGCAGAAGAACGCAATCAGGGAGGATGCCGATGCGACGTCGATCGCCCGCGTTCATCGCTGCCTCAGCGGCATTGTCGATCGTCCTGTCGTCGGATTTTGCATGCGGCCAGGACGAGGATGCCCTGAACAACGGCCTTTGGGGCGTCTACGAGAGTGTCCTCAAGGACGCGAAGTACATCGATCTCACCCATGCCTTCAGCCCGACCATCGCCGTCTGGCCCGGCTTCGGAACCGCCAAGTTCAAGCCCGCCCTGGCCGGCGCGGACATGCCTGGCTACATCGCCGAGGGCCAGGAGTTCACCTACGCGAAGCATGGCTTCGTCGCCACGGCCTATGAACTGACGACGGATCAGTACGGCACGCAGCTCGACCCGCCGGCGCATTGGGACGAATACGGCGCGACGATCAGCGATCTGCCGGCAACCTATGCCGTTCGGCCGCTGGTCGTGATCGACATTCACGAGAAGGTCGCGCAGGACCCGGGTTATCACTGCACGGTCGAGGACATCAGGGCCTGGGAGGCCGAGCATGGCCGCATTCCCGAAGGCGCCGTCGTCATGATCCGGTCAGACTGGTACAAGCGCTGGAACGACACGGAGCGCTTCAACAAGAAGCCGTTCCCGGGGGTCTCGCTCGACGCGCTCAAGTTCCTGCATCTGGAGCGCAAGATCCTCTTCCACGGGCATGAGCCGCTCGATACGGACACGACGCCCACGCTGGAAGGCGAGGCGTGGCTGATGCACAACCATTTTGCCCAGGCGGAAGGCGTGGCAAACCTGGACAAGGTGCCGGAGGCCGGCGCGCTGATCTCCATCGGCTTCGCGAAGCCCGAAGGGGGAACGGGCGGATACGCCCGCTACGTCGCCATCGCGCCGTCCGACTGGCCGCACGGCGTCTCCGTTACCGAAGTGCCGGGGGCACCGTTGCCGAAACAGCCTCACCCGCTGCGGCGTAACGAGCACGGCGTCATGCGGCCGACGCCGCAATAGCCCGGAGAGGGAGGCGGCCGGTGCCGCGCGGCTGCCCCTTTACTTCGCGGCCGTCTGCGCCGCCGGCTCGGCCAGGGCGGCGCCGGTGCTCCTGGCCATCGGCACGATCTTGACGTGTCGTCCCGCGGCGGTGAGCGCCAGCCTGCCGTGCTTCAGGGCCAGCGCATCGGTGCCGAAGATCTCGCGCCGCCAGCCGGAAAGCGCCGGAGTCGGCGCGTCGTCATCGGCGGCGATCATCTCGAGGTCGGCCGTGCTTGCGACCAGCTTCTGGGCGACGCCATGCGCCTCGCAGCGCATCTTCAGCAACACGCGCAGCAGATCGACGACCGGGCCGAGCCCCTGTGCCGGCTCCTGGCGCGGCGGTGGTTTCGGCAGCTCCGAGTCCGGCAGCTCGAGCCCACGGCGCACCGCCGCCAGGATCGCCGCGCCGAAGGCCCCTTCGGCGGTGCCGCGGGACAGGCCCCGCGTACGCGCCAGCTCCTCGACGGTGCGGGGCGTATGGGCCGCGATCTCGATCAGCGACTCGTCGCGCAGCAGCCGGTTGCGAGGCAGATTCCGGCGCTGCGCCTCCGCCTCTCGCCAGGCGGCGAGCTCCCGGAGGACGCCGAGGAACCGCGGCTTGTCGCTGCGGACCTTGAGGCGCCGCCACGCCTCCCGGTGATCGAGCCGATAGGTTTCCGGATCGGTCAGGAGGTTCATCTCCTCGCGGACCCATTCGGTCCGCCCGGTCTGCTCAAGGCGCTGCGCCAGCTTTTCGTATACGATCCGGAGATGGGTGACGTCGGACAGCGCGTAGCGAAGCTGCTTGTCGATGCGCGCCCCGGCCAGCTTGGCGGCCAAGTTCTCATAGCTGACCGAATCGCCGAAGCCGCAGACCATTGCCGCGACCTGGGTGTCCACCAGGGGCGCAGGGATCCGGCCGGTGAGATGAAAGAAGATCTCGATGTCCTGCCGGGCGGCGTGGAACACCTTGATCACCCCTGGATCGGCCAGAAGGTCGAACAGCGGCCCCAGGTCGATCCCGGGTGCCAGCGGATCGATCGCCGCCGCCTCGTCCGGGCCGGCGAGCTGGACCAGGCAGAGCACCGGCCAATAGGTCTTCTCCCGCATGAACTCGGTGTCGACCGTGACGAAGTCGGTCGCCGCCAGCCGCCCGCAAAGTCGGCGGAGGGACTCGGTGTCGGTGATCAGCGTCATGGGGCGGCAGCTATACACGGATTCGGCCCGGCGCGGAAGCGCGCGCTCCGCCGGAGCGAAGGGCCGCGGCCTGCCGGCCGGTCGGGATGATTTGGGACACGCCGTTAGATAAGAAATTGCGCTTCGCTTTCAAAGCATGAATCATGCCGCGGGCCGCCAAATACGCTACATTTGCGGCGAAATGCAGCCTATCGACGGCTCGCGCG
>Ga0310821_100917_pt1 | contig 11722 bp, 14 predicted proteins | sample P4_ome_FD_201300 | JGI IMG/M metagenome (GOLD analysis project Ga0310821, IMG submission 201300) | Sorghum-adapted microbial communities from Joint BioEnergy Institute, Emeryville, California, United States - P4_Day56_Rep1 | ecosystem: Engineered > Bioreactor > SSF (Solid state fermentation) >... | reverse complement strand
TCCGGCCATCGGCACCACGAATATCCTGATTGCACTCGGGCATGACCGTTGAGTCAGCAGATTATGGGCTCCTCGAGCTTGGCTCGATGAAGGCCACCGCAATCTGACCGTATGACCGACTCGCGTGTATGTGACCGTTTAGAGCCGATTGGGTGGCGGAGTGGTTACGCGACGGGTTGCAGCCCCGTTTGCGCCGGTTCGAATCCAGCCCGGATCTTCAGCACTCTCGCGGGCGTGGCGAAATTCGGCAGACGCGCCGGTCTCAGGAACCGGTGTCGCAAGACGTGGGGGTTCAAGTCCCTCCGCCCGCACCAGGCCTTCACCTCAACGCTCCAGCGCTCGACATCAATGATACGGCAAGTCCATGACCGACGGCCCTCGATGGTCCGGCTCGTGGCACGTGGTTGCAGACCGGTGGCCGAGCGGTTGATGGCACCAGACTTTTAATCTGGCGACGAAAGTCCACGTGGGTTCGAATCCCACCCGGTCTACGGGCTCGTAGTTTAAGGCAAAACGCGCCGCTCATAACGGTGAAGTTGCAGGTGCGAGACCTGCCGGGCCCACCAGCTTTAAATCTTCCGCGGAAGTGGCGAAACGGTATACGCGCCGTCTTGAGGGGGCGGTGGTCGCAAGACCGTGCGGGTTCGACTCCCGCCTTCCGCACCATTTTCTTTTCTGCAATGGCCCGGAAACGGGAGAACGAAATTTCGCCTGGGTAGCTCAGCGGGTAGAGCGGAAGCCTGAAGCGCTTCGCGTCGGTGGTTCGAATCCATCCCCAGGCACCATTTTCTGCGCCGATTTTTTCTATTGTCTTTGAGACGGCACGAACGCAATCCAGGGGACCGACAATGATCGATCTGACCTGCATGACCCGCCTCCGTCGAACGGTCCGTCTCGGCCTCTCCATTCTGGAGAAGACGCCGGGGATGCAGGTCATCATCGCGAGAACATATTACACGACGCGCACGGTGGACGGCCCCGCCGGCTGCAGGCTCGATGTCGTCTTCAGTTCGTCGAACCCTGCCGTATCGGCCCCCGCCGCCAGCGCGATCGATATAGCGCCGGAGGTGCTGGATGAGGCGACGGCGTTCCGCCGGCGGGTCAGGAGCATCACGAACATCGTTCCGATCAACCGCGATCCCTCCAAGGGGTGGCAGGAGGATCTCGAGCTGCGCATAGCCAAGGACGGCGCGACCTTGACGATCGAACACATCCTTCGCCCCTACGATCGGATGCTGAGCTGGCATCCGGCACGGATCGAGTCCTCACAGAAACGCTTGGTGACGAGGTTCCTGGATCCCGAGCCGCTCAGCGCCCACAGACGCATTGCGCTTGCCAAGGAGCCCGAGAGGATCCTCGATCTGATCGCGGCGCCGGAGCCGCACCGGACGCTCATCAATCCGATATCGATCAATACGGACGGTTTCGGAACGGCCAATGTCGAGCTCGATCCGGCGGCGGATGTGCTCGCGCTCAGGTCCCTGCCCGGCCAGCATGAATGGGAACCTCGATGTGCGAAGACCTGAGAATTCTGTCTTCTTCGAGACCCTTCATCGGAGCTGCCCTCGACGCGCTCGCCTCCTGTCCGGATGTCGAGCATATATTCGTCCAGAGCTACCATTCCAATCGCGCCGACGGCCGCTACGACTACTGCACCATCGACGTCGATCTTGCCGGGCCAAAGCAGACCAGCGCGGCCTCTGACCCGGAAGTGGCGCGGGTTCTCAACGCCCGCGCTTGGCGGCTTCCTCACCTGATCCCGTTCAACACAAACCGCGCCCAGGGCCCGCTCGAGACGATGGAAATGATGATCGACCGTCAGATCTGCTCGCTCACGATTCAGACTATCGACGCCGGATACGACCGGTTGATCCTTTGGCGGAACGACGATATGACCCGGATCAGGAAGCGGCTCAGCGCCTGGCTTTCCCTCGATGTCGACCTGACGGCGCATCGCAGGCTCGAGCTGGCCAGGCATCCCGACCGGGCCCTGAGGATGCTCAATCTGCCACCCGATGTCGTCCACCACTTCCGGCCGATCGGGATCAACATGATCGACGAATGCTTCGCGATCATCGATCTGGACCCCACAGTCGACATTCTGCCGAACGGACTGTCAGCTGGGCAAAACCCCAGCCCCGCCTGACGGAACGTCACCACCCCCAGGCTTTATCGCAAGCCGCGGCCGTAAATACCACGTCGCCGCCGGGCCGACGGCCAGGCTGCAGAAAGATCATGATCTATTTCTGGGTGTAGCTCAGCCGGGACAGAGCGCCGCCCTCGGACGGCGGAGGTCACTGGTTCGACTCCAGTCATCCAGACCATCATCGATTGTCGATAAATGGCTGACGATAAATCCGCTCGCTCAACGGCCGGATGCAGAACATGCGGACCATGCCGGATTTCGTAAGTACTCCTGATTGGGGCAGTCGTACAGGTGCCGGCATGGTCCGCACATGCTGTCCCGAAGGGACTGCGGCAGCATAATAAATGCCGAATCAATTCGTTGCAATTATTTTTTCGCGCAGGAGCGGCGCCTTGGGCCGCGCACCCGTATCTGTCCGGCGGCCCCGATTTTCCGGCCGCGGTCTGGGCTTTGGTTAATCCTTGCGCAGACAGCCCGCGAACGAAATTCGCCGCCGGCCGCAGTGTCGTCGTCATCCCACCAGAGAGGTGGCGGAGACTGGCTGAACGCGCTCGTTTCGAAAGCGAGAGACGCTCGAAAGAGCTTCCTGGGGCTCGAATTCCCCCCTCTCCGCCAGCTCCTCGACATCTTAATGTTGCATCGAACCCAGATTGAATGGACCGGCCTCGTGCGAGCGCGGCAACTCCTCCAGCCGGAGCGAATGCGCTTCTCGTGGGGCCGTTCGAGGGATTTTCCGTGCTGCGTCCTCGAACGGCGTGGCCGGGGGACCTACAGCGACGACGAGATTCTGGATGATCGTCCTCGCCGGCGACCCCGGCTAATCCGCACGTAGACAGCCTGCGAGGGGCGCTGTCGCTGGCCAGGAGCAACAACGCATGAGAACGGCAGCGCCCGTGTTTGGGCGCTGCCGTTGAACATTTTTAATAGACCGGTAGCTGAGAGGCTTAGCGGTGGACTTTTAATCCGCGTCGACGTGGGTTCGACTCCCACCCGGTCTCCCCTTCGAAAAATCACGTTCGGGGCGTAGCTCAGCCAGGTCAGAGCGCCCGTCTGGGGGGCGGGAGGTCGGCGGTTCGGATCCACCCGCCCCGACCATGGGCAGATCTACCACCGGTCCCGCGATTTGTTCTTCCGACCCGCCGGCCGCGAGTACGGCCAAGTCGGGCTCACTGGCTGCGGTCTCTCCCAGTCCGGGGGTGAATTCAAGATCGCAGATTCTCGATCCGCCCAATGGGCGCGGCAGCGAACTCAAATCCTCTTCAACGCGACAGCCAGTCAAAATGGAGAATGACACCCGCGGAGGTTAAGATGACGCCCCTCGATCAGTACCCGGCCCTCGTCCTCAACGCCGACTACAGGCCGCTCAGCTACTTTCCGCTGTCGTTGTGGTCCTGGCAGGATGCCGTTCACGCGGCCTTCGGAGGTCGCGTGGACGTCGTCGCCGAGTACGATCGGGAGATCCGCCCCCCGAGCTTCCGCATGATGCTGCCGAGCGTCATCGCGCTCAGGGATTATGTCCCGCTGAAGCGCAAGGTCGCGCTGACGCGGTTCAACATATTCCTGCGAGACTCCTTCGAGTGCGGCTACTGCGGCCAGAAATTCAGCAGTAAAGATTTGACGTTCGACCACGTCGTCCCAAAGTTACACGGTGGGACTACTTGTTTCACAAATATTCTAAGTGCTTGTGCACAATGCAACGCAAGGAAAGCGAACCGTACCCCGAAAGAAGCGGGCATGGTCATGCTGAAGCGACCGACCGAGCCGACGGCCTACGAGCTCTACGAGAAGGGCCGCAAGTTCCGGAGCCGCACTCTTCACGAGACCTGGCGGGATTTCCTGTACTGGAACGTCGAGCTCGATCCGGTCTGAGCCGGGAGGCGCCACGCCCCACGCCGGGGCGGCCCCTCTTGCGGCCAATACGAGTCGCGGCCGCTGGCACAGCCAATAAATCCCGCCGACTTTCACGAGGAAACGGACCCTCTGATTGCGGCGGCGACAGCTTTCTCAAAGCACCCCATCTCCTCTCCGAAGGGATTGCCGGCCGGGCGTCTCAGGACGCACGCCCAGCCGTCAAGCTTTTTCGGAGATCTTGATGTCCGCACGCACCAGCCCTGCTCGCGCGAGGGCCGACCGATGAAGCCTCTGAAGCATGCGCTGATCGCGCAGAAGCGCTACGGCGGACAATGGTCGGACTATCTCGGGATCCATACCTTTTTCGACACGACCAAAGCCGCCTACGCCGGCCGCGGACACCGGATGTTTCTGCATCAGGACTTCGGCGTTCGCTGTGCAGAGCGAATCTTCGGGCTTGAAGCCATCAACAGCGATGGCGTGAGACTGAAGGTTGCCGATCTCGGCAACGACCACCTCGTAGAAGACGTCGGCCGCGTCCCCACGATCCAGGACTGGCTCGATCGCCTGCCCGCCCTCGACTGGTTACGCTCGCCGGCCCGGATCTCGAGCTACTGCGACTATCGCGAGGATCCGGTCGCCGCGGCACAGGGGCGCTACGGCGGCCCAGCCGAAGCCTACGCTCCGATTGTCGAATTCTTCGACGAGCCGATGGCCCTCGCCGGCGGGAACCGCCTGGCGCGGCTCGTGACCCACAACAGCTTCATGATCTTCATCGCCGAGCGCATCTTCGGCATGGCGATCGACGCCGGCGGAAAGCCGGTCTCGACGCGCCAGGTTGCGGAAGACCTGATCATGGCCCGCTACGGATTCATCCCGACCCTTCAGGACATCGCGAAGGACCTGAAGCGCGACGCCTGGGCTCAGGGCCGCTACGCCGGGCACGGCATCAAACGGCGCAAGGCCGCTTCGCCGACGAAATCGCGACTCGAGGAGAAACAGCCCGCATGACCACGCAATCCCACAAGACGCTCCTCGCGTCCGAGCGCTTCCCGGGCGCGCCGTTCGGACCGCTCGTGGAAGAGACCTGCCTCGTCTGGCACGACGAACCGCTCCTGTCGCTGGCGACCGACACCGACGGGCGCAAATGGCTGATTCAGACCATCGACAGCGATAGCGACGCCCGCATCGACACGATCATCGTGGTTCAGGTCTCCGACGCATGCGCAAGAGAGCTTGCCGAAAACCCGGACATCGAGCGGCTAATTCCGTGTCTTAGCGCCATCTATATGACGGCCGAGACCGGCTTTGTCGTCCGCGATCCCTGGGGTAAGGACGCCAAACCCGAGTACGAGGTCGCGACGAAGGCGGAGATCTTCGATGCCTCGCCGGCGGCGCCCGAAGCCGGGCGATCCGACGATGGATCCGCTACGGCGGCATCCACGCCATCGCCCATTCTCTCGAAGCCGTTTACGGACCTGATCGCAGGGGCGATCCAAGACGGCCGCATCTCGACCCGCCGAGCCGCGATGCTGCTCGGGGTCACCGTCGACGACCTCACCGATCTTTTCCGCGGTCACGGCATCGAGCCGCCCGTCGACCCGTAACGCAGAGCCGGCCGCCGGACGCATCCGGTTCACGATGGAGAGCACAGTGCCCGATTCCGAGTATCTTACCGGCCTCCAACCGTTCGTCGAGAAGGCACTCGAAATCCTTCGCTGCACGCCCAGCGTCGACCGCGTCGTCGGCCGATTTGCCTTTGCAGACTTCGATGGCAACAGCCATACCTCGCCCGAATGCAGCGTTCTTTACGAAGGCACTCACGCGGACGAGGATCTCGATACGGTTCCGGCGGCGCGGCGCCTTGAGAGAACCGCCGCATCCTATCTGTCGATGGTTCCGTTCAACATCGACCCGGCATGCGGCTACCAGGAAACTCTCTCCCTGTCGATCGACAGGACAGGCGCGGCCCTGAAGATTCACTGCGTCGACGCGCCCTACGAACGAACAATTTCCTGGTCTCACCCGGGGTTCGCTCAGCTCCGGAAATTCATCAAGGTTGTCGTTCGGAAAGGCGTCGAGCTGACCGCCCATCAGAAGATGGAGATGCTGACCAATCCGGCGCGCCACTTCGAGAAGCTTCTGATCCCATATGCACACCGGAAGCTGCTCAAGCCGATCGCGGCCAAGGCGATGGACGACAACACATACATCGTCGAGCTGAGCCCTTCCACGAAGCTCCTGTCCAAGAACACCTATCACATCTGACGGAGAGCGCGCTGTCCGACGCCGAGTACCTGGCCTGTCTCAACCCGTTCATCGAGACGGCCATGGAGGTTCTTCGCGGCTCGCCCAGAACAGAACGGGCCGTCGGTCAGACGATCTACGCGTACCACGACGGCTACCACCACGCCGCGCCCCAGTACGAGGTTCTGTTTGAGGGCGCTCACGTGGATGAGGACCTCGATATGGTTCCGGCGGCGCGCCGCCTGGAGCGAACCGCCGAGCTCTATCTGTCGAAAGTCCCGCTCACCACCGACCCGGGATACGTCTACCAGGAACGCCTTTTCCTGTCGATCGGTCGGGACGGTGTCTATCTCACGATCGAGTGGACATCCGAGCCCTATCAGCGGCGCATCGCCTGGACGCACGCGGACCCGCACCGCGTCCGGAAATCCGTCGAAACACGGCTTGCCGATCAGGGAGGGCTGACAGCGCACCAGAGGACGGTTTTCCGCAAGGAGCCGGCGCGACTCCTGGAGAAGCTCGTGGTCATCGACGATCATCTCCCGATGTTTAAACCGATTGACGCCGCCGAGCGCGACGACGGGACGTGGTTGATTGAGCTCGATCCGTTGGCCGACATCCTGCCGCTCCACGACCATCTGGAAGAGTTTTGAATGATCGCAACCCGACATCGCGGTCCAGGGAAGGAGATTGCCTTGAGAGACACCGATTACCTCTCGCTCGTTCAACCCTTCATCGACGACGCGCGTGAAATTCTCAGGACTTCACTGAAGACACGCTTCGTTCTCGGCGCATCTATATTCCAGGAATACGACGACGAATACCATCACAACCTAGAATACACTGTCCGTTATGATGGCGACCACACCGAGGACGAGCTGGATCTGATTCCGGCCGCACGGCGCATCGAGCGCAGGGCTGAGGAGCTGCTTTCCAAGATTCCGCTCCACGTCGACGGCAGCGACGGCTATCAGGAGAAGCTTATCCTCGCCGTCAATCGCCTGCAGGTCATTCTGACGATTGGCGTATTGGGACCCGATTACGAGCGGCAGATCAGCTGGACGCATCTCGATCCGGATAACATCCAGAAGTTCGTCATCGCGCCCGTATCCAAGCTCGAATCCCTGACGGGGCACGAGAAGGTCGAGATCCTTCGCAATCCACAGGCCTTTCTCGAGAAGCTTCTCGTCCCGCAGGATCACATCGATCTGCTCAAGACCAAGAAGGCCGATCGTCTCGAGGACGGCCGCTACGAGATCGAGCTCGATCCCTCGGTCGAGGTGCTGTCTCTCGGTCCCATCTATTCCGGGTTCTAGAAACCATTGGATCATACCTCGGCCGGCGGCGTGGATCCTCGACACCGCCGGCCTCTTGTCCGCAATACAGAGAAATAGGATGACTCCAGCGACGGAACCTATATCCCTTTCGCGGCCAGTCCCGTCGCCGTTGCAGCTTCCTGCACTGTCATGACGGCTTTGGGTGGCACAGATCGTCGCGGGCGTAGCTCAGGGGTAGAGCGCAAGCATGCCACGCTTGAGGTCGTGGGTTCGAATCCCATCGCCCGCTCCAGTCTGTTGCAAGCCCCGTCTTGCAGCCGCATCGCCCGGCCGTTCCAGATTTCCAATCGCAGGTGCCGCCGGTAAGGCGGCGCGAGAGACCGTCGAGGAAGAACTCATGGCCAAGCCCGAACTCTACTTCAGCACCGATGTCGAAACCGATGGGCCGATTCCCGGGCCGCACTCGATGCTGTCGCTCGGAACCGCCGTCTTTGCCGCGGACGGCGAGCTTCTCGGCACCTTCGAGCGCAACCTTGACCTTCTGCCGGGCGCACAGCCCCACCCGGATACGGAGAGGTTCTGGAGCGACAACCCGGAGGCCTACGCTGCGACGCGCGTCGATACGCGTCCCCCGGAGGTTGCGATGCGGGAGTACGTCGAATGGGTCGAGTCCTTCAAGACTGGTTCTCCTGTCTTTGTCGCGTATCCCGCGGGCTTCGATTTCACCTTCGTATACTGGTACATGATCCGCTTCGCCGGGAGGAGCCCCTTCTCCTTCTCGGCGCTGGACATGAAATCCTACGCAATGGCGAAGCTCGGTACGCCCTATCGCCAGTCGACAAAGCGCAACATGCCGAAGGCGTGGTTCTCCGACAAACCGCACACGCACAAGGCACTCGACGACGCCATCGAGCAGGGCGAACTCTGGATCGCCATGCTGAAGCACCAAGCGAAGGGCCTAGCCTCTCGCCCTTCCGGATTCTCCGCAGGGGCGTAGCTCAATTGGATCAGAGCACCGGTCTCCAAAACCTGGTGTTGCGGGTTCGAATCCCGGCGCTCCGACCATCATCGCCCTCTTGGCGGAACAGGCAGACGCACCGCGCTCAAAACGCGGCGCCTTTGGGCATCCCGGTTCGAATCCGGGAGGGGGCACCAGGACAGAACGCTTGTTGGATCGCAGGCTGACTGCGTGGAGCGTACGTCGGCGGCGATCCTGGGCGGATCCCGGCCTGTGCGGGTCGGCGAATCAACGTTGGGCAGACACCGACCATGTGGCGAGGTCAAGGTGCTGTAAACGCCCCGCGAAAACTGTGGGGGTTCGACTCCCTCTCTGCCCACCAACGACATGCGACCGTGGCGGAACCGGTAGACGCGCCAACTTGAGGTGCCGGTGACCGCGAGGTCGTGGGAGTTCGAGCCTCCCCGGTCGCACCATCGACCACGAAGAGGCGAGGCAGCTGGTTTGATTCTTTCCTTGCCTCGTCGCTCCATGCCTCGTTAAGCCGCAAGCCAAAGGGTGATCTTATGCTTCTTGTTTCAGGATGGCCAATCATTCAAACGGATGATGGATACTTCAGGCGCGTAAACCATGCCGAGGGGTTGCTGACCACTGGCTTTCTGACCGAAGCCAAGATGATCGAGTACACTCCGTTGCTGCGCACTGACGAAGCCGCAAGGAGGCTGATGGCCGCGCGGTATGCCGAGGCATTCGGGCCGGCGACGGATCGAGTCCTCCCGGCTGCCCCGAACACGGACTCAAGCGTTCCGCCAACCGATGCGCCGACCGAAGGCAAGGCTTCGGACATGGACGAGAAGGACCGCAGAATTGCTGAGCTTAAGCGGGAGGTTTCGGAGCTCAAGGGCGCTCTCGGCCGCGCCCTGAAGAGTCATGGAGCCAGAGCCAACTAGCTGCTCGATCATCTCGATTCGGCGCGTTGGCGGCAGGAGCAATATGACGAGCTTCTCGGATGCCTGGCGTTGCACGTTGCCTACGTCAGCGCGGGCCATCCCGAAGCCGACGGCGTTGTCATGGAGAAGCTTCATGCTCAGGCCGCGCGCTGCGGTCTTGACGTGAAGAGGCTCGTGGAAGACGCCGTGGCCATCGCGAGGGTACTCGGCCAGGGGGGGGGCGCCGTGACCCAAGCCCGTGCCCAGGTCGGGGGCCCGCTCGACGAAAGGAGCCCAGCCCGCCTAGCCGAGCGCTTGGAAGCGCCGGCCTCGGCCGCCATGCCGAACGCCGCCGGCGGAAGGTCCCCCGCTGAGGACGAGAGGCCGATCGCTCCGAAGCCGTAAGGAACGGCAGGGGGACGACGCGCGGAGTGTAGCTCAGCCCGGCCAGAGAGCTGCGTTCGGGACGCAGAGTCCGTCGGTTCAAGTCCGAACGCCCCGACCACGTCGCTTTACCGTCTCCCTCGGGGGCTGGCTGATGTAACGATCATCGAAACAGAAGTTCTGGGCAATCAGCACCTGGCTGGCGAAGCGGCATCCGTGCATGCCATTCTCCTAGAAGCGGAGGCGGCAAAACCGGCAGACGCGCATGCTTCAGGAGCATGTGGCCGCAAGGCCGTGAGGGCTCGAGTCCCTCCCTCCGCACCATCACACGGGGAGTGGCGCAGTCTGGTCGGCGCGCCTGCTTTGGGAGCAGGAGGCCGCGGGCTCGAACCCGGCCGCCTCTGCCACTCGAACGTCGGTTTGAGCACCAGCCCGCCAGACGGGCTCGCGGGGCAAATCATCTCGATGGTTCGAGATCTCACTCGCCCCGCCGCCGCTGTCTTCCCAATCCCAAATTCTCTGCATGATCGCTACGCCGCTCAACGCCCTGAACGAAAGGGGCCCTGCGCTACGGCCGCGACGGGCTTGCGTTCCTGACAACGATAGCCGCACCGTTCTGGCCGCCTGGATGAGCGATCCGAACAGCCGGTCCTGGGCGGACAGCGGCGACTTCCTTCCGGATCGCCGGCGCAAGGTGGTGAAGAAGCTGGTCAACAAGTATCGCCGCCTGAACGGCGGCCGAAACGGCTGAGAAGCGGCCGAGAATCGGGCTCATATTTCCAAGAAGAAACCAGGCCAATTCCCCGGCCGTCGATCGGAGTCGGGAAACGGGCCTGGTTCTGTTTCCTGTCCCTCGGAACGGACCAATCTGCTTGTGGCGGAGCGTCCATTGGACCCCGCCCAGACCAAACGGAGATCTGCCATGGCCAACAGACTGACCGACATCAAGAACCGCCTGAAACAGGCCGCGCCTGGGCAACGCATTATCACCCCCGTCGAGATCCGCGCCGGCCGGATGCCGGTCATTCGCGCCGAGGGACAGGCGCGCGCCCCGTTCGTTCCCGGGCGCCCGGTCGTGGTCCGCCCGACGCTGCGCGTCGATCCGGCCGAGGCCGAGTTCATTCGCATGGCCCATGAGGACATCACCTGGCTGGTCGATCAGCTTGCCCGTACGCGCGATCTCCTGAGGGCCTATGTCAAGGAGATCGACGGCGCCCAGATCGGTCCGGGTCACGAGGGCTACGAGGAAGACGATCCGAACAGTCCGGTCTTCCAGCATGATGACGAGACGATCCTCTGGGGCGCGCTCGGCGAGTTCCGCGACCAAGCGAAGAAGATTCTGAAGGACATAGAGGAATGACGGGCTCCCGTCAGGATTGGGGCCGGTTCCTCGATGCGCCTCGCGAGACGCCCCGGACCGCATCGATGTTCGCCCGGCCGAATCGACGGCAGGTTGCCATGATATCGACATTGCCCAACACCGCCACACCGCTCGCCTCTGGGAACCCACCTGACGTCCTGGCCATTCTCCGCCGCTTCGATCGCGGAGAGCTCACGTTCGACGAGGCCCAGGATCTTCTCGAAGCTCGGCGCAAGAGCCGGTCGACCCGGTTCGGCCGCCTCCTCGACGCGCTGATCGGGTGAAACCTCGGAGACGGCTCATGCAGATCGTGCCCGCCGGCCCGGAGGATTTCGACGCGCTGCGCGCGCTGCACCGCCAGACGATGTTTGCTCATGTCGATCGCGCCGTTGGATGGGACGAGGAGCAGCAGCTGCGCCGGCTCCGGAAGCACTTCAATCCTGAGTGTCTGCGCTTCGTGCTGATGCACGGCCGGAGGATCGGCTGCTACAGCCTCGAGGACCGCGGCGATGATTTTCTGCTGAGCCAGTTCTACATCGCGCCATCCCACCAAGGCCGCGGGCTCGGAAG
>Ga0310821_100909_pt1 | contig 11755 bp, 12 predicted proteins | sample P4_ome_FD_201300 | JGI IMG/M metagenome (GOLD analysis project Ga0310821, IMG submission 201300) | Sorghum-adapted microbial communities from Joint BioEnergy Institute, Emeryville, California, United States - P4_Day56_Rep1 | ecosystem: Engineered > Bioreactor > SSF (Solid state fermentation) >... | reverse complement strand
GGAGCTTGACCGAAACAAGCACGATGTCGTCGACCGGCGGACGCTCCCCTGGCACCTCGTCGCCCTCGTCCGGAGACAGCCGGTAAGCCATCCAGCCACCCACGATGGCCCGTCCGTCCGTGGCCCGGCGCCCTTGCCGGCCTGCAGGCCCGCAGTGCCGCCAGTCAATCGGGCCGTCGCCGCCGCGCCGCCACGCAGGACCGTCGGCGTCTTCCCCGCACCGGATCCCGTCGGAGCTGCACCCCCGGCCACGCGACCCCCGCCTGGGGTCATCCGCTGGCCGGCACGCGGGCCAACTCCGGGGCGTCCGCCCGGCCGACTACGCGAGGTGTCGTCCGCCCGGCTCCCGCCCGGACCCACCGGTGCAACGACCGGGCCACCCGGCCGCGGACCACCGGGGCCACCACCGCTCTGGCCTCCCCCGGGACCCGCCGTGACGGGGCTGGCGACACCCGTGGTCGGGCCGGACGCCGTGGGACCTTGCACCGGGCTCGGCGCCGGCCCGGGAGTCGGCACACCACCACCGCCGAGGCTCGGACCGGGACCTGCCGAACCGATGCCGCCCGACGTGGGAACTGCACCCGACGCCGCGCCTGGCTGGGCAAAACTCGGGCTACCGACATGATGGGCTGTGCCGACGCTCGAGGTGTGCGTCCCGATGTAGATCGGTGCGCCGTCGTCCTCGATGATGCCGAAGTCCTTGGGCAGGTTTTTCGAATTATCGACGGTTGCGCTGCCGTACTGTTTCATGACGCGGACATTGTTCTCATTGGCCGCAGCATGTTCAGCCATTCCCTTGCGGTAGGAGACCTCCGGATCCGGCACCCCCGGCATGATCGCCGCCACGCCACGCGCGAACAAGCTCGGCTCTTCCGGCTCCGGCGGCACCGGCTGCACGGTGTTCTTGCCCCAGGAGTAAACTTCTTCCTGATACTGAACCGACTTCGTCGACGTTTCAATCAAAGGTCCACTTTCCGAGTGGGCCTGAATAAGCGGATCCACCCCGCGGCCCGCGGCGTCGGCACTGTCCCCCTCCCAGTACCGCAACAATTCATTCCGCGCGTTCGCTAGGCCCTCGACCTCGTCCTCGAACTCCTTCTTCAGAGCCCGGACCATTTCCTCAGCCGCCTTGAGGGGCCCGATGTCGCCGGCCATGAAGATCTCGAAAATCTGCTGTCCCGTAAGGCCCACTACTTACCCCCCGACAACGCTGGCTCGCGATAGATCTCCTCGACCGACCGGACGGCCGGGCAGTGCTGCTGAGCCGCGCCCGCCAGCAGGAGTGGACTCCATCTCAAGCCACAACACATCCCGGATTCCTCCTACCTGCTACAGCTCAGCACACCTAACCGCAGCAACTCCGCACGCACGACGAGCCGTGTTTCGCCAACTCACCTGTGACCTACACATCCTGGCCTGTCGAGGACGCGGCTCGGACCGGCCACGACACCTCCTGCTTGCCGCTGGCATGTGCGGGCTATGGCAGCGCGTCCTAGGCGGGCGACTAACCACCCTGTTTCAAGGTCTCGAGCGCAGCGGAGGCAATTTTCTGAGCAGCGGGGCAAGCTTGGGACGGATTCTGCTCGTCATCGAACGACGTCTTAATGGTGAGATCGTTGGCGATTCCGACGTAAACGACGCAACGCCCACGCGAAATTTCTTCGCGATCGCCCGCAATTACGGCCGGGTAGTCAGGGTGGCCAGCAATCTCTACGGCCTGCAGGAAGTCAATCGTCCCCGACTCCTTGGAAGCGTAGACTCCCCCTAGCCCACGCAGCTCGGGGTCGGCATACTTCTGGTGAGGAGTGTCGATCACGACACCGGCCGAACGACTGTAATCCTCCTTCATATACCAGGAACACCGTGGACCGATGAGCTTCTGCGCATGGTTGCTATCCACATCCGGCTCGCCATCTGTAAAGTCGCCGAACTGCGAGAGCGTCTGATTGTCTATTAGGGCGCACGGGTTCTTGAGAAACGGAGTCGCATCCAGCGGATTAGCTACTTGCGGCACCTCGCCTGTACCGCCCTGCTGCGACGTCGGCGAGCCCGTAGGAACAGCATCATCCACCGTCGAGCCCGAACATGACGACAAAGCTGCCCCAAAGCTCGCGATCAAAAGAATCTCCGACACCCTACGCAGACTCATTAGACCACAGAATCCCAGATCTTACCCCAAGAAGAACCAATTTCTTCTTCCTCAGACATTTTTGAATTCGCTGCAGACTTTATCTTGTTCGAATACTTGCGAGCATAGTCGGCCGCCGACTTGTTCAAGACCTGCAGCGAGCGCAAGGAACTGATCTCATTTTCAGCATAGGCCGCGCTGTAGCCATCCTGGGAAAATTGCCTGCGCAGGGCGTCTATCGCGTCGTCAATCAGCTTATTACGCTTTTCCATGCTGTTGGCTCGAGCCTCAAACCGAGCCGCAATTTTGTTGGCCGTGGCTGCATCGGGAAACCGGAACCCCTTGCCGGTCGCCGCGAGCACAACCGAGTCGCCGATCGAGGTGCCGCCGTACTTCTTGCGCTGCTCCTCTAGTGACTGCAGGATGTCCGCCCAAATCCCCGATGAAGCTCATTGCGGCCCTCCCGACGGCTTCCTGGTCATCGCTCCGGTCGCTACGGTAGCAACTCAGCGCAGGCGGTGGGCCACTTTCCGGATACTTCGCTCGCGAACCATGTATTGCGCCCCTCAGCAGCACAGACGCAGTTGGAGACATGGACTCTACGGACGTCAGCCAGAACGTCGACCAGCTTCGCTGATGAGGGCCAGCGGCGCAGCACCTTACGCTGAGCTCCTTCTCACCAGGAGCGGTCCGAGATCTAGCCACACGTCCACAGACGCATGCCGCGCAACAGCACCTGCGCCTCGCAGAGGCCCTTTCCATGTAGCGCGGGCGCAGCCGCACTCGACACGGCCTGACAGGCACCGCGTTAACCTTTTGTGGGCAACCTGCGACGAGGTGAAACCTCCTCATATGAGGACCTCGTAGATCTTCTGCCGTTGAGGCCAGCCGTCCAAACACGATGCCCGCGGCTCCCCGGGGAGGCACTAGTCCAGAAGGTCAGGTCTGGCGAGTCGCACTGCAGCTTCAGCGCCCCCAAAAACCAACTTGTCCTTACACCGGCGCGCGCTACCAAGTCTCGGTACGTCCGGAACTCTGAGCTTCGACGACCTCACCCAAGGCAGCGGACCCCACGGCCATCGACGACAACACCGGAGCTGCCTGCTGAGAACTGGACCTATGCGCCGCTCGATGTCGATAACGACGGCGTCTCGGTTCTTACCCCCGGTACACCGCTCGTCAGTTGGCCCCCTGGAGCGTGTCCAGTGCAGCAGCGGCCACTTCCTGAGCCACTCGACACGCGCCCTGTGGGTCGTCCTGGTTGATGACCATCGACGTGAGCGTCACATCGTCACTTAACCCAACCGTCACAGGGCATGTGAGGTGCTGTTGATCTTCCGGACAGCGAACCCACTAGGATTTTCGTCCGGAAGAGAGGGTGCACGTGTCGAAGAATCGTCGATCGTTTACTCCTGAATACAAGGAGGAAGCGGCGAAGCTGGTAGTCGAGTCGAATCGTCCTGTCGCGACGGTGGCGCGGGAGTTGCAGTTGAACGAGCAGACTCTCCGTAATTGGGTGAATGACTACCGGAAACAGCACGCGGCGGACGAGCCGCCCTTGACCGTGTCGGAGCGTGCTCGGCTACGCGAGCTGGAGAAAGAGGTCCGTGAGCTTCGGATGGAAAAGGAGTTCCTGGGAAAAGCCGCGGCCTTCTTCGCGAGCGAGTATCGGTGACCGAGCTCTACGAGTTCATCGACGCGGAGAAGGATACGGTGGACGATTCGGGCGAGAGAAGGTTCACGATCGCGAAACTGTGCGCGTGGCTGGGTGTGTCAAAGTCGGGTTTCTACGAGTGGAGATCACGCCCGGAATCGGCGACCGCGCGGCGGCGCGCCTATCTCGGCGAGCTGATCAAGAAGATCTTCGCGGACTCGGACGAGACCTACGGGCACCGCCGCGTCCACGCGCAGCTGGAACGTCAGGGCGAGCGCTGCACACTGGAACTGGTCCGCGGCATCATGCGTGAGCTGGGCTTGGAGCCGTGTCAGCCGCGGCCGTGGCGGCTGGGCCTCACCGAAGCCTCGGCCACCCTGCTGCCCGACCTCGTCGGCCGGGACTTCACCGCGACCGCGCCCGGCGAGAAAATGGTCGGCGATATCACCTACATTCCCACCTGGGAGGGCTGGGTCTACCTCGCCACGGTCATCGATTGTCACACCAAAGCCGTGATCGGGTGGGCCATGGACGACAATTACCAGACCGAACTCATCGAGAAAGCGATCCGGATGGCCGTCCGGAATTACAATATCAAACGCGGCGCAATTTTCCACTCCGATCGCGGCAGCAATTACACTTCGTCTGGGTTTGCAGGCACGCTTCGGTCGTTCGGCATCCGACAATCGGTCGGGCGGACCGGGAGTTGTTACGATAATGCGATGGCCGAGTCCTTTTTCGGCACTTTGAAGAACGAGCGCGTCCATCGTGTGATCTACTCCACGAGGAAAGTGGCCATGGCGGATGTCGCTGCCTACATAGAACTGCGCTACAATAACCAACGTCTCCATTCAGGACTCGACTACAAGACCCCGAACGAGGTCTACAACGAGTATCTGAACCGGCAGCGAGCAGCGTAGGTAGATCCACTAACCAGCTGTCCGGGAAGGTCGGGGCCCCTCAATGTGCCTGAGTTGATGTCTTCCGCCATCCCAGCAATCACGGCCGGGTTTCCGGGATGCCCAGGAATGACCAGAGGTTGCAGATGATCAAATTGCCCCATCGACTTCCCACGGTATAGAGCTTCCAATCCCTTGAAACCATCAGCGGCAACTTCCCGTCGGACTGTTCCGATCATCACAGAGACCGAGGGGCCACCCGGCTCCACGGAATACCAGCTGCACCTGGGCCCACCGAGATCCTTTGCGATGGGACTTTCCAAATCCGGCTCACCCCTACCATACTCTCCAATGGACGAAAGGAACTTCTTCGCTATGAGGCGACACGGATTCTTCAGATACCTCTCCGGATCGAGAATCGTCTTCACTTTGGGAAAATCAACATGATCCGGCGATTGAGCGCCGGCAGATGCATCAGGTACCGGCTCTTCTGTCGTTGGCACTCCAGATTTCTCACCGCAGCCTGCTAAAAAGGCGACAAGTAGCGCCCACGCCAACACACTGCGCATGACAATACCCCCAACTTTCCGTTCGATCGTACACGCCCTGAAAAAGTCCACGATCTTGGCCTCATCGCAACGCCCCTGAAGTCGCGCTCAACGCAACATACCTAAGATCCAGCAACTAGCGAAAGAAAAGCGCTAGGTCGAGCCGATTCGATCGAACTCGGCGGCGCCAAGTCTCAGGTTCCAGCAATCAGCTACCACATAACCCATGGATGCCCGTTCTCTCAAGTTCCCACCGAAGCTGGTGGCGCTTGGTGCATAAGTTCCCCTCCCGGCCAACTGAGCCTAAACGCGGTTCGATCACTTGCTATCCGACAGGGTGTCCAGTGCCGCAGCCGCTACTGTTTGAGCGTCTTCACACGCACCCTGCGAGTCCCTACGATCGATCACGATGACCGTCAACGTCAGATCTTCGGTCAACCCGACCGTCAGAGGGCATGAGCCATTGTTGATCCGACTAGCTTTCCCTGCGATCACAGCTGGATTTCCTGGGTGGCCAGGAATTGCCAGTGGTTGCAGATGATCTATGTCGCCCGACTCCTTTGATCGATACTCAGCCTCAATTCCCTTGAATCCATCGTCCGCGACCTCACGGCGCACCGTATCGATCGCAATGGTCACATCCGGTCCATCGATCCGCTTAGAAATCCACGTACAGCGAGGGCCGGTCAGCTTCTTGGCTGCCGTGCTGTCTGTATCCGGCTCCCCCCTGCGAAACTCCGCAATCACGTTGAGCGCACTCATCGGTACCAGCCGACAAGGATGGTCCAGATAAGGCGAAGGATCGAGCGGTGTCTGCACCTTCGGATATGCCACTGGTGGCGGTACAGTCAAACTATTCGACGACGATGGAAGTCCGCCGGCGTTCGGCTCAGAGCCGTCGCTGCAGGAAGCGACAGCAGACAACGCGACGGACGCAGCTACGAAGGCTGCAGACAACGCCACTCTAAATCTCATTCGAGTGACCTCACATCGCGGGCCTGATTCACCTGCTTCGAATTCATTGACTACCCTAGGCGTTTGACCTTCTACCGCAGCGCATTCAGGAAGCGGACCGAATCACGATACTCTAACTCGATCCTCGAACACTGCGAGATCGGCATGGTGTGTTTCGTTCGAAGTGTGGAAGCCATTGCCCGGAACCGCGAAGTTGCACGGGGCACTGCTCGAAGTGCCGCCGTGCTTGCTCCGCTCGCTACCCGTAGCAACTCAGCACGAGCATTGGGCCACCTTCCGGTCGGGTCCGCCGCTCCCTCAACTCCACACGGTCCGGCTAGCCGGGTGCAGGACTCTCGGTCGTAGCCCAACACTTCACTAACAGAGTCTCGCTAATCGCCCGCCGCCAGCATCGCCTCCAATGCAATGCTGGCCACCTTTTGCGCAATCAGACAGGCATTCTTAGGATCTTCTTCTTGGATGGTTTGCACAGAGAAGGTGAGATCGTCGGCAAGGCCAACACTGACAGTGCAAGTGCCGGCGTTGATATCTGAGGCCTGCCCGTAAACAACCGCGGGATACTCGGGACGACCAGGTAGCAACAACGGTTGAAGGTGATCAATTTTACCGGACTTCTTGGCTTGATAGATGCCTTCCAGTCCTTCGAACGCGGTGTCAGCATGTTGAGCCTGCAGGGTGTGGATGCGGATGCCAATGGTCGGCTCCCCCGTGCTCGCCGCGAGCCATGTACACCCCGGCCCGAGTAGCTTCTTCGCCGCATTGCTGTTCACGTCCGGCTGAGGGGATTTGACATGCCCGAACGAGGCAAGCTTATCTTCCGGCACTAGCCGACATGGATTCTCAGTAAACGGACCGGGGTCAATCGGCGAAACGACTCGCGGGGACAGCCGAGTAGATTGCGTATCCGTGGAGCTAGCGCGCCCCCCGTGAGTTCGGTCAGCATCCTCGCTTCCCGCGCAAGCGGATGCAAGCACCAGGCTCACACCCGTTAACCACGAAACGATGCTGCTACCGAGCCTTTGAAGCCACCTGCTCGCCCGAACAGTTGAGGACATATCGTCATCCGTACATCATCATCGGTTGGCCAACGTGCCGAACGTGGCGTTCGTAACCCTTCTGAGGGTACTTAAACGCTTCGAAGAGCGCCCGAATCGGTGATCGTGCTGTCAACGTCAATCTGGCACTAGTACTGCCGGTGACGAACGTGAATCGTTACCGACCCCTCACGTTCGACTCGACATGACAGGGGATCCAAAGTTGGCCAGATACCTACTGGCGCTCGAAGTGGTCGATTTGCCCACGCCTTGGTATCCCCCATCAACCTTCCGACGACAGCGGCCACGTAGGTGGCTCACAGATGGACTGTCGATGACTTCGATAAGGCCGTACGGAGCGACGGCCAGTTAGCCCTTGGGCGATTGCGCTTCCCGCGTCGGGCGCGCCTCGACGCTCAGTGATCTTGAGGAAGATGGTCGTCGGGACGGCCTGGCAAGCGTTCTTCAGGCAGTGCGTCGGATCGGGCGTCGTCTGAACCCTCGGGTACTCCATGAGTGATTGTGGGATGAAGGACGCAGTGAGCACCTCGTAGCTTGCTGCGGGTCTGGGTCGCCATTCGCCGCAAGACACTACAGCCAAGATCACGCTACGGAGAGTTTTGATCTTCGGGGCACTGCCGCACCGGTGACCACCCTCGTGCGTATGCCGGCGTGCGCACGTATGTAGCCGCACGCGGAACTCCGGCTACCTTCGGTGGCCTCAGTGCCGAAAGCGACGGGCTTCGCGGACATGGACTACGGCGCCGGGGAGTGTCACATGAGGGTCCCAGCACGTGTGAGCTAGCGTGCGCCCTGTTCGACCAATATCGCCCACGACGAAGTCGCTGTCCTTGCCGGTGTACCAGCCGTCATTTCCCACCTGCGAGTGTGTCCAGCACAGCAGCCGCCACCTTCTGGGCCCCTTCGCACGCCCCCTGCGGGTCCTCGCGATCAATCACTCTCGCCGTGAAGGTCAGGTCGTCAGCCAGTCCGACCGTTACTGGGCAGGAGCCATTGTTAATTCTGACGGCTTGCCCAGAGATCACTGCTGGATTGCCGGGATGCCCTGGGATCGCCAAGGGTTGCAGATGATCTATGTCGCCTGATTCTTTTGATCGATATTCGATCTCAAGCCCCTTGTATCCTTCATCTGCGGTAGCACGGCGTACCGTTCCTATCGTTATACCTACGGTTGGCCCATCAAGGTCCCTTGGAAGCCATGTACAACGAGGTCCGGTCATCTTCTTGGCGGCCGCGCTATCTGTGTCTGGATCGCCCTCGCGAAATTCCGCAATCGAGTTGAGCACACGCATCGGGACCAGCTGGCAAGGGTTGTCCAGGTAAGGCGACGGGTCGAGTGGAGTCTGAACTCTTGGATATTCAATCGACGTAGGGCCTGCGGAACTACTCGGCGTCGCTGAGGCGGAGCCGCTGGTCTGTGGGCCATCACCTTCACTACAGGAAGCTAGAACAGTCGACGTCGCCAGCAGCGCTCCCGCAACCGCTACCAGCCTTACGACATGTCCCATCCAAAACGGCTCGCGGGAAATCTGACTCTTCCACAGCTTTTCCTGCTTGCCCTTCCAAACCAATTCGAGTTTCACAATGCAACCTACATCACTTAGCGTCTGACTTGATCAGTTATCACGAGATATCGAAGAGCGGATCGTGCGCTTCCAGATACTTCTTGCTCGCATACTACCTGCTCGCGCCGCCCCGCGAGAAGACATCCGACAAATAGCCCTGACAACTTCGATCAAACCACGACTTTTCATGACAGCCGAGGGCATCCCCTCCAAACTGGCGAAATGCTTGCCGTGATGACGCCCGGGCGTGTAGCCCTTGCCCGTCCAGCGCCTTGTCATCTCTTTCGCCGGCACCCTGGTGAGTCGTTGACCTGCCAGCCTCCCGTCGATCGCACGATCGTCACGTCTGGCAACAGAATCTTTCCTCAGGGCTGCAACCGCCGTGCTGCCTAATCGGCTTGCTTGAGAGTGTCCAGCACAGCGGCGGCTACATTTTGCGCCACCTCACACGCTTCTTTGACACTGTCAGCATTGTCAAGTGACGTATTGATGGTCAAGTCGTCAGAAATTCCAACATAAACGACACAAGCACGATTCTCGACCATGTCGTCTTGCTTCCCTGCGATAACGGCTGGGTAGTCTGAATGGCCAGGGATCTGAACCGGCTGAAGATAGTCCATCGATCCCGACTTTTTCGATGCATAGAGGCCACCCAAGCCGCGCAACTCTGGCTGAGCATACTTCTGGTGGGGCGTATCAATGATGACACTGACCGCGCGGTCGAAATCTTCTTTGCCGTACCAAACACACGTCGGACCGATCAACTTTTGCGCGTGGCTACTTTCTACGTCGGGCTCACCTTTTTCAAAATCACCAAACCTGGCGAGAAATTTATCATCAACCAGCTGACACGGGTCCTTCAAAAAAGGAGTGGCATCGAGCGGGTGAACCACCTGGGGTACATCATCATTTCGATCGATTTGCGAAGACGCACCCTCGGTTGGAATCGCCCCCTTTTCAGTAGATTCCGAGCATGCGACCACAGAGAATCCGAAGAGCCCACACAGGAAGGCCGCCGCCAACAAGCTTCGCGAAGTCACTGAACAGTGTTCCCAACCTTGTTGAACCATTTGCCAGCAGCATCGTCGTCTGACATCTTTGAATCCATCGAACCTTTAATCTGATCACAATAGGACCTGGCGTACTCTGCCGCCGACTTGTTCAACTCTCGCAGCGACTCCAAAGATTCGATGGTTCTTTTCACATATGCTTTACTGTAATCATCTGGGGAGAATTCTCTATGCAGAGCCCTAAGGGCGCGCCCAATCAGCATCTCGCGCCCTTTCATGCTGTTGGCCCGGTCTTCGAAGCGCTGGGCGATTGCCTTGGCTGTAGCTTCATCCGGAAACCGGAACCCGTTGCCGGTCGCCGCGAGCACAACCGAGTCGCCGATCGAGGTGCCGCCGTACTTCTTGCGCTGCTCCTCTAGTGACTGCAGGATGTCCGCCCAAATCCCCGATGAAGCTCATTGCGGCCCTCCCGACGGCTTCCTGGTCATTGCTCCGGTGGTAAGGCTCATCGCGTACCCGCCGACGGTGACTTCCCACGATCTCGGGAACCTGAAGGACCTCGCCACACTGCGCGGTGCCCTTCGGCGCGACGGGACGGCGCTTGCTCTGAGCCCAAGGCTCATATCAGAACCCTTCCGCCAGATGCCGCCTACGGTAGCAACTCGGCACGTACAAAGAGCTACGTTTAGCAAACTCCGTCGCTACCAGCAGAGGGATTGACGGCCCGAACGCGGCAAGCTCGACCCGCAGCCAGATAACACCCCGTACCAGGTTTTTCCCCGCAGAAGCGAGGAGCTCGAGCACGACGTCGACCGTGCTCGCTGCCCTCGGGAAGCTCCGACCTAGCGACAGCCCGTCCGGCCGCTCAGCGCCATCACAGTGGCTAGTTGGCTTGCTTGAGCGTGTCCAACACGGCAGCTGCAACTTTCTGCGCCACTTGGCATGCTTCCTCTGGATCGCGTCCTCCGTCGAGGGACGTCTTGATAGTTAGGTCGTCGGCAATTCCGACATAGACGACACAACGATTGCCCTCTTCCATATCTTTCCTATTTCCAGCAATAACCGCCGGATACCCGGGATGGCTATCAATTTCTACCGCCTGAAGATAATCGAGCGATCCCGACTCTTTCGAAGCGTAAACGCCGGCCAAACCTCGCAAATGCGGCTGCGCATACTTCTGATGGGGAGTATCAATGATCACACTCACAGCCCGACCGACGTCTTGCTTCCCATACCAAACGCAAGTCGGACCGATCAGCTTCTGCGCATGGTTACTGTCAACATCTGGTTCACCTTCTTCAAATTCACCGAATGCAGACAGTGTTTGATTATCTACCAACTTACACGGATCTTCGAGAAACGAACTAGCGTCCAACGGTCGACTCACCTGAGGCACGCCATTGGATGAGCCGGGTTCAGACGATGGCGCTGGGGTCGGAATGGCATCCTTCTCTACCGATGGATCAGAGCAGGCGGCTATTGACAGCCCGAGGAGTCCGGTCAGCAGCGCGGGAACCAATTTCTTGGGAGCCATCAATCTGCAGAATTCCCAACTTTGTCGAACCAGGTGCCCGCGTCCGTATCGTCTGCCATCTTCAAGTCCATCGCTGATGAAATCTTTTGCGAATACCGCTGAGCGTACTCGGACGCAGACATATTCAATTCTTTCAGCGCATTCAGGGAATAAATCGCATCCCGAACGTAAACTTTGCTGTAATCATCATCGGAAAACTTTCCACTCAGTGCGTCGATGGCCTTGCGGATCAGCAACTCACGCTGTTTCATGCTCTTAGATCGATCCGCGAAGCGCTGCGCGATCGCCCTGGCCGTGGCCTCGTCCGGAAAGCAAAAGCCCTTGCCCGTCACAACAAGACCGACGGAGTCACCGATCGAGGTGCCTCCGTACTTCTTGCGCTGCTCC
>Ga0310821_100899_pt1 | contig 11823 bp, 10 predicted proteins | sample P4_ome_FD_201300 | JGI IMG/M metagenome (GOLD analysis project Ga0310821, IMG submission 201300) | Sorghum-adapted microbial communities from Joint BioEnergy Institute, Emeryville, California, United States - P4_Day56_Rep1 | ecosystem: Engineered > Bioreactor > SSF (Solid state fermentation) >... | reverse complement strand
GTAGAGCAAGTGAAGCAGGAAACGAATGCGCCGCAGGTGACACGAGCAGAACGTGTCACAGTAGAAGGACAGCACACACGTTTACCGGAAAAACTGGGTACACTTGCGCAAATGGTGAAAAGTTCGCAGCCTGTCAGTAAAGAACATCTTCAGCAACTGGTACAGCAAATCAAAGAAAGCCCTGAACTGGCAAAAGTAAGCCTGGAAGTTCAGCGAAACATTCAACAACTTGTGCGCCAGGTCGAACAAGCAATTGACAATACACCCAAACATCAAGTGGCAGTATCAAATGAATCATTGAGTCGCTCTATTGATAGGGGAAAGATAGATGGAGTCGTTCAACAATTGAGACAGCAAACAAACACTGATTTGATATCGGGAGAGAGGCGCGTAGCTTCAGAGAATCATTCTGCATCAACTTCTGTAGAGGCAAATAAAAAGGCACCCGAAGCCCTGAACAAGCTGGCAGAAATGGTGCTCGATATTCGTATCTCCGGGAAGGTGACCCGCAATCAAATTGCCGCACTTCAGGAGATGGTGAAGCAGGTGGCAGAGGATGCCAATGTAAGTCAGGAACTAATGAAGGATATCGAGGCTCTGACGAATAAACTTGCAAAAGAGTTGCGTATGTCGCTCAGCTATGAAGCTGTAGGTAGACAGGTAGAGGCAAGAGGAATTGTAGAGCGGAGCATGGATACGCTTATTCAGATGTTTAAATTACCGGCTGCCCGCATTGCGGCGGAGCGTACGAACACCATTCCGCAAGAGTCCTCCTTTCTTAACGAATCAGGGGACGATCATGCTGAGCCACAGTTTTTACGGCCGGTTAGTGAGACATTCATAAGACTGGGAAGTGTAGCTGGACTTGCCCGCCAGGAATTGCTTGCTGCGTTAGGGGAAACGCAGATAGAATCGTTTGGCGAAGGATCGTTTGATTTTGCCCGTTCGCCGGAGTTGATCGTACGTGATCTTATTTCTTCTTTGCGTGGTGCGGCCGTACGCGAGGCGTTGCCACAGGAAGAAACAAGAAAGATGGAACAAATCTTTCAGCAATTAGAAGAAACGTTACGTCTTCCGAATCAAGATGGGGAGCGATTGCTTGCCGGGGTGGATGAACTTGAACAGTTGCTAACGGTTTCCGGTGAACGGATTGCGGCGTTGACAGCTGTTCAGAGCACGAACTTTGAGCGTGTGACGCAGTATATTCCTGATTATTTGCGTGAAGTGGCGCAGGAATTTAAGCAGATGAAAAAAGAGATTCTCAACAATGTTGATCGCATGAGTCAATTTTTGCAGCAGAAAATTCCGCAGGCAGCTTCCTATGTAGAGCGTATCATTGAGCCGACGATTGAGATGGTCAATCGTTTGGTGAATAAAGGAGAATTTGCGCTTTTTGCGGATATGGAGTTTGAACATGATGTATTGCGTATTAGCAGTGAACTGCAAAAAGTAAAAGGGCTTCTGGACAAAGGGAAGCAGGATGAAGCGCTGCAGCTATTCCAACGCGTGCGCTCTGACTTGGAGAAGCTGAACTGGCAGCCTTCTTACATGAAGGTAGAGCGTTTCTTCTCAAAAACGACAGTCGATGGCGAAATGCGCAATCCGCTTCAGTTGTATAGCCAGCAGTGGCGGGAAGAATCGTTGACAGGACGTAGTGTGCAGGAGATGATGCGCAGCATGGGACTGAATTATGAACGTGACGCATTGGAATGGTTAGGACGGCGGGAAGGCACAGGGACGTTTTCTTCGCCGCATATGGGAAGCGGCGATTTCCGTGGACAGCAGGATTCGATGCCGCACAATATGAAATTCATGTTGATGGACGGGATGGAACATGCTTCTCCTCGTGCGCGTGAAATGATGGAGCAGGCACTATCCAACCTTACTGGACAGCAGCTTCTTTCCAAACAGGAGCCTGGTGCCCCATTGCAGTCTATGTACGTGCAAATACCGCTTCCCTGGGAGGAAGGCCTGCAGTCTGTGCAAATGCAAATCCAGTCGCGGACCAATGGTGAGCAGATGGACTGGGAGAATTGCAATCTATTTTTCTTCCTCAATACACCCAAGTTCGGTGAAACTGGGATTTCCGTTACGGTAGTAGAGCGTGAGATGACGATTCGTGTACAGAATGACACCCCGAATGTCGAAGCGGCATTCGCTCCGTACATCCCCCAGATGGAAAGGGAACTGCAGCAGATGGGATACCGTGTAAATGGGGTTACATTTACGCCTGTGGCGAAACAGCCAGAGAAAAAGGAGATATTACCGACAGTAGATATTCATGTGGCGCGAAATAAAGCTGCGCGTTATACGGCACAGGAAGGACTGGATTTCTCCGTATGATATACAAGCATTTTCAGAAGCCTGCCAAGAAAAAAGAGACACCAACCCGTGCGGCGGTCATTCGTTACGATAAGGATAATGACCGGGCACCGACAATTGTAGCACAGGGGCGGGGAGAAATAGCCAAGAAAATCATTGCGAAGGCAAAAGAGCATGATATTCCGCTGCAGGAAGATGCGCTTCTGTTAGAAAATCTTCTCGAACTTGATCTGGGAAGCAACGTTCCACCCCAATTGTATCAGGTTGTAGCCGAGGTATTGTTGCTGGTGCGGCGAGCGAATATAGGCTCGCCCGTACCTGCGCCGACGGCTGGTTTTCACAGGCTCCAGCAGACCCCATATTGGGAAGAGGATAGTGAACTGGGAAATGAGGAATTGGACGAAGAAGATATTAGCCTTGAAGATTTAATACAAACCATTCGTAATTTATAGGTTTTGATAGGTAGTAAGAAATAATTTTCTGCGAAATAATTTAAGATTTCGTGTTGATAGCCGATACCTACAATAGCAAAAAGAAAATAGTCCCACCGAATAGAGGTGATTTGGATGGACGATACTCTTACTCCACAAAATGTGGAGTTGAGCGATATTCATGATCGACCAGAGTTGATTACATCGTTGCTATATAAAAAAATGCTGGAAAAGCTGGATGCTGCGATTATGCTGCTGCCTCAGCGCCGCTACTTTGAAGCGAACCGTGCGATGCAGCATTGTAATGATATCCTCACAAGGTTAGGATTTGGTATCAAATATGAGGCAGGTGTCATCGCCGATCAGTTGGAGATGCTTTACAAGTACATGTTTGATCGCATCCATGAAGCTAACATGAAGAAAGACATTTCCTTGCTTCGGGAAGTACGCCGTCTGGTTCGCGAACTGGACAGTGCCTGGACAAAAGCAATCCAGAATGCGGCGGCAAGTCAGGCTGAACCGCAAGAGGCTGTTGATAACCGCGCGGCGGTACCGCGCCCGATGGTGACAAGGTCAGGGGTTCCGCGCTTTAATCCGTATCAACAGCGTGAGATGGAGCAGGAAGTGTATCAGTACGAGAAAGAAAAACAAGAAATTCACTTGAAGAAATAGAGATGATGAAGGAGTGAACGTATATGCGTATCAACCATAATATTCAGGCGCTGAATGCATATTCAAAGTTAAGCAAAAATCAGTTTGCGACAGGAAAAGCCCTTGAGAAGCTTTCTTCCGGTCTGCGTATTAACCGTGCGGCAGACGATGCGGCAGGTCTTGCTATCTCTGAGAAAATGCGGGGTCAAATTCGCGGTCTGCAACAGGCGGAGAAGAACGCGATGGACGGCATCTCGCTAATTCAGACGGCGGAAGGTGCACTGGCTGAAGTGCATGACATGCTGTCCCGCATGCGTGAGCTGGCGGTACAGGCAGCCAATGGTACACTGACCCCATCCGACCGCAGCGTTATTCAGGACGAAATCAATCAGCTTCGTGAACAAATTGATCGTGTAGGGAATGATACGCAATTCAATACGAAGAAGTTGTTGAACGGCAGTCTTTCGGAAAATGCGGATATTCGTTCCTTGTATGGAGATGTTACATACTCGAAAAATGGGACAGGCTTGAAAGATATTCAAGTCGATGCCGCAAGTGTATTACCACAGGGTGTATATAGCATGAGTGTGGTTACGAAGAGCAAAGTCCTTAATATGGACGGTATTGATGATACGTATAAGACTGGTTTGGAGAACTTCTTAATTTCTCCTGATACTACCCTGGAAAAAGGGGAATACAAAATTGAATTAACCGCTCAAGTAAGCGGAAATGCTGGTGGAACAGGATTAGTTTTGGCCAACTCAAAGTTAGAAGATGGGGATTACTGGGTTGATAGTGTAACGCAAAAAGTATATCTTGCAAATGCGGCAGGTACAGGCCCTACGGGTAGCGCACTTGGAACGACGGCTGATTTGAATTTAGGAACGGCTACTGCGGATGGAAAGTTTACACAAGTAACTACCTATACATTAGAGATTATTTCTAAATCAAGTGGAGCATCGCTTGCTAAAGCAAGTAAAGTGAAATTTGGTGAAGCGGCTATCGATTTTAAAGGTGGTACGTCGGCTACTAGTACGCTTACGGTTGATAAAGCACAGTTTGCAGAAAATGATGTATTAACGATTAATGGAAAGAAAATCGGTTTTTATGATAGTGCATCGTCAACATATACAGATGCTAATAATGCTAAAGCAAACATCGGTGGTGGTGTAGACGAGGTTATTGATTTGAATGCTGTAGCAGACAGTAATGCGCTTGCTGCTGCAATTGCAAGTTTTAATCTTCCTGATGTTACATTATCAGCAAGTGGGGCGAATGTAATAGTTGCAGCTGCAATACCTGGAACAAGTGGTAATTCCATTGCTACTTCTTTTACAGGTGCAGCAGGTGCAGTGACAGGTACTGGAAGCCTGTCTGGTGGTACCGGAACAGGACAAAGCATTGGACTTACAGTTGATTTCACAAATGCATTGGCTGGATATGTAAAACGGGGTGGTGCTCTGCCAACAACCCCGCAAATTCCGTATCACTCGTTTAATATTGGTGAACTTGATCGTACCAGCGTAATTTTAAAAGATAGCAATGATAAAATTATTGCTCACCAATTTGTGGATAATGACCGGAAATTTGTTGAGTTAAAAGGAACGGGCATTTCTTTTGGAACAGGAGTTCTTTCCAACGGTGAAACAGCAACCAATATCGATATTCGCCAAACGTTGCAGGATGCTTCTGTTACTTTCCAAATTGGTACGAATGCAGGTGAAATTGTAGCTCTCGGTATTGGCGACATCCGTACGAAAGCTCTTGGCATTGATAAGTTCAAGCTGACAGATGAAACGTCTGCTTCCAATGCGATTGCTATTATTGACAGTGCTATTGACAAAGTATCCGAAGTTCGCTCCAAGCTGGGGGCTTACCAGAACCGTATGGAGCACACAGTAAATAACATCACACAATCTACGGAGAACCTGACGGCCGCTGAATCCCGCATTCGCGATGCCGACATGGCCAAAGAAATGACCGAGTTCACGAAACTCAACATCATTAACCAATCCGCAACGGCGATGCTGGCGCAGGCCAACCAGCTGCCGCAGGGTGTTTTGCAACTTCTCAAAGGCTAAATAAATTTGAAAAAGGAACTCTTGAAGATTCGTTCTTCGGGGGTTCTTTTTTTAGTGTAGGAAAGTATGTTGCTTTATCACTATAAAGCAACATATACTTCCCCCACGGTACTTTATGAAAAAAACTTTCCTTTTTTTCGTGATACCAATTGGAAGAATATACAGATTATTGTTTAACTATTCAATTAGCAGAACTTTAAAGCGATAAAGCAATAAATAAACCAAAAAAATTCTATCAATTCCTGTACTTTTTCATTGTAATTGATTAAAGACCTCCTTATAATTAAAGAAAACATGATTATCTACAAACAAACTGAACGAATCAAAGGGGGACATTAGGCACAATGCGGACGAAAAAAACAATGAAAGCGCTTTTTTCGGCGCTCATGCTGGTGCTGCTCGCCGTCATGGTAGCGGCGTGCGGCGGTGGCGGAGACAAAGGGGCAAGCCAGCAGGCCAGCGGACAGGCTGAACAGGGGAAAGAAGCTTCTTCCGGCGGGGAAAAGAAAGTACTGAAAGTCGGAACCGATGCAGCGTATCCACCGTTCGAGAAGCAAGGTCCGGACAGCAAGCCGGTGGGCTTCGATATGGACATCATTAAAGCGATTGCGGAAGTCAACGGCTGGGAGCTTCAAATAGAGCATGCCGGATGGGACCCGCTGTTTGAAGACATCGATAAAGGAAAGCGTGACATCGGAATTTCCGCCATCACCATCAATGACGAGCGCAAGCAAAAATACGATTTCTCCGATCCGTACTTTGATGCATTCCAGTTAATCATGGTACCGGAAAGCGCAAACGTAACGAAAATCGAAGACATTAAAGACATGCGCGTAGCTGTACAGAGCGGTACGACAGGTGCCGACCTGGCTGAGAAAGTCCTGGGCAAAGGCAATCCGAAGCTAAAAGGTTTTGATGATACGCCGTCTGCGGTGGAAGAGCTGTACGCGAAGCGTGTAGACGCTGTTGTAGCTGATAATGCGGTACTGAATGACTTCCTCAAAACGTCTGGCAAAGAAGGCTATAAAGTAGTGAAAGACCCGAATGTTGTGCCGGAGCAATACGGCATCATGGTGAAGAAAGGCAACAAAGAACTGCTTGATGAAATTAACAAAGGGCTGAAGACCATCAAAGAAAACGGCAAGTATGACGAAATCTACAAGCAGTACTTTGGCGAAGAGAAAAAATAAGCAGAACATGCAAAAAAGCATCTAGGCAATCGAATGTTTATCCGATATAATGAATACGTTATGCATAAAGAGAGTGCGCGCGGACAAGTTCTCGCGCACTTTTCGCCTGTTTATCGAGAAAGCTTATGAAGAAAGGCTGTGGACGTATTGGAACTGGATTGGGGCGTCATTTACGAGTACCGTGAGATGTTTATCCGCGGTGTAGGATATACGATTCTCTTTACTTCTGTCGGTGTGTTTATGGGAACGATTCTCGGATTAATCTTCGGTCTGGGCCGCCTGTCGAAAAATCCGTTGCTGCGCTGGCCGTCTGTCGCCTACATAACCGTGTTTCGGGGGACGCCTCTGTTTGTGCAGATTCTTTTGATTCACTTTGCGGCGATTCCTGAGATTTGGGCGCTGTTTACCGATGGAGAGCCGCCGTCCGCCGTATTCTCCGGTTTCGTGGCACTGTCTCTCAATGCGGGCGCCTACATAGCCGAAATCTTCCGTGCAGGGATTCAATCGATTGACCGGGGCCAGATGGAAGCGGCACGTTCACTGGGAATGAATCATGGGCAGGCGATGCGTTTCGTTATCCTGCCGCAGGCATTCAAGCGTATGATTCCGCCGCTCGGTAACGAGTTCATCGCGCTGCTGAAGGATTCCTCGCTGCTGGCGGTTATTGCGGCGCCGGAACTTGCGTACGCGGGGTATGCGACAGCTAAATCGACATTCGCCCGCTGGGAGTCGTACCTGACGATGGCGGTCATCTATTTAATTCTCACGCTTATCATCTCTCGTTTTGTCGCTTACCTTGAGAAGCGCTTTGCGATAGAGTAAGCCATTTTCTAAATTGTCGAATAACGGCTGGTTTCGTCGAGCGATTTAATTTGACTTAGGGCTGTGGGGGATGGTATAGTCAAGATGTGGGAAAAAACAACAACTTGTTCCCATATTTTATTGACGGAAAGGGATGTATTTGATGCAAGGTAAAGTTAAATGGTTTAACGCTGAAAAAGGTTATGGTTTCATCGAACGCGAAGACGGAGACGACGTATTCGTACACTTCTCTGCTATCCAAGCAGAAGGTTTCAAATCGCTCGAAGAAGGACAAAGCGTTGAATTCGAAATCGTTGAAGGCGCTCGTGGACCTCAAGCAGCGAATGTTGTTAAGTTGTAATATGCATCACCTTTCCTGGTAATGGAAGTAAGGTAGATTCAAATACAACGAACGATAACTACACCCCCGGATATATTTCCGGGGGTTTTCAGTATAAGAAAGTGTATTTTGCTTTACAGTAATAAAGCGAAATATACTTTCCTTCCATGTCGTAAGCGAAGAAAAACTCGCGAGGCGTGTGCCGACCGTTGCTTTTTCCGTGTGGAGCGTGGGACCTGCGGGAGAAAAAGACCGGCAACTGTCTCCCTCTTCGAGATACCCGGATGTTTTGCCGGTCCGACCGAAGAGCCACAAAGCGGCCGTTTGTCTTCTCTGTGGAAAAAGCACGAGCGGCCATGCCCGCGAGTTTTTCTCAATTCTCTAGCAGTTTTTTAATATTTGCCAGGACCCGTTCATTCCGTACAGACTTTTCCCAGGTGTGGTCGATGTCCCGTTCGAGGGCAGAAAGCCGCTCCATGACTTCCGTGTGATTTTGTTCAACTTTTTCCTCTACGCGGTGCAGGCTGCCTTTGAGGTGATGGACATCCATAGTAAGAGCTTCGAGTTTCGCGTTTGTCGTCTCCTGGTTTTTCAATAGCGATGCTATCTCCTGTTTTATTCCGTCCTGTCGCAGTTCCACATTCGCTGCTCTCCGGTCGAGGTTTTCTACTCTTTGTTCAAGATTTGCCACCCTCTGGTCGAGGTTGTCTACCTTCTGTTCAAGATTTGCTGTCCTCTGGTCGAGGTTGTCTACCTTCTGTTCAAGATTTGCTGCCCTCTGGTCGAGGTTGTCTACCTTCTGCTCGAGCTTCGCCACCCTCTGGTCGAGATTCGCTACTTTTTCGTTTAGCTGTTTTAAATCTTCTTTAACGGGCTGCAATTCCTCACGAAGCAAACTGCGAAAAGCATTCAGCATTTCATCGTTCGACACGGCTTATCTCCCCCCCATCCGTATTCCTTTGTACAATACAGTATAACATAAAACCAAATCCTTGCGCTTTTACTTTAAAATAAACGATTCGCCTGCTACTGCAAAAAGAGTAGCAGCGATAGAAAAGAGAAAGAGAAGCACCCATTAATCGGGAAGGGGTCAGCCCCCGAGTGGATGTTCAGAAGTCTTTTGATGGACTTCTTTTTTTGTGAAAATTGTGAGGAAAGAAGGAGAAAAGGGAGGAAAAGAGATCTGAGGAAGAAAAAGGCCTTCGCCTTTTTCTACATTAAAATCTCCTTCTCATTCTTTCTCCTCTTTTCCTTCGTACCGCAAAAGTCAGCCGCCCTTCCCACGATTTTCATGGTGGGGTTGCGGCTGAGCCGCTATGGTGGTTTTCTGGTGTTTTTTCTGCTGCGACCGGTCATGTTATAATAAAGGAAAAGGTGGGTGGTCGGGTGGAAACAAGATGGATGAAGCTGTACGTAGACTTCGCGTTCAAGAAGCTGTTCGGTTCGCGGGGGAACGAGCGTATTTTGATTGCCTTCCTGAATGCGATGCTCAAGCCCGCACCGGACAAGCGGATTGCGGGTGTCACGATTCTGGATAAAGAGATGGGATGAGAATACAGCGAGGACAAGAATGCGATTTTAGACATTCATTGGTTTTCGGTTGTTCACTGAACCTAAAGATCGCTATCACATGGTGTTTGATTTAAGGGAACGGGAAGAGAACTTCTTATGGGATGACACGATGGAATTGCATCTTGTGGAGATGCCGAAATTGGTTGATTTGTGGCGCAAGAAGAGGATTGGCATAGGACATGATGAGCTGGTGGAATGGCTGCTGCTTTTGGAAGCAGGGGAGAATGAAGGCATCCGTAAAGAACTGGAGGTACGAGCGATGGACAATCCGGTATTAAAGGAAGCGCTGGAGAAGTGGGAAGACCTGAGCCGTGACCCGGCAGCAATCCGGGAATACGAGATGCGTCATAAGGCGATGATGGATCGTCTGTCTGCGATAGCAGAGAATGAGCGCAGGCAGCAGCAGAAGTATGAGGAAGGCAGAATGGAAGAAAAAAGAGCTATTGCTCGAAATCTGTTGGCAATGGGTATGGATGAAGAGGCAGTTGTGCAGGCAACAGGATTATCAGTAGCTGAAATCGAACAACTGAAAAGGAACTAGGGAACTGACCCCCGGTACGTTAATGATCGCCTCGTCTGACTCCGTCAGTCTCGAGTAGGGGGTCAGACCCCGAGCGGTTGCTTAGAAGTCCTTTGGGAAAAATCCTAATGGGCTTTTTTCTTTTTCTTTTGCTATTCAACTCTTGACTGCTCGTTTTTTGTGTATGCGTTTTTAACCTTTGCATTCCATGGTGTATGATATAATAAAAAGAAAACAGAACGGAAATAAAGACGCTTGTAAAAGGGAGAGACATACTTTGAGTGAAGGGACAAACCAACAGGGACTAATGTTTCCAGATTATGATGCACTCTGGAAAGAAGTGATTGAAGAATTCTTTGAGGAGTTCCTGCATTTCTTTGCGCCCGATTTATATGAAGCCGTTGATTTCAACAAGGGGTATGAATTTCTGGAGCAAGAACTGCGAACGCTGTTCCCTGACTCAGAGGCGGAAAAGAAGTACACAGATAAGCTGGCAAAACTGTATTTGAAGAGCGGGGAAGAGAAGTGGATACTAACACATATTGAAGTACAGGGAAGTCGAGACCTTGATTTTGCTGAGCGAATGTTCCGCTACTTTTACCGCGTGTATGATAAATATGACAGGAAAATATTTGCCCTGGCGCTTTTTTCTGATGAAAGTCCGTCTTATAAACCGGATACGTATAAATATGAATTTTTTGATACAACATTAACCTATACGTACCGCTCTTACAAGATAGTGGAGCAAAATGAAGAGGAGCTGACACGTTCAGAAAATCCATTCAGTATGGCTGTTCTTGCCGGATTATACGTAGTGAAAAGCAAAAAAGATATCAATGCCCGTTATCAATTTAAAATAAACCTGATTCGCCTGCTGCTGCAAAAAGAGTGGCGGCGAGAGAAAATTGAAAAGTTATTTGTATTTATCGATGGGCTATTAAAGCTTCCTGTTGAAAAGGAAAAGAACTTTGAGGCTGAACTTAATGAAATGGTATGGAGGGAAGGTGAAAATATGGGGCTGACATGGGATCGAAGCAATCTGGCGGACATGTATTACTCCAAAGGGAAGATAGAAGGGAAAATTGAGCTAGTAAAGAAGTGGCTAGAGGAAGAAGTAGATGCTGATATTCAACTCATCTCGAAAATTTCCGGCTTATCCTTGGAAGATGTTAAAAAATTAAAGAAAGAAGTGCAAAGAAAGAGAAGCACCCATTAATCGGAAGGGGGTCAGACCCCGAGTGGATGTTCAGAAGTCCTGTGAGAGATTTCTCTCACAGGACTTCTTTCTTTTTCGCTGCTTAACCGTTCCTGGAATTAAGAACGATTCGGGATACGTTCTTATTCCAAACGGAGCGGGGAGAACAAGAGAAAAGCGCATTTAAAGCCGCCCTTAGGATATGCCAGCGCAAGCGAAGCAATCTAAGCAAAGTTTGCTTATCTATAATATTTCTGCAACCTGCACGTCCCGCTCCGAATCCAGCTTCACGAACGTATCATCATCCGTGCGAACCAACGGACGCAGCGGCTCTTGCTGATTATACCGGACAATCACGCCTTCCTGCCCGTTCGAAAGCCTCACGCGGGACCCGATATACGACTCAAGAATGTACATGACGAAAGGCGTCACAATTGCCGGATTCATCAGTCCGGCGAACTGGGCATCCCAGAGAGCGGCCGCCGCTTCAAAAGGCGAAAGTTTAGCCCTGTATACGCGATCGGACGCAAGCGCATCGAATTTGTCTGCCACAGAAACAATTTGAACGGAAAGCGGAATGTTTTCATGTTTGAGTCCAAACGGATAGCCGGAGCCGTCCAGACGCTCGTGGTGGAGCAGCGCCACATCGGCAAAGGACCTGGGGATATTAGGAATCTTGCGCAACATTGCGTAGCCATACTGCGGATGCTGACGCATAAC
>Ga0310821_100894_pt1 | contig 11914 bp, 25 predicted proteins | sample P4_ome_FD_201300 | JGI IMG/M metagenome (GOLD analysis project Ga0310821, IMG submission 201300) | Sorghum-adapted microbial communities from Joint BioEnergy Institute, Emeryville, California, United States - P4_Day56_Rep1 | ecosystem: Engineered > Bioreactor > SSF (Solid state fermentation) >... | reverse complement strand
ACAATCGCCAAAAATTCCTTTTTCTCCTGATCGGTTAGCTTCATGCCGTCATAATACATATCCAGTTGACTCATGATTTCCTCGTCAGTTAAATCCAGCTTGTCATAAATGATTCGTTCCTGTTCAGAAAACGTCATATTGGGGTTATCGGTCCTTCCAACAAGATAATCTAGGGATACTTTATAAAACTCCGCAATTTTGATCAACGTTTCTATGTCTGGTTCTCTATTTCCTGCCTCGTAATTCGCGTAAGTAGGTCTAGCTATTCCTATCCGTTTTGCCGCTTCTTCTTGCGTCAATCTCTTCTTTTCTCTCAAACTCCTCAAGCGGTTTTTATTCATATCCGCTCCTCCATTCCAATTCACAATATAAATTATATAGTTTCGCAGCGAATCACTGAATTAATGTTTCGAAAAGAATGAATTTAGGTATTGACAGTTTCGTTTTGAAACATTATATTTAAGTCAGACGATGTTTCACATTGAAACTATCCAGAAGGGAGTGAATACGATGAAAAAACGCACCTGGCTCGTAGAAAAACGTGGAAGCCTCACTCAAGAACAAGTCGCAATTCTTTCCGGTATCAGCCGAAGCGCTTACTCGAACATTGAGAACGGCCGGGGATTGAGTGTAGATGTCGCGAAGCGGATCGCAAAGGCTCTCAAGTTCGATTGGAAGCTTTTTTTTGCGGACGAAAGTTGCGAAATGAAACATTCTAAATCAGCATGAAAGGAGTGATTCAATGACCCAACTTGCATTATCCAATGACCTGAACGTGATCACCGCCGAGATCAACTCTTACAAGCAAGTCGCCGGGCAATCGTTGTTCGAGATCGGCAAGCGGTTGAAACACGTGAAGGAAAACGATTTGGCGCATGGTCAGTGGGAAGCATGGCTCAAATCGATCGAAATTGACCCAAGCACAGCTAGGCGCATGATCCAAGCCTACGAGCAATTCGGAAATCGTGCGACGTCGCACGATTTACCAACCGGAAAAATATTCGAAATGCTCTCGCTTCCCGAATCCATTGATCGACAAGAGTTTATCAGCAAACCTCACACCATACCATCAACAGGCGAGACCAAAACTGTAGAGGAAATGACGGTCAAAGAGTTGCGCGAAGTGAAGAAAGCACTTCAAGAAACCGAACGCCGCGCCAAAGAAGCCGAAGCCCGCGCCGCAGCAGCCGAAGCCGCAGTATTAGCCGAGCGCAACCGCGCCAATCACGTGGAGAAACTCTGGCAACAGGCGAAGAATCAGCCGCCGAAAGTCATCACGCAAACGGTCGAAGTGGTGCCGGAGAGTGTGAAGAAGAAAATCGAAGAACTCGAATTCGCCAACACCAACCTTCGGCACGGGTACCAAAAAGCCAAGGAAAAATTGCAGGAATACGAACTCAAAAACACCGTCGATTTCGACGCCGAAGAAGCACGCAAACAACGCGAAAAACTCCAACACGAAGCGGATTACAACACCTTGGAACTGCGGGTACACATCATGAACTTCATGGAGAAAGTCGCCATCACCAGTTACCTCACAGGGGCAATCGCCGCAGCTGATCCCGTCACCAAGAAGCGCCTTCGAGAAAGCGTGGAGATGCTTGAGGAATTCGTCAACCAAATCAAAGCGGCATTGAACGGCCGCGTATTAGGAGGAGTTATCAATGAGTAAACAAGCACAAGAAGTCGCGCAAGTCTACAGCTTCCTGCAGAAGTCGCTCGAAACCCAGCGGGAACAAGGGAACGCGCTTCAATTGATGCTGAACCGCATGATGGAGATCGAAACGAACGTCAACAACACCGCCGCCGAGATCAAGATTCTGGCGAAGCAAATCAAGGACGAGAACCGGCTGCTGCCGGCCGAGATCGACGAACTGTGGATCGCGGTCCGCGATAAGTCTATCGAACTGGCAAAGATTCGCCACAAGGAAGAAGACGAAAATTTCTCGCGGATCGTCGGAAAGTACCGCAAGAACATTTGGAGCAAGATGAAGCGCCGGTTCGGGACGAGCAAATACATTCACATCCGCCGTGCAGACTTCGATGCTGCAATGAACTTCGTTCGCACGTTTGACCCCGAGGACTATCTGTAATGGATAATCTGATTCACTTTCCCGGAAGCTCGCCGACCAATCTTCAAGAATTGCACGCAGCCATCAGAACGCATTGCGAGGACATTTACTACGGAGCCACACATCCAGAACGAGGCGCCGAACTTATCATGACCCTTATCAAAGAATGGCTCGACCATTCGAATCAAAGATGAATCGCATTTCCCGCATAAGGAGGCGCTTCACATGGCAGAAGTTGTCCGCAAGTCGATCCGGCATATGATACCCAGGGGTGGTCATATGCAACGGACAGCGAGTAACGGTGTCATTCTAGATTTCTCTTACGCCGCACAAACGGAAGCCGAGAGAGAACAGGTTCTGCGAGAGATTGAAGAAGCAGCGTGGGGGATCGTGGATGAACTGATGGAAAGAGGGGAAGCGGTATAAGCTTCCTACAATGGACAAGCAGGGGGTTACAACCATGACCAAACGGCGCAGACCGATCAAACGAGTACGTCACAACTTCCCGAACAAGGGGGCCTGAACATGGCTTTATCGCTGGATCGTTTCGCGTATGGCCTTCCGGATCCGCAAGCACACGAACCCAAAGTCATCGGGAAATGCGCTTGCGGCTGCGGGGAAGAAATCGTCGAAGGCTATGAATACATCGAATATGACGGCGAATGGTTCGCAGATACAAGCTGCTTTCTGAAATTCCACGGTGCCGAATGGAGGGGAGCGGAAGCGGTATGAAGATATTCGTTCGAATGCACGGTGAAACGACGAGCAAACGAGTCATCGACGGCGAGACCATGTACCACGAAACCCGGATCAACGGCCAACTTGTAGCGCACTACAGCATTTATCTCAAGGACGACGAACGGCTGCGGATGATCGGAAAGATGGTCAGAAACGGATGGAAGGAGGTTAGGCAAGATGGAAACGCCGCTGGCGAAGTCCAAAGATTTTCTTGAACGCTTTTGGGACCTGATGCACAAGAAAAGCACCGGCACCAACTTCATAGCCGAATTGGATGAACTGGCACAGAAGGTTCAAGCAGCCCTTGATGAAGTGTACGAAACGGAAATCGAATTGTCCACGTTGCGCCGGTTCATGAGACGAATCAAGGCAAGGAGGAAAAGCGCATGACGAACGAAGCGGCATTAGGATATATGCTGTTGGCTTCTAGGGAATTGTTAAATGAAGGAGTATTGACAGAATTCGAACTTCACGAATTGCAAAATGCGTTGAAGTACGTCATGGACATCTATACAGAAGAAGAAGCCGAAAAAGCATTGAAACGGGGCTGGTGACATGAAACTCAGCGAATGCACATTGGACAGGCGTTTATACATCGAACTGGCGAAACGAACGGAATCACGAAGAACACGCATTATCTACCTGAAAAACTTCGCTCGCCTCTGGAGGAAGGAGGTGGCGGAAAGTGGTGCAAACGGTCGTTAACCGGTGGGCGAAACTCCGGGGGCTGACAGAGAGAGAAGCAGCACTTGAGATTAAGTTCCTGATTGATCTCGGCACAGTAAAAAGAAGCCCCATTTACGAGGGGCACAAACAAAATGAACCTACGGCCATTATAACACAACACGGAGGAAAGGGGTATGGATGTCAAGATACGGCTCGTCTTGAAGCATGAAGACGGTCGGTACTTGTCCTGGAACCCGGACCGGTATCCCTTGTCACATAAACTCTCAGATGCGAGACGTTTTGTCTCCACGGAGGAAATATCAACCTTTCTCACCAGCAGCCCATACAGACCGGAAGAAGTTGGGCTGTCGGCAAGTGAGTTTGAGATCAAGGAAATTGAAATCGAATATCGGGAGGTTGAAGATCATGCAGATTCGCAAGGCTGAACGGAAGAAAGCGAAACTTCGCCTCGGAATCTCCGCGCCATCGGGCGCAGGGAAGACGTACAGTTCCCTTCTCATCGCCTACGGACTGACGGGGAATTGGGAGAAGATCGGGCTGATCGACACGGAGAACGGAAGCGGCGACCTGTACGCGCATTTGGGTGATTACCTCGTCTTGACACTTGAACCGCCGTACACGCCACTTCGGTACGTGGAAGCGATCAAGGCGTTTGAGTCGGCCGGCGTAGATTGCATCATCATTGATTCTCTTTCCCACGCATGGGCCGGTGAAGGCGGAGCGTTGGACATTCAAGGCGCAGCATCCGCAAAAACCGGAAACAGTTACACGGCATGGCGAGAAGTCACGCCGATGCACAATGCACTTGTTAACGCCATGCTACAAAGCAAATGCCATATCATCGCCACGATGCGAGCGAAGACGGAATACGTCCTTGAAGAAAACGAAAAAGGAAAAAAAGTTCCGAGGAAAGTCGGACTTGCCCCGATCCAGCGAGACGGCATGGAATACGAATTTACGGTCATGCTTGATCTGTCCATCCAACACATCGCATCGGCATCGAAAGACCGGACGGGATTGCTGGATGGGCAATATTTCAAACCCTCCGTCGAAACCGGACAGAAGCTGCTCGAATGGCTCGAACAAGGCATTGACCCGGACAAGCAACGTCTTGACCTGTTGGAAACGGCTCGGCAGAAGTGGAACGAATGCGCCGGCAAAGACGACGACGAAGGGTTCAACCAATGGATCGAAAAGCGCAAGAAGACGGAGGAAACGATCACGATTGCGGAGCTGCAATCCCTGATTAACGCTCTGGACGAACGGTTGACAAAGAAGGCGAGCGAAATTGCTTGAATGGCGTCCCGTCCCTAAACCCAGTCAACACCGCCGCATCAAACCGACACAACGCCAAATGGGTGACATCAGCGCCAAAGTCGATCAAGAGTTAAAGGCCCGCTCTCTCGGCATCTGTGAACTGTGCGAGAAAGCGCCGGCGACAGAGCGGGCGCACCTGATCGTCCGGCGAAGAATCAACCACAAAACATCGACGCTTGATCTAGTTCATGTGTGTACGCCTTGTCATAGGTGGTTGGACGGAACACCAGAGGGAATCAGGTGCAGGAGACTGATGGCACGGCTTATCCAATACGCTAAAGGAGCGAATGAACCATGAAAGCAACCGGAATCGTTCGCAGAGTCGATGAACTCGGACGTATCGTTATTCCGAAAGAACTTCGCCGCACCCTCGGAATTGATGAAGGCGCACCAATGGAAATCTATGTTGACGAAGATAAAGTCATTTTCAAGAAGTATCAACCGGGCTGCATCTTCTGCGGGAACGTCCATGTACGCCCGTTCAAAGACAAGTTGATCTGTGAGTCTTGCGCCTCGGAATTATCAAGATAGAGGGATACGATATGGCAAAGCAGATCAATTATCCAAGAATGATAATGGCGCACATGGCGGCTATGGCCCGGATCGGGGAACTGGAATATGAGGTTTCGCGGTTGGAAATGAGAATCGCCAGTCTGGAAGCCGAGAACAAATCTCTCGAAGCAGAAAAGAAGGCACTTGAACGGGAGAATACGCTGCTATCCCTGATCGGTAACAACCATCAATCCAAGTAAGGAGAGTGTTATACATGGAACAAAAGAAAGTCCCCCTGCCCCGTAAAGTGGCGGAGGCGTTGGAAAAGTTGGGAAAGAGATTCCCGAAAGATTTCATCCTCTGGCATTCATCCAGAGAGGATTATCCCGACGCTGAAAGAGACGCATGGAAAACAATTCATGAATTCGTGGATATACCCGACGCAATCTTCACGCTTGCCGACGCCCTCCGTTATGGCTATGTGATCGACGAACCGATCCGGGTGGAGATTACGGCGGAGATGCAGGAGCAAATCAAGACGTGGTACGAAGCACATCAAGAAGATGCTGATAGACATTATCGAATCGGTTTCGTGACCGCTCTCGGATTGTGCGGCATCAAAATCCAAGGGGTGAATGCGTGATGAATCGTGCAATCTTGATCGGCCGCCTTACCAAAGATCCGGAAATGAGATATTCCCCGCAAGGAGTAGCATGCACTACCTTCACGCTGGCAGTAGACAGACCGTTCACGAACGGAAACGGCGAACGAGAAGCAGACTTCATCCCTATCGTCGTCTGGCGCAAACTGGCCGAAAACTGCGCGGAGTACCTTCGAAAAGGCCGTCTGTGCGCGGTAGAGGGACGAATCCAGGTGCGGCACTACGACAACAACGAAGGACGGCGGGTGTACGTGACGGAGATTATGGCGGATAATGTGCGGTTCTTGGAACGACCGAAAGAGAATAGCGAGAACCGGGGCCGGAGCGATGATCAGTTTGGGGATGTTTGGCAGACGGTTGAGATCGGGCCGGACGACATTCCGTTCTGATGGGGTGATCGGGTGAGGAATCACATCATCTTCTTCAGCGGTGGCAAGTCGAGCTTCGCAGTAGCAGATTGGGTTCTGGAGCGGTATCCCGACGACAACATTGTGCTCTACTTCACCGACACTTTGTGGGAGCACGAGGACTTATACCGCTTTATCCATGAAGCGTCAGACAAGCTGCGGCTGCCGCTCCTGACGCACAGCATGGGGCTTAACCCTATCCAACTCATGTTCGAGAAGAAACTGGTGTTCAACTCGATGCTCGGTGAGTGCTCGAAAATCCTGAAGATGCGCGTGGCGGCAGATTTTCTCAAGCGCGGGAAGCGGCCGCCCATCGAGAAGTGGCGAAACCGGGAATGCCTGAAGCAGGAAGATTTCGTGACCGATGCGACGCTCTATTTCGGCATCGGGTTCGACGAGATGCACCGGGAACCGGCCATCAAGAAGAACTGGCAGCCGTTTCGGGTAGAAATGCCGCTGATCGAGAACAACATCTGGCCGGACGAGGCGCTGAAGAAATGGGGCATCCGGCAACCAGCCTTGTATGACTACGGATTCGCTCATAACAACTGCTCAGGTCGATGTGTCAAGGCAGGGCAAGGGCATTACAAACTGCTGAAACAAGCCATGCCGGATGTGTTTCGCAAGATCATGGAACAGGAACACCATTTGAAAATATGCGTGTCTGCATACCGGTACATCATGGACGACACGGTGCCGGAACATGAGCGCATCCCGGATCATGTTCGGGAACGGATGCTCCAGGAATTGGACGAAGCGTATCGAGATTACTTCTATGATCGGGAGCCGAAACCGAAACCTTACGTCCACCCGGCAGGCGCAGCAACCGGCGAGTACATGAAGATTCGGCAGTACGCCTTTATGAAGCGTGACGGGAAACCGTATCCCATCAGAGACCTTCACTTCGATGTCGAGAATGACTTGCAAATTGATCTTTTCGACATCGGTGGATGTGGATGCTTTACGGAGGGGATGGCGTGCGAGCTGTGAGCGAGGCGGCAATCACATCTGCTGGTTCACGCTGCCATGGAGCCTCGAGCTGTATGAACAGGCGCAGAAACGGCTGCATCGGCAAGGGCAGGAGGAAAAGGTGATCGAGCACATGCTGATGGTCCGGGACAGCATGGACGAGGAAGTGGCGAAGCGTCTGGAGTCGAAGGCGAAGACGCAGCAGGCGCTGATCGACGCGCTGAAAGCGCGGATTGAAAAGATTGCATGAGGGGAGGAGCTGAGCGAGTCATGAGCGCGAAACATGTGCTGGTATGCTGGGAGTGTGGCCGCCCGGGGCGGATCACCGAGGACAACCAGACGTACTGCGAGCATTGCGGCCCGGGAGCGGCGTTGGTATCGGTGCCGGATGAGGCGAGCGTGTACGGGGTGGACTGCCCCAGCGGGCGGTGTGAGATGTGAAAGGAGCGCACACAAATGAGTGAATACCTACTGGTAGGGCGATTGTGAAAAAGCGGATGTGGTTGCGGTGCAGTCAAAGTTGTGTGATGTGCTGGGGGGCGGGTCGGGACAATGAACTGTATAGCCAAAGAAGTGATGAAAGGAGCCTAAACCATGTATCGCGGAAAGCGTAAAGACACCGGCGAATGGGTGTATGGGTACTTGATCGGCAAAGACGTTATTGTTGGTGACATCGTGGAGTTCTGCGAAGAATACTTCACCTGCGAATACTGGTGGCGCGTCGATCCCAAAACCGTGGGGCGATACATTGGCGAACATGACAAGAAAGGCGTAGATGCTTACGAAGGTGACATCGTAAAAGGACATGTCCTCAATTGCGAGACAGGACGGTATGTCAATTTCATCGGTGTGGTCAAATTTCGTAACGCGGCTTACGTTCTCGATGGATACAGCAAATACTTGAAAGAAAAAAGATACAACGAGAAATTTTATCGATCATTCGAAATCATCGGCAACATCCATGATAACCCCCATCTGCTGAAAGGAGTATCGGAATGAGCGAGTATGTGCGGAAACACGTTATCCATTTCGGGTGGCGACCGCCCCGCCGCGAAACGAATTAGCGACGGTGTATATGAGTGTATCGAAAAGAACAATCACTCCTTCCACGTCAAGAAGAAAGAAATCATCATTCACTTCGACAATGACAATAAGCTCTGCTACTCAAAAGAAGCCATGGAAGAGTTATGGCGCATCTACAAGAGGTGAGGACATGGAACCCGTTACCAACCGCCAACGTCAGGTGATCTGGTATATTGAGGACAACCTCGGTATCCGGTTCACTGGCACCACCAAACAAGAAGCACGACAATGGATCAGCCAGCATATGGAGGCCAGTAAGAAGGCCGCTAACCGTGTTACCATTCCGGAATCGGCGTTCCAGCCTATCTGGCCGTACAGTGACGTCAAGTGCATACCGTTCACCATCCGATAAGGAGGCTCTACATGGCTCTTACAACAGCTATGTAGGTCTATCACATTGGCAAGAACGTATTGAGGTTATCGGAAACCGCTTCGACCATCCCATCTACTGAAAGGAGATGAAAGCGAATGAATCTTAAAAAATTCCGTTTTCACTGGCTAACTGGCGAGGTTGAAGAAGCAGAAGGATATGATGCCGCAGATGCGTTTCGTCGCGCTGGATATGGTGGAGGGGCGCTGAGGGCGCTGGATTTTTGGGAAGAGGTGAAAGAGAAAGGAGAGGAAAACGCATGATACGGTTGACGTATATAAGCGGAAAAGCCATAAGTGTAAGTCCTGAACTTATCAAAGCAGTAATCGAGGATGAGAATTTTACCCACATCCTTTTCGGGCCTGATGACGACTATATTAAAGTTTCGGAGACGCGGGAAGAAGTAGCCCGCAGGGTGTTGGAGTGGCGGCTTGCGATGGAGCGGTATCGGGCCTACACGTATTCGGCAGCCTGTGAAGACACACCGCAGGCAAACGAAATTTGGCCGCTCGCCCACAACATAGAAAGCAAACTTATGAGACTCGCCGGAATGGAGGAACCAAACCATGACACGTGATGAGATTTTGGCGATGAAGCCGGGGCCGGGATTGAGCGCACTTGTCGGTGAGCATGTGATAAATGAATGCAGGCACGATTTTGAGTGTTGCGGCCCCAACTTCTGGAATTACCAATGTCGGAAGTGTGGCATGGAGGATAGCAACTTCGTCAAGAAGCTGCATGTTGTGGGAGAGGACAAGCCGTATTCGACCGACATCACCGCCGCGTGGGAAGTGGAGGAGGAAATCAATAAACGCAATCTGCGAGTCGCATACTGTCAAGCGCTCCAAATGGTTATTCGGAGTCAAAAGGACTATGTAACAACGTTCGATTACGTCCACGCATCACCCGCTGACCGATGCAAAGCCGCCCTTCTGGCGGTGATGGAGGGATGACCTGTCCATCGTGCGGCTCGAAAATCAGGATGCGTAAAAACAATGGCAGATGCCGCAAATGTGGCGCACATGTGAAGGTATTGGAGGGATGACCATGGACAAGATCGCGGAGATTCGGAAATCGGCTGAAGAAGCACGGAAAACAAAAGGTACCTGGGTTGATGGGCAAGATTATGCTGATGATGTTGAGTTCCTTCTGAACGAGTTGGAGCGGTTGGAACGCGAATACGCCGAAGAACGCGTGGCGCATAACGCGCATGTGACGGAGTTGTGCGAGTTGGGAAAAGAAAACCGGAAACTGCTGGAGGAACGGGACGAGGCAAGAAGTAAAGCAGAGGAAGCGTGGAAAGAGATTGACCCACTGGAAGATCAACTCCTATCCTCCCAACAGGAGATTGAGCGGTTGCGGGAGGAACGAAACAAGCTGATCGAGGTGTTGCGGTGGTATGCAGACGAGAAGAATCACAAATTGGACGAAAGCACACGGCAATGGGAGACAATTTACTCGCCTTATGAGATGGACGGAGGCCAACGCGCCCGCGACATCCTCAAAGAGATCGGGGCGAACGTGGAATGACCTGTCCATCGTGCGGATCGAAAATCAAGATGCGGAAGGGCACGGGTAGATGCAAGAAATGCGGCGCACACGTGATGGTATTGGAGGGATGACCGTGGACAAGGAAAAGAAGATTGCGGAGATTCGAGAGGCGTTGGAGAAGATCGACCGTGGCGATTTATCCGAGATCGGAGATGCGCATGGGAAAGCAGGCGAATGGCTCCGGTTCCTGCTGGACGAGTTGGATCGGTTGCAGGCAGAGCGAGATTCGCACGGACCGGAGGGACGTAACTATACGAATAAGCAATACGTTGACTTACTGGCGGAGCGTGACAAGCTTATCGAGGGGTTGCGGTGGTATGCGGATTCTCGCAATTGGGCTGGAGATGTATTCGCGCCGCCTGAAGTAGATGACGGAGGCCAACGCGCCCGCGACATCCTCAAAGAAATCGGGGTGACGGTGGAGTGAAATGGATCAGCGTCAAAGAGCGGTTGCCTGAAAATGGACAACGTGTATTGGTGTATTACCGGATTGGCGAAACGTGCGACATAACAGAAACAAGATACGTAGCAGGCAGATATATCGGGTATTGGGGTGGCGGTGTCACACACTGGATGCCGCTGCCGGAGCCGCCGAAGGAGAGCGGGAGGGAGAAAACGGATGAGCGATCTTGATCTGCTAGAGAAAGTGGAGGGGTGAAACATGCGAATGCCTCTTGTTGATTATATCCGATACTTTCCGATGGCTTTAAAAGCATGGTTGAGGCGGTGAGGAAATGGCGTGGATTGAGAGCCATCAAGATTTGCCGAAGCATTGGAAGACTAAGAGACTCATGCGGATTTTGAATATATCCGGCCCCCTTGCTGTAGGACATCTTCATTTCCTTTGGTATTGGGCTGTCGATTATGCTCAAGACGGCGAGATTACGCAATACACACCTTATGATATTGCGGATGCCAGCGGTTGGGAAGGGGATGCAGAAGCATTTTTTAATGCACTCATCGAGGCAGGATTCATTGATGTTATAGACGACCGTTACTTCTTGCATGATTGGTATGACTACGCTGGAAAACTCATTGAATACCGCAAAAAAGATGCGGAAAGGAAACGGAAGTCCAGAGGAAATCCGAAAGATGTCCAGCGGACATCCGACGGACATCCAGCGGACATCAAAAAGATTCCGGACGGAGTCCAGAAGGAGTCCGTCCGTAACCTAAACCGTAACCATAACCTAAACCAAATTAATAATCTTGGTGGTGTTGTAGTAGAGGGCGAGCCGGAATATCTCGACGAACGATTCGCGAAGGTTTATCGCACTTTTGAGCAAGAAGGATTTGGAACGATCTCGCCGCTCATGAAAGATACCCTTGATCATCTTATGTACGACTACACCGCCGAATGGGTAATACGGGCAATGCACGCAGCGGCGAAACAAAGCATCCGAAAGATCAGTTACGTCGAAGGCATTCTGAAACAGTGGAAAGCTTCAGGCGTGGACGAGCCGTGGAATCAGGAAAGAACAGAAAAAGTCACGCCATACCCATCCCGAACCAACCGGTCACGTTCAAACAAACCGCACATTCCGGTTGTCGAACAGCGCACGGGCGG
>Ga0310821_100891_pt1 | contig 11944 bp, 10 predicted proteins | sample P4_ome_FD_201300 | JGI IMG/M metagenome (GOLD analysis project Ga0310821, IMG submission 201300) | Sorghum-adapted microbial communities from Joint BioEnergy Institute, Emeryville, California, United States - P4_Day56_Rep1 | ecosystem: Engineered > Bioreactor > SSF (Solid state fermentation) >... | reverse complement strand
ACGGTAGAGCAGTTAACGGGTATCAAGGTACGGGAACGTATACCGGACTGGATTTTGAACGAGGCAAATGAAATACAATTAATTGATACTCCACCGGAAACATTACACGAACGCTTAAAAGCGGGTCTCATTTATAAGCCGGAGAAAGTAGAACAATCGCTGAAAAACTTCTTTCGCATTGGCAACTTGAACGCACTCCGAGAAATCGCGTTACGAGAAGTAGCAGATGACGTCGACGAACGTCTGGAATCATATAAGCTTGAAAAAGGTATTCATGGAATGAAGGGTGCCAACGAAAAAATCCTTGTCTGTGTTAACTATAGGCCAAATGCGGAACGTCTCATCCGACGAGGATGGCGCATTGCTAATCGTCTGAAATGCCAGTTATACATTTTAAATATTCCACTTATCCCGGTTCATAAAATGGATAAGGAAACAAGAAAGCAGCATCGATTGCTTGAAAAGCTGGCAAAAGACCTTGATGCAGAGTTTCATATTCGCGCCCTTGGTGGTCGAAAACCCGAACAGCTGATTATTGAATTTGTAGAGGAAAAGGGTATTACTCAGGTTGTTCTTGGTCAGTCAGCACGCTCTCGCTGGGAAGAAATTTTAAAAGGCTCCATCGTTAACAAAATAATGAAAGGTACAAAATATGTCGATATTTTAATTGTAGCCGATGGGGTCGATAATCGGGAGTAAAATTTATAAGATACAGGACAATTTGCGAATGAACCTCTCCCACCTATGCTCACGCTTAGAGGTGGGAGTTTCTTACCAACTCTATCGATGAGGCTTCTACGCATCAGAGGATTGGCCTCTCACGCTCGATACCCGATCGGAAGTCCTCTCGATACGTAAGTAAGCAACATCTATACGTTTTCCGTATAGCTGGGTCGGAACAGACCATCTACTACTTCCTGCTTACGCAATCCGTAGATACTTTTGTGTCGTTGGTACATCGAAATGTCGAATGTCACCATAGATGGCTTTGCTCAGAATATTGCGCGCACCGTGGATATCCCGATGTTCCTGGTACCCACATGAACACGCATAATTTCTAGAAGACACTTTCTTTTTCTTCTTGCAGACAGGACATGTCTGACTCGTATACGATTCATCCACTTCTTGCATGTGGATGCCATCCTGCATCAATTTATACTTGAGGTACTCCTTGACTTTTCCAAAGGACCAGTTGGATAATTTCTGGGCTTGTTTGCGGGTTGTTTTCTTTTTCTTGCGGGTGTTTCGTTGCACCCCTTCCGGATTTCCTATATACACATCCGAAACGGCTTGTTTTACGCACCACTCCACAAAGTTTCGGGTCGCTTTGTGCAGCGCATCCTGGAGTTGTTTCTCGGATTTGGACAGTATATATTGTTTGGCTCGCTGGTATTTTTTCCACTGGCGGGATCCTTTTTTACATTTCGATTGCAGGCGCTGGATTTCAGCGAGCTTCTTATTACGCAAACGGTGAAGGGCCCGTATTTTCCTGCCTGTTATAATGAAGGCTTGCCCATTTTTACAGAAAGAAGCCAGCGTGTGAATTTCACCCAGGTCCACCCCAACCGCTTGTCCGGCTTGATATTCCTTCTTCTCTTGTCCATCTTCAAACGAAACGGCCAGATACAGTCCGTTGTCGTAACACAATTCGATTTCCTTGATGTGTCCTTGGGGTAGATTTGATGCATGAACGACGATCGGCTTTTCCCGTTTTCCGTTGTGGATGCCCATGGAGAGTTCGATGTTTCCGTTTGGGTGAATCTTGAAGCCGTCTTTTACCCATTTGGTGTTGTAATGGTTCTTTTTCTTGTAGGGATAGCGTGTGGTTGTATGTCCTTTTTTGATAGCCTGATGGGAGGAGTCTCTGGCGAAAAGGTATTTGTGGCAAACGGCCTGGATGGATTGGCTATGTAAGTGGAATTTTCCTTTGGTTTGTTTCTGAAGCTCGGACTTGGACATCCATTTTTTATGTTCGAGGTAGAAGTTCTTTGCCAACCGTAAGCATTCATTCCAGACACGTGCCGATTCACGATTGCAGGCAAATAACCGATCCTGCTCGGCTTTCGATGCATGAAAATACACTTTCTTCGCACGAATCATACGCCCCCCTCCTTTCCTATCATCCTGATTTGATGGGACGTAAGAAGAGTATACCAGGGGATCAAATGTTCTGCAAGAAGCAACGGTAGGCTCCGCCTAACCGAAATTCATCTCCCACTTTCACGGGTGTCATCACACCTTCACGTTTAGAAGTGGGAGACTTCTTTCGGAAAAAGGTTAAATTATCTTATTTCCGTTTCGATTAATTTTGCAAAATCACAGAAGTTAAAGTACGAAATAAATTAATAAAAATTCATTCTATTGAATTAAAATACATACGTCTAACTAATTATGAAAAAGTGTCTAGCTAATTATGATGCAAGTCCAGCTAATTATGACAAATCACAATTACATTAATTCTCTCTGTCTAATGAACCGGCTTACGAGCAACGGGAATATCCGCAAGCTTCGCAGTGTTTGCAGCCTTCTTCAGCTATGAGCGCAGCGGCGCCGCATTCCGGGCAAAGGTCAAGCCCTTCACGGTAAACGTCGCCGTCTTCGTCGCGATCATGCGGCTTCTGCACCGGTGCCGGCGGAGCCTGCACTTCGCTTGCGGAAGCAACCGGGCTTTCATCGTCTCCGTCCAAATAGAATTCGATCGCTTTCGCTACTGCATCCGGAATCGAATCTACGCGGTTGGCCCCGAATCCGACTGCGCCGGAGCCGCCGATACCTTTCAAGTGCTTAATCAACAGGCGGGCTTTGTTTCCGTCCGGCAGTTCGCCAAAGCGGAGGAACAGCGTAGATACGCGGCCAAGGGCCTCGGACATCGCGAATACGTCACTGCCTGCTTTTCCTACGTTTACGATGACTTCGAACGGTGCGCCGTCCACTTCGTTCACCGTTATGTAGGCTTTACCAAGCGGAGTCTTCATCTTGTATGTCGCGCCTTTCAGGCGGAGCGGGCGACGGCGGTAATCTTTCGTCGGCGGCGTTTCGTCCAGGTCGGTCACAGGAGCGATTTTTTCCGCTTTCGGTTCCTCTGCTTTTGCCTCTTTCTTCTCTTCTTTTTCTTCGCCTTTCGTCGTCAGAACTTGTACGTCACGGCTGCCGTCACGGTAAATCGTTACGCCTTTGCAGCCCAGATCAAAGGCGAGTTCGTACAATGCTTTTGTATCTTCTATGCTGAAGTCGGCAGGCGCATTCGCCGTTTTACTGATCGAGCTGTCCACCCATTTCTGGATAGCGCCCTGCACGCGCACGTGATCCTCTGCTGACAGATCCATCGCGCTGACGAAGTAATCCGGCAGTTTTTCTGTATTATTTTCTTCGAGCCATTTTTTCGCGATCGGTACGTATTGCTTGTCGAAGCCAAGCCGGCTTTGACGGTAGAATTCGAACGCATAGAAAGGTTCAATTCCTGTACTGGTGCCGACCATGGTCCCAGTGGATCCGGTTGGCGCCTGTGTAAGAACCGTTACGTTACGCATACCGCGCTCTTTCACCGCATTGCGCACTTCATCGTCAAACTGCTTCATAAAACCGCTCTGCAGGAAGAGGTCCGCGTCAAATGCCGGGAAGCTTCCTTTTTCAGCGGCGATTTCCGTAGAAGCGAGGTACGCTTCACGTGCGATAAAGTTATACAGCTTGTCCAGGAATTCAAGCGATTCCGGGCTGCCGTAGCGGATTTTTAGATGAATCATCATTTCCGCAAGACCCATTGTACCAAGGCCGATGCGGCGCTCTTTCTTCTGATTCGCTTCGTTTTCCGGGAAGTGGTACGGCGTTGCGTCGACTACGTTATCCAGGAAGCGAACGGAATGGCGTACTGTGGTCGCCAGGTTTTCCCAGTCTACATCTTCGTCTTTGACGAATTTTGATAGGTTAATTGCTGATAAGTTACATACACCCCAACCAGGGAGTCCTTGTTCCAGTTTTGTTATCCTGCAGACTTTTTATTCTGCAGATCTAACGGTTCCTTTTCCCGTTAGTTCGGCATACATTTTCACTTAGGTATTACAATTTTCCTTTAGAAATGCTAATAAATCTTTTCTGCCAAGCTGTTCCCCTAAAACAGCTTGCGTAATAACCCTGATATCTTTCACACCATATTTGCTCTGAATTTCAGCTAGCAAGGGAGATAAAGTTGTCTTAATCCGATTGAAAGGTGTATTTAAAATCAGCTCTCTGTTTTCACGGCTCCATTCCAAAACATGTTTCTTAATCAACCCACGTATCTCATTTCTTTTAGATACATAAACCTCTGTTGCTAACTGGAAACCATATCGCCCGCCGCATATGTCACTACAAAATTTTTGACTGCTTGTTTCAAGAGCAACGAATGCTTGACCACAGAAGTTGCATTTTCTCTCAACACGAAGAACGCGGATAAACTTTCCTTTTCTCGCCTTAAGGATAGCGGCTCCCTTTATAGAACCAGCAATCATTTTTTTACGTGTATCAGGATTATTCCACAGTTTTTTAGTATTAAGACCTATGGTTTTTTTAGTTTCTTTTGTATGTCTGTGACTATAATGAGGATTTAAACTTCCTCTTGTCGATTTATTAATTGTTGTATAAGATGCTGTATTCCATTCTGCAATTGTTCCTGTTAAAGAAAACGGTAATTCTTTATAGAGCAACAACAAGTCTTGGTAGGATACAAGCTTATACTCTATGTCAAAAATCATTTTTAACTTCTCTAAGTTCTCCAGTGCTTTTATCTTTGCTTGTTGATTTCTTGATTTTATCTCAACGATAAATTGAAGTTCACTTTTCTCGTTATAAATAAAGAAATCTGGAGTATACATTTTATCGCCTAAATCAAATTTTTTCTCTTCGTATTTCCAATTAATTTGCTTGTAGTCTAAATATTTAGCATAGGCGTATTCGTAAGAACTTCTCAAATATACATCACCATAGTATCCGGCATAGCCTCTGTTCATTGTTTCACCTCCTAACTTTTAAAATGATCTAGGGGATTAAAAATTTGTAATATTATGTCCTAAGTGTTGCGGCCTCGTGCCCGGATTATATTCTCCATCAGGAGGTTCACCGAGTATGCTCTGCCCCTGACTAACTTTTTACGGTTAGCCTTCGGTTCGGATTCCCGTCTCAGGGTTCCCGCTTCATTCCGCAATGTTTTACGTGAGGCAAACTATGCGACTTTACCACACGGATTTGTACAAATAATCGGGTTGAAATACCAGCTGTTGGACATCTGGTTGTAGTATTCCATGAATACTACGCCCGGCTCGGCGGATTTCCATGCGGACTCGATAATCGTGTGCCACATGTCACGGGCGCGGATTGTTTTGTACACGCGCACCGGCTTGCCAAGCTCAACCCATTTTTCCATGTTACCGTCCCAGATTTCATCGTACTCCGGATCGGTTGTGTCCGGGAACTTGAATTCCCATTCCAGGTCTTCTTTTACGGCTTTCATGAAATCGTTGCTGATGCAAACGGACAGGTTGGCGTTTGTAATAAGCCCCATGTTCTGTTTTACGGTGATGAACTCAAGCACATCCGGGTGCCAGTCGTTCATCATAAGCATTAATGCCAATAATGTTACGTCGAATCGCTACTTCGACTCTCTAAATCACTTTAGAGTTCAGACCATATCTTACGCTATCACGATGACAGCGCCCCTGCGCTTCGGATTCGCTTGAATCCTACTCTACTCGCTTCCACATTATTTAATGTGTGCTTTCGATGGTCGTTGGACCTTCCCCATATCTTGAAAAGACGTAGGGGCTTGGCTGCTGGTTGTCTTTGTCATCACATTATTTTCAAACCTTCACGCTTACCGTTTCCAGTTACGTTGTGGCTAATGTGATAAGTACGATGCAAGCACATTCTCCACTTCACTTAAGCTATGCAAAATACTATCTTCCCAGAAACGCACAATTTTATATCCATTCCGCTCCGCAATCTCATTTTTTAATTTATCGATCTTTCGTCTTTCAAGTTGCCATCTTTTTGGCTGTGGATAAAACTTAGGGTTACAATGCCAATAATCGCCATCGCACTCGATTAGCAGCTTATAATCAGGAAGCAAGAAATCATATTGTCTATTTTCTAGTCTAAAAGAGTATTTATAATTTACATTTAGGCGATTAAGCACTTCTTCCATGACTACTTCTATCCTAGTTTTACGAAAAGATTGCGTTTCAAATTGACGAAGCGTAGCCTGGCGTATTTTTTATATCGTTTCTTCGGTATAAATCCCTGTCTTTCCCTTATTCCACGGGGGACGATAGTTATTTTTTCTTGTTTGCGCTGCTTTTTGCCCGATAATCAAAAAATGTTTTCTTTTACGTTCTTCGGGCATTTCTAAATGCCAAGTCGAGACGCTATGTGATCTCAATTCACTTTCGCACTTGCTGCTGCATGTTCTAACACGAAGGTCGTCCTTCATAAACTCTGTCTTACAAACTTCACACCGTCGCCTTCTATCCCGCTTTTTGTGGCAAGAAGTGCTACAGAAAAGATTAGGGATGCCCCTTCGAAGCTTGACTAAATTAGTGCAGAATGAATTTTGACAAGTTAAATCCTCGACGGTGTAATAATGGCGCAATAAATAATCATGCAAGCTAAGTGAATGGACATGAATTAAATGGGAAGTAAACCGGCCTTGCTTATTATGCATAAACATTTCTCCGCATAAGACGCAAATTTGTTTACTTCTTGCATCGTAACGCCTCAAAAAACTCACCCCAATAATCAATGAATCTTATTTATGATTATTCTTGAAGTGGCGTTATAATAAAGAGTTTCCAGCAATTCACAGGGTTAAGAGGCACATTTTTACCAAATTTTACCTCTTCTTGAGCCACCTTGCTCAATTAATCCCGTGGTATAACTAAACAATCCGCCCCAGGACACGGAACCGCTCGAAGAACCGTTCACGCCCCGTACCTGCGCACGGCGCGGACGAAGGCTCGACAGGTTGATGCCGACGCCGCCCCCGCGGGACATAATCTCCGTCATCTGGCTCAGCGTCTCCATGATGCCGCCGCGGCTATCATGCGGAGACGGAATAACATAGCAGTTGTACAACGTCAACTCATCGTTGGCGCCGGCGCCTGCCGCGATACGTCCACCCGGCACGAGCTTCCAGTCCGACAACAGGTCGCGGAACTTCTGTTCCCACTCCTGCTGTTTCTCCGGCGTCGTCTCGACGGATGCGATCGTCTTCGCCAGACGGTCCCACATCTCTTCCGGCGTGTTCTCCAGTGTCCGCAGGGCCTTCTCCGCCTCAGTCGTCACCGTCTCGCCGCTGCGCAGCTTAACATGAATTATATTGCCTTCACGCGCTTCTACTACGCCAACTTCTTTTTTCGGGAATTTCGGATCGTCTTTCGTTAGAACAAGTACCGTGTCTCCGGCTTGTACATTATCTGGATTCGGATCTTTTAGCGCATAGCGGTCGAGAAAAATTTTCTCGCTCAATCCTTCTAATTTCGTTTTGCCCGCCATTTCAGTTGCTGTCTCCATTTTTCACCCTCCAACTGTGTGAAATAGAATTTGACCATTCACATGCTGTCTGATACATTTGATAAGTGCCCTCTTAGTCTAAACCAAAGATTGCTACCACGTCAATATATTGTGTACATATTTAGATTTTACCACAATATATAGTTATTTTCTCGTTTTTCTAAAAAAACTTTTTGACAAAAGCACATCGGACCAAAACATGGGAAAAAGCGGCCCGTCACGGCCGCTTTTTCTATCGCTGTCCTATCGTTTGAAATTCCATTCGTTACACCCGTATTTCTCGCGTGCGAGTTGTTCGGCAAGCTCTCGCTCTTCGGCAGTCAGCTCATCATCTACCAATTCTACGCCAAGCCCCTTCGCAAACCCCTCACGAAATGCCTTTCGCGCATCATCAAGCGTCGCGGGCGTCGGACGTACCTGGTTAATCGCAACCGCTTTATCGGCAAAGCCCCGCTTCAGCCATTCCCGTACCCGCTCGTTCGGATGACGGATAATATCGAACAGCATATCGACATCAATATCTAACAGAATGGACCCGTGCTGCAGAATAACGCCCTTCTGACGCGTCTGGGCGCTGCCGGCCACCTTCTTGCCTTCCACGACCAATTCATATGAAGATGGTGCATCAAAGCAAGCTGCAGATGACGGTTCGGCAAACTTCGCCTCGTCCGGGCTCACCATATCCGCACGCATATCCAGCAGACGGAATCCTTCCAAAAGGCCTGCGCTAATGATGCGGTAGGCATCGGTCACGCCGGACGGCATCGCCGGATGCGCTTCCGATACCACCACGCTGTAGGTAAGCTCTTTGTCATGTAGCACGGTCCGCCCGCCGGTAGCCCGACGTACAAAGCCGAGTCCGTATTCCTTCACTTTCTCCAAATCGATTTCTTTCTCGGCTTTTTGAAAATAGCCGATGGACACCGTCGCCGGGTTCCACGTATAGAAACGAACCGAAGGACGGGTTTTTCCTTCGCTATGTATTGTAAGTACCGCTTCATCGATCGCCATATTCATCGCCGGCGAGCTAACTCCTGTGTCAAGGAAACGCCACTGTTCCATCTATATACCCCTTTCATTTCGATTCATTCCTTTTCATTGTAGCACACTTGGAAACGTTCTCTCTTTCTTTAAACTTTCACACTCATTGAAGCATAGAATAGATTAAATATTTTTGTTTCAACTGGGGAAAAACAGGGTAAAGTATTCTACGCAAAAATTCCAAGGGTATCAAAGGAGGCGTTGCCAATGAAAGACTTGTGCATTTACTGTGGTGAAGAGCTGGTACTCTGGGAACGAAGCCGAAGCTATTGCTCTACATGTAAGGACAAAACAGAAGTGACGTATACCGATGACGCGTATTACGCCGATGACGAGTTGCGCTATAGACATAAGTATTAATAAAGCAGAAAACCATCATGGCGTCTCCGCCGCAACCCCGACATGAAAATTGAGGGAAGGGCGGCTGACTTTTGCGGTACGAAGGAAAAGAGAGAAGAAAACGAGAGGATGATTTCAATGTGGAAAAAGGCGAAGGCCTTTTTCTTCCCTGGATCTCATTTCCTCTTTCCCTTCCTTCTTTCCTCACGATTTTCACAAAAAAGGAGGCCGGAGCGGTCTCCTTTTTCTTATTTTTCGACATACCCTTCGTCTTCATTATCATCTTCCATTAAGTCCGGATTGCCCATTACGGAAACAACTCCTGCCTCATCGAGCATTTCCTCGTATTGTTCATGCATCGGAGTTTCCGTGTTTACGCCAATGAATTTTCCTTCCATGTCAGCGAGCAAAAATCCCTCAATGTCCTCCACATACCCGACAGGCTCTTCCGACTCCCAGTACATATCGTCATAGCTAAAATGAGCCTGCTCTCCGAAATCGGAAGGCGTATCTGACGTTCCGTATTTCGTCACATCCTGTATCGTGTCTTCTGCATCATACAACGTAGCATCCCGCTTGTCGTAATTAAACTGACCGAACGGAGGGTCAACCATATCCTCTTCCGCCGGACGACGCGCCGATACAAATGTCTCGCCTGCATGTTCAATGCATCGTACGGTGGTCGGCAATGCCTCCAAACGTTCACGCGGAATTTTCTTATGACAAACTTCGCACGTGCCGTATACACCGCGCTCTATCGCTTCAAGCGCGCGTTCAATGTCCCGCATCTCTTCTTCTTCGTGTTCATGAAGCGCAAGATCTTTGCCACGCTCGAACGTCTCACTGCCTTGATCGGCCGGATGGTTATCGTAATTGGAAAGTTCCCCGATCGCCTCCTGCATCGCGGCCCTCCCTATTCCATAAGCATCGCTATCCTGAAGCCGCTGCTTAATGTCCTGTAGTTGGTTCGTAAGCAGCGAACGAAAATGAGAAAGCTCCTGATTCGTCAGCATCCCGAGCATCCCTTTCTGTCTCAAAGTATAAGCCGCAGTAATGCGGCGCACCTGAGCATAGTATCTGCGCATATTTAGGAAAAAATGTTGGGGATTGAAGGAAGAAAAAAGGAGAGACAGGCACGCGATTTATTCTGACGTGCTTGGCCTCTCCTCCGCTTTTTTATTCAGGTTTTGTATAGCGCAATATCGGCTTCCGGGCCGCCAGCACTTCATCAAGACGGCTCACTACCGTATGATGAGGCGCCTCCTGTACAATTTCTGGCGTCTGTTCCGCTTCCTGCGCGATTTGAATCATAACATCGATGAATTCGTCCAGCGTTTCTTTCGACTCTGTTTCCGTCGGCTCGATCATCAGGCACTCTTCCACGATAAGCGGGAAGTAAATCGTCGGCGGATGATAGCCGAAATCAAGCAGGCGCTTGGCAATATCAAGCGTGCGTACCCCTTGCTTTTTCTGACGTTTGCCGGACAGGACGAATTCGTGTTTGCATACGTGGTCAAACGGCAAATCATAATATTTGGCCAGCTTACGCATCATGTAGTTGGCGTTCAGCACTGCGTTCTCGGACACAAGACGCAGCCCTTCCGGCCCCATTGTGCGGATATACGTATAAGCACGCACGTTGATACCGAAGTTGCCGTAGTATGCTTTTACGCGGCCGATCGACTGCGGACGGTCAAAGTCAAGACGGTAAACATCGCCTTCCTTGACAACCATCGGTTTCGGCAGGAATGGGATGAGCTCCTTTTTCACGCCGACCGGACCGGAGCCCGGGCCGCCGCCGCCGTGAGGGGTTGTAAACGTCTTGTGCAGGTTCAGATGAACGACGTCGAATCCCATGTCCCCCGGACGCGCTTTCCCGAGAATCGCATTGGCGTTGGCACCGTCGTAATACAGGAGGCCGCCCGCTTCGTGCACGATCTCCGCAATTTCTACGATGCTTTTCTCAAACAGGCCGAGCGTGTTCGGATTGGTGAGCATAAGCGCCGCCGTATCCGGGCCGACTGCCTGGCGCAGCGCCTCCACATCGACGAATCCGTTCTCGTCCGATGCCACAGTGATGGTCTCAAGTCCGGCTACGCTGGCGGAAGCCGGGTTTGTGCCGTGCGCAGAGTCGGGCACGATAACCTTGGTGCGATTCTCGCCCCGGCTTTCATGGTAGGCGCGAATCATCATCAGACCGGTCCACTCGCCCTGGGCGCCCGCCGCCGATTGCAGCGTTACCGCATCCATGCCGGTAATCGCCGCAAGGTCTTCCTGTAATTCATACATTAACTGCAGTGCGCCCTGCACCGTCTCTTCCGGCTGATACGGATGAATGCGGGCAAATCCCGGGTAGCGAGCCACATCTTCATTAATTTTCGGGTTATATTTCATCGTGCAGGAGCCGAGCGGATAGAAACCGGAGTCGACCCCATGATTGCGCTTCGACAATTCCGTGTAGTGGCGCATCAACTGCAATTCACTCACCTCAGGCAGCTCCGCCGGCACCTCGCGCAGATATGTGCCCGGAATAACAGATGTAACATCGACTTCCGGTACATCGCAGGCAGGCAGCGAGTAGCCGACACGTCCCGGCTTGCTCATCTCAAAAATCAGCGCTTTGTCTTTTTGCTGCTGTTCATTTTTCTGCATGGTATTAGGCATGGCGCGCTCCCTCCAATCTTTTCACCAGTCGATCGATTTCTTCCTTCGTGCGCAGCTCTGTGACCGCGAGCAGCATATGCTGTGCAAGCTCCGGATAATCACGCGACAAGTCGAAGCCGCCGATAATCTCATCCTTGAGCAGCGCTTTATTGATATCGCCGACCGGACGCGGCGTTTTAATAACGAATTCGTTGAATACCGGTGAATCGTATACGACTTCGTATCCGTCGAGCCTTGCAATCTGCTGTTTGGCATACTGTGTCTTCTGTACATTCAGAAGCGCCATTTCCTGCACACCCTGTTTACCAAGCGCCGTCATCGCCACTGCTGCGGCCAGCGCATTCAATGCCTGGTTGGAGCA
>Ga0310821_100889_pt1 | contig 11956 bp, 6 predicted proteins | sample P4_ome_FD_201300 | JGI IMG/M metagenome (GOLD analysis project Ga0310821, IMG submission 201300) | Sorghum-adapted microbial communities from Joint BioEnergy Institute, Emeryville, California, United States - P4_Day56_Rep1 | ecosystem: Engineered > Bioreactor > SSF (Solid state fermentation) >... | reverse complement strand
TAGGCACCGTCGAGGTCCTCGAGCTAGATCAGTGGTTGGCGCTTCTGATCTTCGAGGACCTCGACCCCTGCACCCCCGCACCCAGCTCACCGGCGCGCCCTCACCCCCACCGCAAGTCCGAAGAGCCATCATTGGCTACGCGCCCCGACCGATCGCGGCGTGAACACCCAGCGCCACGCTCAAAGTTGAAGAGCCATCATCGCCCTGTCCGGGACGCGTCTCGCTGGGCCGCACTCGCTCGTTGTAGCGACCCGGCCCGGCTCGGAGTGAGCCCCCGACACGGCTGGTATCCGCCCTGTCACTCCCAGAGAGCTCGATCGATCTCGGCAACCGTAGCACCGAGGTCCCGGGCATCGCTGTCACCGCGGTAGGGAACAAAGGCGGACAGACGCCCACGCGCCGCGTCGATCACCCGCTGGTTGGGCAGTGGCCGCGAGTGGGTCCTCCTGTCTCCTACCTCCAGGACGCGTGAACTCCCTGGGGCGAAGGCCGACAGATGAAGTGCCGAGCCCGACACGGCGGCGATGAGTGGGGCACTGGCGGCTGCCGCGACCTGCTCTCCGATGGACATCTCCTGCGGGTGCAGGACCTCGAATCCGCGCGTGGCCATTGCTTCGTCGAGTCTCTCGTCGCCCGGGACCGCCCTTCCATCCTGAGCTAGACGCGACCGCGAAAGAAACACAGCGGGGCCAACCCGCGGCGCGGGGCGCGCCGCGTCCCAAACCCGCACAGCCTCCTGACCGGCACACTGGTTCGGCTTGTAGGGCCGCTCGGGCACGACGAGATGTTCGACGCGCACGGCCGTCGAGTCGACGATCCTGATCGGCACACCTGCCCACCCACACATCTCCAGGAGGCCGACCTGCCACGCGCGCGGCTCGCTGTCGAAGATGAACCGGTGGAACAACAGGCCATCGATCCCCTCAGGGCCCGGCCAGAGGTTCGTGAGGGTCTCGGTAATGAAGTGCCCGAACTGTCCCATCCAGTGCCCGCCGTAGAGCCAACGGCCCGGAAGAGTCTGCTCGGCGTCCACCTGCAACCGATCGGGGTCCTCGGGTACGACGAGGTCGCCGGCGAACCCACCTCGGCGCAATGACTCGTGAACGAGAGACCCAGCCGAGTAGACCGCGCCCCGGGAGCACCGGAGGCGGCCCTCCTGCCGGACAGCGAAGCCGGTCACGATCGCTCCGGGGATCTCCAGAGCACGCGCAGGCGGTGGGGGTGCCTTCGGCGGTTCAGCGGGTGTCCAAGGGCCAGGCGCGGTTGGCCGCGCACGCGGGGGCCCCGCCGCGGTGGTACCCGCCCCGATGTCTGACGCAGGTGGTGTCTGTGCATGTGCCTTTTCGCCGCCGGCAAGGTACGGGCCAAAGCGGGCACGGATGGCGGCGAGCTCGGCCTGCCGGCACCCGCCGGATGGCGGGAGCACCTGAGACCCGGAGTCACGCGTGACAACCACTGAGAGGCGCTCAGCAAGGATGTCGTCCGCCGCAAGGGGGACCTCGAACCAGATACGGAACTGGACATTCACCACATCGGCGGACTGCACGTCGCCGCGTGGCGGCCCATAGGACGTGATGCCAGCCTCGCGCCCGTCGAGGTAGGCGCGGACCGTCGGCGGCTCCCAGCTATCGGTACAGGCGACCCACCCGTTCACCGTCTGCCGGTCCGCCGACACTGCGTCCACAAAGCCGTTCATCGGGCGCCCACTATGCCTCACCCGGGTCACGCAGGAGCCGGGCAACTACGACTCTCTGGGCAGGCGGTACATGCAAGGGAGCTCGATCCCTGGCAGCCCGCACCGATCGCCAGAGAACTACCGACGCGTCTCGCGGGTCACCGCCGTCAGCGGCCTCACGCACGACATAGGAGAAGAGACCGTCGTCGCCTTCGGCCTCACTCAACTCGGAGAAGGGGTCCTCGAGACGCCGTATGCCGGTGGTGGCGAGCACGTCGTCGAGTTCGATGCGCCACAGATCCTGGCGCACTCGCACGTCGATGGCGAGTCCAGCTCCCGCAGCGCGCGGTGCCCCGATCTCAACTTCGAAGGGCAGACTTCCCAGGCCCTCGAACGCCCACTCAACGTCCCAGTCTGTCGCTTGCACGCACCTCCACTGCCCAGCGTCTTCGAGCCGGCCGACGTGAACCTGGATCCTGCCTCCCGCGTCACGCCGGTGGTAGGCAACGATCGGCCGACCTAGTGCGTCGAATCCGAGGCGCACGTTGTTGTTGATCATGCCGCCGCCGGTCGGAACCGGGTCGATGACGTCGCAGGCATCGAGGCGGAGAGGCGCGTCAAGGCGCTCCCCCCCACCGGTGGTCCACGTGAGAAGGTCCTCACTCCGAGCGTACGAGAGCGTGTGGCAACTCACCGCATCCGGCGTGTCCCGCCACACCCACACCAGGTGGTACCGACCGTCCGGCCCTCGCCTCGGAGTTCCACGGTCGATGTAGGCACTGCGCTTCTCCTCGCCGTCGACGAGGGGACGTTCCAGTGGGCGAGTCCACCTACGCAAGGCCTCCTGGTACTCGTAGAGCTCACAGTCACCGGCCCCGCTCACGCCATTCCGAAAGGCGAACCACAGGCTGCCGCCCGGCCCGTGGAAGAACTTGGGGTAGGTGACACGCCGCTCAAGGCGCGCGACAACCATCCCCGGCTCACGAACGAGCGTTCCACTCTCTCGCGGCTTCCGAGAGCGGTAGTAGAGCAATGGGACAGCGTGCATGTTGCCTGCAAGATGCACATACCCGTCCCGGTCCAGCCCGATGCTGACGCCGTTGTGGCTGTCCCAGCCGATCCTCTCCTCGAGCACCGTGGTCCACCAAGGTCCGCCGCCCGATCGCCGCGCGACGCGCAGCCTCCTGTCACTACCGAAGAACGAGACGAACTCGTCGCTCGCGGACCTGAGCAGGGCCGGCTCGACATGGACGTCGGCGACGGCGTTGCCAACCTCCGACAGCTCCACGACTCGCCAACCCGATTCGAGTGGGGTCGTGCTGGTCGCAGCCACAGGACGCGGCGACGGGACGCTCTGAGGCTCATCCCCGAGCGTCCCGCTTCCCTGCTCGGCACCGACCGTCACTACATCCTCACACTCGCAACGAGTCTGGCTAGTTCACGTGCACGCGCTTCGAAGGAGTGCTCCCCTCTGATCCGCTCTGCGATCTCCCGGCGGCGCGCCACCTTCGGGAAGCGCACGCCTGACGTCTGAGTGCACAGGGCGGCCAACTCCTCGGGAGAACCGTAGACCTGCACCGCTCCGTCGAACAGTTCTTCGATCCCATCCACTGGGTCGGAGATCACCCGCGCGCCTGCTGCGACGGCGTCGAAGAGCCTGTTTTGGATGAACCCTTCGCGGGCCATGTCAGACCAGTGATCCGCGAGGACGAAGTCCGCTCCTCTGTAGACCCGGGCAAGAACCTTGTTGTCGACGTACTTGCCTCCGTAGACATGCGCGGGGATCAGCCCGTCCCAGTCCGGGCCGAAAACGGTGAGCGGAATGCCCGCCTCGAGCGCATCCTTGACGACACGTCTACCCCGGCCCCGGTACGAACCGCCGACGAAGACAGCTCCGGGGATGCGCTCGCGCGGGCCGACGGGCCCAAAGAGACGGGAGTCCGTGGCCTGGAGGAACGGGTGGACCGGACGGCCGAGCTCCTGGGTCATCTTCGCCGCCCAATGGCTGGAGGCCGCCAGGACGAGGTCAAACCCCGCCATCTCCTCGATGGTCACCATCTCGGGGTGGCTGATCACCCACAGGACGTTGGTCTTGCCGGGCATCGGGGCTACCCTGTCCAGACCGCGGATGCAGACGACCACGTCGTCAAAAGCCGTTGCCGGCACCTGGTGGGCACCGTGCCGGTATGTGACCACGTCGTGCCCAGCGATTCGCAGTCCGGCCGCAAGCGACTCCGCGAAGTGGGTGTCGCCCCAGAGATCTCCCCGGGCACCGGGCACCGATGCGATCTTGATCGCCCAGCGAAGCCGGGACCGGTCGCAACGTGCCAAGACTGGGCGGGGAGCCGGCACTGGAGAGAAGTCGGACCCAAGGTGCGCCACCTCGAATCCGAGTCGGCGCAGCGTCCGGTCCTCGGGCTTGGGCAACTTCCCGGCCCAACGCTCGCGGAACAGACGGCGATTCTCACCGATGTTCTTTCCCCGGCCGGGCGTCTTGCTCTCGAAGTGAGTGACGCGAGCATCACTCACCACGCGGAACGCCCCGGGGCGCGCCGCACACGCGCGCAGACAGTAGTCGACGTCCTCCATGCCGTTAACGAAGATCGGATCGAAGCCGCCAAGTTCCAGGAACTCGTCACGCCGCACCAAGAGTGCTGCCGCCGTGACCGCCGAGAACTCAACGTCGTCCACCCCACGTGCATCTTCCTGGGGATGCCCGACCAAGAGATGAACCGGCGGAGCATCGTCCGCCAAGAACACCGTGCCGGCCGTCTGGACCGTGTCGTCGGGATAGACGAGAAGCGGCTGCACGCCGCGCACCGCCGGGTCACCGGCGAGACGTGCAACCAGCTTCGAGAGGGTGCCCGGTCTGACGGTCGTGTCGTTGTTCAGGAAGAAGATGTACTCGCCCGACGACTGCACGGCGCCGTAGTTGCACCCGATGGCGAAGTTGTAGTTGCGCGGCAGCCTCAGGTGCTTGACCCGCGCGCAGCCAGCGGTCGCGATCGCGATCTCCCTGCCGACCGTGAGGTTCGAGCCGTTGTCCACGACCAGGACCTCGATGTCATCCCACGACGGATCCTCGAGCACCGATCGCACAGCACCGAGCGTCATCGTTGCGTCGTTGTAGGTGGGAATCACAACGCTGATGCGACCCGGATGCGCCGCTGCCCCTCGGGCACCACTGACGTCAGCCCAGTTCTTGCCCAGTGCAACCCACTGCCAGTGATCCGACTCGCGCACGGTGATGCGGTCCGCGGCCGATGGGGAGTCGTCGTACTCGCAACCGATGAAGGGTAGGAAGGCCAGCTGTGCCTGCCTCGCGACACGGAGGACGAAGTCGTGGTCCACCCACCGGCGAAGATGCTCGTCGAAGCCCGTGCGGCGCGCGATCGCCCCTCGCACCATCAGGACATTCAGGTCGATGTGGTTGAGCAGCAGCAGGTGCTCCAACCCTCCGTTGAAGGCCCTGTACGTCTCCTTGCCGTCCTCGTTACGTGAGACCGAGCATGCATACGCGGCGTCGTGACCGTGCAGCGCCATGACGCGCACCATCAGTTCGAGGAAGTGTGGAAGCCACTGGTTGTCCGAGTCGAGGAACGCCACGAAGTCACCGGAGCTCTGCGCGAGGCCAGCGTTACGCGCGGCCGACACGCCTGACGCCGCGTTCGAGATCACCCTGATCCGGGCGTCCCTCGCAGCGAACTCGCGCACGAGGTCCAGCGTGCCGTCGACGGAGCCGTCGTCAACGACGATGAGCTCCCAGTTCTGGTGCGTCTGCCGGAGTACAGACGTCACTGCTGCGCCCACCGTCCCGATGCGGTCCCGGACGGGCATGATCACCGAAACCATAGCCTCCGACGCAGGACACTCCGCGCGCGTCTGCGCGATCCAATCGTGCTCCGCGAGGGCGTCCCATTGGGCAGTCGTCCTCGGGCCGGTGCGCCTCCTCCACTCGTGGAACGACCTGGCGAGGGCGATGGCCTCCGTACGCGCCTCGGCAAGGCTGCACCCGTGGTTCATGGCGTCGGCAGGGATTGGAAGGCGTGCCTCTGCCGAGGCCATCGACATGAAGTAGCCGACAGCCCCACCCGGATGCCGCTGGAGCGAACCGGCGGGAAGCGCGAGCTCCGTAGGGAAGAAGCACGGGGACAGCGGCTGCGTGACCCCCGCTGGCGTTCGCAGGTGCTGAAGGAGAGGCTGGAGCTTGCCTGCGCGCATCGCCGCCTGCACAGGCTCAGGCAGCTTCCCTGGCTCGATCAGGACGCACGGGGGCTCGAGGTTCTTCATCCCGAACGTCAAGTAGTGACCTGCCGCGTCGAGGTCCCGGTTGAAACGCGCGTCGATCATGGCGGCGTACAGGTCGGGGTCGAACACTCCGGAGTCGAGAAGGAGCCGAGCGTCGGGGTGCTTCTTCCAGTCAAAGGGGGCGGGCGCTGCCGGTCTGGGCGGATCGAGCCGCTTCCGCAGCGCAGCGACCTCCTGCCTCACCCGCCAGTCCCAGTGAGACGCACGCTTGTGGTTCTCCCGAAGCATGTCCTCGACGCGTCGGACGCGTGAGGCCACCCGTCGATTCGCTCGGACAACCACACCACCGACGGTCAGGTTGATGCCAACGACTCCGAGAGCGAAGGCCACGCGCCCCAGAGTCGACGCCTGCTCAACCAGCAACGCTCCTCCCACCGCGCACACCGCTGCCGTTGTGCCGAGCACGATCATTCCCAGCCGGGCCCGCACAACTCTCAGTCTCCCCACCTGTCTCTCCCCGTATCGTTCCCTTGGCCAGTCCAGCGGGATCCAGCACGCTGACGGCCACCCGGGTGGAGCCCAAGACTCCGCCCGCCGTCTCAACTTCCGTCAGGGCGTCACGCCCATCGAGGACGCGGATCCGCGCCGACCCGCCAACTGCTGCGCGAGGCCGCTCATTCGAGTCCCAGGACTGTGTTCCACGTCGCCATCACGCGGCTGGTGTCGTACCGGCGGGCCCAATCCTTCGCAGCGGCACTCTCCTCGTTCCATCGGCCGGCCGCCGCGACTTCCGCTATCCAAGTGGCCGCATCGTGGGAATGCGCATGCATCCAGCGCTCTCCGAAGATGCCGGCGGCGCCCGGTCGTACCCAGAGCACCGGAACCGCGCCCGAGGCCATTCCCTCGACAGGTGCGAGGTGGAAACTCTCCTCCGTACTGGGCGAGAGAACCCAGCCGATCCGACGGAGCCAGCTGCCGACGTCCGCGCCGAACGGCTCGAGGACGACACCCCCTCGCAGAGCAGGTTCCGTCTCGATCCGGGCGAACTGCTGTTGGTAGTAGCCGCGAATCACGGGCTTGCGCCATTCCCACGGATACTCGTTCGGAAGTCGCCCACGAATGTGCAGGGTGAAGCGATCGTCGATGCTCCTCAGCGCCGCGAGAAGGTCCAGCGCGCGGTCGAGCCGCTTGCGCACGGGAACGACTCCGACCAGACCGAGGTGGTACTCCGCACCGGAAAGCTTGGTGCGGTCGAGGTCCAGGCAGTCGACCGTGTTCGGGATCACGACGATCCGCTCAGCATCCATTCCAAGGGCCGCTGCGGACCGCTCGGCGTACAGGTCTGAGACGCAAACCAGCCGATCGATCGCCTCGACGTCGATCTGCGGGAGCCAAGGGCCACCAAGCTCGAACATGTGCAACCGGACGACGAGGCGTTGGCCTGGACGCTTCGCCTTGCTGTACCAGACTGCATTCGGCCCAGCCCATTCGCACAAGACCACATCGGCGTCAGCCAGGAGCTCCTCGCTCCTGGCGACGTCGTGCTCATGAAGCGTGCGCCAGTGATCGATAGTGAGCCGAACCCCTGCGTGGCGCTGCAAGTGGTCCACGAGCTCGCCCGCGAACTTCAGGTCGTGGCTCGCAACGAGGACCTTCACCGGCTGACGCACCGTCGTCGACGCGCGGTCCGAGCGAGCGAAGGTCGACTCGAGTCGCTGCGCAGCCTGAGGAATCGTGTACTGAGCCGCGGCTGCGGCTGCTACCTCTCGCGCACGCGCTAGAAGCGCTCTTTCGCGGAACACCCGTTCGAGCACGTCCAAGATGGTTGTGTCGTCGACGAACAGCGGGTAGTCCCGACCCAGGAGGTCACGGTGCGCGGCAGTCGCGTTCAGTGCCGGCGCGACACCGGCTGCGGCGTACTCGAGCACCTTTGTGGAAAGCTCGTGGCTAGCATCCAAGGCTGGCGACCGCCAGCTCATCCCGATGTCGTGTTTGGACACCTCGCGGATAGCGTCCTCACGCGAGAGGCCTCCCAGCCAGGTGACGCCTTCAGCCGTGGCCAAGGCTTCCCTCATCCGAGCAGACCAACCGGGCAGCCCGGGCTCCCGGTGCACCTTGTCACCGATGACCGTGAGCTCGACGGCAAACCCACGCTCGCGCGCTCGGCGTGGCAGGTCGCACATCTCGCGGGTGCGCCAGGCCGCAGCCAACTTGCCTGCATAGACCAGACGCAGTGGCGCTTCCTCGTCGCGGTCCCGGTCATCCCGGGCGGCAAGTCCCGCGGGGATCATCGGTGGCAGGAGCACTACCTTGCCCGCTGCGATAGGCACGTGGTGCTCCAGGAAGGCTCGCGCATCCTCGGTCTGCGCGAAGATGCGGCGGGCCGCACCCGCCACCTGCTCGAGACCGCGCCGAACGTCGTTCGACAGATCGGCCGACCGCTGGGGAACCTCGGTCATGTAGGGCCAGAGCCGACCTTCAAATGCCCCATCGACCGCGACAGCTCGGCAGACCGTGAGACCGCGGCACACGACGACGTCGTACCGGTTCTCGGCGTCGAGCTCCTTCATCCGGAGGACGGCCCTTTCAGGCGTGAGGGGCACGCCGTCGCTGCGTCGGCCACTGCTGCGCGCAGACGCAGCCGTACGCACACGCACTCCGTCAAGGTGGTGAAGCCGGTCACTGAGACGCCCGTTCTGCACTGGCGCCTTCAGGAGGACGTCAACCCGCGACGACGTACGCGAGAGCGCCTCCGCCATCGAGACGAGCCACACGGACGACCCGTCGATGACGTTCAGATCGACGTCTGCGTACAGCAGGATGAGCCGATCGATCCTCGTCATGCGCCGACCGCCCGGCCATGGGCAACACGGGCCGCGTACTCCTGCAACACCTCGAGCATGGGTTGCGTCGGCACACCCTCAGGCCGCAGGTCAGTGTCGGTGGGAAAGGTGAGAGCGAAGCGACGCCGGATGAGCGGGGTGCTGACCCCTCCCACCTCCGCTGCTGGCACCCCAAGAACTGGAATGGCGTGCTCTCCACACCAAGCCAGTGCCGCGTCGAGCTCGCTGAGAAGCCCAAGACCCGCGGAGCTCTCGACCCCATGCCAGAGGCCGACGTGAAGCGCGGCCTCCTCGATGACGAAGGCTGATGGCCGTACAGCCGCGACAGTGTCTGCCGCCAAGCACGGCCGAACCTCGACAACGTCCGCGACGTTGCGCAGCGCCTCCCACAACGGGGACGTCACGATGGCCGCAACCACAGGACGTCCGCCGGGCCGCACGGCACCGAGAACCTCGGCGATGAGTTCTTCCCGAGGGATGTCAACAGGTGACACCGCGGCCGACCGTCCGATGAGCCCCGCCGAGCGTGTCGTCGCCCTCTGGCTCCCACGCGCGTGGGTCTGCGTTCCCTCGTCGATGCTCGCCAGGCGGTCACGCATCGAGCGGTAGTGCGTTCGCTCCAGCCACTCCAGCCTCTTGAGGTTGAGCAAGCACGACCACAGCAGCAGACTCACAGCAGTGATGGCGAGTGCTGCGCCCAGCTGCGGCGAACCACCGACGAGGAGGCCGGCGCCGAGACACGCGAGGACGACCGACCCGGTCGCGGCGAGAACGGCCCGGCTCCGCATCAGGCGAACGACCGACCCCCTCCCATCGGAAGGCGACCCACGGCGGCCAGAACGCCCGCGACTCTGCTGCCCGCTCATCGCCAGGCACCTCGCGCGTCGATGACCGTCGCACCGTTCAGGCTCGCCCTGTCCGCCTCCTTGAACTGCGTGTGGTCCACGAGCAGCGCCACGACGTCGGCCCCGGCCACCGCCTCGTCCCACGTGCGGAGCGTGACGTTCGGGAGCTTCGCCAGGCGGGCCGGGAGCTCGTGGACGTGCGGCTCGACGGCCTCGATCCGTGCGTGCGGCAGGCGCTCCGCCAGGAGCTCGACGACCTCGATCGCCGGCGACTCGCGCAGGTCGTCGATGTCCGGCTTGAACGCCAGGCCGAGGGCCGCGATGCGCGGGGTCTCGATGCCGTCGACGGCGGCCACGACCTTGTCGGCGACGTAGGCCGGCTTGCCGTCGTTGACCTCGCGGGCCGTGCGGATGAGACGGGCCTGCTCCGGCGCCGCCTCGACGATGAACCACGGGTCGACGGCGATGCAGTGGCCCCCCACGCCCGGGCCCGGCTGCAGGATGTTCACGCGCGGGTGGTGGTTGGCGAGGTCGATGAGCTCCCACACGTCGATGCCGAGCTTGTCGCAGATGAGCGACAGCTCGTTGGCGAAAGCGATGTTGACGTCGCGGAACGAGTTCTCGACGAGCTTGCTCATCTCGGCGGTCGTCGCGTCCGTGAGCAGCAGCTCGCCCTTGCAGAAGACGGCGTACAGGTCGCGCGCCCGGGTGGCCGCCTCCGGCGTGAGGCCGCCGATGATCCGGTCGTTCGAGACGAGCTCGGTCATGATCTTCCCGGGGAGCACGCGCTCGGGGCAGTGCGCGAAGTGGACGACCGGGCGGCCGTCCGCCGGGTCCGCGGTGAGGTCCGGGCGGGCCGCGAGCACCCGGGCGGCCATGTGCTCGGTGGTGCGCGGCGGCGAGGTCGACTCGAGGATGAGGAGCTCGTCGCCCACCAGCTGCGGGGCGATCGCGTCGACCGCGGCGTCGATGTAGGACAGGTCCGCGGACTTGTCGGCGAGGAACGGCGTCGGCACGGCGATGACGTAGACGTCCGCGTGCACCATCTCGGTCTGCGCTGTGAGTAGCCCCGTGCTTACGGCGCCAGATACGACCAGCTCGAGGTCAGGCTCGGCGTGCGGCACCTTGCCACCGTTCACTGCAGCGACGATGCGCTCGTCGACGTCGACGCCGATCACGCGCACGCCGTGCGCTGCCAGGACGGCGGCCGTCGGCAGGCCGATGTACCCCAGGCCGACGACAGCGACGGCGTTCTCCACTTGCGCTCCCCCTGCTAGATCATTACGTACGTCGCGAGGTCCCCGAGCATCTGGACCTGGCCGGTGGCCAGCAGCTCTGCCTCGGAGACCTGCCAGGTATGGCCCTGCGGCCGGCGCACCTGGACGAAGTTGAAGCGGTCAGCCGCGTAGACGGTGCCCCCGCCCCCGACCACGGCGCGGAGGAAGCCCGTGTCCTCCCCCGTCGACAGCGCGGGGAACGGGTTCTCGAGCGCGACGGCGCGGGAGGCGACGATGGTCGGCCCCGCGACGAAGTCGGTGTACACGTGCTCCCTCTCCGGGAAGCGCAGGACCGTCAGGTCCCGCCCCTCGATGTGCAGGTAGTGCGCGTGCTTGCCGACCACGTCCGCCCGGCTGAACCCGAGGGCGGCGACCTGGTCCCTCAGGTAGTCCGGGCCGTAGCGATCGTCGTCGTCCATCTTCGCGACCACATCTCCATCGGCGGCCGCGACGAGGCGGTTGAGGCACTCACCCAGCGAGGTGGCCATGTCGGCTGTGAGAACCACCACGTTCTCCAGCCCGAGCTCCGCGAGGCGGGACTCAAGGCCTGCCGGGGCGTCGAAGCCGTGCAGCATCAGCGCGAGCTGGACGTCCACGCCGCGCTGCTGCGCGACCGTCGTCAGCACCTCGTCCAGCCGCTCGGGACGCACCGTCGAGACCAGGGCGGTCACGGACGGGGTCCTCGCGGCGTGCCCCGCGATGGCGACGGCGTCGAGCACAGCGTCCACCCGGTGGCCGTACGTGTGCTCGGCCCAGATGCGTCGCTGGGCCCGGTGCACCATCCGGTCGCGCAGCTCGGGGTTGCGCACCAGGGCGCGGATGGCGTTCTCGGCGACGTCGGGCTCGGCCACCTGCGCGACCTCGTCGTCCGGGAAGGTGCTCGCGATGCCGAGCGACGGCGTGCTCACGACGGGAGTGCCGCATGCGGTGATCTCGAACACGCGGCGCGCGCACATGGTCGGCGAGTCGGTGACGGTGTTGACGTTGAGGAAGACCTTGTACGCGCGGTACGCCGACAGCATCCGCGGGTAGTCGAGCGACCCGACGACGTGGGCGTCGAACGGTGCG
>Ga0310821_100887_pt1 | contig 11959 bp, 12 predicted proteins | sample P4_ome_FD_201300 | JGI IMG/M metagenome (GOLD analysis project Ga0310821, IMG submission 201300) | Sorghum-adapted microbial communities from Joint BioEnergy Institute, Emeryville, California, United States - P4_Day56_Rep1 | ecosystem: Engineered > Bioreactor > SSF (Solid state fermentation) >... | reverse complement strand
ACCTCCAATAATACGGTGTCATCGTCACAATCCACCACAATGCGCTGGACGTACACAAACTTGCCGTCCTCTTCGCCCTTGACTTGTACTCGGCCAAGAGTACGCCGGAACAAGGTCACCAGTCCTGTCTGAAGGGTTTGCTCCCAGGCTTCCCCGTCCATAAAGCCAACCATCAGAACTTCTTTGGTTTCTGCATGCTGCAGCACGGCGGGCACAAGACCGTTAAGTTTAGAAAAATTGAGCTTTGTAGCACCTGCAATCGTATTATCCGTTGTCATGTTAGAGATCCTCCTTTATTCAGTTAGGCAAAGCATAACGCCTCAGAACCCAGAAGTTTAGCCGCCTCTTTCGGGCTGTCACTAGCATACACCGCCCGGCCTACAATAGCGTAGCACAAGCACCCTGGCGCGGCAGCAAACGCGTCGCCGATACGCCCTCCCATGGTACCGATCCCTGTCATAAATAGCGTAGGCTTATGGACCGAAGCAGAGAGAAACTCACTTACCCGTCGGACCCCGTTCAGATTTGTGCTGGGTACGATAAAATGCTGTACTCCCAGGCTTACTGCGTGCTCCAAAATTCGGGCTGGCCCATCATCGGCCACATATCCACCACCGCTCACTTTGTACTCAGCCATCGGAAAATCCCCCCCAACAATCGGACATAACGCCTGACGCTGGGTGTGCACAACGAACTCCTCAACCGCTGAGGGACCGGCCAGGGGAAACAACACCAGCGCGTCTACCCCGGCCTCCCGGCAGATGGCACAGAACTTTTTGGCCATATCAGGAATGTCCAGCCCCGCCTTCTGGTGGTCGTATAAAATGGGCAGATCGGTGATTTCCCGGATCGTCCGGACGGCATTGGCCAGTCCCAGGCGGAGGGCCCCGGCTATCCCAAGTTTATAGCCCACCACGCCCTCGACTTCGCACGTTTCCTCCACCACCCGACGAATTTCATCAACGGACTCCAAATCAAGCGCCGGAATAATTCCATAATGTGTACGAAAGTTTATATCAACCAACTGACATCCTCCTGTCTTCCTGAGTACCCCACGCCCAGCTCCACCCGGATCTGCCGTTGGTCACTCGGTTTTATCTGGCCAATATCCAGACGTCATTCCAATTGAAAAGCAAGGGCCGAGAAACCCAAGGATCACGGAAAAATGGGTCCCTCGAGCCCTGCTTTCCAAAATACTCTGAAAGCTCACAATCGACTTTAAGAAGTCTTTGCAAGGTACTGGTCCGCAAACTTGTCGATTTTGTGCTGAATTGCATCCGACAAGATGATTTGCTCTTGATTGGCTTCCTGCTCTTGTACCCGATCCCGGACTTGTTTCCAATGCTCCTCGTCTGCAATTTGGATCGTAGGAGTTCCAATGCCATTGTGATGATAGATGACCTCGTACAAGCCTTCTCGTCCACTTTCATTCACTGTTTCAACAACCAGTTCACCTGCAACATTTACCACTTTCACTTCGCCCGGAATGCTTCGTTTGAGTGGCACCATCCCGAATTTCATGCGGTCCTTACCGTTGCTGTAGGCGGTTTTCATCGCCCAGCCGAGAGTGTCTCGGTTCATGTGCTGGTAGAATCCGGAGCCAATCCCATAGGCAACGAAATTAAGAGGGATGCCGTGGGCCTCAAGAATTGCGTCATAACGCTTCATCACCTCGAAGCTCATTCCTTCCCCGATAAAGGCGCTGACCGTATCAAGAAGATCATTCGCCTTGGCTACCTCGTAGATGTTGATTGCCTGCTCAATGACATCTCCACTATCCGGCCGCATGGCAATCTTAACACCTCTGTCTTTGGCATAACGTCCTAAGGATGGAAGATACTCATGAATGACACGGTTTGCATCGTATGTGTCGATCAACAGTGCCACAACTTTCAAACCGTCTTCATAGGTGACATCGATAGCATGAATAAAACTGTCATACTCGTTATCGAACTGCTGGGTAACTTTGTGGGACTGCGCCGATACGCCTCCAATCACTGCATACGGGGTGTGCTGGCTCGTGTGGAAGTCATCGGTTTCGTGCAGCGAAAGGTTCCACGCCGTACCAGCCCAATACGCATCCTCCAGGCTTCGATGTGCCCGGAATCCATAGCTATGAACCCGCCAAAAAAATGAATCATCAAAACCATAGAGAACTTTTTTCTGCTCCAGGTATTTGCGTATGTGAAACGCTTCCGTTGCGCAGTTGCTTGGAAAGTATCCATGCAGGTAGTTGGCTTCCCACCACGTTACGAGTTCACCGAAACCCTCTATGGTGTTACGAATTTGAGCGAATGGCGTGCCAACCGGGCACCAGGTACCCTCCGGCAGTGTTTCAATAGAGATAGGCGCATATCCATTGCACTCTTCTACGACACGCATAAAGAGTGTGGTTGGGAAGACCATTCCCATCCTCTTGGCGTTCCGTTCCGCTTCTTCGACATGCTCCTTCGTAATTTGAATGGATAAAATCGAATTGACGATTTCCCGAAGCCCGTACAAGATCATACCGGATTTACGGTTGTACATATGGCTAATTTCCCAATCTCCATTTTTTTTGAGCCGGTGGTGGGACGGATTATAACTGTCCGTGAGCAATACTGGATTTTTGTAAATGTCTTTTAACATAACGTATTCCCCTTTCCTAATTGGTTCATTTTTCAGGCAGAAACTCTTTCGCAATCGTCGTGGTCACTATCGAACATTAAGATGGCTACCTTTCCTAACAGCTACAAGAATCGATGCAGGTTCTCACCCCCCTCAAAAGATAAAAGGCGCCTTGTGAGCAAACACAGGCACCTTTGGTCGTCCAATCGGCAGTACATTATTCTGATATAACCTTTCCTAACAGCTACAAAAATCGATGCAGGTTCTCACCTCCCTTAAAAGATAAAAGGCGCCTTGTGAGTAAACACAGGCACCTTTGGTCGTCCAATCGGCAGTACATTATTCTGATATATCACATTTAAATAATTGGTTTTAATTTCTCACACGAATATTATCAGAAAAATTAGTCTTCGTCAACAACTAAATGTAAGAAAGTTGTGCCAGAAACAAACAAAAAGAGAGGTTTACATGGTAACCGCATGCGGTGAATTCATCGTGCTACATCCCATCTCAACCTATTTTAAACCATGTTAGCACAGAATCCGCTCGGAGTCATGGGCTTTTTCCAGCATGAATTCAAATGTACCCGCGGCAAGGCGCATCCGGCTTTCGCCACGATCAAAATAAAAAGCACCGATTACCTCCATTTCGGTAACAAGTGCTTTTTATCATTTTGGTATCAACTGCAGTGGTGAGTGGATAATGATTCTTCTGCGCAAAAAATGAAGGTTCCCGAAATCTCAAGACTTTACCATATATCAAAAGAACATATCCGAAAAATCATTCGCCGGTTCAACGAGGAAGGAATGGCGTCCTTGAAGCCAAACTTTGGTGGCGGAAGACCTCGCACCTTTACGGAAGAACAGCGGGCAGATATCGTAGAACTGGCTCAGATTCCACCTAAGGTATTGGGCTTACCGTTTACCTCCTGGTCGCTTGCAAAAATCAAAGAAGTGGCGGAACAAAAGAAGCTTGTCAAATCCATTAGCGTCGAAACCATTCGTGTGATTTTAGAGGAAGCCAACATTACCTATCCGCACACAAAAACCTGGAAAGAATCGAACGACCCGGATTTTGCGGCTAAAAAAAACGAATCCAGCAACTCTATAACAAACCACCAAAAGAAGGGCGGGTGATCTGCATCGATGAGTTTGGGCCTCTTTCGATCCAGCCACATAAAGGGAAAGTATAAAGAGTTTATTTCAATAATATTGCTAAAATTCTCTTTCTTTCCAACTTCTCTATCCTCCTTCCACGAACGCATGTCGAAATATCAAGGATGATTTATATAATATAGAAGGCAGTCCTTGCTTGCTAAAGGACCGCCTGATGATTCAATATCTACGCAACAGAAACATAGAGGCAATAGGGGGCAACAATCGTCTATCAGACTCGAGTATCATGGACCGAATTGGTCCGCATAATACGTCGCCGCCACCAGCGCCGCCTGTCCGAGGCTGATGCCACCGTCGTTCGGGGGGACCCTCTCACCTATCCATACATGCATGGCCCTTTCAGTGAACAACTCCTTCAGATCGGCTAGCAAAAGGGAATTTTGAAATACACCGCCGGACAATACAACCGTGTCGATCCCGTGGGCTTCTCCTAAAGCGAGGGTGCTTCGAAATACGCCTTCAGCGATGCTCCTGTGAAACGAACGGGCAATCACCGCCGCGTCCCGCCCATTCAAACGATCTTCCGCCAGCGCCTGTAAGAGAGGACGATAGTCAAGCTCCTTTTCATCCCACGGGAAAGGATACACCTTCTCCAAAGGAGCAGTCCGAGCCAGATGTTCGAGCCAGATGGCTGCCTGACCTTCAAACGAAATGGCCTCGGTGAAGCCCAAAAGGGCGGCCGCCGCATCGAACAGCCGGCCGACAGATGTTGTAGGGAAGGTGCGAATTTGTTTTTCCACCAGCTTTAACGCCGTGAAAAACCGTTCGGGAAACGCAAGCCGCCTGCCGACGTCCGCCGCCAATTCCGGCACGTCTACAAAGAAACCGGCCAGCGCCTGAAGCGGTATACGTGCCGCCGCATCACCGCCCGGAAGCACGGCATAACGAAGGTGCCCACGCCGTTCCAATCCTTCTGCAACGCTTCCGACAAACAGCTCGCCGCCCCAGATGGCCCCATCATCGCCAAAGCCCGTCCCATCAAATGCCACTCCGATCACCCGTTTGTCCAGAGCATTTCGTTCTGCCAGCACAGATGCCACATGGGCGCGGTGATGCTGAATGCCAACGCGCTCGCAGTTTTCCAGCCCGCGCGCAAACCGGGCGGAACGATGATCGGGATGGAGATCATGCGCCACGATCGTGTCTGCCAGCGGAACGTCATACATCGACAAAAGATCGTAGATGGTCTGCTCAAATGCCGTATACGCCTCGTACTGCGTCAAATCTCCCACATGCTGGCTCACGATCGCCTGACCCTTAACGACTAACGTGACGGTATTTTTCAGGTCAGATCCAACAGCGAGAATGGGCCGAGCGCCGGGCAATTGAGTGACAGGAAGCGGGGCGTACCCCCTCGCCCGGCGGAGTACAGTGGACCCAAATTCGCTCACGCGGACGACCGAATCGTCGACACGGCGGGCGATGGGCCGCTCACCGATAAGCCAGGCGTCGACAAGTCCTTCAAGCCCTTCCACAGCGTCTTCATCTTTATAGATGATGGGTTCGCCCGAACGATTGGCGCTCGTCATTACAAGCACAGGCGGCGCGCCGAAATGAAACAACAAATGATGGAGCGGCGTATACGGAAGCATCACGCCCAAATCGGTGTTATCAGGCGCCACGCCCGGAAGCGAGCGGTGTGAGCGGGCAAGCACAATAGGACGAGCCGCAGACGTAAGAAGCGCCTCTTCTTCCGGTGATAGCTTAATAAGCGTCCGCGCCGTCTCCACGTCTTTGACCATCAGGGCAAACGGTTTCGCCCTGCGACGCTTCCGATCTCTGAGTGTCCACACCGCCTGAGCGTTTTCCGCATCGCACACCAGATGATATCCGCCAAGCCCTTTGATCGCCACGATGCGCCCTGCACGAAGAAGCCGGGCGGTCTTTTCGATGACTTTGCCATCTCCATTCATCTCTTCGCCTTGCCACCGCATGTGATAATAAGGCCCGCACTCCGGGCAGGCAGTCGGCTGCGCGTGGAACCTGCGGTCGGTCGGCTCATCATACTCTGCAGAACAGGCCGGGCACATGGGCCATGCTTTCATCGTCGTATAGGGACGGTCATACGGCAGGCGTTGTATCACGGTATAGCGGGGGCCGCACTCCGTGCAATTAATGTAAGGGTACAGATAGCGGCGGTTTGCAGGATGAAACAGTTCGGTTAAACAAGCCGAACACACGGCCAGATCGGCAGGGATGTACACCGTCGGCCGATCGTTCCGCTTGCTTTCACGGATTCGAAAATCATGAAGCCCCTGCACGGCCACATCTTCGATTTCCAGATCGGTCACCCAGGCCAGCGCAGGAGGATGTGTCGTGATTTCCTCGATAAACGCCTGAATGGCGTCGGCATCCCCTTCCACATGTATCTCCACGCCGCTTTCCCCGTTGCACACCCAGCCGCTCAGTTTCCATTGTTTGGCCACCCGAAAGATAAAGGGGCGAAAACCAATCCCCTGAACGACACCGTGAACGCGAATGAGCTGTGCGATATGCATGATGAACCACCTACCTTTTTACAAAGCCGTATCTTCCATGGAAGAAGGCAGCGCGACAATGCATCCGCGGCCGCAAAACCCGACCTGAACGACGCGGTCGTCTTCAACCAGGACAGGGACAGTGCGCCCTCCCGTCAAAGCGATGAGCCGTTTTAACGCTTCTTCGTCTTCTTCCACATCATATTCGGTAAACTCTTCTCCATCCCATAATAAAGATTCCCGCATCTCCTTCGTGTAAGGGCATCCTTTCGTGCCATAAAGTGTACGCATGGTTCGTTTCAGCACCTCCCGTCTTTACGGATGATGGAACAGACGCCCGCGCTTCCCCGATGCGCGCAGGGCAGCCGGAGCGACCATTTAACAAATACGCGGCAGCGGATCGCCTACAAGCATATCAATGACCCGCGTACCTCCGTAGCGGGAACGCGCCAGGACGACTTTTTTCGGATCTTCTTGAATTTCGCCGATGCGCCGCGCATCCTCTCCGCCCGGTATGCCCCGGATCGCTTCTAACGCCATATCGGCGTATTTCGGGGAAACGATGGCGAGAAACTGCCCTTCGTTGGCAATGTGAAGAGGATCCAGGCCTAAAATTTCACAAGTCCCCCGCACCGCCGGACGTACCGGAATCGCCTCCTCGTCCAGCACTACGGCGACTTTGGCGTCTCTTGCCAATTCGTTTAGCGCCGTAGCCACGCCGCCCCGCGTCGGGTCGCGTAACCAGCGCAGCCCTGGCGCCGCAGCGTCAATGAGGGCAGCAACGAATGGCCATAGCGGGCGGGTATCTGAGGTGAGCTCGGCTTCCAAATCCAATTCCCCCCTGGCCAGGAGGACGGTGATCCCGTGATCTCCGATCGGACCGGAAAGAATTACCTGATCGCCGGGTCGAACGTGTTCGGCCGAAAGGAGCACGCGTGAATCAGTGAGACCAATACCTGCAGTGGTGATGAACAGCCCGTCTGCTTTACCGTGTTCCACCACCTTCGTATCGCCCCCCACCACGGACACCCCGGCACGCTGTGCCGCCTTGGCCATGGCCGCCACTTCCCGTTCCAGCTCAGATGTCGAAAGGCCCGCTTCTAATATGAACGTGGTCACCAGCGCCAATGGCTTTGCTCCGCCCATGGCCAAATCGTTAACCGTCCCGTTTATGGCAAGTTCGCCGATGGACCCGCCTGGAAAGACGAGCGGCTTGACAACATAGCTGTCTGCCGTAATGGCCAAACGACGTCCATCGGCATCGATGTATGCCGCATCGTTTAACTCCGGCAACGTGTCGTTCATCAAGTAAGGAACCAATAGCCCCTCGATGAGTCGTCGGCTGGCTTTCCCACCGGCTCCATGGGCCAGCTCAATATGGGCATCAGTAAAACGCATCTTGGTAGTCTTCATATATTTTTTCCTCCCGGATCTATTCGCCGATTGCCTGACGCAGGTGGACGTGATGGTAATATGCGGCGCACGCCCCTTCCGATGACACCATGAGGGCACCTATAGGATGTTCAGGTGTGCATTCTTTACCAAACCATTTGCATTGATGCGGTTTAAGCACCCCTTTTAATACTTCGCCACATTGAGCCGCTTTCGAATCGGTGACGCGAACACCTTTCACCTGAAAGCGGACTTCCGCATCCCACCGGGCGAATTCGGGCCGCAGTTTCAGCGCCGATTGGGAGATGACCCCAAGTCCCCTCCACTCGAAGAAAGGGCGGACTTCAAAAACTTCGTTCATCACTTCCAGCGCAGGAATGTTTCCTTCCCATGGAACTACGCGGCTGTACTGGTTTTCCACTTGCGCACGGCCTTCCTTCATTTGTTTGACCAGCATGAGGATCGATTGGAGTAAATCGAGCGGCTCAAAACCGGAGATCACCACAGGTTTTCCATAATGTTCCGTGACAAGTTCATAAGGATGGACGCCGATCACCGTCGAGACATGACCGGGCCCTATAAACCCGTCGATGCGCATATCCGGAGAATCCAGGATCGTGCGAATCGCCGGCAAAATCATGACATGATTGGAAAACACGTAAAAATTAGGCACGTTCAGCTCGCGGGCGCGCATGAGCGTCAGCGCCGTCGACGGGGCCGTCGTTTCAAAGCCGATGGCGAACAGCACCACTTGCCGTTCGGGATGATCCATAGCAATCTTCAAAGCGTCCAGGGGAGAGTAAATCATACGGATGTCGGTTCCTCTGGCCCGGAGTTCTAAGGGAGTTCCCTGCGAACCGGGAACCCGCATCACGTCACCGAAAGCGGTGAAAATCACATCCGGTTGCCGGGCAATGGATAAACCGTCGTCCATACGCCCCACGGGAAGAACGCAAACCGGACATCCCGGTCCATGGACGAGTTCGATGTTTGCCGGCAGCAGGTTCTGCAATCCGAATCGAAAGATAGAAAACGTATGCCCGCCGCAAACTTCCATGAAACGGTAATGGCAATCAGGATCGACGAGACGATGGATCTCTTCCGATGTCCTGCGGATTAATTCCGGGTCGCGAAACTCGTCAACGTATTTCATCGCTATAATCACACCTCCAATGCTCATTTTCTTCACGTTTTTTTCTCTTCATCAAATTGATACCCCATTATTTCCTCTATGGCCTCATCCGATTCACCTAACATGCTGAGCAATCTCAGTTGCTCAACCGCCTGTTCTTCGCTAATCTTGCTCATGGCAAATCCGACATGGAGGAGCACCCAATCGCCAAGCCGGGTTCCTTCATTTTTCAGCAGGCCAATGTTGATTTTCCGGCGCACGCCGGAAACGTCAACCATAGCGTAATGGTGATCACCGTCGAGAAGCTCCACAATTTGTCCTGGAATAGCCAAGCACATGGACGCGTTCCTCCTTATGTTGTGATTAAAAGTTTGTGTAAATCAAGAGGATAAGCGATCAGCTTAATCGTATCCATACCCGCTGGTCCTCTACGCGTACCGGAAACGGTTCGAGCTGCACGTGAGGCGCCGTGATGCACTCTCCGGTTGATAAGTCGAAACGGAAACCGTGCCACGGACAAGTAATAGCAGAACCGTCGACGAGTCCTCTATCGAGAGGCATACTCATATGGGGACACTGATTGCGAAAAGCCATCACTTTTCCCTCTATACGCACCAACAAAACATCCCCCTCCTCGTGGGCAAAGTGAACCGGCCGTCCTTCCTCGAGTTCCGAGATGAAAGGACCCTGCTGCCAGCCGCTTTGTTCGAGGCTTGCCGCATCATCGATCGCATGAATGGGCAGGTAGCCGGAAGCAACTTCATCTCCCGCCATGATGACATATTCGATTTCCGGGATACGCGCTTTGATCGCTTCCTCAACCCCGTTTTTCAACGTCACAGCGGACATAGAACACCCGGAACAGGCACCCTGAAGGCGGACATACACAGTCTTTCCTTCGACTTTCACCAGCTCCACATCGCCGCCGTGAGAGCGCATGTACGGGCGCACCTCTTCGAGCACCGCAGCCACACGGGTAAACAGATCCTGTTTAATGATCCCATGCATGAAAAGCATGGCGTAGACGGCAGGGTCTTCCACCGCCTTAAGCAACAATTCTTTCCCTGCGTCCGTTTCACGGAACGTACGGACGAGCTTTCTGAGACCGTGTTCATGAAACGCTTCGATGGCCTTTTTCAACTCCATTGCCCTCCTGCGTGCATCCTCCGGCAGTTCCTTAATCAAGGACAGCTCCCGATCTACGCGTTCCGCCAACGCATTGAAATCCTCCTGCATAACTTTCATCATCAATCACCTCCAAAAGCCAGGGCCTGCTCAAGCGCTTCTTCCGTTTTATTCTGTAACAAAGTGGCGAAGCTTTGCTTCGCCATCTCCTGCAGTACCTCCCCAACGGTAACGGGTTCAAAAATACGGAAAGAGTCGTTTATGCGTTGATTAGCCAGAGCCTGTAGAATCAAGCACGAACCGGCAGCGTTATCAAGGAGAGCATCCCGAAAAAATGCATCCACAAATTCATTCAACCACACGCCCTCTCCCCGGGGATTCGTGCGAAGCCGATGCAGCGCATTTTGTGCCCCTTGGTTGCGTTGGATGATGCGCTCACTAAAGCGCTCAACGGCCATCATTAACAAAAGATTAAAATACTGCTGTTCATGGGGATCCATGATATCCTCCCCTCCATCGGTTGCACCTTCTGTGCTTTCCGTCTCAAATGTTCTTATTTGATGCCGCTTCCTTCTGTTTTATCGAAATTTCAGCTAATATGTCCTCGACGGAATCGGCCGCATCATGTTCCCCGTATGTACGAAACAATCGACTCGCCTCTTCTAACCGAGGTACCGCCCGGGAAAATGCACCGAGATGAGCGAGAGCATTTCCCTGATTCGCGAGGACGCGGGCATAACCCATCGGATCATCCTCAGGGCGTCGTATACTCAGCGCGTCTTCATAAAGTGCTACAGCCTCCCAGAGGTTTTCTTCTGGATGGGACGTTTTCACATGCTGTAAGGCATTGGCAAGATTAATTGTAGCGCTCGTCCAATACTCGACATGGGTGTCTTTTTTAAAAATATGCAGAGCCTCCCGCAGCGATTGAATGGCCGTCGCAGCGCGCAAATGGGCGCCGCGTTCCAAAGACGGCATGGCAATATACGCCAGGGCTAAATTCATATGAACCATCGCATAATCATCAGGATGAGTGTCTTTACGATACACTTTCAACACTTCATGATAGCACCTGATCGCTTCCAAAAGGGAATCCTTCCGGCCCTCTGAACCGGTTTGATATGCTGTGCCCAATTGAAACCACAGCTCTGCCCGGGCTTCCTGAAAGGAAGACGTCTCCAGAAGCGCCAGGGCACAGCGGTATCCTTCTACTGTTTCCTGCCCGTGCTCGCCAAGCATCTGTTTTGTCGCCGCCCATTCGGCGTAGAGTCGGGCAGAAAAAACAGGGGAAATCTCCCGGACCGTTTTCGCTGCCTCCAAAAGAATCGCAAGCCCGGTCGGCCAATCGTTCCGGTGAAGCGCCTCGTACGCCTGGGTGGCCAACAGAAACGCCCGTACTTCTCCGGCGGTATCAGCATACGGCGGGGGTGTTTCGCGCAAACCAAGACGCCATGCCACCGCATCTAAGAGCAGGGCCATATCCCCTTCAAGCAATTCTCTGGCCCGGGCATATGTGTGTTCTTCCGGCTCAAGAATAAATCGGTTGTAAATCCCTTCCGGCCCTTGCGGCAATAAGTCTAAAACCACATCTTCGCTTTCCCCTTGAATTGCCGCAACAAAAAAACACCAGCTCTCCGGCCATATGTCGGGAAGATAGCCGCGGAGAAGAAGCGGCAATAAATTATTTCCTTCTGGAGCAGACGGCAAAAGAAAAAAACTTGCAGCTCCAGGAAAAACACCGAGCGGTTGCGTCTGCAGCACAATTCTCCCCCCTTTTTTTCTCATCGAGAAGACAAAAAATTATGATTACAGCTGCGCCGAAGTACTTGAACGGAAAAGGGGAATGCGAAGTGCTCCGAGCTGATCATCCCATACAGCACTGCGCTCCCCTGGTGGCACACCTTCAGGCAGAAACTCTTCGACAAACATGCTTCGATCCCCGCGGGAATTGCGTAATTTTAACAATAATCCTCCTGCCCCTGGATGGCTCACCGGCATAATCCACAGTTCTTCACCACGTATTAAAGCGATGGCGGTTCCCGTACGGAACC
>Ga0310821_100880_pt1 | contig 12026 bp, 12 predicted proteins | sample P4_ome_FD_201300 | JGI IMG/M metagenome (GOLD analysis project Ga0310821, IMG submission 201300) | Sorghum-adapted microbial communities from Joint BioEnergy Institute, Emeryville, California, United States - P4_Day56_Rep1 | ecosystem: Engineered > Bioreactor > SSF (Solid state fermentation) >... | reverse complement strand
AAATGCGCTCCCACTGCGCATTCGACAGCTCGTACCGCTTCACCATCTGATCCACCGCGGCAGCCGCAACTGCCACGGTGAATCAGGTTTCGCGCCCCGCTACAACTGAATGTCGATCCGCCCTAGGCGGGCTGTTCCCCGTCGACCAAATACGAAATGAGATCCTCGGGGAGAGGCCGTTCGTCGAGTACGCCCTCGTGTCTTCCAGGAACGAATTTTCCCCCTTTCAGCAGGGCGTAGCCGAAGCATCCATCACCTTCGAATCCGGCTACTGCCTCGCGATCACCAGAAGACCATTCAAGAACGACTTCACCGTCTTCTGCGCCAGAAGCAGTCGGAACCGGAACCGTCTCAGGGAGCTTTGCAATAAACGTCAAAGCATCCGCCGATGCCTTTCGTCGCCTCTCTGCTGCCGCGTCGTCGTTCAACGCCTCTAAAGCTGCTGATTCGGTCAACCGCTCTAATTGTTGAACTGTCTGGGAGAACCGGAACGGCGGTTCGAGGTGGGGCTTGGGCCCCGCTCCTGCTACGGGAGGACTGCTCAGTATCGGCAACGAGAAAGTAAGCTTACCCGATGCCATCGTCTCGGGTAGTTGCTCCGGCTCGAAGTCCCAAGTGCGATCCAGGCCAACAACAGGGACACTTTTCCGCGTCGACGGTAGATATGCTCTCAGTATGTTAATGAGCTGCGACACGAGCACATCGTGGCCTGTGGGTAATCCGCCGCACCGGTAATCGTCGACATACAAACGCCTAAGGATTTGCTCTGGAATTAAGTCCGCTTTCGTAAACGCCGACGCTTCGACGGGCTCCGTGACATCATCAGCATGAAACAGCGAATCCCATTGATCCGCAGTCGCTGCGAACATATCGACTCTCGTCCGCTGAGTCGCAAAAACCGCCGCATCAACCTTCGGCACGCGCACCTCCGACGGGCTTCTTCGGACCCATCCGCCTCTTCAGCTCTTCACTCGTCATCATGTCGAAGATGTCGTGCAGTGTGCGATGTGAGGAATCGAGCCAATTTAATATATCTTCACCCAGGCCCTTTGGGGCCCCGGCACCTGTCCCTGTCACGCGAAGATCTGCGATTACCGCTCGTTGCCCATCTTTCCTCCCTGGCGAAATTTTCAGCGCCATATGGGCTTGGCTGGGCTCTCTCAGCGGAAAACGCACGTGCATAGAAGCAACGGCCTTTGCAGGGTCGGATGCGAAGCGCGCCAACAAACCGTCACGCAGGCCAATGGAGAATCCCAACTGCTGCGCCGTGAACTGGACAAAGTTTTCACCTACCCCGTGCGCAGCCCCAAAACCGTCGATATACCGCAACGCTACGGTCTCAGTTTTGAATTGCTTTTCGGGAACCGGGAATGCGGCGAACAAAAGGTCAAGTCCTGCGCTGATCACCTTTCTGAATTCCGCCCATCCGTTGTACGGAGGTACGATGTTGCAGGTGAAGATGCCGGGACCGATCTGGTATAACGGCCACGCGCCAGGGCTGCGACGAAATCGGAAGACAGGCTCCTTCGCAACAAGCTCAAGAGGGGCCTCTTCGGGAACGAGCCGTTCGACATGAGTATAGCCGAGCTTACCTGCTGCAGTCCGGAACCCGTTGGACGTTGCGGCAAAGTACGGATCGATTGCCGCTCCTGGAACTGACCTGATTGGGGTTAGCTGCCAGAACACTTCCGCGATCACCTCGATCAGCGGCGCGTTCTCGTACAGGTAGTCCTCGTCCATTTGGCGACCTTCGCCTCCGCCCCGGCTCTGGAAACCCAGTGAATCAACTCGAGGGCTAAAGCACAAGATGGTGTTTTCCAGCACTTTCTCCAAGCGCCGTCCGTGGCTGACGCGGGCCGGACCAAAGGCGCGGCTCAATGCCGCAGCTCCAGCCCCCTGCTACCGGCGCGCGGTCACGATCCAGGCGGCCGATCCGAGCCTCACGCCTTCCGGCGTCTCGAAGGGCGCCAGGGCCTCGCGGACGCTGGAAGCGACCTTCTCGCGAAGCGCGGCGTCGGCCTCAGACAAGGCGGCGCCGAGGGGGCCCACGCCCGTCAGGGTCGCCACGGCCTCGTCGAGGCTGCGCCCGCCCATCTCGAGGTCGACAGGCTCGAGCGCGACGCCGCGGAATCCCGCTTCGGCGAGGATGTTCCGGACGCGGTCGGGATCGGCGAAGGCGAACTGGCCGGGGGCGTCGGGATCGGGCGGCGTGATCGGCGGCAGATGGGGGGCGGCCGCCTTCATCGGAATCGCGATCCACTCGTTTTCCGCCGCCGCCCGCCAGCACACGAAGGCGAGGCGGCCGTCAGGGCGCAGCGCGCCGTGGAGATTGCGGAAGGCCGCGACGGGGTCGGCGAAGAACATGACGCCGAAGCGGGAGAAGACGCAGTCGGCGCCGCCCGAGGCGAAGGGGGCGGTCTGCGCGTCCGCCTCGAGAAAGGAGACGTTGCCCGCGCCGCTCTTTTCGAGCCTTTCGCGCGCGACGGCGAGCAGGGGAAGCGAGACGTCGATGCCGGTAACGGCGCCCTCCGGACCCACCCGCGCCGCGATCTCGAAGCTCGTATCGCCCGTGCCGCAGCCGACATCGAGAACGCGCTCGCCGGGACGGAACCCCGCGCGGTCCATCGCCCTGCGGCCGAGGGGCGCCAGCTGATACTGGACGCGATCGAGGTTCGCGAGCCACCGCGCCCCGCCCTCGCCGTTCCAGTGCTCGATCTGCGCCGCGTTGACGGGCTCGACACCGCTTTCCGACATGGCGCCTCCGCGTGGGGTTTCGCGCCGGGCGCGGGGCGCGCCCTTCGGCGATCCCGCCTTCAATCTAGCCCGCCGGAACGGCTTTGCGAGGAGCGCGGCAACAAGGGCCGCTGACGGGGGAGGCGCCGCCCCTCTAAACTCCGGCGCGAGATGGTCGCGCGCGTTCCTACCGTCGCTTTCGCCGGCACCGAGGTTCTCGACGTCGAGACGCAGGTGACGATCCAGGGCGGGCTGCCGGCGTTCAGCCTCGTCGGGCTCGCCGACCGGGCGGTCGCGGAATCGAAGGAGCGGGTGCGCGCGGCCTTGGGCGCGATCGGGCTCGCGCTGCCGCCGAAGCGGATCACGGTGAACCTCGCGCCCGCCGACCTCCTCAAAGAAGGGAGCCATTTCGACCTGCCGATCGCGCTCGGCCTCCTCGCCGCGATGGACGTCGTGCCGAAGGACGAGCTGCAGAGCTATATCGCCCTGGGCGAGCTGGCGCTCGACGGGTCCCTCACCGCCGTTCCGGGCGCGCTTCCCGCGGCGATGGGCGCGGCCGAGCGCGGGCGCGGCCTCATCTGCCCCGCGGCGAGCGGGAGCGAGGCGGCCTGGGCCGCGATCGAGATCCTCGCCGCGCCCTCGCTCCTGGCGCTCGTCAATCACTTCCGGGGGAACCAGGTCCTGCCCCCGCCCGAGGCGCGCGCCGCCGAGGCGCCGGCCGAGACGCTCGATCTCAGGGACATCAAGGGCCAGGAGACGGCGAAGCGCGCGCTCGAGATCGCGGCCGCCGGCGGGCATCACCTCCTGATGATCGGGCCGCCGGGGTCGGGCAAGTCGATGCTGGCGAGCCGGCTTCCCGGCATCCTGCCGCCGCTGACGCCCGAGGAGGCGCTCGAGGTCTCGATGATCCATTCCGTCGCGGGGCTCCTCCGCGACGGGCGCATCGCGCGCGCCCGCCCGTTCCGCGACCCGCACCACTCGGCGAGCCAGGCGGCGCTCGTCGGCGGCGGCCATCGCGCCAAGCCCGGCGAGATCAGCCTCGCGCATAACGGCGTCCTCTTCCTCGACGAGCTGCCGGAGTTCAACCGCGCCGCCCTGGAGGCGCTGCGCCAGCCGCTCGAGACGGGGCGCGTCACCGTCGCCAGGGCGCAGGCGCACGTCTCCTACGCCGCGCGCGTGCAGCTCGTCGCGGCGATGAACCCCTGCCGCTGCGGCCATCTCGACGACGCCGCGCTCGCGTGCTCGCGCGCGCCGCGCTGCGCGCAGGACTATCAGGGGAAGATCTCGGGGCCGCTCTTCGACCGCATCGACCTCCATGTCGACGTGCCGGCGGTGCGGCCCGCCGATCTCGCCCTGCCGCCGCCGGCCGAAGGCTCGGCCGAGGTCGCCGCCCGCGTCGCCGCCGCGCGCGCGATCCAGGCGAACCGCTACGCCAGGCTGCCGGAGGATCGCCGCGTGCGCACCAACGCCGAGGCGGACGGCGCGCTTCTCGACGAGGTCGCGGCGCCCGACGCGGAAGGGCGGCGCCTTCTCCTCGAGGCGGCCGAGCGGCTGAAGCTCTCCGCGCGCGGCTATCACCGCGTGCTGCGCGTCGCGCGCACCCTCGCCGACCTCGACGCGAGCCAAGGCGTGCGCCGGCTCCACATCGCCGAGGCGCTCGCCTTCCGCCGCGTCGCGATCGGCGAGGCGCGGTAGGGGGGCGGAAAGCCGCGCGGCCGATACGCGCCAGTCACATTGCGTCGCAACAAATTACGGAACGAGCGCGTGCTAAGCCGCCAGCGCCTACGTTCACTTCGCCGAGGCATCGGAGGCATTTCATGGCTCCATCCGTCCGCCGGGCGCTCGCGGCGATCGCGCGCTACGAGCCGCCGCCCGAGAGGATCGACGAGGCGATCCTCGCCGCGATCAACGTGACGCTGATCCTCGCCGGGCGCGGCGACGACCGCGTCTCCGACGGCTTCAACAGCGACCTCTTCCTCAACGGGCGCAGCTTCGGCGCGGGAAGGCGATAGCGCGCGCTCAGCCCGGCGCTTGCGGCTTCACGCGGCACGCGCCCGCCTCGCACCCTTCCCCCTCCTCCGCCGCGCCCAGGGTTTCGGGCACGGCGCCTTCGGCGATCAGCGTCGCGATCACGGCGCCGAGGCACATGTCGTCGAGATGCCCGAAGGCCTGCATGCGCAGATGGCCGCGACGGTCGATGAGGAGCGTCGTCGGCGTTCCCTCCATCCGGTAGGCGCGCATCGTCAGCGGAAGGGGGCCGCCCTCCGGGTCCGGCGCGTCGAGGCCGACGGGAAAGCCGAGGCGGTACTCGTGGAGGAAGGCGGCGAGCGCTTCCTGCGCCCCTTGCGCCGCGTGATGCTCGAAGACGGTGTGGAGGCCGATGACGGCGAGATCGGACTCCGCGAAGGCCTCCCGCGCGCGGGAGGCCTGCGGCAGGGCGTGCGCGACGCAGCCGGGGCAAAGCATCTGGAACGCGACCGCGAGCACCACCCTGCCGCGCAAGGATCGGAGCGTGATCGGCGCCGGGGCGCCGAACCACCGGGCGACGCGCCACTCCGGCGCCGGGCCGGACGCCATCAGAAGTCGCCGTCCTTGACGTAAGGCCGGGACCACAGGATCGCCTGCAGGAGGACGGCCTTCGTCCAGGCGGTGTGCATCGCGTCCACCTCCGCCGCGCTGTGGCCCTTGGTGGCGAGGAACGGCTTCATCGTGAGCGAGATCGGGAGCGCGAGGGCGAGGAGGTGGCGCATCGGGATATGCGGCGCGGCCTCGACCCCGTCGGTCCGGTTCTTGCCCGTGCGATGGTGACGGCGGCCGATCTCGTCCTGCCAGGCGAGCCAGGCCTCGTCGTACTCGGCCGCGCAGGTGTCGAGGATCCACTGGCCGAAGCGCTTGCGCACCGCCTCGAGATAAGAGGGAACCGGCTGGCCGGTGGCCGGGTCCTTGAAATAGGCGAAAAGATGCGGCGTCGCGGCGACGAAGCCGTACCAGATGTCGAGAATCGCCTCCAGCTGGTCCTCGACGACGGCGCGCGCCTGGCGCAGCGCCGCCACGTCCTCCTCGCAGAAGAGGAGCGAGGCCTGAAGCTCGCGGAGCTCCGCCATCGTCAGCGGCGACGGCGGCAAAGCCGGATCGCCGAGCCGGTAGCCGGGAATGGCGCTTGCCGACATGAAATCAGCTCCTCCCTTGATGTAGTTGCTATGCGCAACTACTCTGGATTCGGTGCCGTCGGCCGTCAATACCAATTTCGAGTAGCAACCATGTCCCTCTCGCCCGCCGCGCTCGAAGCAGCGCATCTCATCGACCGTCTCGAACGGCTCGCGCGGCTCGGCGAGGACGACCCGCTCAACGCCGCGCAATGGGAGGCGTTGCGCTATCTCGCCCGCGCCAACCGCTTCTCGCGCACCCCGGCGCTCCTCGCCGACTATCTCGGCTCGACGCGGGGGACGGTGTCGCGCACGCTCGCCGCGCTCGAGGCGAAGGGGTACGTGGCGCGGGTCCCGAGCGCGCGCGACGGTCGCTCGGTCGAGCTCGCCCTCACGAAGCTGGCGGAGGAGGCGCTGAAGCGCGACCCGCTCCTCGCCCTCGCCGAGGATATCGAGCGGGCGACGGGAGAGGGGGCAGCGGTGCTCGCCGATGCGCTGCGGCGGACGCTCCGGCACGCGATCGCGCGGAACGGCGGGCGCGCCTTCGAGGCGTGCTTCTCGTGCCGGCACTTCCGCGCCGGCGTCCACGCCTCGCCGCACACGCCGCATCACTGCGCGCTCCTCGACGAGCCGCTCTCCGAAGCCGACGGAAACGCGATCTGCGCCGAGAGCGACCCGGCGGCCGCGTGACGCCGCGCCCGGACCGCCGGACGCCGCGAGCGGCTACAGCACCTCCTCGCTCTCGGGATCGACGAGGTGCATGTGGCGGAGATCGGCGACGAGCCGCATCCTCTCGCCGACCTCGCGCGCGCTCGACGGGTCGACGCGGCCGCACACCTCGGCGCCGTCCATGACGAAATAGACCATCGTCTCCATGCCCATCGGCTCGACGACGTCGAGCGCGACGTCGAAGGCCTGCTGGTCGGGGTGCAGCATGCCGCGCGGCTCGGTGATGTGCTCGGGCCGAAGGCCGAAGAGCACGGGCCGCCCGACATGGGGCCGGTAGCGCTCCGTGCGGTCCTCCGGCACGCGGAAGGCGATCCCGTTCGGCAGGCGCACGGAAAGCGCGGCGGCGTTCGCCTCCAGCGTCGCGGGAACGAAGTTCATGGCGGGCGAGCCGATGAAGCCGGCGACGAACTTCGTCTTCGGCGCGTGGTAGAGCTCGTGCGGCGTGCCGATCTGGTCGATGCGGCCCTGGTTCATCACGACGACGCGGTCGGCGAGCGTCATCGCCTCGACCTGGTCGTGCGTGACGTAGACGGTCGTCGTCATGACCTTCTGGTGCACCTTCTTGATCTCGGTGCGCATCTGGACGCGGAGCTTCGCGTCGAGGTTCGAGAGCGGCTCGTCGAAGAGGAAGACCTTGGGGTTGCGCACGATCGCGCGGCCCATGGCGACGCGCTGGCGCTGCCCGCCGGAGAGCTGCTTCGGCCGCCGGTCGAGAAGGTCGGTGATGTCGAGGATGCGCGCCGCCGCCTCGACGCGCGCCTTGATCTCCGATTTCGGGAAGCGCTTGAGGCGCAGCCCGAAGGACATGTTCTCGAACACCGTCATGTGCGGATAGAGCGCGTAGTTCTGGAACACCATCGCGATGTCGCGGTCCTTGGGCGGCACATCGTTGACGAGGTCGCCGCCGATCCAGATCTCGCCCGCGGTCGTCTCCTCGAGCCCGGCGATCATGCGCAGCGTCGTCGACTTGCCGCAGCCGGAGGGGCCGACGAGCACGATGAACTCCTTGTCGGCGATCTCGAGATCGATGCCGCGCACGGCGGGCGTCTTCTCGAACATCTTCACCACGCGGCGGAGCGCGACTTCGGCCATCGGCTCACCCCTTGGTCGCGCCGGCGGTGAGGCCGGCGATGTAGTAGTCCATGAGGAAGGCGTAGACGATGAGGGGCGGCGCCGCGCAGATGAGCGAGCCCGCCATGATCTGGCCCCAGTTGTAGACGTCGCCCTTGATGAGCGTCGTCACGATGCCGACCGGCAGGACGAGCTGGTCGGCCGAGGTCGTGAAGGCGAGCGGGTAGAGGAAGTTCGCCCACGACACGGTGAAGGCGAAGATCGTCGCCGCGATGATGCCGGGCAGCGCCACCGGGATGAAGATCTTCGTCAGCATCTGGATGTAGCCGGCGCCGTCGATGAGCGCCGCCTCGTCGAGCTCCTTCGGGATCGAGGCGAAGTAGCCGATCATGATCCAGGTGCAGAAGGGGACGCTCAGCGTCGGGTAGAGGATGATGAGGATCCACCAGTTGTTGATGAACTCGATCCCGGTGACGTCGCGCAGGAAGGCGAAGATCTTGAAGAGCGGGATGAAGAGCAGCGTCTCCGGGATGAGGTAGGTGAGGAAGACGCCGGTCGCGAGCGTCGCCGAGCCCCAGAACTTCATCCGCGAGAGCGCGAACGCCGCCGGCACGCTGATCAGCATGGTGATGATCACCACCGTCACCGACACGACGACCGAGTTGCGGAAGAAGACGAGGAACTGGTTCTGCGTCAGGAGCTCGACGTAGTTCTCGAGCGTCGGCTCGTAGACCCACCACGGGTTCGTCACCGCCGAGATCTCGCCGCTCGACTTCAGCGACGTCACCAGCATGTAGATCGGCGGCGTCAAGAAGAAGATCGCGAAGATCACGAGGAAGACGTAGGACCAGAAGAGCGCCTGGCGGCGGCTCTTCTGGATGCTGCCGCGGCGCGCCGGCTTGAGCCTGCCGAGATCGCCTGCCGTCACAGCGGTCATGGGCTCACGCCTCGATCGCGCGGCGGCGCACGCCGCGCAGGATGAAGATCGCCGACACTCCGAGGATCGGCAGCATGAAGAGCGACACCGCCGCGCCCAGCGGAATGTCGTTGCCCTGGATGCCGAGGAGGAAGGCCCAGGTGGCGAAGACGTGCGTCTGGTCGACCGGGCCGCCGGCGGTGAGGATGCGGACGATGTCGAAGTTCGCGAAGGTGACGATGAGCGAGAACAGCACCGTGATCGCGATGATGTTCCGCATCATCGGCAGCGTGATGTACCAGAGGCGCTGGAACCAGTTGGCGCCGTCGATCGCCGCCGCCTCGTAGAGCTGCTCCGGCACGGATTTCAGCGCGGCGAGATACATGATCATGAAGAAGGGCGCGCCGTACCAGACGTTGACGAGGATCACCGAGAACCGCGCCCAGAGCGGATGCCCGAGCCACGGCACCGGGTCGACGCCGACCTTGCCGAGGAGCCAGTTGAAGGCGCTGTACGAGGGGTCGAAGAGCCAGAACCAGCCGATCGTGCTGATCGCGGTCGGGATCACCCACGGCACCATCAGCATGCCGCGCCATTTGCGCTGCCCCTTCGTCGGGGTCGTGTGCACGAAATGCGCGACGAAGAAGCCGATGAGCGCTTTGAAGAACACGGCGCTGATGGCGAAGATGCAGGACTGCTTCACCACCATCCAGAAGGTCGCGCGGCGGAACAGGAACTCGAAGTTGCCGAGCCCGACGAAGCGCTGCATCGACTTGTTGAGCGTGGCGAGATACATCGAGTAGAAGGCCGGATAGATCACCAGCGCCGCGATGAGGACGATCAGCGGCAGCGTCATCGCGAAAGCGATCGTCGACCGTCGCCGCATGAACTTCTGCAGGCTCGTGCGCCGCACGCCTGCGGGCACACGGACCGCTTCTGCCGCGAGCTCAGCCATTCCCACCTCTTTCCTCGGACCCGGTTCGGCCGGAGCGGAAGGTGCCGGAAGCGGCGCCGGCCTCGCGCCGGCGCCGCTGACACGGCTTCATCCTAGGTGCGCATGAAGCCTTCGAGCTCGTCGGCCGCCCAGGCGATCGCCTCGTCGATCGACTGGCCGCCCTGCGTGCACTTCGCGACCATCTTCGTCATCGTCGCCTGGGTGTAGATCTGCGCCGCGATCTTCGGCGGCGCGGGCGCCGCCGCGAGCGAGACGATCTGCTTGCCGCGCGGCGGGTAGTGATAGACCGTCCCCTTCGGCGGCTCGACCTCGCGCCAGGTGGCGAAGTCGAGCGCCTTCTCGTAGGCCGGGATGTCGTAGCCGTTGCTCGCGGCGACCATCTTCTCGATCGACGAGAGCTTCGAGAGGTGGAGGAGCAGGCTCTTCGCCGCCGACTTGTTCGGCGAGAAGCCCCAGATCGTCCAATAGTACGGAAGCCCCGGCGAGTAGCGGCCCTTCGGCCCCCTCGGCGTCGCGAAGTGCCAGCAGTCCTTCGCCACCTCGGGGTTGTCGCGCTTTGCGACGGACCAGGCCGAGGGCGGGTTCATGATGAGGGCGCCCTTGCCGGCGACCAGCCATTTGTTGTTCGACGCGTCGTCGTAGGCGAAGACGTCGCTCGGCAGGAACGGCACCAGCTTCTTGAACCAGTCGAGCACCTGCCGCGTCTCGTCCGACTTCACCGTGATGTCGCCCTTCTCGTTGACGAGCTGGGCGCCGAAGCTGGCGAAGACGGCGCCCACCCAGTCGACCGAGTCGGTCGTCTGGCCGAGGCCGACGCCGAACGGGAAACCCGCCTTGTGGCACTTCTCCGCGGCGGCGAGAAACATGTTCCAATCCCACTTCTCCGCCAGCTCCTCGTTCGTTCCGCCGGCGGGATAGGCCGCGGTCGGATCCCAGCCGACATGCTGCTTGAAGAGCGAGATGCGCGCGACGGGCGGCTTCACCTGGCTGCCGTTCGTGGCCGGCACCGCGACCCACTTGCCGTTGTCCTTGCCGAGATACTGGGTCGCCTCGCTCGCCGCGCCGTTCTCGGCGATGATCTTCTGCATGATGTCGTCGACGGACTCGAGCGCGTCGGCCTTGTCGAGCGGCTCCCAGGTCGGCATCTGCATGATGTCGTGCCCCGAGCGCGCCTGATGCTCGGCCGCGATGGTGATGAGGATCTTGTTGCCCTGCGAGGTGATGTAGTCGATCTGGAGGTCGACCTTCTCCTTCTCCGCCCATTCCTGGCAGAGCTTCGTCAGCGTATCGTTCGCGCCCGGGACCCAGTGGTCCCAGAAGCCGATCGAAAGCCGCCCGGCGGCGTGCGCGCCGCGGACATAGGGCGCCGCGACGACGGCGGCGGCGCCGAGCGCCGTGGTGCGAAGAAGCTTCCGGCGCGAAAGTCGCGATTGAGCCATTCCCTGTTCCTCCCTTGCTCCTGATCGGCCCGCGCTGGGGCGCGTTCTCTGCAGGTGCTTTTCTTTTGGCGCGCGGCTGTCTTCGCCCCGGCGCTGCTGAGACAGAATAGCGCAGGGCGCAAGAAACGCTTGCAAAAATTCTGCGGCTTGCGGTTGGCGGCCGATTCGGTCGCAGAGCCGCCCGCCAGAACGTTCGATTGCCGATCGCCCGAACGCGTCAACCTTCGGCATAGACGTCGAACTCTCGCCGCGCCGTCGGGTTCCATCCCTGCCCCGCAGAACCGGGGCGCAGCAAGCAGCAAGGAGCACGTCGCCATGCCGATCGCCGCGCGGCTTCTCGCCGGAGTGAGCGTCTTCTGTTTCGTCTTCTTGAGCGCGCCCCCAGCCGGTGATCTCGGTCTCGGCAAGGGCGCCTTCGCGCAGTCCGGCGGGGGCGGCGGCGGTAGCGGTGGTGGCGGCGCCGGCGGCGGTGGATCCGGCGGAGGCGGCTCGGGTGGAGGCGGCGCCGGCGGCGGTGGCTCGGGCGGCAGTGGCGGAGGTTCCGGCGGAGGCGGCTCGGGCGGTGGTGGTTCGGGCGGCGGCGGAGGGAGCGGCGGCTCCGGCGGCGGGTCCGGTGGCTCTGGAGGTGGATCCGGCGGCTCCGGCGGCGGTGGATCGGGTGGTGGCTCAGGCGGCGGCAGCGGCGGCTCCGGTGGCGGTTCCGGCGGCTCTGGAGGTGGATCCGGAGGCTCGGGCGGTGACGGCGGCTCGGGCGGAAGCGGCGGTGGGTCTGGCGGCGGTTCCGGCGGCTCCGGTGGCGGTGGATCTGGCGGCGGCTCAGGCGGTGGCTCAGGAGGCGGCGGCAGCGGCGGCTCCGGTGGCGGTTCCGGCGGCTCTGGAGGTGGGTCCGGGGGCTCCGGTGGCGGCGGGTCTGGTGGCGGCTCGGGCGGTGGCTCAGGCGGCGGCAGCGGCGGCTCAGGCGGCGGGTCCGGCGGCTCTGGAGGTGGTTCCGGAGGCTCCGGTGGCGGCGGGTCTGGTGGCGGCTCGGGCGGTGGCTC
>Ga0310821_100877_pt1 | contig 12083 bp, 9 predicted proteins | sample P4_ome_FD_201300 | JGI IMG/M metagenome (GOLD analysis project Ga0310821, IMG submission 201300) | Sorghum-adapted microbial communities from Joint BioEnergy Institute, Emeryville, California, United States - P4_Day56_Rep1 | ecosystem: Engineered > Bioreactor > SSF (Solid state fermentation) >... | reverse complement strand
AGGCGATGGATCGGCCGAACGTGCGGATTCTCTGGGGCAACCACGAGGATCACCTTCACCGCTGGGCGACCGGCCAGGCTTCCGTCAGCCCGGAGTTCGAGAACTATACGCTGCCCCAGCTCGTTGCGTCTGACATCCGTCCGGAAGAAGTCGACCGGCTCTGCGACAGGCTGCAGGACTGCTTCCTTTATGCCTGGCGCGGCCGGAAGGTGATGGTGACCCACGCCGGCCTAAGTACAGTTCCCGAGCACCCCGAGCGGATCTCGACGTATCAGTACGCGCGCGGCACGGGCAGCTACAACGACCCCGTCGACCGTCGGTTCTCCGAGACTGCGCCAGAGGGGTGGGTGCAGGTTCACGGCCATCGCAACAGCGCGAGGGCGGCGATCGACGCCCATGCCCGGAGCTTCAACCTGGAGGACAGGGTCGAGTTCGGCGGCAACCTGAGGGCGCTCACGCTCGACGAGCGCGGGTTCCGCGGCATCGAGATCCGCAATACGGTCTTTCTGCCTCTGGCGGAACGTCTGAAGCGGGAGCAGCACAGGCAGGAACCGAAGATCTATCCGGACTGGGTCCGGAACATGGGGTCGGCCCCGATCATGGAGGCCAAGGACATCGAGTCGCTGCGGGCGCATCCGCTCGTCTACGAGAAGCCGTCCAAGGCCTACCCGTACATCGCTTCCTTCAACTTCACTCGAGACGCCTTCTACGACGCGAAGTGGGACGATGTGAACGTGAGGGCGCGGGGTCTTTTCGTGAACACCGAGACGCTGGAGATCGTGGCCCGCTCCTACGACAAGTTCTTCAACGTCGACGAACGACCCGAAACCACCCTGAACGGGTTGGAAAAAGGGCTGGTCTTTCCGGTCACCGCCTTTGCCAAGGAGAACGGCTATCTCGGCATCCTCGGCTATGACAGCTGGTCCGGCGAGCTCTTCTATGCGTCAAAGTCGACGCCGGACGGCGATTACGCACAATGGTTCAAGGAGATTACCGAAGCGACGGTCTCAAATGGCGCGCTCGAAGACATGCGTCGATACCTGCGCGACGTCCAGGCGACGATGGCCTTCGAGGTGATCGATCCGGTGCGCGACCCGCACATCATCGAGTACGACAAGCCGAAGATCGTCTTGCTCGACGTGATCCGCCGGTCGCGCGACTTCGAGAAGCTGCCCTATGACAGGCTCAGGAGTCTGGGAGAGAGGTTCGGGCTCGAGGTCAAGGATAAGGCCATGACCTTCGGGAACTGGAATGAACTCTCCGGCTGGATGAAGGCGGCGAGCAAGCCGGATTACCTCTACAAGGGAAAGCCGATCGAGGGCTTCGTGCTGGAGGACGCGCGCGGATTCCAGGCAAAGCTGAAGCTCGATCACTACCGGTTCTGGAAGCACATGCGCTCGGTCAAGGACCGCGTATTGACGATCCGCGGAACCCAGAAGCCTCTCGAGCGGAACATCGAGGATCCGCGGGCGCGCGCCTTCTACGAGTGGTGCCAGACGCAGCCCGACGCGGTGCTCAGGCGCGACATCATCCAGCTGCGCAAATCCTATGAGAGCGGCAGGCCGATCGAGGTGATGGAGGATGAAGGAAGGGGCGCGGTGCCCGCGAAGCGGCGCGAGAGAGCGGACCCGGCGGTGCGCGGCTTCGAACTCGCGCTGCAGTCGCTGGCGAAGAAGGCGTCCGAGGCGGGGATCAAGGAAGAGACGGCCAACAAGCTTCTCGCGGCTGCGGTCGAGGACGAGCGCAAGATGTCGATTCTGGAACGGTCCGAGATCCGCGTCGACGTCGTTCGGGCGGCCTCCCACGGTGAGCATCGGCGGGTTGCCGCCGAGCGTCTGTCGATCGGTCTCGATGAGGCCGCCTCAAATAGATCCAAGACAAACCAGACCGACAAGACGGCCGCTCCGAAGCGAATGGAGGCCGTTTCGCGCTGAGGCCAGAAGGGCCGCCTATGAAGCGCGGCCCGCCCGGCTCGTGACTATGTCTCGGTCATTGCGGTCAAGGCTCGGGCGGGTTTCGCGCTGCATGCGACCGAACTCCCGGAGCAGGGCCAAAGTCGAGGCACGAGTATCCGTGGGGCATCATCGGGTCCGATGACGGATTCTTATGGGCGAGCGGGCCATTTTCAGATTTCCGGCGTCCAACCACGCCGCAATCGAGCGCAAATTTGCGCTCGGTCAATGACCGGAGAGGGATGTCCGATCAGGATTGGGTTTTGAACAAACCTCCATTAAGGAGCGCGCCATGGACATTCGATTCTTTCCCGAGGGCGCTGCCAGGGCCGTCCGCCACTGGCTCGACGATGTTCGGCGGACCGCCGCCGCGGCGGCGTCGACCGAATGCACAGCGCATTCGCAGATACGGCTTCTGCGCGTCCTCGATCGACTGGGCGCGCGCGACCACCCGGCGCTCACGAACCTGAACTTTCGCCGCCGGCTCGAACGCGAATGCGCGCAATGTGCAGTCCTCCGCAGCTGCGACCGTTGGCTTGCCTCAGGTGTCCGCGAGGGTTATGAGGCCTTCTGCCCGAATGCCGTCAATTTCTCGCCCATGGCGGAGGGGCTGCGACTGGCCGCCGGGTCGGGGCGGTAGAGCCGGGCCTCGCCGACGGCCTCGCTGCGCGAGGACTTGGCATTGCCGACCCGGCGCGGGCGGCCGGGAATGACTTGAGCGCAAGCGCTAGAGATCGAGGACGAGGAGGGGTGTCTTCGAGCGCGCGCAGCAGATCAGGGCGTATTCACGTCGATCCTCTTCGTCGAGAACGGTGTCTCGATGCTCGGGCTCGCCTTCGAGGTACCGTGTCATGCAGGTTCCGCAATACCCGTCCTCGCAGGACGTCTCGATCTCGACCCCGTTCCGCCTGAGCACCTCCACGATCGTCTGGTCCGCGGGAACGTCGAAGATCGCGCCGGACGACACGAGCTTGACCTTGAAGGCGGCGCCGCCCGATCGGCGGGTCGTGTCGTCCGACGGCGTGAAGTACTCCCGGTGCACGCTGCCCTTCGGCCAGTGAGCCGACGCGACCTTCACCGCGGCCATGAAGCCGGGCGGTCCGCAGTAGTAGAGATGCGTGCCGGGCTCGTATGCCTTGAGTGTCTCGGCGAGATCCAGCCCGTTCCGCGGATCGCCGCCGTCGTGGTGGAGGGCGACGGTGCCGGTCGCGAGAAAGGGGGCGAGCTCCTCAAGGAAGGCGGTGCGGGCGGGGGAGCGGGTGCAGTAGTGCAGGGTAAACGGTACGCCGCCACGGCGCAGCTCGAACAGCATGGCCAGCATGGGGGTGATCCCGATGCCGCCGGCGAGCAAGAGGTGCCGCCGGGCCGCGCTGGCAAGCGGAAAGTTGTTGCGGGGTTTCGAGATCGTGAGCAGGTCGCCGGCGCGGACCTCTCGGTGCATTGCCCGCGATCCGCCGCGCCCGTCCGGCTCGTTCAAGACGGCAATGCGGTAGCGGTGCCGCTCCACGGGATCGTTGCACAGCGAGTACTGCCGGATCAGCCCTTTTTTCAGATGCACGTCGATGTGTGCGCCGGCCGCGAAGGCGGGCAGGGCGGCACCGTCCGGGTGCACGAGCTCGTAGGCGTTGATCCCTTCGGCCTCGTAGCGGATTGACCGCACACGAACGGTGAGCCTGGACCCGATCATCGACTCATGCTTTGCGGAGGGACCGAACATAGGCGCGAATCCGATCGCCCAGGCCGGGTTGGCAGGCGGAGGCGACGAGGTCGGCCATGTCGAGCGCCCGCGTGTCGGTCCGGGTGACCGCATTGATCCTGGCCGTGACGCCGCTCTCGAGCGCGAAGGCCGCCGACCGGATCTCCTCGACTGCGTCCGCCCAGGCTTCCGGCGGCTCGGTCCGGTCGCTCAACCCGACCCGCCGCGCCGTCTCGGCATCGATGGGGACCCGGCGCGAAAGCAGGGCGCGCGCGGTGTCCGGCCCGACGCGCGCTGCGAGTCGGCGGGTGCCCAAGAGGAGTCCGAACCGCACGCCGGGGAACAGCAGCCGCGCGTCTGGCGCGGTAATCCGGTGCTGGCAGGCGCAAAAGAGATCGGCGCCGGCCCCGAATACGTTTCCCTTCGCCAGGGCCAGGGTGGCGAAGGGTGCGTGGTAAATTCGTTGCAGCAGGAGCTCGATCCGCACGAACCGCCACAGCAGGTCGCCGTCGCTCGCCTCGTCGAGGCCGCCCAGATCGAAGCCGGTGCAGAACGAGCGCCCGGCACCGTCGAGGATCAAGAGGCGGGCCCCTTCCGCCTCGGCCTTCCGAACGGCTTCGAGGAGCCGCTCCACGGTGGCCGCGTCGAGGGCGTTCCCCCGCTCGGGGCGATCCAGCGTGACTCGGACCACGCCGTCGGCGCTCTCCTGGCGGACCCCATGTTCCGTCATGCCCGTGCTTCCGACCTTCTCACTCGGCGGCCGCGTTCTCCGGCGCGTCGACGCCCCATTCGCGGAAGACGTCCTTGGTGTGCGCCCCGAGCTCGGGCGGCTCGCGAAAGACCTCGAAGCGGTAACCGGACATGGCGAGCGGGAAGGCGGTTGTCTTGGTGCGTATGCCGTTCGGCAAGGAGAGGTCGACCACGAGGCCGAGCGCATCGACGTGCGGATCGGCCAGAATTTCCGCATAGGTGTTGATGGGGGCGCAGGGCACGCCGCGCCGATCCATCTCCGCGAGCCATTCGGCGGCCGGCCGCCGCTCGAAGACCGGTTGCAGGATCGCCGCCAGCGCCTCCTGGTTGCGGGCACGCAGCGCCTGCGTGAGGAAGCGCGGGTCCTCGGCGAGTTCCGGCAGGCCGGTCGCCTCGCAGACCTCGCGCCAGAGCTTGTCGTTACCGGCGGCGATCACGAAGTGCGCGTCGCTCGCCCGGAAAGCCTGGTAGGGCGCGTTGCGCGGATGGGCCGACCCAAGCGGCCGCGGCGCCTGCCCGGTCCCGAAGTATTCGCTTGTTTGGAGCGCCGCCACGCCGAGTAGGCAACTGAGCATCGGGCAATCGATGTGCGCGCCGCGCCCGGTCGCTCGGGCTTGCATCACGGCGGCGAGAATCGCGTAGGCGGCGTAAAGTCCGGCGGCGAAGTCGCCGACCGGCACGCCGCACTTCACCGGCGCGCCGCCCGGCTCTCCGGTCACGCTCATGAGACCGCTGATCGCCTGAACCGTCACGTCGAATGCACCCTTCCTGGCGTAGGGTCCGGTCTGGCCGTAGCCGGAGATCGAGCAGTAGACGAGGCGCCGGTTCGTCTCGCTCAGCGCCTCGTAGCCGAGGCCGAGGCGCGCGAGCACGCCCGGGCGGAAGTTCTCGATGACCACGTCGGCCTTGGCGCAGAGACGACGCAGGCGCGCGACGTCGTCCGGGTCTTTGAGATCGACGGCGATGCTCCGCTTGTTGCGGTTCAACGACGCGAAGTTCTCACTGAAGGCGCGGCCGTCGCCGTTCGTCGTCAGCGGGGGCCAATTTCGCATCCCGTCGCCGTCACCCGGCCGCTCGACCTTGACCACGTCGGCGCCGAGGTCGGCCAGAAGCGATCCGGCGAACGGACCGGCCGCGATCTGACCGAACTCCAAGACTTTCAGGCCGCTTAAGGGTCCCCGGAACGGAGCGCCGGAGGACACCGCGCCAATCGCCGAGTCTCCTGTCATGTGTCGCCTCTCCATTCAGCCCGTCCATCCTGGCGTCGGCGTCACATCATGACAAACGATAAAAACTGATTTGGTTAGATCAAAAAGAGTGATGTTGACGGATCCGTGCCCAACCGGCGGCAACGCGCGCGACGGACCCAATCCATCTGCGCAGATCAGCTGCGCAAACCGGCATCATTGAGACGCGCGCCGGACCGTCATCAAGATAATTGAACCAAGTGCATCCGATTTTATCGTTTGAAGCGATGAAGGAAGGTTCATTACCGTTTCGTGTCGGCCGGCCTTCGACGGGCCGGTGTTCGGCAAATGGAGGAGGCGGTAGATGGTCTCGTATGGCTACATCCGAAACATGTGGTACGTCGCGGGGTTCTCGAGCGAGTTCAAGCCCGGGCAGCTGCAGGGACACACTTTCGCCGGCAGGCCCGTGGTGATGTGGCGGACGGCCGATGGCAAGGTCGTGGCGTTCGACAATCGCTGCGCCCATAAGAGGATGCCGCTGTCCGAGGGGCGTCTGCTCGCGGACGGCAGTCTGGAGTGCGCCTATCACGGGCTGTGCTTTGACGATTCCGGGCGGTGCGTCGCCATTCCGTCGCAGCCCGACGGCCCGATTCCGCCGCAGGCGCGGCTCCGCGCGTTTCCGGTCATCGAGCAGGACGACGTGGTCTGGATCTGGACCGGCGATCCCGCGAAGGCCGCAAGCGTGAAGCCGCCGCGCACGCCGGAGTTCACCGACGAGGCCTGGGAGTCGATCGGCTCCGAGCCGATGCACGTTCCGGCCAACTACCTGCTGCTCATCGAAAATCTGCTCGACATCACGCACTTCTATCCGCTGCACGACGGCAACATCGGCGACATCGAGAACAGCCGGATCCCGATCGAACTTGAGGAGGGCGAGATCGACGGCAACCGCTACGTCAAGACGATCCGCAAGGTGCAGGGCTACAAGCAGCCGCCGTTCCTCGCCGACTGGTTCATGTACGACGTCGTCGACCGCGAGCACACCCACTGCATGGTGAGTCCGGGATTGACGCGCGTGGAGATGCGGGTCGCTCCGCCGGGCCGGCTCGGCACGGAGGACGACCGCGGCTACGTGCTCTACCACACCCACACGCCGGTCGACGAGACGAACCACATCTGGCGATGGCGGGTGAACTGCCGGCGCGGACACACCTGCCGCAGCGATCCGAACAAATCGGCAGCCAAGCGGGTGGCGGAGACCTTCCCCGAGGTCGTCGCGCAGGACCGCTGGGCGCTCGAGCGGCAGCAGCAGATGTTCGTCTACCCGGATGAGGGGTACTCCGAGCTCTACCTGAAGCCGGACAAGGCCTTGCGCCGGGCACGGCAGATCTTCGCCGCGCTCGAGCGCGCCGAGCGAAGCCCGGAGACCGTGACGGCCGCGGCGGAGTAGCGTGCCGACCGCGGGCCCGATGGGTGGAGGTTCGCGTGATGGAAGGGACATAGATGCGCGGTGGCGGTCGAGCACGCGGCGATCGAGCCGTCGTCGACTTGGTGGCCGGTCGTCGCCGGCCGGGTTGCGCTCCTCGTCGGCCTCGGCCGCCGCGCCCACACTGCGGTGATGCCGGCGCTCGCGGCTGGGTGATTCACGCCGAGCGAAGCCGGATACGTCGGCGCCGCCAGTCTCCGGGCCGTCGCGAGGGGGGCTGTGCTGGTCGGACCGCCGCTTTACTACGTGCCGATCCACCGGATCGAATGCACCTTCGGCTTGCTGACCGGATTCGTGGCGCCCCTCGTCTCTTCAACGGTCTGCGGAGCGGCCGGTGCCCGGGATTCCGGATGCTGCTCGCCGTGCGCTCGCGCGAGACCGTTTCTGCCACCCGAGGTCACGCAGGCGCAAGGCGCGATGATGGCCGCGGTGTCGATGGGGCAGGCGCCCGCGGCTGTGTCATGTCGTTTCTCTTGCGCGGGAGCGGGTCCCTAGAGCCGGTAGTTGCCGCCGGCGTCACGGCGCTGGCCATCGATGGCGCCTTGTGCCTAGCTTGTGGACCGGCTTTGGCCAAAACACCCTTCATCGAGGAGGTGTGATCCACGGGCTTGCATGGAGCGCCCGTGACCAGTCTTTACCAAACGCATAAAGGGCGCGGTTCACGCGCCGGGATTCGGGAGGAACTCTCATGAAGGCACTCGCCCGCATTGCCCATTGGATCGACGTGCTGAACGAAGCGGTCGGGCGCATCGTGTCCTGGCTCATGCTGACGATGGTCGCCACGGCCTGCGCGGTCGCCGTCTTGCGGTACGGCTTCAACACCGGCTGGGTCTGGATGCAAGAGAGCTACGTCTGGATGCACGGCTCGATCTTCATGCTGGGCATGGGATACACCCTGCTGCACGATGGCCACGTCCGGGTCGACATCTTCTACCGGGCGGCCAGCCCGCGAACACAGGCGGCCGTCAATCTGTTCGGCACGGTCGTGTTTCTCCTTCCGGCCATCGGGATCATCGCCTGGTACACCGTGCCCTACGTGCTTCTGTCCTGGGCGCGCGGCGAGACCTCGCGCGAGGCGGGCGGCCTGCCCGCGCTCTACCTGTGGAAGACGACGATGGTGGTGTTTTGCGCGCTGCTCATTCTGCAGGGCATCTCGATGCTGATTCGCAGCCTCCGGGCCCTCCTCGCGCCGCAAATCGTGGCGCGCGCGACGAAGCCGGCGGCCGCCGCGGTGGAGGGCGCCTGAGATGGCCGACGTGGATTGGGGGGCGGTGCTCAGTCTGCTCATGCTGGTGGCGCTGTGCGGCTCGCTGCTCATCGGCTACCCCGTCGCCTTCACCCTGGCCGGGCTCGGCGCCGTCTTCGCGCTTGCCGGCGCTGGACTCGGCGCGTTCGACCTGATCTTCCTGTCGGCCCTGCCGTCGCGCGTCTTCGGCGTCATGAGCAACGAAGTCCTGGTCGCCGTGCCGCTGTTCGTGTTCATGGGCGTCATGCTCGAACGATCGAGGGTGGCCGAGGAACTGCTGGTCACCATGGGCCAATGCTTCGGCCCGCTACGCGGCGGGCTCGGCCTCTCCGTGATCTTTGTCGGCATGCTGCTCGCCGCCTCGACCGGGATCGTCGGCGCGACGGTCGTCACCATGGGGCTTCTGAGCCTGCCGACAATGCTGAAGGCCGGATACAACCCGCGGCTGGCCTGCGGGACCATCTGTGCCGCGGGGACGCTCGGGCAGATCATCCCGCCGTCGATCGCGCTCGTTCTCCTCGGCGACATGTTGTCGGGCGTCTACACCGAGACGCAGCTGGCCCGGGGCAACTTCGCGATCGAGCCCTTCTCGGTGATCGATCTCTTCATCGGCGCCCTGCTGCCGGGACTCGCTCTGGTCGCTCTCTACATGGCCTGGCAGATCGCCCTGGCGGTGTTCCGTCCGGCCACGTCCCCGGCCTTCTACGAATCGGACGTCCGCCTGCAGGAGCTGTGCGGCCGCGTGGCCAAGGCGCTGCTGCCGCCGGCCGTCCTCATCGGCGCCGTCCTCGGCTCGATCCTGGTCGGCGCCGCGACGCCGACGGAGGCGGCGTCCTTCGGCGCGGTCGGCGCCACGGCGCTCGCCGCGGTTCGCGGGTTGCTGAGCGTCCGGGTTCTGACGGAGGTCGTTCGGGTCAGCACGCGCATCACCTGCATGGTGTTCGCGATCCTGCTGGGGTCGTCGCTCTTTTCCCTGACGTTCCGCGGGCTCGGCGGCGCGGAACTCGTCGAGAGCTTCCTGACGGACATCCCCGGCGGCCCGAATGCATCCCTGCTGCTGATCATGTTTATCATGTTCATGCTGGGTTTCATTCTTGACTTCGTGGAGATCGTTTTCATCGTCGTGCCGATCGTCGCGCCGGCGCTCTTCATGGCCGACTTCGATCCGGTCTGGATCGGCGTGATGATGGGAGTCAACCTGCAGACGAGCTTCCTGACGCCACCGTTTGGATGGGCCCTGTTCTACATCCGCGGCGTGGCGCCCGCGAGCATAGCTACGATCGACATTTATCGCGGTGTGGTGCCGTTCGTCGCGCTCCAGCTCATCGGGCTGTCGATCCTATTTGTTTTCCCGCAGTTGGCGACTTGGCTGCCACGGGCTGTTCTGGGCTGATGGCGAATGGCGGGTGGCGCTGGCCGCCCGCCGCGCCCGGCGCGTCGAAGTCGCTGACCTCGGCGGCGACTTCGGCGATCAGCTCGGTGATGGGCTCGATGCGGTCGGCCAGGGTCATCGCCGTGAACTCGACCGGCGCCATGGCCGGGACGGTTTCGACGATCTCGAGGTCCCGCTGCTCGAGGCGGTCGCGGAAGCAGCGAACCGGCAGGAACGTGACGCCAAGGCCGGCCGCGGCGAGCGCCGCGGCAACGCCCATGCTCTTGCAGGTGTCGACGCGTCGCGCAACGGCCTTGCCTCCGCGAAACCACTGCTCGATCGAGGCGTGGTGGTACGATTCCCGCGACAGTGCGATGATCGGCCACTTTGCGAGTTCGCGCGGATAGAAAGGGCCCGGGGGCAAAGCCAGGGCGGGGCTGGCCATCCACCTGAAGTCGACCGTGCCGAGCGATCGGGTGATGAAGTTGAGCCCGCGCCCGCGGCCGGAGGTTAGCACGATGTCGAGGTGCCCGGCGCGAAGCTTGTCCATGAGCTCGCCGGTCAGCGCCTCGTCGAGCTCGAGCGTGATCCGGGGATAGCGCGCGTGCAGCGTCTTAACGAGCCGCGGCAACCAGGTGAGGGAAACGACTTCGGCGACGCCGAGGCGCACGAGGCCGGAGAGCGCCTCCGGCGCGGCGATGCTCTCCTGGATCTCGCGCCGGAGCTCGATTAGCCGCTCGGCGTAGCCCATCAGCGCGCGCCCCTTGGCGGTCAGACGGGAGGTCCGTTGCGAGCGGTCGAAGAGCGCGACGCCGAGCACGCGCTCTAGGTCGAGAATGCGCATCGATACCGTCGACTGCGTGGAATGGAGCCGCTCGGCGGCGGCTGTGAAGCTACCGAGCTTGGCCGCCCAGTAAAAGGTCTCGAGTTGCCGGATGTTCAAGATCCACCTCCCGCAATCCTGGTCGCGACCGAGCGCGGCGCTGGGCGGACCGCGCGGCTTTTATATCAGAAGAAGTGATCTTTTTCGATCCGGATTTATGGTTTGTCTTTGATGTTGGCGCGCACCCATACTGGTGGGCGATGATCGATGCCCTTATTCTCCGAAGCTCTTCGGCGCGGGAGGCTCGGGCGTCGGTGCGACGGACAGGCAACGAAGATGGAGCCCAACTGAACGTCGGTCTCTTGATCCCCCGAGCCCCGGTCGGCAAGCGGCTCGGCCAGGGCTCCTTCCTTGCGATTAAGGCCGGCGGCAGCGGCTCTGAGACGGCTCCACGTTCAGGGGAGGAGATGATGAAGCGACGCACGTTTCTTGCCTCGGCGGCGGCCGGTGTGGCCACGGCCGGATCGGTCTTTCCGAAACCCGCCATCTCGCAGAATCGCCGACAGTGGCGGCTGGTCACGACGTGGCCGAAGAACCTTCCTGGACTCGGCACCGGCGCCCAGTACTTCGCGGACCATGTCACTCGGTGCTCGGGCGGCCGGCTTGAGGTGAAGCTATACGCCGACGGCGAGATCGTGCCGGCGTTCGAGGCCATCGACGCGGTCGGAGGCGGCACGGTCGAGATGGGTCACGGATCGCCCTACTACTGGAAGGGCAAGTCCCCGGCCACCCAGATCGTCAGCAACATCCCGTTCGGCCTGACGCCCGAAGAGTACAACGCCTGGTACTTCTACGGCGGCGGCAAGGACGTCTGCGACGAAGTGTACCGAGAGCAGCTCGGCTGCAAGTTTTTCGTGTGCGGCAACACGGGGGTCCAGCATCCCGGATGGTCGACGCGTGAAGTCAACACCCTCGAGGACTTTCAAGGCCTGAACGTCCGAATGCCTGGGCTCGGCGGCGAGGTCATGAAGCGCGTCGGCGCGACCGTTGTGAATCTCCCGGGCAGCGAGGTCGTGAGCGCGCTCGCCACCGGTGCGATCGACTGGGTCGAATGGAACAATCCCTATGGCGAGGCCTCGATGGGCTTCTACCGCTACGCCAAGTATTTCTACACGCCGGGCTGGCACGAGCCAGGGACGGTGCTTGAGCTGTTCGTCAACGCCAAGGCTTGGGACGATCTTCCGGATGATCTCCAGGCGATCGTGGAGCAGTGCGCTTACGCAACCAACTCTGTCATGCTGTCCGAGTTCGTCACGCGTTCGGCGCCCGTCTTGCAGAACTTCATTGACGAGCACGGCGTCGTGGTCAAGCGGCTGTCCGACGAGATTCTGACGGAGCTCGGGAAGGCAACGGGCGAAATCATATCGGAGCTGGTGGACGCCGATCCTATGAGCCGCAAGGTGTTCGCGAGTCTGTCCAAGTTCCGGGGGCAACAGACTGGGTATAGCGACGTGACCGTTGGCGACTTCCTCCGGGCCAGGAATCTGCCGTACCAGTTCCCTAAGGCCTGA
>Ga0310821_100871_pt1 | contig 12128 bp, 13 predicted proteins | sample P4_ome_FD_201300 | JGI IMG/M metagenome (GOLD analysis project Ga0310821, IMG submission 201300) | Sorghum-adapted microbial communities from Joint BioEnergy Institute, Emeryville, California, United States - P4_Day56_Rep1 | ecosystem: Engineered > Bioreactor > SSF (Solid state fermentation) >... | reverse complement strand
TGCTGCTGACGGTAAAGGAGCGGACGCGCGAGATTGGCATCCGCAAGGCGGTCGGGGCCGGGTCATGGCACATCCTGACCCAGTTCCTGTTCGAGGCCGTCTTCCTAAGCGTCGTCGGCGCTATGGCCGGACTTGCGGCCACATACGGGGCGATGTACTGGATTCACCGCTACTTCCCAATCTTGCCGAACAGCATTCCGCTGGAGATGGTGCAATACACGATTGTCTTCTCCATCGGCGCAGGTCTGCTATTCGGTATGATTCCGGCGCTGCGGGCGGTGCGGATACCGCCGATAGAAGCGTTAAGGTATGAGTAAAGAATGAAAGTGGCAGGTGAAAAGCGTGCATGGATAAAAACGGGATGTACGCCATGCGGTTCTTTTTCAGCAAGGAAGTATATTTGTCCGCGTGACATCATTCAAGCGGGACCTATCAAACCTGAGAGGCTCCTAGAAAAAAAGAAAGAGGGGAAGAGGAAAGAAGATCCGGGGAAGAAAAAGGCGTTCGCCTTTTTCTACATTGAAATCATTGTCTCGTTCTTCTCTCTCTTTTCCTTCATACCACAAAAGTCAGCCGCCCTTCCCACGATTTTCATGGCAGGGATTGCGGCTCATCGGCTATGGTGGTTTTGTTGACATGTTTCTGATAATTCCAACTTGGGAGGCTAAGGTTATGAAGAAAAATAGTGGATTCCGTCGGAAGTTGGCTATGTCGCTGTTAGCGGCGTCGGTTGCGCTGCCTGTGGCCGGAGTTGCAGCACCGCAGGTAAGTGCGGCAGAGCCAGCCGTAAGCGAAGAAAAGAAAGATGTTATGAAGGAGATGCTGGAGAAGCTGACGCCGGAAGAGAAGGCCGCGATTCAGCAGAAGGCGATGACCGATATGCTTATGAATCCGGACAAGCCGCTGGAGCAGGTAGCGGAAGACGCGCTGCGTGAAACCGTTGATCCGCAGAAGTATCAGGAAATCAAAAAAGAGGTAGAGGAAGCGGATATCACCGTTGAGGACGCCATGAAAGCCAGAGACGAGGTCACCAACTCCCCGGTAACGCCTCCTGCGCAACCGGAGACACCGGAGCAACCAGAAACACCGGAACAGTCAGAAGCTCCGAAACAACCGGAAACGCCTGCACCGTCTACGGACATACCGGCTGACCCGGAGCAAGGTACGAAGCCGACACCTAAATTTGTCGATCTGGAAAAAGCGCCGTGGGCCAAAGATGCCATCCAGACGCTTGTGGCAGAAGGAATCCTGGCCGGCGTAGCCGAAGATAAATTCGCGCCAATGGACAACGTTACCCGGGCCCAATATACGCGCCTTCTCATTCAGGCGCTTAAGCTGAATCAAAAAGTATCCAACCCGCCAAAAGCGCCATTCACAGATATTAAGCAAAACGATTGGTTTGCACTCGACGTTGCCACCGCGGCTAAGCTCGGCATTGTCAGCGGCGTCAGCAAAACCAAATTCGATCCGAACGCGCCGATTACACGCGAGCAAATGGCTGCGATGACGGCCCGCGCCATGGAAGCAGCACAGCTAATAAAGACAACGGAGCAGAAAACAGATACACTCAATCAATTTAAAGATAAAAACCGCATTGCCTCCTGGGCGCAAAAAGATGTCGCTGCCCTTACGGAACAAAAACTTCTCAATGGCATGAGCGGCGGCATGTTCGGTCCGAAAGAAAAAGCCAACCGTGCGCAAGCCGCCGTGCTGATTCACAAAGTCTATAGCTTCGCGCATGAAAACGAGTAATCAAATGCTAGCCTCACAGCCTCTATGCTGCGGGGCTTTTTATTGGTATATCACTCTTCTTCCCTCATTTCATTTAATCATGGCCCGTTTTCTTCCTTTACCAATAGATCATCATATCAAGGAGGTTTCTGCACGATGAAAAGCACACTACGCTGTCGTTTTGTCTCTTCCCTCGTCGCTATCTCTGTCGCTGTCCCGTCCGCCGCGGCATTCCTGCCATCTTCCACATTGGCTGCTTCGCCCAATAGCTTAAATCCGTCGGAAATCAAGCAGGTGCAACGATACAAGGAAGCCGCTATTACTATGTTTCAGTCCCTGACTCCGGCAGAAAAAGACAGATTGCGCCAGGTGCGTGATCAAGTAACCGCAAAGCCGCTTGACTGGTGGCGCGATCAGATTCTTCAGAACCCGGAAGTTATAGAAAAGCTGAAGGCTAAGGACGTAACGGTCGAAGAAGCGTCTGCCATGCTGCGTGACATGGTCGCTTTGCTGTATACGCCGGGCGATACGATAGAATCGCTGCTTACATTTAAGAAAGAGCACTACCATACCTGGACCAAAGTCTTCGGCACCGAATTCAAGCAGGAAGACCTGCTGAAATTTGCGAAGATGATACAAAAGCAGGTAGCGGCTGATATTATCATGGACCACATGCTGAACATCAACAGACCACTGGACGACATCATTAACAATGCAATCGCCCGCATGATGAAGCACGGCGAGTTCAAGAAGCTCGGTCAGAAACTGGCCGAAATCGGCATCACTCCAGAAGATGTGATCGCGATCCGCAAGCGGCTGGTGCGGGAATTTGACCCGAATAACGAAGTCCGCGACATTCTTATCCGCGCATTTGCTCGCAACTATGTAGACATCATCGTTCATCCGGGCAAACTGACGCCGGGCAAAGAAAAGCAGGTTACGCTGAAAGTGGACTTCCCTGGCTACTGGACAATCCGCTCGGGCATTGAGTGGGAATCCTCCAATCCGGAAGTCGCAACCATTGACGCCAAAGGCAAACTCCATGCCCACAAATCCGGCACAACCACAGTATCCGTCAAAATCAAAGGCGTTGTTATCGCTCAAACCGATGTGACGATTGAGCCGGAAAATGAGCGCGTTTTATCATTGACCTTCTCCCACGGCTGAAGCACGTGGGATTCTTTCCTGCGAACACCTCGCGTACCGGCAGGAAGTTTCCCACGGGCAGAGGCAAGGCTATGGGCAGGCAACACGGCAGGAGCTTACCACGCTTCTGCGCGGCCTTTGCGGTGAGAAGCCCCGCAAGCAGCGGTTTGTCGTTTTTGAACTTCAGCACAATCTGCTCGTCCGTGACAACAAACCCATTCTGTTTAAACTCCATAAGCGCTTCCCAATTGTCACGTAAACATAATCAAGTCGATCCTGCCACGCTTGCCGTGCTGTTTTTCGATCTGGTTCGCCAAATTCGCCCCCATACGCAATATCACTGCGTATGGAAACAAAACATGAAAATCATTGACTCTTCTACGATTTCTCTTTGTTTAACCAAATATAAGTGGGCAACGTTTCGCAAAACAAAATCAGGGGTCAAAATTCATCTTCGTCTCGTTTTTCAAAACGAAGAAGACGTAGTACCTGAAAAAGTGATCGTAACGAAAGCGAAGCCAAGTGATCGCACCCAGATGGATGTCTTGATTGATGAAACGGATGCGACCTATGTGTTTGACCGTGGATACGTTGACGATGAGAAATTTGATCGATATTGTGATGATGGCATCTTTTTCGTGACGCGTTTGAAGAAAAACGCTGTTACACGAACGCTTCATTCTTTTCGACTTCCAGAAAACAGTTCGGTTCTTTCTGACGAGATGGTTCTGGTCGGCACACCACAGAAGCGAATGGACAATGTCCTGCGTTTAATTAAAACCGTAGATACAAAAGGCAACGAGCTTCTTATTTTGACGAATCGTTTTGATCTAGAAGTCGAAGAAATCAGTGACATGTACCGTTCTCGCTGGGCCATCGAACTGTTTTTTAAATGGCTCAAGCAACATACAAAAGTGAAGACCTTTTATGGCACAAGCGAAAAAGCTGTAACGAATCAGATTCTGATCGCTTTGATTTACTATTGTCTGCATCTTCTGATCAAAATGGAGACGAAAGCAGACCTGACATTGGTACAGTTGTCTCGGCTCTTGCGAAGTTATCTGTGGCATTCCTATGAAAAATGGGTAGAACGTATTCAGTATCGACCCAAACGAACATCACGTGGCCGACAAAAAAGCAATAGAGACACGTATTTCCCCTGGGTTTGGCTAAGAAAATATAGAATACAATCATTTACCAAGTGGACAGAAACGACCTTTTCATTAGACTTCTCGTTTTTTGTCAACTGGTTAAAAATAACTGTATGAATTATCAGTTAAAATCTCTTTCAGTTTTTATGCAACGCTAGTGATCTCTCCTCTACAAAATAAAAAAGCCCGGTATTCACCGGACTTTCGCTTAGATTTATGTCTACATTACATAATCTTTCTTTTTATACATAGCGCTAATATCTGGATTTAGTAAGCCTTGCGCGACCTTATCCAGATGCCACCACCATTCATCAAAAGGTTTATCATTGTCAAAGTCATATACAGAACTTAAAGCCTTGTACATTTCTTTTGCGTTTAAAAGTAAAATCTTGTCGTAATTCTTTAGTTGTTGTCTGGAAAATTCATCTAACTTGTTATAGTTCTCATGTAATCTGCTTCTCAAATCAAGCATATCGACTAATTCGAATGGACTTAACTCAAAATCATCGACAGAGTATCCATAATTTCTTACATCGCGATCAAGATTCACTGTTACGCACCTCCTCAATAGTGCCTACATAAGTGTATCCGCGGTCTTCACCTAATAAATATCTATTATAATTATCAGGAGGAAATGCTGTTTCCATTACACCATTCTCTCCGATAATTACAATCCAATATCCATCTCCAAAAACAAAATAATTTTGATCAAAACCACGTTTATAGTAAATATACGTTTCATTATCTATATCATTTAGTATGCTTAATATTAGACCTTCGTAATCACGCAGCTCCCAATCTTGCGGTATATGCCCTCGTTTTTTTCTATCTTTAAGGTGCTTAATGTTTTTTCTTGGTTTCCATGTAATTCCATTTTGGGTTGTCTGATCCAACACTTTAACTATACACTTCTTTATCTCTTCTGAAATAACCACTTGTTCCCCGCCCTTTTGCACCATGTTCTAAATTTTATATAGCGTCCTCAGAGAGGGTAAGTTTCTCTACTCTCCTTTTCGCCTCTTGATACATCAAGCGTGTCTGATTGGTGAATTATCAAGTGTTCATCTTCGAAAGTAATTTTCTTTACTTTATACTACCACGTAAGTATCCGGAAATCCACGGGGAGAACGGCGACGGATTCACGTATTGATTTTCGTCTTATGCAAATACTTTGCGGCTTGTTTTCAAATAAAGTCTTTGTACCGCTCATCTTCTCTTCTCTTCATAAATCCGTTCACAGCCAGCCGCCCGTAGTGCAGCAATCTGTATATCAGTTTCAGAGAATGAATACACTTTGTTAATATTCTTTTAATGTTCCTGTAAAAATCCCGACTTCTGGTATCATGTATAATAAAAGATACACAGGAAGAAGGAACATATATGACAATTCAGTCACCTGTTCTGGTAACCGGCTGCGCGGGATTCATCGGCTTTCATGTCGCACGGCGCTTACTGGATGAAGGCTACAGCGTCACCGGATTCGACAACATGAACGACTATTACGATGTATCACTTAAACAATCCCGCCTTTCTTTATTGCGCGAATATAACAGCTTTACTTTTACTCAGGCCGCACTGGAGGATAGAGGGGCGCTCGAAGAAATCTTTGCTTCTAGTAAACCTTCTATTGTGATTCATCTGGCTGCCCAGGCGGGTGTTCGCTATAGTTTGCAGAATCCTTATACTTATGTTGATTCTAATCTGACCGGGTTCGTGAATATATTGGAAGCATGTCGCCTGTCCGGGGTTGATCATCTTGTATATGCTTCGTCCAGTTCCGTCTACGGGGCTAACGCCAAACAGCCGTTTTCCGAGCACGATGCGACCAATCATCCGGTCAGCCTTTATGCGGCCACCAAAAAAGCCAACGAACTACTGGCGCATACATACAGCCACCTGTACGGCCTTCCAACTACCGGCATTCGATTTTTTACGGTGTACGGGCCATGGGGGCGTCCGGACATGGCTTATTTCTCGTTTACCCGGGCTATCCTGGCAGGAGAGGCGATTCAAATCTTTAATGAAGGAAAAATGAAGCGGGATTTCACATATATCGATGACGCCGTAGAAGCTGTCATGCGGCTTATACAGCGTAAACCGCAACCGGATCCTGACTGGCAGGCGTCCCGGCCCGACCCGGCCACCAGCTACGTTCCATACCGCATTTATAATGCAGGAAGCCATCGTCCTGTTTCATTGCTGACTTTTATCGAAACGCTCGAGCGGGCACTCGGTCAGGAAGCGGTGAAAGAATGGCTGCCGATGCAGCCCGGTGATGTAAAGGACACGTATGCGGATATCGAAGATTTAATTCGTGATACAGGCTATCGTCCGGATACACCGCTTGAAAAAGGAATCGAAAATTTTGTGGCTTGGTACCGCGATTACTATAGATAAAATTTTAGCCACAACCCCGACATGAAAATGGAGGGAAGGCCAGCTGATTTTTGTGGTATGAGGGAAAAGAGAGGAAAGAATGAGGAGATGATTTCAATGTAGAAAAAGGCGACGGCCTTTTTCTACATTGGATCTTTTTCCTTCTCCCCCCTCCTTCTCTCCTCGTGATTTTCTCAGAAAAGAGGTGCATAGCATGATGAAACGAATTGTGATTCTCGGTGCAGGCGGTCACGGCAGGGAAACCGCCCAGTTAATCAAAGACATTAACAGGGTGACCCCGGAATGGGAACTGCTTGGCTATATCGATGACAATGAAGCCATTCACGGACAGATACGCAACGGTTTTCCGGTGCTCGGCCCAACAGAGCTGCTGGCGGAAGAAGAATACAAAGATATCTACGTCATCTGCGGTTTTAGCCATCCGGAAGGAAAGAAGAAAGCGGTCGCCATGGTAAAAGAGCTACAGCCGGACATCCGATTTGCCACGCTCATTCACCCGACCGCCGTGTACGGCGACGAAAACACCATCGGTGAAGGCACTATGATTTGCGCCGGCAGCATCGTCACCACCAACGTCTCCATCGGCAGCCATGTCATCATCAATTACGGCTGCACGGTCGGGCACGACTGCATCATCGAAGACTATGCCGCCATCCTGCCCGGCACAAACCTGTCCGGCAACGTCACCATACGCGAAGGCGTCCAGACCGGCACCGGCACGTCCGTTATTCCCGGCATGGAGATTGGCGCCTACACGATTGTCGGGGCAGGCGCCGTCGTCACGCAGCCGCTCCCGGCTCACTGCACCGCAGTCGGCGTTCCGGCAAAACCGATCAAACAACGGGTCTGATGCCCTGCAAAATTCGGGGGTATTTGTCAAGAAAAAGCGTTTTTTTCTGTTTGAGCTTTTATCCGATCTGAGATAAAATGAAGGCGGTGCAACTCCAAGACAGGTTGTACCGTCTTAGTGTATGAAACGATGAAAGTTGGAAATGAATGAGAACAAGTACGGACACACACAAGCGGGTCACCATCTTAGGCGTACCGTTCCTGCACGCAACGCACAAAGAAACGGTCGACATTCTCACCCGCCGTATTCAAGACAATAAACAAACGCAGGTCGTTACGGCCAACCCGGAGATTGTCATGCTGGGCCGGCAGAATGATTCCTACATGAACCTGCTCAGGCAGGCCGGTGTAGTCACGCCGGACGGTATCGGTGTCGTGCTCGCCTCCCGCTGGATCGGGGAGCCGCTGCCGGAGCGTGTCGCAGGCTATGAGTTGCTTCATTCGCTTATGGCGCAGGCCGATACATATGGGTGGAAATATGTTCTTGTCGGTGCGTCTCCTGAATCCTGCGCAGGAGCGGCGGAGAAACTAAAAGAACAATATCCGCGTGCCTGTTATGGCGGGCATTTTGATGGGTATTTCACTGAGGAAGAAGAAAAAAGCATTCTTGAGCACATCCGACGGGAACGCCCGCAGCTGTTGTTTGTGGCGCTCGGAGCGCCGCGCCAGGAAGAATGGATCGCACGGCATCTGCCTGAACTTCCGGTGAACCTGGCTATGGGCGTGGGTGGAAGCCTGGATGTACTCTCAGGCAAGGTTAAGCGGGCGCCGCTCTTCTGGCAGAAGCTGAACCTGGAATGGCTCTACCGCCTGCTGTCGCAGCCGAAGCGCTGGAGAAGACAGCTCCTGCTGCCGAAGTTTGCATTATCCGTAATTTGGAATCAAGTATTGCTACGCAGAAAATAAATCAGGAAAACCGATGAAAGCTAAGGAGAGGAAACATGGAGATTTATGTATACGGGTTTATTCTTTCACTCGTCGTGACGCTCATCGCTACACCTCTTGTGAAACGGTTTGCCATCTATGTTGGCGCCGTGGATAAGCCCAATCATCGAAAAGTTCATCAGCGGTTAATGCCACGTCTGGGCGGTCTCGCGATTTACGCTGGTTTCACGGTTGCTTACTGGCTGCTGTTTCCTTCGTTCCTTGAACAGCAGGGCATCACATCCCAGCAAGCATTCGGGATTTTCCTCGGCGGCACCATCATCGTATTGGTCGGTGCGCTGGATGACCGCTTCGAACTGTCGCCAAAGGTAAAACTGCTCGGACAGATTATCGCCGCAGCCGTTGTCGTATACTACGGCCTGCGCATCGAATTCATAAACCTGCCGTTTGAGGGCATCCTAAGCTTTGAATGGACCTGGATTTCCGTCGCATTCACCATCTTCTGGATTATCGGCATCACCAACGCGGTAAACCTGATTGACGGACTGGACGGTCTGGCCGCCGGCGTATCCGGTATCGCTACCGCCGCGATGATGATTATGGCTTTCATTATGGGGAATACCGTTGTCGCCCTGTACTGCATCATCCTGCTGGGCGGTATCGTCGGATTTTTACGCTACAACTTCCACCCGGCCAGGATTTTCATGGGCGACACGGGCGCGCTGTTCCTCGGCTTCAACCTGGCGGCGCTCTCGATTATGGGCTTCAAGAACGTCACGCTGTTCGCGTTTATCATTCCGATTTTGATTCTTGGGGTGCCGCTCTCGGATACGATTTTCGCTATGCTGCGCCGTTACCTGAACAAGAAGCCGATTTCCGTCGCGGACAAAGAGCACCTGCACCACTGCCTGCTGGCGGCAGGGCTGTCGCACCGTGGCGCGGTACTCGCGATTTACGGACTCAGCTTTTTGTTTGCGACCGCTGCCATCGTCTTCTACCAGTCGTACCTCTGGGGTGCATTTACCATCCTTGGCGTATTGCTGCTTATCCTGCAGCTGATGGCCGAACTCATCGGCTGGGTCGGGCAGAAGAAGCCGTTGCTGGAGACGGCCCGCAGAATTAAACAGATGACAACCGGTAAAGAGTACAAATAGACAGAAAAACCTGCGGAAATTAAATGCCGCAGGTTTTTCTGTGTCTAAATAAGGAACAAGCGGACAGGCGATTAGAAACACGGTATAATAAATAAAAGAAAATTGCACATGGATTTCGCAGAAAACCACCATGGCCTACAAGCCCTGCCATGAAAACGAAGGGAAGGCGGCTGGTTGCCTTTTTGCGGTACGAAGAAAAAGAGAGAAGAGAACGAGGGGGTGATTTTAATGGGGAAAAAGGCGAACGCCTTTTTCTTCCCTGGGTCTTATTTCTTCTCCCCTCTCCTTCTTTCCTCATGATTTTCCTGGAAAGTGAGGTGAATAGAATGGAAAATGAACTTCTGCATAAAATCCTGGATAAGTTAACTTCCCTCGACCAAAGAATGACTTCCATGGAGCAAAGAATGGCGTCTATCGAGCAAGAGCTTGCGGAAGTGAAACAAGAAGTCAGAGAAAACGGACAGGCCATTTACCAGATGAAAGAAGACATCCAGGACATTAAATCAGCTTTAAAATTTCATGATGCGAAGCTCTTAGAACATGAAAAAGAAATCTTTCACATCAAACACCAATAGACCGTTAAGTGAAAAAACATTTGCTGGCCCAAGGGAAAAATATACCTAAAGGGCTTTTTTGTTGTCTTTTAATTCGACGAGGTAATTTTGAGATGATAAACTGATAATAAAGAACGCTTCTAGATTCTTGCCGAGATCCGTAAACATATGTCAATATATCAAAACGTATGGATATAATACGGTATAAGAATAAGGGAATACGGAGAAGGTGAGTAGTAAGGTTAAAAGAAACGAATGCTATTCTTTAGTAAAGAAGAGAGGTGTAGAGGATGCAAACCGTAGAAGTTAATATCGATCAGTTATTATTGGACCCCAACAACTATCGCTTACACAGTCATCCGAGATATACGGAAGTGGAAGAGAAAGATATCGCAAATAAAATGGTACAGAAAAGAACACATACAATGATTGAAGGAGAAAACCGTGAAGGAATTAAAGATTTGATAGACAGTTTTAAGACCAATGGTTTTCTTCGAATTGATAATATTTTAGTAAGACAATACCATTCTCCTAAACCGCAGCATTCACCTGCGCCGCTCTATGTAGTGATAGAGGGAAACAGAAGAGTGGCGACATTGAAAGCTTTGAAAGAGGATATGGAAAAAGGTTTTTCCATTGGAAACGTAGACGAGCGTTTATTTCATTCAATCGAAGTGGTGGTCTACGAAGTAGACGATGAAGCCTATACCCTGTTAATGGGGCTGCGGCATGTAAGCGGCATTAAAGAGTGGGGAGATTATGAGCAATCCGAACTTATCATGAACCTGAAGCAGAAGTACGGAATGGATACGAACGAGATTGCCCATCGTCTCGGAATGACAAAGCAGGCGGTTAAAAAGCGGCTGGATTCTTTTATTGCGATGGAGAAGTTTCGGGCGGACGAAGAATACGGCGAATATTTTACGCCTGCGCTTTCGGGGATCTTTTATGAATTGATGGGAAAGAAAGACTTGAAAGAATGGCTTGGTTGGGATAGCGAGTTAAATGATTTCACAGAAAAAGCAAGATTAAAACGTTTTTTTGGCTGGCTGTCCCCGGGAGAAGAAGATGATGAAACGGGCGTTAAAAGACCGCCTATTATACAGCGCCGCGATGAATTAAGAATACTGAATAAGTTTATCAAAGACGAGCAGGCGCTGGATATTATGGAGGAGACGGGGAGCATTTACGAGGCGCTGGAACAGAGTGCGTATTACACGCAGGAAGGATTCAAAAACAACCTTGCAACAATAAAAAAGAGTCTTGATAAAATCACGATGACGGCGTTACTGGATATGGACAAACAAACCGAAAAAGAGGTTACAGCGATTATTAATACGATTGATAAACTCATTGCCGGAATGAAACGAGTTATGAGAACAGAGTAGGTGGAGCGGGTGAATTTGAAAAGCTGTGTGCGCTTTATCTTAAGTTTTTGGGATGCATCAGTGTAAATTGCACGCCGCCTTCGCATGATCAGGGAATTGATTTTGTGGGGGTTATCCATCCCGAAGACGATGCGAGGTTTTTTGCGAAGAATCGAATCGCTTCCAAGATCTATATTATCGGACAGGCTAAGCATTATCAAAGTGAAAAGGTGCACTCTCATGAGGTGAGAGAGCTTGCCGGTTCCTTGCATTTGTTAAAAAGCAGAAATTTTGCATTGGCGGGAGATATATATAAGAATTTGGAAATTAACGCATACACTCCCATTTATGCCTACTTCATCACTTCCAATTATTTCACGAGCGCGGCAAGGCAGCTCTGTTTAAATGCGGACATCATGGACGTTGATCGGATTCTGTTGGCGTTGACTTTCGCAACGAATAGCCAGTATCATGACGGCTCCGGCACTATTTATGAACAAAGCTTGTGGGATGCTTTACATACCGTTTCTTCAATTTCATAGCTTCTGCTGTGAATGCAGTGGATATACTGGACAACGATAGAAAAATGTAAGGAAGAGTGAAACATAACCAATGAAGAAAGTATGGATTTGGCTGCCGGTGCTCATCATCGCTGGCGTCATCTTTATCTCCTCCTCTATTCCGTACGACAAACAAAACATTCAGCCGCTCCTGCGCGCCTATGTCAACGAAGACTTCTTTATCCGCTGGTTCTCCGGTGTCAACTTTATGTACGGCACAAAAGAAATCAGCATCGCCAACCTTGGCGTACCCGCATTTCTTGAATTTTTTATCCGCAAAGCGGCCCATCTTATTAGCTACTTCCTGTTAGGCTTTGTATTATGCCGGGTGTTA
>Ga0310821_100869_pt1 | contig 12137 bp, 10 predicted proteins | sample P4_ome_FD_201300 | JGI IMG/M metagenome (GOLD analysis project Ga0310821, IMG submission 201300) | Sorghum-adapted microbial communities from Joint BioEnergy Institute, Emeryville, California, United States - P4_Day56_Rep1 | ecosystem: Engineered > Bioreactor > SSF (Solid state fermentation) >... | reverse complement strand
ATAAAGAACAGATTCGATACAATTCCTTCCGCCAGGCACCCGTTCTCGGTCAAAAATAACCCCTCTACGTCCGGATTCGCTCCGATTTCCATTTTACCGAAACGGTTGTTCATATAATGGTGCGACTTAAACCGCCATTCTCCCTCTGGCGAGTTGCGCGGCCGCTTCAGTACCTGCAGTTTCTTTCCGGTTTCATACAATGCGGGCGGAAATTCCGGTACAGGCTTGGCGAAGATTAGCCAGCTCGGTTCATCATATACACCGGCGTAGGGTCCCAGCCCTTTATCTCCCGCCGTCAGGTCAACCCGGACATATGCATCGTGCAGTTGATTGGCGCTCAGCGTTTCAAGAATCGCAAATCGAAGTTCTTCCCGCGTCATTGTAACGTCGATGCCAAGCTCTTCCGCCGCCTGACGAAGGCGGTTGTAATGCCGCTCCAGAAGCGCGATATGTCCGCTGTATACCCGCATTGTCTCAAATAGCCCCAAACCATAAAGAAAGCCGTGATCAAACGGCGAGATCACAGCTTGTTGACTATCCATAATACGTCCATCGAGAAAAACTTTCACGATTTTCTCGCTCCTTTATTTATATATTCGTAAGTGGAGCGTAGCGCACGAGGAAGTTTTGGAGCAATTGTTTGCCGTGTTCCGTCATAATCGACTCCGGATGAAATTGCACGCCCTCTACCGGAAATTCGCGGTGGCGCAGCGCCATAATTTCCCCCTCCGCCGTCTCCGCGGTAATCTCCAGACAATCCGGCAATGTTTCCCGCTCTACGATAAGCGAATGATACCGCGTTGCTCGAAACGGTACAGGCAATCCGGCAAAAATACCTTCTCCATTGTGGAATACTTCCGATGTCTTTCCGTGCATTAAGCGCTCTGCCCGGATCACCCGGCCACCAAATACTTGGGCAATCGACTGATGGCCCAAACATACGCCAAAAATCGGAATCTTGCCCGCAAACCTCTCAATCGCCTCCAGACTGATACCCGCTTCGTTCGGTGTACACGGTCCCGGTGAAATCATCAGATAAGAAGGGGCCAGTTCTGCAATCTCGTCGCATGTAATCTGGTCGTTGCGCACAACGCGCAATTCTTCTCCCAATTCTCCCAGGTACTGGACCAAGTTGTACGTAAATGAATCATAGTTGTCAATCATCAGAATCATACTCGACTCTCCTCTCTCGAACTCTTCTCAACTCTTCGCTTAGCTTCCGTTAAAGAAAGCGCCCTCCATAGAGCTTCTGCCTTCTTTAATGATTCATAATACTCTGCTTTGGGCACAGAGTCAATCACAATTCCTGCACCGGCCTGCACATGGGCTTCTCCGTCTTTCAAAACAATCGTCCGGATGATAATGTTGCAGACAGCGTTTCCGTCGAATCCCAGAATGCACATTCCTCCGGTATACGGCCCTCTCGTTACCGGCTCTAACTCTTCAATAATTTCCATCGTCCGTACTTTCGGTGCGCCGGTAATCGTTCCTCCTGGAAAAGCGGCGATGATTGCATCGTACATATCTTTATCATCGGCCAACTCCCCCACTACATTTGAGACGATATGCATCACATGCGAGTACTTCTCCACGACCATCAACTCGTTGACATGCACGGAACCGAAGCGGCTGACCCGTCCTAAATCATTGCGCTCTAGATCAACAAGCATAATATGCTCGGCCACTTCTTTTTCGTTATCAAGCAGCTCACGGACCAGCGCCGCATCCTCTTCATCCGTCTGTCCCCGCCGGCGCGTTCCGGCAATCGGACGTGTACTGAGCCGCTTGCCTTTTACTTGAATCAATAGCTCGGGAGATGCGGATACAAGCTGAAATTCCGGAAACCGCAAGAGTCCCATGTACGGTGAAGGATTGATCATTCTCAGCACTTCATAAATTTCTTCAGCTTCACATTCCGTTCTCCTGGTCTGCCTGACGGAAAGATTGACCTGGAAGACGTCGCCTGCGGCGATATATTCCTGCGCCCGTGTAACGGCCTGCTCAAATTCTCCCTGGTTAAAAGAAGTTTTTATCTCGTCCAAGTACTCTTCTCGCTGCCCTTCCATTTCAGGCAGGGTAGGATGTTCGAATCCTTCCGACGCCGCCTCAAGCATAAGGGACATTGTTGCAAGCCGTCCTTCCGCCTCCTCAATTCCACGCAATTCGGCCCGTTCTCCAACATGCACAATCATAAATATCTCTTTATTCTGATGGTCAAAAGCATAGAACTGTTCCACTTGCATGAGATAGATGTCAGGAAGTTGTAAATCATCTTTTGCCAGGCGCGGCAACGCTTCGTAATACCGACCCGTATCGTAACTTAGGTAACCGACCGCTCCGCCTATCCAATCCGGCAAACCGGCTTTTGCAGTTTCATCTGCACCGGGTGAGAATTCGTGTCCCATCCAGTGCCGTACCACTGTCATCGGATCTGACATGACGGGTGATAAAGGCTGCCCGTTCTCGCTAATCTGCCCGTTTTTATATACCAGAGAAGCGGCCGGTTTCGCCCCTACATAGGTATAACGTCCATTTCGTCCGCTTTCCAGAATAAAGGCGTATTCGCTTTCTGTCCGCAGCTTTTTGTACAACTGCCATGGGTTTTGAGCTACCCATTTGATTGTTTGCCATAGCGGTGCACGTTCGTAGTCTGTAAGCCATTTCGCTGTCCATTCTCTCGGTTGTCTCACTTGCTTCCCTCCATCCATTGCTCCCTGCATGAAACGAGCCCTTGCCTCCACACAGGACAAGGGCTCTCATTCTTTTATTATACTTATTCTTCGTCAAATTGATAAAGAGGGGTACTTAAATATCTTTCACCATTGCTTGGAATAATAGCGATGACATTCTTGCCGGGCCCTAATTTCTTGGCCACCTTCTTGGCGGCATGTATGGCCGCACCGGAGGAAATACCGCCGAGAATACCTTCTTTCCGTGCCACCTGGCGGGCCATGCTAAACGCTTCTTCGTTCTCTACTTTGATGACTTCATCATAAATTTCTGTATCAAGCGTATCTGGAATGAATCCTGCGCCGATCCCCTGGATTTTGTGCGGTCCAGGCTTTCCACCGGAAAGTACGGGCGATGCTGCCGGCTCGACAGCGACAATGTGGATGTTCGGGTACTTTTCCTTTAACACCTGTCCGGCGCCTGTAATCGTTCCTCCCGTACCAATCCCGGAGATAAAGGCATCAACTCCGCCAATTTGCTCTGCCTGTTCCAGTAACTCCTTACCGGTTGTCTCCCGGTGAATCTTCGGATTGGCCGGATTCTTAAACTGCTGCGGCATGAAGTAATCTTTATTCTCACGAACCAACTCTTCCGCTTTCCGGATAGCGCCTCCCATGCCTTCTGCTCCTGGTGTAAGCAAAAGCTCTGCCCCATAAGCACGCAGCAGGTTACGGCGTTCCATGCTCATCGTGTCCGGCATCACCAACAGGGCTTTGTATCCTTTAGCCGCCGCTACCATGGCCAGACCGATTCCTGTGTTTCCACTTGTCGGCTCTACAATTGTCATGCCTTCTTTCAAAGTGCCTTCCCGCTCTGCCGCCTCAATCATGGAAAGAGCAATCCGGTCTTTTACGCTGCTGCCGGGATTAAAAAACTCCAGTTTCAAATAAATATTTGCTTCATCTGCTTCCGTCACCCGATTTAACTTTACTAATGGCGTGTATCCAATTAAATCGGTAATGGATTGAGCTACCCGCATCAGAAATCCTCCTCATCAATCCCTACTATTTGAATAGGTTTTGTACATATTATACCAATCGACCTATATAAACGTCAATTGCCCATTACAAATTTGCGCGAAGATTCTCTAAATCCTCTCTATTCAAATGATATGTCTCATTACAGAAATGGCAGGTAATCTCGGCCTCTCCCTGCTCTTCGATCATAGCATCAAGTTCCTCTTTGCCAAGGCTGATTAGGGCCCGATTCACACGGTCCAGCGAACAATGACAGCTAAATACAACTTCATGCTTATCGAGTAGAGTAAAGTCGGCACCTAAAATTTCGTACAGTATCTCTTCAGGAGACATACCTTCATCAATCATAGTGGATACCGGACGGATAGAAGCGAGCGTTTTTTCCAGTTTCTCAATCACGTCCTCAGGCGTGTTTGGCATTAATTGAATGATAAAACCTCCAGATGCTTTTACCGTGTTATCCGGATTTACTAGTACGCCTACACCGACTGCAGAAGGCACCTGTTCAGAGACAGTAAGATAGTACGTCAAGTCTTCCCCAATCTCGCCGGAAACGATTGGGCTTGTGCCTTGATACGGCTCTTTTAGCCCTAAATCCTTTGTGACGGTGATACTGCCTTCCGTCCCGACTACACGTCGTACATCAAGCTTTCCTTTTTCGTTCTTCTCACTATAATGGACATGCGGATTATGTACGTAACCGCGCACTTCTCCTTTCGCATTGGCATCGGCTACAATCTGGCCGACAGGTCCATTGCCGCGCACTACGACTGTCAGACGTTCATCGCCTTTCAGCATAGCACCCATCATCACCGCGCCGGAGACCGTACGGCCAAGCGCCGCGCTTACAATCGGCCAAGTATCCAGGCGACGCTGAATTTCCCGCATTGTATCTGTAGTACATACCGCGAACGCGCGTACAAAGCCATCATGCGCAATTCCGCGAATTAAATGATCCTTCATTTGTTCTTCCTCTTTCTTCTTTGAAGTATCGGGGACATTTCCCACATCTTTAAAATTAGTTTACCACAACCTGTGTATGAAGCAAAAAGACGGGAACATTCCCGCCTTTCTTCGTTACTTCTTATTACGGTTGTAAATCAATCGAAGTCCCTTCACCGTTAACCACGGATCTACAATATCAATCTCGTTGGATTCGCTTCCGATAAGCTCGGCCAGCCCGCCTGTGGCGATGACCTTCGGCTCTTTGGCAACTTCCGCTTTCATACGACGGACCAGTTCATCTACTTGACCCACAAACCCATAAATGATACCTGACTGCATAGCATGAATGGTATTACGTCCGATAACACTCGGCGGCTTTACCAACTCAATACGGGGAAGCTTAGCCGCCCGACTGTACAGAGCCTCAGTGGAAATTCCGATACCTGGCGCAATGGCCCCGCCATGATAGCCACCTTCTTCATCAATGAAACAAAACGTCGTCGCCGTACCGAAGTCCACGACAATTAACGGCGTTCCATAATGATGAATGGCAGCCACCGCATTCACAATCCGGTCCGCCCCGACTTCGCGCGGGTTTTCTGCTTTGATGTTCAGTCCGGTTTTAAGTCCCGGTCCAATGACCATCGGTTTAATATCAAAATACTTATGGCACATTTTTTCTAGTGGAAACATCAGCGGCGGAACGACGGAAGATATGATAATACCTTCAATATCACTAAATGTGAGTCCTTTATCGGCAAGCAGACTTTTAATCAGCATGCCAAACTCGTCGGCCGTCTTGCCCCGGTCCGTGCTGATGCGCCAGTTATGCTTTAATTCGTCACCTTCATATACACCAAGCACAATATTTGTGTTCCCTACGTCAATGACAAATAACATTGTATCCCTGCCTATCGTTTTCTTTGGTTTAAATCAAGACTAATATCCAGTGCAGAAACGGAGTGCGTCAAACTTCCCACTGAAATGACATCAACGCCGGTGGCTGCAATCCTTTCTATTGTATCCAGATTAATACCGCCTGAGGCTTCCAGAATTATGCGCCCATTCACACGCTTTACCGCCTCTTCCATCGTTTCCGGCTCCATATTATCCAGCATAATAATATCCGGCGCGCAAGCGATGGCCTGTTCAAGCTGTTCAAGCGTTTCTACTTCTACTTCAATGCGCATTGTATGGGGAATTGCCGCCCTTGCACGCGATACAGCTTCACTTATGCCACCTGCCGCTTTAATATGGTTATCTTTAATCATCACAGCATCAAACAGGCCTAGACGGTGATTATGACCGCCGCCCACAGTGACCGCATATTTTTCGAGCATTCTTAGTCCCGGCGTTGTCTTACGCGTATCCACTATGCGAACTTTTTCACTTACGGCACGCGCTTTTTCAACATATTTACGCGTCATAGTAGCAATACCGGATAGTCGCTGCAGCAGGTTTAAAGCGAGACGTTCACCGGCTAAAACGCTTTGCACACGTCCGTCCACCTGCGCAATGACCGTGCCTTTTTCAACAAAAGCTCCCTCCTCTACTTTTGGTGAAAAGACAAGTCCGGAATCAACAAACGAAAATACCCTCTTCGCCACATCAAGACCTGCAATTACGCCGTCCTGCTTGGCGTACAAAATACCGGTTCCTTCTAATTCCTCCGGTACTGTCGAAAGGCCGGTTACATCACCAAACCCGATGTCTTCCTGAAGCCACATCTCAATCTGTTGGTCCAGTAAACGTTCATTCATCTTCATTCGCGCTTCTCTCCTCTAAAACCCCGTCTTCAATCGACTGGACGATATGCTTGCGCCAAACAAGCTCGTCCCGCTTCGGAAAGTCATCACGGTAATGTCCGCCGCGGCTTTCTTCCCGAAGCAATGCCGCATTCGCAACCAGGCATGCGCATGTCAGCAGATTCAGGTATTCCAGCTCTTCAGGCTTCTCCATTTTCATGCGGAATGCTTTTGCATAACGCTCCAACTCGCGAACCGCTTTGGTCAACCCTTTTTCACTTCGCTTTAAGCCGACATGCGTAAGCATTAGCTTCTGCATACGCAGCTTACGCTCCATCACCGTCTCGCTTTTCATCGTTTGCTGGCGCATCAACGAGAAAGAAACAGCCGGTATATCATTACCGATGTCTGTAAGCTCATTGATTCGCTCAGAAATGCGGCGCCCGAAGACGAGCGCTTCTGCCAGTGAGTTGCTGGCCAACCGGTTTGCACCGTGCACCCCGGTACATGAGACCTCACCACAGGCAAATAGCCGTCTGGTCGCCGTCTCACCGTACAGGTCGGTTTTAATTCCTCCCATAATATAATGGGCAGCCGGAGCAACTGGAATCCAATCCGTTACCATGTCCAATCCGTAGCGAAGACAAACTTTGTAAATATTCGGGAAACGGCGTTTGATTAACTCTTCTGATTCATGGGTAATATCCAGGTAAACAAACGTGGAACCCGTTGACTCCATTTCAGACACCATCGCGCGCGCAACCACGTCGCGGGGAGCCAGTTCCTTCAGTGGATGATACTTCTCCATAAAACGCTCTCCGTTAATATTACGCAGGACCGCTCCTTCACCACGTACCGCTTCGGAAATCAGGAACCGTGGAGCACCTGGGTAGCATAACGAGGTTGGATGAAACTGGATGAATTCCACGTCTTTAATATAGGCCCCAGCCCGGTACGCCATGGCCATCCCGTCGCCGGTGGCAATTTCCGGGTTGGTGGTATAGCGATATAACTGTCCGGCTCCGCCGGTAGCCAATACAGTCGCATTGGCCCGTACATAGACCACCTGCCCGTCAGGCTTGCGCACAAGTGCACCGATGCATTCGCCCTGATGGGTCACCAAATCGAGCGTAAAATGATTCTCGAGAATCGTAATCCGCTCGTTAGCCAGCGCACGTTCCGAAAGCGCGCGCACAATTTCCGCTCCCGTAGCATCCCCCTGGGCATGAAGAATGCGGCGCTGGCTGTGAGCCCCTTCTTTTGTTAAAGCCAAAACCCCGTCTTCCTCATCAAATTTGGTTCCATAATGAATTAAATCGGTAATACAGGATGGACCTTCGTTAACCAATACCTCAACCGCTTCATTGGAACAGATGCCCGCACCGGCGATTAAAGTATCCTGTCTGTGCAGTTCAGGGGAATCCGTCTCTGCCGTAACAGCGGCAATGCCACCCTGCGCATAACGGGTATTGCTCTGCGTCAAATCGGTCTTGCTTAGCAGAATGACATCACGACTTTCGCTTATTTTCAGTGCAGTATAAAGGCCGGCAATTCCTGAACCGATGACTAGCACATCGGTTGTATACATTTCAAGTTCCGTCAACTTAAAGTCGATGACATAGCGTGGTACCATCTGTTTTATCCTTCTTTCTTACGCCCTTTACTTTATTATTGAACTGCCTCTACAGCCAACATGCGTTCAAGGGAAGCGCGGGCTTTATCCGCGATGTCTTCCGGCACATAGATTTGCGGCTGCATCGTTTCCAGACAATCAGCGATTTTCTTCAGGTTATTGACCTTCATATTCGGACAAACCAGGTATTTTGAAGCAAAGATAAACTCTTTATCCGGGCTGTCTAAACGCAGTTTATACCCTACTCCGTCCTCTGTTCCAACGATAAACTTCTTGTGATTTGATTCACGACAATACTTAAGAATACCGGTTGTACTGCCGACGAAGTCCCCCATGGCTACAACTTCCGGACGACATTCCGGATGGACAACGAACTGGGCGTCCGGATGCTCTTCCTTCAGTTTCATTACATCTTCCACGGTTAACTGGTCATGCGTATTGCAATAACCTTCCCAGATAATCATGTTTTTGTCGGTGAATTGGGAAACCCAGTGTCCCAGATTTTTGTCCGGCACCCAAATGATTTCTTCCGCGTCAATGGATTCAATCACGTTTTTGGCGTTTGACGATGTACAGCAAATGTCTGTTTCCGCTTTCACATCGGCAGACGTATTGATATACGCAACCACCTTTGCGTTTGGATGCTGGGCTTTCAGTTTCTTCAGCCCGCTTACATTTACCATGTCTGCCATCGGACAACCGGCGCGCTCATCCGGAATAAGGACCGTTTTATTCATATTCAGGATTTTAGCGCTTTCACCCATGAAGTGAACTCCGCAAAATACGATGACATCAGCATCCGTAGTCGCCGCTTTCTGTGCAAGTCCAAAAGAGTCTCCGAGAAAATCCGCGATTTCCTGGATTTCCGGGCGCTGATAGTAGTGGGCCAGGATAATGGCGTTTCTCTCTTTTTTCAGACCCATAATCTTCTCCCGCAATTCCTGGTTCCGCTGTTCCTTCTTCGCTAAAGCTAACGCTTCCATATAAGCAACCTCCATTGTAAATCCTAAAAAATTGCAGTGCCTCCCCGGCAACTAACAGAATACCTGTATCATACCGTTAATCCGCAGAATTGTACACACCCAAAAGAAAGGGAAATGCAGGCTATCATACAGATATGGGCAATAGGTTTCTTGTTTTTTCACTCCGTTGAATTTCAGCAAAACAGAGCCGGAAGGAATGGGGTATGGTCCATATTTACAACTTCATCTGTAAACGCAAAAAAGCCCCCCTTTTTTAAGGGAGGCTGTGCTTGCTTTCTTACGCATCGCTTTTGCCGCGCTCTTCGCTGTCGATGCCCGGATTCGGTGCGGAATCTTCCGATTTGCCGGTGATTTGCACTTTCACATCGCCGGTAGTAACTTCTTTAACATCGTCAGCGTTGCCTTTGAGCGAACCAGTCTCGATGATGCTCTTGATCTGTTCGGCATCAAGCGTTTCGACTTCAAGAAGCGCTTGAGCGATCGCTTCCAGTTTATCCATATGCTCGGTGAGAAGGTCGGTACAACGTTGATGACAATCGCGAATGATTGTCTGGATTTCCTGGTCGATTTGACGAGCAGTCTCATCACTGTAGTTCTGCTCATGGCCAAAATCACGACCCAGGAACACCTGGCCCTGGCTCTGGCCGAACTGCATCGGCCCAAGGTTCGTACTCATACCAAACTCCATAACCATGCGGCGGGCGATGCCCGTAGCACGTTCAAAGTCATTGTGTGCGCCCGTACTTATTTCTTTCAGCACAAGCTCTTCCGCTACCCGTCCGCCTAAGAGACCTACAATTTTATCCAACAGATCCGACTTCGTAGCGAAGAACTTGTCTTCCTTCGGCAGCATGACAGTATATCCGCCTGCGCTGCCGCGCGGAATGATGGTTACCTTGTGAACCATATCAGCATTCTTTAAGAAATAACCACAAATCGTATGCCCCGCTTCATGATATGCCACCAGCTTCTTCTCATCGTCACTAATGACACGGGACTTCTTGGCCGGACCGGCGATAACACGGTCAATAGCTTCATCCACTTCATTCATCTCAATCTTGCGCTTGTTGCGTCGTGCTGCAAGCAGCGCCGCTTCATTCAACAAGTTCTCAAGATCCGCACCCGTAAAGCCCGGTGTACGGCGAGCAATAATATCAAGGTCGACCTCTTCTGCGAGCGGTTTGTTGCGTGCATGCACTTTCAGCACTGCTTCGCGTCCCTTCACATCAGGTCGATCTACTGTAATCTGACGGTCAAAACGTCCCGGACGCAGCAGAGCAGGGTCCAGAATGTCCGGACGGTTGGTTGCCGCGATAATGATAATCCCTTCATTCGCGCCGAAACCGTCCATCTCAACAAGCAACTGGTTGAGCGTTTGTTCGCGCTCGTCATGCCCGCCGCCGAGCCCTGCACCACGTTGACGGCCAACCGCATCAATCTCATCAATAAAAATAATACATGGAGCGTTCTTCTTCGCATTTTCGAACAGATCGCGAACACGGGAGGCACCGACACCCACAAACATCTCAACGAAATCGGAACCGCTGATGCTGAAGAACGGCACGCCTGCTTCCCCTGCAACCGCACGGGCTAGAAGCGTCTTACCGGTACCCGGAGGGCCGACAAGCAATACCCCTTTCGGAATGCGTGCACCCAATGCCGCGAATTTGCGCGGGTCTTTCAAAAATTCCACGACTTCGACCAGTTCGGCTTTCTCTTCGTCCGCCCCGGCTACGTCATTAAAGGTAACCTTCTTCTTCTCATCGTTATATAACTTCGCTTTGCTTTTACCGAAGTTCATAACTCTGCTGCCGCCACCCTGGGCCTGGTTCAGCAGAAAGAAGAATAAGATAAAGATAATAACAAAAGGAATAATCGAGGTAAGAAAAGTAAGCCAGACAGAATCACCTTTCTGTTCCTGGTACTCTTCTTTCGCCAGATTCGCTTCTTCTATCTGCTGCAGCAGCTTCTCGTTGTCATAAAGCGGCCCATTCGTATAGAAGATGGTCTGGTCCTTCAACTTACCCTGGATATAATATGTACCTCGGTCAGGACGAATCTGCAGTTCGGCAACTTTGCCCTGGTTAAGGTACTGACGGAACTCGTTGTAAGGGATTTTCGATGTGTCCGTACCCTGGTTGGTAATGAAGTTCACAATCCCAACCGTTACTAAAATGATTAGCAGATAAAATCCTGTATTGCGGAAGAACCGATTCATTCCTTACCTCCTCTCGCGCTCAAAAACACCTACATTATTTTACCACATGAAACCCGGCGTTCACAACTTAAAGGCTTAGCTGTATACTTCAGGTTTCAATATGCCAATGTAAGGTAAATTCCGGTATTTCTCCGCGTAGTCCAGTCCGTATCCAACGACGAAAGCGTCCGGGATCTGGAATCCGCAATAATCAGGTTTAAAGTCGACGGTGCGGCGCGCCGGCTTGTCAAGCAATGTTACCACTTTAACGGAAGCGGCATTGCGGCGCTCAATAATATCAATCAAATAGCTGAGTGTAAGCCCGCTGTCGATAATATCTTCCACGATGATGACATGACGGTCTTCCACAGAAGTATCCAGGTCTTTCACAATCCGCACAACTCCGGAAGATTGCGTGGAAGCGCCATAACTGGATACGGCCATGAAATCCATCTCAAGCGGGATATCCATGCGACGCACCAAATCTGTCATGAAAGGGGCACCTCCCCGTAAAACACAAATAACGAGCGGGTTTTTTCCTTCATATTCTTCAGAGAGAATACGTCCCAACTCGCGAACTTTTTCTTCAATTTCTTTTTCTGTAATCAGTACTTTCTCAATGTCTTTTTCCATGATGAGCCTCCTGGTATTAACACGGTCACAAATTGATATTCCGCTGTCAATCATACCCTTTCCGCCGCACTGTATATAGATGTACCCGGAAAAGAAAATGAAATTGTCAAAAAAGCGACGGTTGAAGCACTACATACAATACGGTATCCGCTTCCGCAAGCGGCATATACCAACTCGAACGCTTCACGCCGGGAATCCAGAGAATATGTTCATCGTCTGTCAGAATAGGAATTTGGTCACGCTTGTGCCGGGGAATCTTCATATCAATTAAGATATCCTTCACTTTCTTGCTTC
>Ga0310821_100863_pt1 | contig 12209 bp, 8 predicted proteins | sample P4_ome_FD_201300 | JGI IMG/M metagenome (GOLD analysis project Ga0310821, IMG submission 201300) | Sorghum-adapted microbial communities from Joint BioEnergy Institute, Emeryville, California, United States - P4_Day56_Rep1 | ecosystem: Engineered > Bioreactor > SSF (Solid state fermentation) >... | reverse complement strand
TCTTCTGCTATTTTCACTTCATCGCTAATCGCATCTGCAATTGAATAGTCCAAATTTGATTTAAAATGTAATTGCATAAGCAAATCCGTAACATGAAATGGATAATTAGAATGACTTCTTAAAGGTCTCCTTAGAAGGAAACCGCCAATTCCTCTATGCCTAGGCAAGGGAAAATCATTCATTTGTAATACATAAGGCGATTCAATATAAGTTGCTTCATTATAGAGAAGTTCATCGTAGTATTCTAATTCTTGCACTTCATTTTCTTGAATTTTCAAGGAAAATATAGGATTAACACCATCCATTCCCTTGATAAGAACATCTTTTTGAGTGTAATAGTTGACAATCTGCTGTCCATATTCAGATGCCAAAACTTTATTTAACGCTTGTTTCTTAACCTCCAATTCATTACTTTCGACATTACTTAGTTCAAACATTTGACGCAGCTTTGAGATGACAGATTTTTTTACTTCATCTTCAATCTTTAATTGATTAATGATGTCGATTTTATTTTTTAAAAGTACCTTTAGTTCATCTATTCGTTCATCTCTAACTAACTCATCAATTTCATCACCAAAGTTTTCTCCAAAATTTTGGCGAATCTCTTCATTCTTATCCAAGTCAATTTGACTCCGCAATTCAAAATAAATCCTTTCAGCACGAGTCACAAGAAATTCATGCCGATCTTGCTCAAACTCTTCTTTATATTTTCCAAAAGCACGAATAACAGAAAAAAGCATTTTTCCAATCGTACTTTTACCTGTATCATTCTCTCCAGCAATCACAACCAGACCTCTTAAGTCAATATCTGCCTTCTTTACCATTCCCACGTTATCAAAAGAGAACCTCATCACACACCACCCTTTCTTTAGAGGTATCTGCGTACTTGTTAATATAATAATGATCGTATACTATCTATTCAATTATATCCTGATTATATTTAATTAAAAACCACCCTACTGCAACTCTCAAAAATAGCGGGTAAAGGAAAAGAGGGCTAGTGAAAGAACGCTTGGTATCATTCCAGACGTTCATGTGCCGCCTTCGCCGCAGCCTGCCAATCTCCTACGAAGGAATCCAGCGCAAGCCGCACCGTCATCCCGATGGCTTTGGGCGTGCCAGTCCAATGAACGTAAGGAGCGTATAAAAGATATATAAAAAAGAGCCGACTTTGCTTTCGGCTCTCCGTTTGCTATTTGACCCTTTCTTTATTTATCTGCTCACATTCGTCAAAGGTTTAATATGAAGCTGATAATCGACGTTAATCTTCATTTTCTTCCAGTAATTTAACCATTCTTTTTCACTGATTGGCTTCGTAAAGGGGGTGAGTGAGAATTTTCCTAATTGCAGAGGATCCACTTTCCACTCTTGCATTTTTTTTTAGTAACTTTGTTGTTTGTTTTTCCAAATAAGATTCGATCTCTTTATTGAGAATAGCTAATTCATCATTTCTGAGTATATTTTTAACCCCTCGGTATTCCTCGAGTCTGCCGTTCAGATCGATTTTGATGGAAATCGACGAATATTTTCCATCCAATTCCATATGGACATTGGAACGAACATTACCTATGGTTGTTGATAATTCTGGTATAGGGAGAAGTTTAAGGTAATGATCGTTGTCAATGAGTTGGAAGATTTGATCGTCCATGTTTTTGACGGTCGCTTTTAGTTTGTCATGCCGGAAAAAAGCAGTACCCTCGTATGTGAAATTTTCATTGCTGACCTTGAAGACTGGCATGATCGGATATGAAAATGGGGAGTATAACTTTTTGTAACTGCTCAGCCTGTTAATAGACAGCACAAATAGAGGTATTTCAAGGGAAAATACCCCGAGTAGTTAGCGAGAGAACAACGAAACATTCTGTCCCAGAATCGTGTCTTCCATCGATGATAAAATACTTCGTCCCTGCTTTTTGACCGTCGATATGAAACTGCGTATGACACAAAATGTATGAGAACCACGTTTGCTACGGAATGTGCCTGATATTTTTTGCTTCAATTTTGCCATCCGTATATCGCGTTCCGATTGATTGTTGTCAAACGGGAAAGAAAACGATGCTCCGCAAACCCTCGCTCAAGGATACGTACATAGGCAGCTTCCATTTTGGTGACGGTATCTGGCGGAAGAATGCCGTTATGCTTCTCTTTTTCCTGCTTCGCGAAAAGAAGAAAATCCATCCTCTCTTTCGCCCATACCTGTTGATAGGACTCCCAAATCCCTTGCCGTTCACGTAAGTGATGCACGTTGCACAGGGCATGGGAACATTCATCGTATACGAAGTAAGGGGCCCAGGCATCATGAACAGCGACTCCTTTATATTGTGGAAGAAGATTCATCTCATCCATCGCTTCTTTTCCACGCTTTGGATGAATGAAATAAGCCGTTACATCCGCTGTGCTTGCACTATGGAGCCATTGGCGTTTCCCTGTAACCCGAATGCCTGTCTCATCAAAATGAACAACAGGGGAGCGAAGAAGGGACCGGTGAATTTCTTCTTCAAAGAAAGAAGCTTTTTCATAGAAGTCATGGTTTATATTGACAAGTGTACCTTCGCTGATGGGCTGCCCAAACAAGTCGTCCATTAGTTCGGCTGTACGTTCATAAGGCAAGAGTTGATAGTGTGTTAAATAAACAACCAGCGCTTTCAGACGTGGGCCGTATTGAACGTGATGTTGCACATGATCCGGGAATGATGCCGTATGGATCGTTTGACAATGAGGACACATTTTCACTTCGGCTTCATGTTGAGTCACTTCCACGTGAAGAGGAGGAAGGTCGAAGACCTGCCGTATTTCCTTACTTTACAATGATCATACATATAAAAATTGTAATACAACTTGTCATAAAACCGATTCGGGTGGTCTGTTCATGTAATCTTCCTACGATAATTCGGACAGCTCCATAGAAGTATAACAAGAAAATGGAAATGGCAAACACGAAATGAAACATATGTACAGAGATCAAAATAATATCAATTCGATCAAAAACGGGAGACTGCAGGTATCGGATCATATCAATCACTGGAAACTTGCTTTTGCTCAAGTAATTGGAACCAAAAAATAATAACGATGCAACAAACAAAAGTAAATATTCAAGGACAGACATCGCATTCGCTATTGTCAAATATTTCAGCATCTTTTGTTTTGAGTTTAACCAAGGAACCAAGCATATTAAATATTCCGGTCCTGACAAAGATGACCAAATGAATAGCAACCCTTTCCAGGAATGCATCGACCAGTCTACCGGTATCAAGGGATATAAATCGTATAGAGAAGCAATTGGCGGAAAGAAAAAGGGAAAATACACTAAAATAATCCACACAGTACTTAAAAATGCAATAACGACAAAGCGTATCGCTTTCTCCATTCCTTGAGCGGCTACATACCAGCTAATCAACAAAATAAAAAGAATCATCCAATTGGTATTCATCAAGGGAAATATAAATTGATAAACAACTTCCACATAACCTAGTGCGATTACGGTTATTTTGATTAAAATTACAAATAGCCCGATAAAAGCAAAAAAACGAACCATCCGTTCACCAAAAAGCTGCACAAACCCTTGATAACCTTTTGCTGAATAATCCGAAGCAACCCATTTTGATAGCATCGTTAGATTGATCTGCGATAAAATTCCTATGGCAATAATTCCCCAAATCATGTAGGGATGAACCAAATGCGAGGGCATGATTAGGATAAAGTAGAGCATTTGAAGCCGGTTCACCATGAACATCACATACACACTGCTAGAGGTAGACGTTTTATCATATAACGAAAATGCTGTCACGTTATCTTCTCCTTCGGCTGTATCGCCATTTCTGCAGGGGGCGTAAATAATCGGGACGAGTTTTCATCCAATGTAAGGGACCTCGAATAAAAAGATCAATCCAATCTTTCCCGTAAAAGGGAGCTACCGGTGCAAAATAAGGTTGTTTCAGTGAAGTAAGTGCATTTAGATGAGCTAGAAGTCCTATCATCCCAAACACGATTCCCAGAACTCCCAGAAAAGACGAAAGTATAAGAAAAGCAAATTGAATTAACGTGGTTGACTTGGTCATCAGATAATTGGGAACCAAAAACGAAGCAATGGCGGAAATACCGACCACAACAATTAACACTTTGCTGACGAAGCCGGCTTCAACCGTAGCTTGCCCAATGACAATGCCGCCAATCACGCCTAATGTTTGACCTGATTTTGTCGGCATTCGCAGACTTGCTTCTCTTATAATTTCCAGGGTGATCAACATCAGAAACGCTTCCCAAAATGGAGTTAAGGGCAATTTGCTTCTGGATTCCAATAAAACAGAAAAAATTTCCAGCGGAATCATCTGATAGTGATGTGTGGTTAACGCTACATAAAGAGGTACCGTTGTTATCGAAAGAAAGTAGCTTATATATCGAATGCAGCGCAAAAAACTGGCAACAAGCCAACGATGGATGTAATCCTCAGGAGATTGGAAAAGATGAAAAAATGTCATTGGAGCAACTAAGGCAAACGGCGTATTATCTACCAGAAGAGTAAGTTTACCGATACCCAAAGAAAAAGCACAGACATCCGGGCGGTCGGTTTGTTGAAACTGTGGAAATACGCTATGAGTATGATCTTCCATGAAAGTGGCAATATGGGACGAATCAAGAAACAGATCAAAATCAATAGTAGAGAGTTTATTTCTTGCAATGGAAATAAATTCGGGATTGATCAATCCTTCGATGTACATGAGTACAACCGTTGTTTTACTTAGAGAACCGACTGTAAATTTCTCCGTTTTTAATGTGGTCAAAGGAATCCGACTGCGAATCATTGTAATATTCTGCTCTACTTCTTCACTGAAGCTGTCTTTCGGACCGTATAAAATGGTTTCCGTTTGAGATGTTTCGATGGCACGACTCAATGGATTTTCGAGATGAACGGCCCACCATTGATTCCGTAAAATGTCATTTAAAAGGACGGAGCCTTGCAGTAGTTGATTTTGCGCCTCCTCCAAAGTGATAATTTTTGATACTTTGGAGGCCGCAATACATTCATAAATCGTGTCTTGAGAACAGCGGGTCAACGGTTCGATAATGGCTTCATTCAAACGCTCCTGGTCGATTAACGTTCTTATGTACAGAAGTGTAACCTTTTGATCATTTTTGGTGTTGCGTTCAATGATTTCTGCATCATCCATGTTGGCTACAGTATGTCTAAGGGCATCTATCGTTACAGCTGCCTGAGCCGTATTTCGAGGTTCATTTTTTCCATGCTCGGCCTTACTCCTACTCTTTTTCCAAAACATCAATCCCCATCACCTTATGGAATATATTTGACAATGCAATTCATTGACCACTTTTATTATGATCGGTTCAACTTTAGTTAATACTTGTCCATTACCAAAATACGTGCTTTATTTTTATAAAAAGAAAAATCAGGAGCCCCTCCTCAATGGGAAGAAACTCCTGATGGCTCCATCCTATTCACTTATTCTCCTGCAAACGCCTGCACCTCATCGAGCGTAGGAAGCGCGGAAATCGCTCCGCGTTTTGTCGTCGTCAGCGCACCTACCGCATTCGCAAAACGAATCATGCTCGCCAATTCGTCTTCCGGCAGTGCAGCCAGCGTCTCCCGTCTCACACCGGCTTCAACCAGACGATGCAGGAAACCGCCGACAAATCCGTCACCTGCGCCGGTAGCATCAACCGCCTGAACAGAAAAACCGCCAACCCGCTTCATCATGCCGCCCGACCGCACATATGCACAGCCCTCTTTGCCCAGCGTTACAAGCAGCAAGCGTACGCCCTGCGCAAAAAACCACTCGGAACCTACTGCCACGTCAGACTCGCCGGTCAAAAAAGTAAGCTCCTCTTCGCTCACTTTCACGATATCCGCAAGCGGTACGTGCGTCCGGATCGTCTTGCGCGCTTCCGCTTCGCCGCCCGGCCACAGCGGCAGGCGCAAATTCGGATCATAACTGATAATAAGCCCTTTCTCCCGCGCCAACCGGGCCGCTCTCACCGTTGCACTCCGCGCCGGATCGGCAATCAATGAAATCGATCCAAAATGAAACACCGCTCCGTTCTCAAATGCCTCATGCGTAATCTCGTCTTCTGCCAGCAGCATGTCCGCCGAAGGATCGCGATAGAACAAAAAATCACGCTCGCCATCCTCTTTCAGCGACACGAATGCAAGCCCCGTCTTTGCCTCGTTTGTCCGGCGAATCTCCCGCGTATCCACACCGGCATCTGCCAGTGTTCGAACCAGAAAATCGCCGAACGGGTCCGCTCCCACTTTCCCGAGAAAGCAGGACGACCCGCCAAGCCGCGCGACGGCGGCGGCCACGTTGGCGGGTGCGCCGCCCGGGGCTTTCTTAAAGGACATGACATCTTCAAGCGCCTGCCCGTTCCTTTCCGGCACAAAGTCAACCAGCATCTCTCCAAGCGCAAGTACGGTCTTCATCGTCTCTCCTTTCCCTTACAGGCCCGCACCCACATGGGCGGCCGTCTCCAGGTCCGCCTCGTTGCTGCGCGGGAACAGAATTTTCGCATTGCGCGCCACCACATTGCCTCCCCGATCGCGCAGCTCGCCTTCAATTCTGTATACGTCGTCCGTCAGCGGCAAATCGAGCACCGCCTGATCGAAACAGCGGGATGAATCCGGCTCGATGAGCGGCGCCAGTACCGCCCGTTCCTCTACTACCGTACCGTCCGGTGCAAGCAGGCGGTATGCAATCTCATGTCCTTCCAGCTCGCGGCGGTAATCGTTCACCACCCATGCTTCCATCGTCACGCGCAGCGTGTCCTCAAGCTGTTCTACGTGTCCGGCAAACGATAGCTGCAGCGGCGCGAACGCGTGGACGACCGCATAGTACGCTTTTTTCGGGCGGCGGTAATAGTCGATAATCGCCCAGTCAATCGCCGGCCATGTATTGACGAAATGGAACTGCATAACGCCGTTTACATTGCGGTACTTCTTGCGGCGCAGCGCTTCGGTATGTTCCTTGTAAAACTGTACCTGATAATCCTGCGTACGCTCCACCAGCTCTTTCAGCGTGGCCGGATATTCGCCCATTATCTTGGCGTAGATGTTATTCTGGAAGCCGCGCGTGCGCCAAGCCTCCACATCCAGCGGCCAGAGCTGCTCTTCGGCAAGGAACTCCTTAAGCGATTCTTCAGCGGGCAACGACTGTGTACCGTATTCGGTAACGAACATCGGGTTGTAATGTTCCGCATCCGCAATCTTGCCCCAGTACCAGCCGACCCAGTTGACGCTAAGATGGTTCGGCACGTATTTCGCGAATTCTTCCCACGTCGCAAAGAATGCCGGAAGGTCTCCCCGGTCAATCAGTACCGAATCTTTGTGTACAGGGCGCGTCGCATCCATGGACTTCACCGTTTCCATCAGGACATTGTCAAGCTTGTTGTAGTCATGGAAACGGGATTCGCTGTGGCAGCACCAGAGCACGACCGACGGGTGATTGTACAGCATCTCCACATACCGGCGCGTCACATCCGCCGCCCGGTTGATGAATTCGCCGTCAGAACGGTACCCCCACTGGAACGGCAAATCCTGAAAAATCATAATACCCCGCTCATCGCACAGGCGGTAAAACTCCGGCTTCTCGGCATGCGCAAACAGACGTGTCATGTTCATATACGCGTCAAGCATCATCTGAATATCGCGCTCATAACGGCCGGGTGTCATCAACGAGAGAAACTGGTCGGACAAATAGTTGTTTCCTTTAATAAACAGTCGTTCGCCGTTCAGATAGAAGCCCCATTTCTCATCGCGTTTGACCTCACGGATGCCGAATACTTCCTCTGCCGTATCGACAGGCCCGCCATCGATCCATACTTCAAACACGGCCCGGTACAGGTTCGGATGTCCCAAATCCCAGCTCCACCAGAGGGCGGGATTGTGCACGGTCATCCGCAGCGCCTGATTCGTCGAACCCGGACGCAGAAACACAGGCATAGTCTGCGTCATGCTTACGGTATTTTCTACCGTAAAATTGTGGGGGACAAGCCGCACTCTCAATTCAATGTCTCGCTCATCCCCTGTCTCATTGTGCACCTCTACATCGAAATATACGTTCGCTTTTGTATAATTGTCCCGCAAATGAGGTGTAATGCGTACACGCCCCAGATGGACCGCAGGCTTTGCCACCAGCGTTACGTCCTGCCAGATGCCGCCCGGATTGATGAGCGGATTCGGGTACTGCGCATTGGCTGCGGACGGCACCTCCGGACAATCCGTCAGTCCTTCCTGACGTACCGGGAGACAGTCCCAGTGATACAGCCCGCCTTTGGCAATCTCTTTGCGCTCCGGCTTTTTATCGATGGCGGACGTGACTTTTACAATCAATTCATTTTCCGCCGCAAACCGCAGGGAAGCGGTTACAGGAAATGCAAATGAATCGAAATCCCCTTCGTGTGCGCCCAGGTACACACCGTTCAACCATACTTCGGAAAAGTAATCTACTCCTGCAAAATGCAGAAAAAAGCGGACACCGTCCTGCTTTTCCGGCGCATGGAACGTTTTGCGGTACCACATCACGCCCTGGTGGTGTTCAAAACCAGCCTTCTGCCAGTGGGAAGGCACGGCAATCTCTTGCCAGGATTGTTCGTTCGATGCGTAGACTATTTTATTTTCTATGCTGTTTTCAAATCTATTATCTTTATCGGGCAGGCATTGCCATACGCCGCGTAAGCTCCATTGCTGATGCATATAGGACCACCTCTACCATATACAAATACGCTCTCTTTTTGTTCCCGGTGACCGATTATCTCTGTGTTTTTTTCGATACAGTAGCCTAACTGTAAATCTTTTTCGGTAAAGCGTCAATGGGGTTTCTATGATTTATGCTATGACAATATTTCAACATACATGAAAGGCAATTTGCCCGCGGCATATCGTAAGAACAACCTCATTTTTCCTGTCAAAAACGACAAGGTCGGCGTCTTTTCCGGGAGAAATACTTCCTTTGCGGGCAAACAGTCCGAGCTGCTTCGCCGGATTGACGGCGGTCATATGGACAATGTCTTCGAGCGAGCAACCGGTAAAATGCAGCGTATTCGTAACGGCCTCTTTCATCTTGACGATGCTGCCGGCGAGCGTTCCGTCCGCAAGCAGTGCCTGTCCTCCCCGGACGGCCACTTCCTGGCCGCCGAGCTCATATACGCCCTCACCTAAACATTTGGCACGCATCGCATCCGTAATAAGAATCAGCCCTTCTCTGCCTTTCTGCCGGTAGGCTAGTTTCACCATCTCCGGGTGGACGTGAATGCCGTCTACAATCAATTCCGCAAGCAGTTCCGAATGAAGCAGCACCGCACCGGCGACACCCGGCTCGCGATGGTGCAACCCTCGCATCCCGTTAAACAGATGGGTGGCGTGCGTCAACCCGTGCCGCACGCCTTCCGCCACTTCCTCATACGTGGCATCCGAATGGCCGACGGACGCTACTATACCGCTGCGAGCGAGATGAGATACAAGCTCCATGCCGCCTGGCCGCTCCGGAGCGACCGTGACTAGCCTAATCGCTCCGTCTGCAATTTTCTGCCATTTCTCAAACAAATCGATGTCCGGATGAAGCATCTTATCCGCAGGTTGGGCGCCCGCCCGCTTCGGTGAGAGAAACGGACCTTCCAGATGCACGCCAAGCACCTCCGCCATCCCCGGCCCGTTTGCCTGTTTACGATAGGCCGCGACATTCGAAAGCGCCCGCTCGATCGCTTCCGCCTCCTGCGTCATCGTAGTCGCGAGAAAGGCTGTAGTGCCTTCCCCCGGCAGGTGTTCTGCAATGGTACGCAACGCCTCTGGCGTGGCATCCATCGCATCCGCTCCGGCCGCTCCGTGAATATGCAGATCAATCATGCCAGGAATTAAAGTATAGTCATCCGAAAAAGAAAACACCCTGTCGTACGTTTCTTTTTCTTTAAAGTCAACCATCCTTCCGACTTCATGAATCATTCCGTTCCGGAGCACAATATATCCTTCATTAATCACTTGCCGTTCTGCATAAATTCGGACACGGGTAATGAGGACGCTTGGCAGGCTCATACGTCCACTCCTCCTTTTTCCCTTTTTATAATAGATAACGTTCGATGTTTCAACATTTGTATTGTGGTGAGAGGTAGGAAATGCAGCAAAGAAGATGATGGAAACACCCTGCGCCCGGTCCTGCAAAGGAACTGGTCATGTTTTTCCACCCTCCTCCCTTAATACTCAGATGATAAACTTATAAAATATGTTTCAAGTTGGCTTCCTTTATTAAACTATCGATTCCCTTAGCATAATAAAAAAAGCCATCTAACTACAATCTGTGTAAAATCTTAATTTTTGACAATGAAGGCATTGGAACAAATAACTCTGTAAGAACCGAGCGAGTTCAAACAACGTGCAGGTTGTCTTCGTTTCCATTTTGACAAGAAGCAGTAAACAATAATAAATCAGGGCCATCAAGATTTGATTGGTTACGGCGTTTTCGCTAGTTCCATAAAAAGTTTTGATTTTCGCGTGTTGCTTGATCCATTTGAAAAATAGTTGTTGGGTAAAAGACTGGCGCGGTATCAGTTATGACCCGTTTCCAACCTCTCCCCATAAGAACTGCTCGTGAGCTTTTCCCTCAAGCAGCTCCCCATAAACTTCATCAAAAGGGTTATGGGACCTATCAAATGGCAGACACTTTCATCGGTATCCCTCTGCACTTTTGAGGGGATGGGCTTTCCAGTCTCAGTATAGCCTCAATACGCTATAGAGATATTCGTTACTCCATCTCTGCCATCCGATGCTACGCTTTCGTCGCCGTTTCCTCCTGGTCAGCAGCGTTCGGATTTTCATCTCCGTATCGTCACGAACTTCGCTGAATGTTCGGCTGGAGTTCCTAACCCGGAAGTAGTTCACCCATCCGGCCAATACGGCATTGATTTGTTTTACCAAATCTTTTGCCGGTTTCGCTCCTCCGTTTTGAATCAACTCGCGGATTCGCGCTTTGACCGCTATGCGGGCTTTCTTCTTGGGCGTTATGAGAATGAAGTATCCCGTTCTACTTTGGTTCAGACTTCGCCTTTTGATAGATTCGCTGCCTTAGTTCCTGCAAATTGATGGGTGTTTTTGTCATCGCACCCTTGCCTCCTTTGGTCGCACGAAATGTTTACAGGTTCGGACCCTTCCCTCCCCGCGCGTTTTGCTGCACGCGGCTCTTCGGTACTACGATCCGTTCCGCCACCCTGACACCTGCTTATCCCACTTCCCGGTCACGGTTATAGGGACGGCCTCCATAGCCATCAAGTTAAGGTTCAAAAGCGTTTCGCTTTTGAACCTTTTATCTATTTTTTGTATACAATCATTATTTTTTTCCATGCCAAAGACCCCCCATCATTCCTATTTTTAAAATTTGTGACCCATCAACCTATCGCGGCAATGCTTCTAAAATCCCAAAAGGACTCTCCTTCTTATCTCTCTTTGATTTTTTTCCATTTTTCCTAATAAGATCATACAGACCATCGAAAAAGGCTGTGATTTTTTCATGTGTTTCAAACAAGTGGAGATAAAGGTTGGGTAACGATTCTTTCATATGTACATGGCTTTCTATTCGCTGATTTCCCTTTTTTCTTTTTGATAAAGAAGATTTCGTATTTTAAAAGTCATCGTCGAGGAAATCAGAATGGAAATGAAAGTACCGTATAAGTGACCATCTAATCGCTCTTTTTTCATCTTTTTAACTCGATGAATACGAAAGATCGACTTCCACACTGTAAACCAAATTTCAATTTGCCATCGCAATGAATAGAGCGGATATACAGCTTCTTTTGCTATATCTTTAACGGATGTGTTTGTACTATAGGCGTAAATCGGATGTGTTTGGCGATCAGGCACCAGGTCTTTCATAAAATCTTCTGCACATTTTGGTGCTTCTGATGAATCTTGCGTACGATAGATTTTGACGTTATGTTTTACCCTGGAAATATAATATCCTCCTCGTTGATGAATGTCTTCCAATCCCTGTAATGAAAAGTATCCTAAATCGCGGAGAAACCCCGTAGAATCTAAGATTCGAATACGGTGAAACGGAAAATTTTCTATTTGTAACAGGGGATCTGAAAGTTGTTTCTGAAAAAGAGAACGGAAAATGGCTTTCAGAAAATCGACGGCTTGTTGATTAAAACGTTGATTCAGGGCTTCTTCCGTGACGTTTACCTTTTTGACATCATATAAGATAGCGCAGACCTAA
>Ga0310821_100862_pt1 | contig 12223 bp, 12 predicted proteins | sample P4_ome_FD_201300 | JGI IMG/M metagenome (GOLD analysis project Ga0310821, IMG submission 201300) | Sorghum-adapted microbial communities from Joint BioEnergy Institute, Emeryville, California, United States - P4_Day56_Rep1 | ecosystem: Engineered > Bioreactor > SSF (Solid state fermentation) >... | reverse complement strand
CATTCAAGCTGAAGCACCTCACTCTGCGAAACCGCATCATGAGCACGAGCCATGCTTGTGGCCTCGAGGAGGACGGCATGCCGGCCGAGCGCTACCAGCGTTACCACGAGGAGAAGGCGAAGGGCGGAATCGCGCTCACGATGTTCGGCGGCTCCTCGAACGTGGCGCCCGACTCGCCCTCGATCTTTCGGCAGCTCAATGTCGGCGAGGACCGGATCATTCCGTACCTGCAGCAGTTCTCGGAGCGAATCCACCGGCACGGCGCCGCCCTGATGTGCCAGATCACCCATCTCGGCCGCCGCGGAGATCCCTATGCCGGCAATTGGCTGCCGACGATCGGCCCCTCTCCGATCCGGGAGACGCTGCACCGCAGTTTCCCGAAGGAGATGGACGAACATGACATCGCCCGCGTCGTGAAGGCCTACGGCATGGCGGCGCGGCGGTGCAAGGAGGGCGGGCTCGACGGCATCGAAACGCTCGCCGGCGGCCACATGATCGGACAGTTCCTCTCGCCCCTCACCAATCGGCGGACGGATCGCTTCGGCGGGTCGCTCGAAAACCGGTGTCGCTTCGGCTTGATGGTCCACCAGGAAATCCGCCGCCAGGTCGGCGACGACTTCCTGGTCGGCATGCGCTTCGTGGTCGACGAGGGACCCGATGGCGGCCTGTCCTTCGACGAGTGCGTCGCGGCCGCGCGCATCTTCCAGGCCGAGGGCGCCATCGACTTCTTCAACGCCATCTACGGCAAAATGGACACGGAACGAGCGCTCGCCCGCGACAACATGCCGATCATGGACTCGCCGATCGCGCCGTGGGTGAAGCCCGTGGGCGCCTTCAGGCGCGAGGTCGGCATTCCCGTGTTTCACGCCGCCCGCATCGCGGACGTGGCCTCGGCGCGGCACGCCATCGCCGAAGGGCTTCTCGACATGGTCGGCATGACCCGCGCCCATATCGCCGATCCCTACATCGTGACCAAGCTCGCCGAGGGGCGCGAGAACGAGATCCGTCCCTGTGTCGGCGCAAGCCACTGCCAGTCGCCCTATCGTCCCTCCTGCCTGCACAACCCGGCGACCGGGCGCGAGACCATCCTGCCGCATCGCATCGAACGCTCCTCGGCGCCTGGCCGCAAGGTCGTGGTCGTCGGCGGCGGGCCCGCGGGACTGGAGGCGGCCCGCGTCTCCGCCGAGCGCGGTCACACCGTCGTGCTGTTCGAAGCCGGCCCCGAGCTCGGAGGCCAGGTGCTGATCGGCGCGCGCGGATCCTGGCGGCGCGATCTGCGGGGCATCATCGACTGGCGCGTGGCGCAGCTGCAGAAGCTCAAGGTCGACTGCAGGGTCAACCGATACGCCGAGCCCGCCGATGTTCTCGCGGAGGACCCGGACGTGGTCATCATCGCGACCGGCGGAGTTCCGGATCTCGACTGGATCGATGGCGCATCCCTCTGTACCAGTGCTTGGGATGTCCTCACCGGCAGCGCGCCCATCCGGGATCACGTCATCGTGTATGACGGGACCGGCCGCCATCCGGCGCCGCTCTGCGCCGAAAAGGCGGCGGAGGACGGGAAGACGGTGAGTTTTGTCTCCATCGACGGACATATCGCGGCGGAACTTACCTATGCGGAGCGCGTGGCCTGGAAGCGCCGGCTCTATCGCGCCGGCATCAGCGTGACCGTCGATCACCGTCTGGCGAGGGTTGCCCGGGACGGCAATCGGCTGGCCGCGACCTTCATCAACGAGGCGACGCTGGACACGACAACCATGATCGCGGACCAGGTGATCGTTGAGCACGGAACCCTACCGGTGGATGAGCTGTATCACGCCTTGCGGGAACAATCGACGAACGACGGCGTGACCGACATCGAGGCTCTGCTGGCCGGCGCACCCCAGCCGAGGACGACCAATCCCGCCGGGACCTTCGAGCTCCATCGGATCGGCGACGCCGTTGCCAGCCGGAACATTCACGCCGCCGTGCTGGACGCTCTGCGGCTCTGCGTTGCCCTTTGAACGGCGGTCGAAAGCCGCGCGAAACGTTCGATCGTCACGCCAGGTCCCGGCAAACGGTCAGATGAGGATCGTGGGACACGCCTACGGCGTCTGGCCACGAGACCTCCTTGGCGGCCTCTACGATGGGTCTGGTCCTGGGGATAACGCGATGGGTCGGGGGTAGCGGCCCATAACGCGGACCGATCGGTTTTGGGGTCACTTCAAGGCGCTCGCGCATGACCTGATCCGGTGATCGACCACCGCCCGGCCCGCGCTGCGGCCCGACGTTGTCGGCGCGATCGACGCCTTGCGGCGGAATCTCGGATCGGCAGGGCCGTGAACGGCGAGGCCGAGCACCTCCGACACCCGTCGCTGAAACGAAGAATTGCGGATATCGAGTCGGCCAGCGCGCATTGGTCCGATCGCGCGAACCGGCGTTCCGACGGGACGGTCGTCTCAGCCTTCCGAAACGGCATTGTCGACTTGGCTCACCCGGCCCAGGGCCGGGTGAGCCAAGTCGACAATGCCGTTGCGGTAAACAATGCCAAGCGGACAGGCGCACGCCTCATTCCGACGGTTGACGAAGTTTTCATACTCACAATATATATACCAGGTCAACCATTTGTGGGACGATAGCCATGTCAGCGGTCAAGAAGGCCCCAGAGCGTGACGGCAGAGCCCGCTCCGCCGCCCGTGGGGGCTCCGAGCAGGCACCACTGTTCGCCGGGAGATCGGAGACCGATCTCGGCTGGATCGTTGGTTCGCTTAGCCCCGAGCAGTTGGATGCGTTCATGGGCATCGGTTTGACCATGGCAAGAACCGGCAAGGGCATCCGGGGTGTCTTTGCGGCGCGCTCTTTGGAAGCGGTGTACCGCATGGTCCTGAAATCGAGCGATGACACCATTCTCCGAGCGGTTTCGGCGCCGACCAATATCGGCGCGTTGGCGCGCGCCGTGTCGGAGGAAGCCGCGAGCCCGGCCGTATCCAAGCTCGACGAGAAGGCCGAGCTTCTGGCCAGAGGCGCCGAGCTCAAAGAGGAACTCATGCGGCGGGCGGGCGGATACCTCTCCGCCAGCGAGGTCAGCAAGCTGCTGGGCATCAGCCGTCAGGCGGTGGACAAGCGCCGGAGATCCGGGAAGCTGATTGCTGTCCAGATCAAGGGAGACAATGCCTATCCGCGCTGCCAGTTCGACCGCGAAGGCGTCATTCCCGGGCTGCAGGAGGCCCTTGCCTCCATGCCGATAAAAAGCCCGTGGATGCGGCTCGAATGGCTCCTCACGCCAGACGACGCGCTCTCTGGGCGCTCCCCACTGGACGCTCTGAAAGCCGGCGATCGCGAAAGCGTCCTGCGGATCGCTCGAGGGCATGGCGCCTAAGGGTTCGACACCGGCGGATCAGACCGATGCGCCGCTGCCGCCGCAATGGCTCCATGAGCGGAGACTTCCGATTTTTACGCTTAAAGCCGGCACGCCGATTCATCGCGTCTACCGAAAGAGCTTTCATCCCCTTCATTTCGGGCGCGATGGCGGCAACCGGTTCGATGCCCCCAACGGACAGTTCGGGGTGCTTTATGCTGGCCGAACGCTGGATGTCGCTTTCGTCGAAACCCTGCTGCGGATCCCGAACCTGCGAGGGGTCGATTACAGTGATGTCCACGATCGCCGCTGGTGCACGCTCGAGGCCGTACGCCCCTTGCGCTTGGTTCGGCTGCACAAACCTTACCTTTCCAGACTCGGGACGACCGGCGGTGTCTGCACAGGTCGGCACGAGATTTCCCAGGCCTGGTCCCTCGCCCTCCATGAGCACAAGCAGGCGCCCGACGGCATCCAATACCATTCGAGGCACGACCCGAGTCAGCTCTGCGTCGCCCTTTTCGATCGCTGCGGCTCGGCCATAAAAGTCGGCCCGGAGAATAAATTCGAACAGAATTGGCTTACGAGCGTCCTCAAGAAATACGGCAAGGATCTGTTCTAGGCAGACGCACTCGGGCGAAATGCCTGGGGCAGGTTTACGAATCTCGGAAAAGCTCACCCAGGGTTGGTAAATCCAGCCAATCGCAAACCGAATCACCGCTTCGCTATGCTGTTGAAAACTTTGTCGCGACATATAGGCTGAGCGACGGCATCTCATGTCGAGCAGATATCACGCCGGGCCAACTGGGGAAATGATGAAAGCTACTTGCAAAATCGGCATTCTTCATACCGCGGCATTGTTGTTCTTCTCGCTTGTCTCCGTGCCGATATTCGCAACCGTGACGCCCGCCAAGGCCGGAAACATCTATTAGAGGCTGTCTCGAAAAGGGTTGAGTGGTCGGAGCCGTCGTGATTCCAAACGGTTGTCGAAGCCGAATTTGGAGTTGCGATGTGGACCCCGACCACCCGGCGACGGCATGGCCGCGAAGGGTTGCGCCACGGAACCGATCTGAGCGATGGGGAATGGCACGTGATCGAGCCGCGCCTGCCCGGGCCGTGCCGCCATGGCCGTCCGCGCGCACGGCCGCCGCGCGAGATCGTCAACGCCATCTTCTGCGTGCTGCGCGGCGGGACCGCCCGGCGGCTCTTGCCGAGCGACTTTCCGCCGTGGCGCACGGTGTACCGTTGGTTCTCGACGTGGCGGGACAACGGCGTGTTCGAGAAGATCAATCGCGCCTTGCTCATGGCCGACCGCGAACGGGTCGGGCGCGAGGCCAGTCCGTCGGCCGCGATCATCGACAGCCAGAGCGTGGAGACGACCGAGGCCGGCGGCCCGCGCCGGTCGACACCGACGGCCGAGGCCTCCTCATCGAGCCGCAGCCGGCCGACATCCAGGACCGCGACGGCGGCGGGCCGCCGCCGAGCGTGTCGCGGCGCAGCTTCCCGTTCATCGCGAAAGTCTTCGCCGACGGCGGCTACGCCGGCGAGCGGGTGGCGTGCGCGACATCCATTGCCGTCGAGATCGTGCGCAAGAACCCCGATCGAGTCGGCTTCGCCGTCAATCCCCGGCGCCGGGTCGTCGAGCGCTTCTTCGCCTGGATCGGCCGCAACCGCAGGCTTGCCAAGGACTTCGAGGCCACCATCGCCTCGGCGCGAGCCTTCCTCTACGCGGCCTCCGTCATGCTCCCCCTCCGACGCCTCGCACGGGCTTCATGACTTTCGAGACGGACTCTGAGCCTGACTTGTCACGTGCCTGCATCCGAAGACCGGACAGTAGTGTCCATCGGCTTAGGGCGTCAAGTTGCGTCCTGGCCGGTGGCGCCGACTTGTAATGGGGAATCACAAGTGGGCCTACAGGATCTACTGCGAAGAAGGCCTGTCGATCCGGCTCAAGACGCCGCGTCGCAAATGGGCCTGCCTTTACCGGGTGGGACGTCGGGAGACCAGCGGGCCGAACGAGATCCGGGCCATGGGCTTCATGCCCGATCGGCTCTTCGACGGCCGGCCCTTCCGGATCCTGACCGCTGTCGATATCCACACCCGAGAGGCGTTTGCACTCGTTCCGAGAGTGAGCTTCCGCGCCTATCGGGTGATCGATGAACTGGATCGGCTCGCCAAATGGCGCGGCCGGCCGTTGAGCCTTCCGGTCGACAACGGTCCCGAGTGCGCTGCTCGCGTGCGCGACCAGAGGGTCTACTTGAACGGTGTGGAGATCGACTTCTCGCGACCCGGGAAACCCACGGATGACGCCTTTATCGAAGCATTCAATGGTCGCTTCCAGACCGAGTGCTTGAACGCCTGCTGGTTCCTGCCCTTGGTGGAGGCCCGGTACCGGATCGAAGAGTGGAGGTGCGATTACAATGATGATCGCCCCCACGTGGTCCTCGGCGGCTTGACCCCGACGGCCTTCGCCACTCAAGCGCAATCAGCCCGGAAGATCGCATAGGGCCCGGAACCGATCCGGGGGCAGGACCAAACGACGAGCGTTCTAATCTATCATCTGGACCCGGCTGAAGGGGTCATGTCTGGACGGCCCCCTGATGGCAAGGTGTTGGATCGGTTTTGGCGGCGTGGTCGGGTGCGCGCATGTGTCCGGCCTGTTGATGTGGGACACAGGCCCCGCTGGCCTTGATGAGTTCCGCGAACGAGGTCCCGTACAGGTCATCGCGCTTCGATGCAGAGCTCCCCAAGGCGGGCTGATCTCGTCGTGGGATCGACCGCGTCGCCATCACGCCATCAGCACCTCACCGGTTCAATTCTGTTCCCTATGCTCAGCCTCTCTCAGCGCGCCGGCGCCGATTGGAAGGTGCCGCCTCGCACCATGACCGCCCGGGCGATCCTGGCGAGCTTGTTCGCCAGCGACAGAGCTGCGATCTTGTAGGGCTTGCGCGCTTTCAGCCGGGTCGCCCAGGAAAGCAAGGACGACGAATCAGCTCCGCGGCTTCCGGTGAAGCGCAGAACCGCTGTGGCGCCGACCACCAGGAGACGACGCGGATAGGGGCGCCCCGCTTCGAGATTCGCCCGAGCCGCTGCTTGCCGCCGCTGGAGCTCTCGCGCGGCATGAGCCCGAGCCATGTTGCCAGGTGCCGGCCCGAGCGGAACAGGGACACGTCGGCGATCGATGCCGCCAGAGCGCTCGCCGTCAGCGGTCCGATGCCGGGTATCGTTGCCAGGCGCCGACTGATCGCGTTCGCGCGATGCCGGGCCTTGATCGCCGCCTCGAGCTCGCTGGCGGCCACGTCCAGGTCCTCGATCTGACCCACCAGCCGCAACAGCGCCGTTCGAACAAGCGACGGAATCGGATCGAACGCCTCGTCTTCGACAAGGGTTGCCAGAAGCTTCCGTCCGGCCACACCCTGCGCGACCACGATCCCATGTTCCGCCAGATGCGCCCGTAGGGCGTTGATGAGGCCGGTGCGCTGGCAGATCAGCAGATCCCGCGCGCGATGCAGCGCCGGAACGCTCCGCTGCTCCACCGATTTGATCGGCACGACCCGCATGGTCGGACGCGCCACCACCTCGCAGATCACCTCGGCATCCGTCATGTCGTTCTTCTGGCGCTACACGTACGGCTTCACGTAGGCCGCCGGCATCAGCCGAACGTCGTGACCGAGGTCTGAGAGCACCCGGGCCCAGTGGTGAGCCGCGGCGCAGGCTTCGAGCCAGACCAGACAGCGCGGCGATTCCGAGAAGATCCGCGCGACGCCAGAGCGCCGCAACCGCCGGCGAACCACCACGGCCCCGGTCGCCGACACGCCGCGAACCTGGAAGACGGACTTGGCGATATCCAGACCGATTGTCGTAATCTGGTCCATGGACGGCTCTCCTCATATGGCTCTTCGACAGCCACAGTTTGGCACCTCGGTGCCGGGAGCGGGGGCCGTCCACCCCATCAGGTCACATGCGCATAACCGTTTAAGAGAATATTAACAAAAGCTATCCATCTAAAGCCGCTGCCGGCGCTTGGCACAGGTAGGTTCCTGAGCTGAACGAGTTGTTAATGAGGATTGGTTATGCGCGCGTATCGACGGGCGAACAATGTCTTGATCTTCAACGGGAGTCCCTGAAGGCGGCGGGCTGTAACCACATATTCGAGGATCAGGGGATCTCAGGCGCGACCTTCGCCCGACCGGGGTTAGCGCAGGCGCTGTCCACACTACAGGAAGGCGATATCCTAGTTGTCTGGAAGCTAGACCGTCTTGGGCGCTCGCTTCTCGATCTCGTGAACACGATCAACGGTCTGGCGGCCCGGCAGGTTGAGTTCTGCTCGCTCACCGAATGCATCGATACAAGTTCACCCGGCGGGCGTCTCATCTTTCACAAAATGGCGGCCCTGGCCGAGTTCGAACGCTCTCTGATCAGCGAGCGCACGCGCGCCGGCATGTACGTGGCGCGCGCGCGAGGGCGCCATGTCGGGCGGCCGCCGGCGTTGACACCCGATCAGAAGACAGAGGCGATAGCGGCGGTGTATGGCCTCGGAAGGCCCGTTAACGAAGTGGCGCAACATTACGGCGTGCATCCGAGAACGATCCGGCGAGTCCTTACTGGCGCCGCCAAACCGCTTCCGAAATGGACTGGAAGACCCAACTCGATCTCACCATCCCATAAGGAAATTTGGCGGGCCCGTTTTGATACTCCATCTTCGCACGTACACCCGAATCGGGGTTCTAATAAGGCAAGAGCGGACGCGGATTGACCGCCGCACCCAGCCAGGCTGTTCCAGATCTCTGCCCCCGAGCTTGTCCTTGAAGCTGTGCCTAGGTGGCATCAGGTCCGAGCAGGCGGAGCGCAGGGCCGCATAACCCGGTGTCAATCGGATGATCCATCGGTGTGGATGATCCGAAATGTGCTCGCGCAATCCCAGCCTCCGGCAGGCAGAAGGCAGCGATGGGCAGATTCACAGTCGGCGGATTGTTGCCACCGGACACGATCATCGCCGCGCGATCGGCTCGGGCCGTGGCTTCGTCATCGAGTGTGGAGCCGCTGGTCATAATCAGATCGCCAGACCCCGCGAAGAGAGCGAAGAGCCCAAGCAGCAGCAGGATCTTTCCGTATACCGGCAATCGGACACCAGTCGGGGGCTCGGGGCACCATAGACGTCGGATGACTGCCCTCGATCCTCGGCCGCGGCCATTTTGTATCGACCTTCGTTGATTCGGTGTCCCGTGCGGCACGTCAACGCCGGTTCCGCGCACCACACCCGCGGCATCGGACGGTGAACTTCGTCGCCCAAGTCGGGGCCCGTGAGGTGCGGTGCCGCTCCGCAAGCGCTCGGAGGCCACGACCGGTCGCGCGAGAGGCGATTCCTGGTTACAGGCGTCGTGCGGCTTGGCGCACCCGTCACATCCGCGCCGCGATGCCAACGGCCAACTGCGCTGGCTTCGCGAGCGGCCTACGGACTACCCCCTCCACCGCGAGCTCCTATCGGATCAGTTAAGCGGGGCGTCCTCCTCTTCCTCATCGGCGTGCGATAAGATGGACAGATCCAGAGCCACCCGAAGCGCCTTTTAGGAGGGGCGATAGGTTCCGATTGAAATCCACGACCACCACGCCCGCGCCCGTGGCCGAATCGCAGTGCGTCGCGGCCTCGCCGAGCCCGGCTCCAGAACGCTTCGCGCCGAGAAACCCACCTAATCGTGACCAGGGACAGGTGGCGCTTGAGCGACTCGCGTGTGGGCTGCTGCATTTTGACGATGGTGCCGGCGAGTCGCCGCACCGTCGCATTGTCCGGAGCGTCGCCCCCGTTCGTCACGTCGACCACGCAACCTTCGATGACCTGGATTCGCGCCGCGCCGTCCTCGATTCCCTGCGGCGGGGAGATCGCCCGCGACGGGATGCAGCCGTTCTCGCGATACTGGCGGGTGATGGTGTTGGCGATGTCTCCAACGTCGTCGCCGGAACCGTTCGGCTGACGGACACTCGCCATAGCGGCGCAAGCTTGGCCTCGTCGTAGGCGATGACGTCGACGAGTTCGGCGCGGTCGAGTCGGAGCGTCACGGAGCGATATTCCGCCGGCGCCTAGAGCCCGCGCCCCTCGGCGATGCCGGCACCTATACGGCCCGCGACGACGGCGCAGGCGCGACGCGCTCCTGAACGCGGCCCGGGACCACCGAGGATGGCGCCTGCTGGGCATGCACCTTTATGGGCGCGCCACCGACGGCGACCGAGCCGGCCGTTATGGCTGAGCATTGTCGCCCAAGGTCCGGTATGGGAACGTTCCGTAAGCCTCCCAACACGCCGCACTACCTGCTGACCATTTGCCCATTCGGCGTGCCGCTTGACGTGAGCGTCCGGTCGGAGGGCTCCCCGAAAGATTCCCACGCGCCGAGTCAATGGCTCATCCCGTTGAGGCCGGCGTGGACTCCGCCGCCCCGAAGCAGAATTCGACGACATCCGTGGCCCCACCGGATATCTGGGGCCAGAACCGGGCGGTGACGTCGATCTCGCGCACCACGCGCCGCCCCGCGTCAAGCACCTTCAGCAACCAGGCCTCCGTCGGCTATCCCACGAACCGCGCCTGCACCCGCAGCATGGAGCGATCATCGTCGGCCGCGCCGGTGCCTGTGCGGTACTGCGCCGCCCCACATGCGCTCAGGGCCGTGGCCGGTCGCGTGTGAACCGGATCCTGATCGCGGATGTCGTAATGATCAAATCTGGCGACTCCGTCCGCACCATCTCCAGCCCCTCTCGACCGTCCAGGGCGACGCGCACCTCGTACCCCTCGCCCTCCAGGACGAAACCGGTGCTCGTCGCGATGAGCGGCTGGTCCTCGACGAGCAGGATCTTGGTCATTCGCGGTCCGCGCCCGCCACAGCGTCCGTCCGGACGGGCGGCAGGCGTTCGAGCGCCGGCCGGGCGAAGAGAAAGCCTTGCATGAGCTCGATGCCCATCGCCCGCAGCGTCCGCGCTTCTTCAGCTGTTTCGATGCCTTCCGCGATCGGGAAAATGTCCATAGCGCGGCAGGCCTGGACCGCTGCGCCGACTACCGCCTGGCGTGCCCGGTCGGCGTCAATCTCCCGGATGAGGTTCGTGTCGAGCTTGATGATGTCCGGCCGGATCTCGACCAACGCGTTCAGCCCGGCATAGCCGGCACCGAAGTCATCGAGCGCTACGAAAGCGCCCGCTGCGCGGCAGACGGCCAGCGTCGGCAACAAGCCCGCGTGGTCCAGCGCCTGCTCGTGCTCGGTGATCTCGAAGATGATCCGGTCAAGCGGAAAGCCCGCCGTCAAGGCCGCGCCCAGCGCGCCGTGCACGCCATGGAGCGGCGCGCACACGCCGCCCGGCAGCACGTTCAGACTGAGCCGAGCCGGCAGACCCAGCCGAACGGCGGTCTCGATCGCGCGGACTCGGCAAGCGTGATCGAAGGCGTAGCGGTCGTTGCCGGGAACCCGGCACAAGACCGCGCCGGCGGCGCCGCCGGCGCGCGTCCGCAGGAGCGCTTCGTGCGCGAACACCCGACAGCCTTGCGTGACGTCGACGATCGGCTGGAACGCCGTTGCGAGATCTGGGAACAGGACATTGGACAACGAGGCGTCGGCAGGAGCGCTCTGAGGGGGCTCGGCGGCCCCTGCCGACGCGAGGACGCGGCCGAGCCCGCACAAGCTCGGCCGCTCCATCCCGTTCGGGTCCTCGTTCTTCATCGGTGAGGCCCTCAGCGGAAAGAAACGAGGGGCGCGATGCTCGAGCTCCATCCGAGCACGGCTAGGCCAATCCAGATCCAGCCTATCGGGATCGGCAATGGCCGCCCAACCTCATTCACCGCGAGCCCCAGCTTCATCTGGTACGCGGCGAGGGTCCGCCGCGTGTGCGGCCCGTAGACGCTGTCCGCCGCTTCGGCCGGCAGGTAGCCGCCCTCAGCGAGCGCCGCGTACAGATATCTGCGGCATGGGCCGGTGGTTCTCATGGCATGTGCCTTTCGCTGTGGCCGCGGCGGCCGCATCGTGGCCGGTGATCAGAACTTGACGGTGAGGTTGGCGGCGACGCCGTGATCTTCGGCGTCGTCTCCGATCTGCCCGGCGTAGGCGGCGCCGACGGAGACCCCGGATCCGACGTGCAGGTCGAGGCCCGCTTCGACGACCGCGGCGTCCCGCGCGAGCGGCGCGCCCTCGACGGCGAAGGAGGTGCCGCCCTCGAAGGCGAGATCGGCAGATGGCGAAACGTCACCGTAGGCGTGCCGCCAGCCGACCATGCCCCGCATCGTGAGACGCGTTTCTTCGCCGACAGCGAAGCTCTTCGCCGCTCGGGCGCCCAGCGTCGACATGGCGAGATCGTCGCTGTCGTCGCTGCCGCTGAGCGCGGCGTCGCCGCCGTCCTCGGTGAAGTCGTCCGTGACCAGGTGCACGTACGAGAATCCCCCGAACGGCTCCACGCCGACGCCGCCGACGCGCGCGGCGTATCCGACCTCGCCGAAGAGCTGGGCCGTGCGCGCGTCGTAATCGGCCGCAACACTGTCCGAGAAGCCGGAGAACGAGATCGACCGATCGGTCTCCACGCCGTGCCACGAATGCGCCGCGCCGAGGCGTAGGCCGAGGCCCCCGAACCGGGCGCCGCCGTAGACGGAGACATGGTAGCTGTCGACCGACGCCGATGACCGGTGCGCATCGGCGTCGAGCGAGGTGTGGCTGTAGCCGCCGGCGAAGCCGACCCGCCAGGATTCGGAGATCGGGCCGTCGACGCCAAAGACGACGCCGCCCGTGTCGCGGTCGACCTCGGCCGCGGTGCCGTCGCCGTCGAGCTGGCCCCACGACCCGAAGCCGCGCAGCCATACGGTGGCGGACGTCCCCGCGATGGGCCGGGCGTCGCCCGACCCGGCCGCCGCATTGCCGCCCG
>Ga0310821_100848_pt1 | contig 12377 bp, 17 predicted proteins | sample P4_ome_FD_201300 | JGI IMG/M metagenome (GOLD analysis project Ga0310821, IMG submission 201300) | Sorghum-adapted microbial communities from Joint BioEnergy Institute, Emeryville, California, United States - P4_Day56_Rep1 | ecosystem: Engineered > Bioreactor > SSF (Solid state fermentation) >... | reverse complement strand
TATTTGCGAATTACGCCGCGATCATGGACCCGAACGCGGCGATTTATATTTTTCACCCGTCTTCGTACCAGCGAGAGTTTGAGAACGCGATGAATGCCGCCGGAATCGTGACGCGCTCACAGTGTATTTGGGTGAAGAACGCACCGAGCTTTGGGTGGGCGCAGTACCGGTATAAGCATGAGCCAGTGTTTTATGCACACATCAAAGGGAAAGCGCCGGCCTGGTATGGGGACCGGAAACAAACGACTGTATGGAAAGCAGGGCTACCGGTTGAGATTCCGGAACCGGAAACCGTATGGGAAGTGTCGCGTGGAGATGTGACAAAGTATGTGCATCCGACGCAGAAGCCGTTAGACTTACTGGCTATTCCAATCGGTAACAGCAGCAAAAAAGGGGATATTGTTGTTGATTTCTTTGGTGGCAGTGGTTCGACACTGATGACATGCGAACAGATGGGACGTGAATGCCGGACGCTTGAACTGGACCCGGTATTTTGTGACGTGATTAAGCAGCGATTCTATGAAGCAACCGGTATTGAGCCGATACTCGTTTCTCGCATCGATGAAGCGGCATAGCGCCTGAAAAGCAAAAGGAGGACGCTGCGAACGCCCTCCTGACAAGCTGCCGGGTACCCCCGACGAAGGATAGCAGAACACCGTGGCCACGGAAGGGAAAGCTGCTATCCTGTTTCCATTTTACATGGAACACGGGGGTATATTCAATGAAAAATGCAAACGAACGTTCTTATTCTGATGAGGATGCAAACCTACTTCTGCAGCACGAAGTCGAGATTATGGAAAGCATCATAGAGTCGAAGTCAAAGTACCGGAAAATCATCCATGCTGGCATTGCACGATGGGTGAAAGATTTCCAGGAAGGCAGGATTGAAATTAAAACGGTGGATGATTTGAAGAAGTTGATTGAAATCGATTTGGAGCTGCAGCGAGATGACTTATAAAAACAAACTCAACTCAAACCAGATTATGGAGGTGGGTGAAATGTAGTGGGACGAGAAAGAAATCCGAATCGAAGAAAAGCGTTTGAAATGTGGAAAGAGAGTGGCGGAACGTTAAGTTTAAAGGATATTGCCGCTGCTTTAGGCGTAGCTGATGGAACGGTCCGAGGATGGAAGAACAAAGATAACTGGGAAGAAAGATTAAATGGAACGTTCCAATCAGAAAAACGGAACGTTCTAAAAAATACGAAACGTTCCAAAAGGAAAGGAGCCCCACCTGGAAATAAAAACGCAATAGGGAATAATGGTGGCGCTCCACCGGGGAACAAACGGGCTGCAGGAAACAGTGGCGGTGGTGCACCGCTAGGTAATAAAAATGCGGTAACCACTGGCGAATACGAATCTCTAATGTTGGATTTGCTAGATGATGAGGAAAAGGAACGGTTCGATGCCATTCCGACCGACCCACTTGTGCAAATCGATTTAAAAATTCGCGAGCTCTCCTGGCGCGAGCACAGGATGATGCAACGTATTAAGCAAAAGGAGAACGGTCTGACAGAGAAACAGCGGCGTGTTCTGCAGGAGTTGCGCAAAGTGAAGGATGCGGTCACTGTGCACGATGAAAAGACTGGCCAGACGAAAGTGGTTCCGGTGCAGCGTGAGGAATTGGTCACTACAGAGATTGAGGAAACGGAGTTCCGTGCCATCGACGATATTTTAAACATTGAAGAAGCACTCACCCGCGTCACTGATAAGCTGCTTAAAGCAATTAAGCAGAAGCATGAGATGCTGGAAGCAGACTATAAGCGGGGCATTGTCGATGAAAGACTAGCAATAGAAAAAGAAAAACTCCATCTCTTGAAGAAATCAGACCAAGATGAGCAGCCTACACAAATTGTCGTACGGAGGTGGACAGATGATCATTCTGGAAGTTAATCCTTTTGCCGACTGGACACCGCATGCCAAGCAGGTTGAGGTTATGGAATCTAACGTCAGGAACCTTGTGCTGAATTGTGGCCGCCGTGGTGGAAAAACGAATGTAGGGGCGCGTAAGTTCTTCGACCGTATTCTGGAGGATATCGAAAAGGGGAAAGGGCTGCCTTACAAGCCGCCGAAAAATTTAAAGCTGATGAAAAAGCCGAAGCCACGCCTGGAATACTGGTGTGTGGCACCGACCTATTCCATGTCGGAGATTCAGCAAGAGGAATTATCCTGTGTAATCCCGGAAGAAATGATTGAAAGCTGGGACTTGTCCAAGAACCGGGTATGGTTGAAAGGTTATATCCTTATTCAGTTTAAGTCGGCTGACAATCCAAAGACGCTTGTAGGTAAAGGGTTGGACGGTGCCTGGTTGGACGAGGCCAGTAAGATGAAGGAGGAAACGTGGTCCGGATATTTATCATACGCACTGGCTGATAAAGGTGGATGGACGATATGGACGACCACGCCGGAGGGCATGAACTGGTTTTATGAGGATGTGGTACTCAACGGCCAGTATACGGATGCTGGTGGCGAACCGAGTGACTACCGCAACGATCCGGAATGGAAAAACTTCTACTGGACGAGTAAAGATAATCCGCTGCCAGAATTACAGAAGAATATTCAGCGCATGATTGAAACCATGCCAAAGCGATACGTGGATCGGGAGATTTATGCCCGGTTTGATGTGTTTTTTGGACAGGTTTTCGAGGAGTTTAATCGCTCTATTCATGTGGTTCCGCGTCAGCTATGTGAAGAGAAATTTAAAAATGGTGATTTCGTCCACATTGAAGCCGGGAAGGACTGGGGCTTCTCTAATCCTGGCACGACCATTGTGGGTGCCATGACCGCAAACGGCGAGCTTTGGATTGTCGATGCGATTTATAAACCGGGAATGGAGATTTTAATTCCTGGTTCGTCTGATTGCTGGGTTGAACAGGATAAAAAGTTGATGAAGAAATGGCGCATTTCTCGTTTTTGGTGTGACTCTGAGAACCCAAGCAATATAAAAACTTATGTGACCAATGGATTGCCGGCTAAAGCGGCACAGAAGCATTTGAAAGAGGGGTTGCGTGCCGTTGCTTCGCTGTTCCCGGTAAAGTCCGATAACGGCCGACCAAACATCTTTATCAGCGACCATCTAAAAGAATTTTTGCAGGAGCTTACCAACTATCGCTATCCGGAAGATGCGACAGGGGACAAGGCGGAAATCCCTGAGGGGGATGACCATGCAATGGACGCACTGCGTTACCTTGTATGGAACAGTAAAACATTCCATCAGTTGTTGGTTAAGCGATTTAACATGATTCCGTGGAAGATTGCTGCATAGAGGGGGTGAAAAGCCATGCAAACGATGCTGATTGAGCAGTTTTATCAGGAAAACAAAGAAAATAACACATGGAAATGGGTGCTCGATGTAATTCGAAAGCATCAAACACGGGATTACTCCGTTATGCGGAAGTATGTAGACGGCGAGCATGACATCCTGAAGCAGCCAGAAGAGAGAGGGAAGCCAAATAACCGCATTGTTGTGAACTTCGCACGGAAAATTATCGATTTTAGTACGTCTTATATTGCCAGCAATCCGATTCGCTATGCGCCAAACGTGGAAAAAGAAGGGCTGGATGAGTTTGTTGAAAAGCTACAGGCGATATTCGTTGATAATGATGAAGAAAGCAGTACGTACGAACTCATTGAAAATGGTTCCATCGATGGTGAAGTGTTCGAATACTATTATTTTGATGAAGATGGCCAGATTTGTATGACTCCGTTTACGGCAGACGAATGCATAGCTGTTTATGATACAACGGTAAAAGCCAAGCTGATTGCGGTCATTCGCTACTATCACGTATGGAATGATGCGGCCAAACGAAACGAGCTCCGTGTCGAAGTATATGATGAGCATGAAATTAGTTATTTAAAGCAGGAAGGCGAATCCCTTGTGCTGGATACGTCCCGCCCGGATAATCCTTATTTTCATAAGATCACAGTGCTCGTGACGGATCAGGATGGAAAGATAAAGCCAAAATCGGTTGTTCCCTGGACGCATTACGTGAATCGGCCACGTAAGCATCAGGCGGCACGGGATGACGGCATGATTGAGGGGATGGGGGACCTTGCTGATTTAAAGAACCTGTTTGATGCGATTAACAAAGCCATTACCGGAAAGGTCAATGTACAGGAGTATTTTAAAAATCCAAAAATCATGTTTGAAGATCTTGATCTGGATGAGTTGATTCTCTATGACGAAGAGGGCAATCTGATTACCGACGTGGAAAGAAAGCGGCAATATCTCGCAAAGATGTTTTGGACTTCTCATGTTCTTGTGGGTAGTAAAGCCGTACCGATTACATGGGATTTACAGGATCAACATGAGGAAAATACGATTAACCGATTAATAGAGTCTTTGCTTGACCAATCCGGTACGCCGCACCTTCGCCCGGATCAGGTAGGAAATGCACCATCTGGCATTGCATTAAAACTCATCTTCTATCATGCAGATATCAAAGCAGGAATTAAAATGCGCCAGTATGGCAAGGGGCTGCGAAATCGACTGCGGATACTTACGGGCATGCTGAATATGAAATACAGGAAGCAATGGAATTATCAGGACATTGATATTAAATTCAGCAAGAACATGCCGGTGAATCTTGTGGAGATGGTCGATATTGTTACGAAGTTAATAGGCGAGCTATCGCATGAAGAGCGCCTGGCATTACTGCCGTTTGTTGACGATCCGCAGGCGTCACGTAAGAAGCTGCTAGCCGAGCAGGAAGAAGAAGCGCAAAGGCGTATGGCCTTAATGGATCCGCTGGCCGTGGATAATGAAGAGGATGAGGACGAGAATGGCTTACTGGGTGATACAGCATGAGCCGGGAAGAACAGTATCAGATTGATTTAGAAAAGCGCATTGCTACATACGCGACTCGTCTGAAAAAACTTTTCGGCAGTGTAACCAGCAGCATCATTAAGGAAGTGGCCATGCTGTATGCAAAGCACGCTGAAACAAACGAGGAATATCCTTCTTTCTTATACAGTGCTATTCAGCTTGAACAAATCATGCAGATCATACAAAAGCTGCTGTTTGACCTTGGTGCGCAGGAAGAAGCGCAATTACGGGCTGTATGGGGGGAAGAATACAAGCGAAGTTTATATCATCACCTCTACTTTATCGAGGAGGACTTTGGGGTTTCGGTAAACGTACCGATGCTAAACGGCCCGACGATACTAGCGGCGGTTGAGCACAAATGGGAAGGGCGGCATTTTTCTAAAAGAATCAGGCTCAGAACAGATCTCCTGGCCGTAGCTATTGAGGATGTAATTACCCGGGCTTCTGTGCAGGGATGGGGCGTTACACGCACGTCAAAGGAAATCATGATTCGCACAACGGAAAGCTGGTCCAATGCGGTCCGGCTGGCACGCACAGAGCTCAACCGAGCTGCAGCACAAGGACAAAGTCTGGCATACCAGGCGAACAGCGACATTATCGAAGCGAAAGAGTTTTGTGCTACGCTGGATGCGAAAACCTCGAAGATATGCCGCAAAGCCGATGGAAAAAGGTTTCCGTTGGATTATGATACTCCGACAAATCCGGGGAAAGAGGGAGAGCGAATCCCGAATCACCCGAATTGCCGTTCGTACTGGCGGCCGGTAATGAAATCGAAAGTGCTTGAAAGTCTTGAGCGTGAACGTGCGTATAAACTTGGAAAAGAGCACGGATATACAAAAGCTCGAACGTATGAAGAATGGGCAAAAGAAAAGGGAATAGCCGCATAACAAGCATCCGAATCAAACGGGTGTTTTTTTATTGCTTTAAAAGGGGTGAACCAGTTGATTCACATTACAGCGGAAATGGCTGACGGTCAAATGAAGATAGAGGCAGTAGGCCATTCCAATTATGCTGAACACGGCAAGGATATTGTTTGTGCTGCTGTTTCTGCCATTATGCAAACTACTTTGCTTGGGCTGCAGGCAATCGCTGAGCAGTACCCGCAGCATGTTTCTTTAAAAATCACTGAATAAGGAAGGAGAAAGAAAAGATGAAGAAATTCTGGATGTTTAACATTCAAAGATTCAGCGAAGGGGGTGAGGGAGGAAGTGGAGGCCAAGGCGGAGACGGAGGTGCCGGAACTGGTAGTAACGGAGGTGGTAAGGGCGAAGCAGCTGCAGGTAGTCAAAACAATGGAGGCCAAGGCAGTGAAAATAAGCAACCTGCAGTGTCTTTCCAGACGCAAGAGGACTATGACAAAGCTTTGCAGGGCGCTGTCACCGATTATTTGAAGTCGTTAGGCATTGAGAAAGCAGAAGATTTGAAGGGAATTATCGAGGCCCATAAACAAAAGGAGGAAGCCAATAAAACAGCAGAAACCAAGCTTGCAGAGCGGGATGCGGAATTAAAAACAGCAAATAGCACAATTCAATCTCTGCGGGTGGAGAATGCGTTTATTCTGGAAGCCATTAAACAGGGGATTGACCCGGAAAAACTGTCCGATGCGATTCGCCTGGCTGACTTGTCGAAAGTAGAGGTAACAGACGGCGGCAAAATTAAAAACATAGACAAGCATGTGAGTGATTTAGTGGCTGCAAAGCCGTGGCTTAAAGTCGAAAGTACACCTACCGGTCATACGCCCGAGCAGAAGCCGCCAGGCAATACAAAAACAAGCATCCCTAATATTTCAGATCTGCGTAAAATGCAGCGAATTTAAGGAGGATAACGGTTATGTATAAATCAAAAATAAAAATGAATCTGCAGCGTTTTAATGGTACTGGAGCGCAATTAAGTAACGAATTGACGGGTCTTATTCCGGAAGAAACGTCGAATGAAATCATCAAAGATGTTATCCGCGGCTCTTCCATTATGAAGCTGGCGCAGCTAGAACCAATGACAACGGCCACAAAGAAAATCCCGGTGCTGCTTGACGGTCCGGGCGCTTACTGGGTTGGTGAGGGCGAACGTATTAGTACCAGCAAACCAACCTGGGCGCAGGTGACGCTTACGGCTAAAAAGCTGGCGGTCATTATCCCAATGACAAAAGAAGCGCTGAACCGTGCGAAAATCGATGTATTTGAAGAGTTAAAGCCGCACATCGCGGAAGCATTCTATACCAAACTTGATGCAGCTACCCTGATGGGAACGGACTCTCCGTTTGCGACAAACATTTTATCTGCAGCAGTAAACGCAGGAAATGAATTTACTCGTGGCTCGGTAGCTGGTCAAAACCTTGCCGATGATGTAAACAGTGTAATGGCGTTAGTGGAAGCCAGTGACCAGGAACCGCGCGCGTTTACGGCCCATTTCGGACTTAAAGCATCGCTGCGTGGCCTGAAAAACTCCAATGGAGACCCTCTTTACTTGTCCAGCATCCGGGACGGTGTAACGGAGGACTCTTTATACTCCTTGCCGATTGAATACAGCCGTAACGGTGCCTGGGATAAAACAAAAGCAGATTTGATTGCAGGTGACTACAAAAAGTCACGTATCGGTATCTTGCAGAATATCGAATATGAAATTCTGAAAGAAGCGACGCTGCAGAACACGCTGGGAGCAGATGGTAAGCCACTCTCTCTTGCTGAGCAGGATATGGTTGGTTTAAAAGCAACGTTCCAGGTGGCGTTCTTGGTCGTAAAAGAGAGTGCCTTTGGTGTGCTGCGACCTATTGGGTACGTAGCATCATAAGATAGGTGCCCAGAAAGGAGAAGAGAAGAATGAAGCCCAATGCTCTCGTTTCGATTGTGAAGGGAAAAGAAAAGCTGCAGGTTACTCGAAAAGCGTTTGAGGTTATTTATGCAGGGCTTGGATACAAGCTCGAAAAAGAATCGGTGAAAGCAGATGACCATTCTGACAAGTGAGGAATTCCTCGGGTTTTATCCGGAGTGTGCATCCTGGCCAGAAACGAAGATTAACGGTGCAGTTCTGCGGGCAAATGTTTATGTCGCTGGTCAGGTGGTAGTGCCCAACCCGGTTCCTGAGGATTTGAAGCTGGCCACAGCGATGATTGCTAAAGGAGGCGCGGAAGAACGGACTCTACGAAGCGTCTCCCAGGGCACCTATTCAGAATCGTATACGGATGTGAAACTGGATGACCAAATCGAGGGGATTCTTCGTAAGTATGGTAAGAAACCACCGGAAGAAGTGGCGGTGAAGCAAAAACTATGGCTGATTTAAGTCATTATGAACGCCTGCTGTGTCATTCTATGACGGTATATGATTTACAGGGAGCAGCAGAAGACGCCTTTACTGGCGGTAAGTCAGAAAGTCGTGAGTGGGTCCCTATCGCACGGCATATCCCCTGTCGTGTTGGCGGCTCTCCGGCGCAGATACAGCAGCTAACCGGCAGGCAAGCGAGTGCACAGGATTTCCTTTTGCATACCCTGTATGCTGGTTTAAAGCCGGGGATGCGAGTCAAAATTGAACAGCCGGAGTTTGCAGATGACCTCTATGAAGTAGGAAAGCCAGTGCCGGTTTATGGCGCGGAAAGCCTGCATCATTATGAGGTCGTTATTCGCTTAATTGACGCTGTAACCGGTGGGGAAGATGAAATCTAATGGCTAAAGTCGATAAGAGAGAGTTAGAACGCCTATATCGTCACTTGAAGGAGAACTCAGCAGATGAAGTAAAAGAGGCTGTGAGCCGTCTAGCTAGAACGGCTGGATATGGGGTGCTAAGAGGGGCACAGGATCGAGTTCCGGTGCGCGATGGTGTTCTGCGTCGGTCTCTTTCCGTTGGCCGTTCTGATAATGTTTTTGAGTTCTCCATGAAAGGGAGTCATGCTGATATTACCGTGGGTACGAATGTAGAATATGCCCGATACGTGGAGGAAGGGTTTACCCAGCGAAAAGGCCAGTTTGTGCCGGGGTACTGGAAAGGTGGAGAATTTCGATATGATCCGAATGCGTATAAAAAATTCCTGCAAGAGCGGAAGAAGGGCAATCATCCGAATCTAACCGATTATGGCATCATTCTCACTGGACAGCGTATCCCTGGGGTTCGTTATCTGGCTCGCTCGCTGGCCGAAATCGAGGCGGTTCTTGATGATCTGGCTTATGAGGAGCTGGAAGATTTGGCAAGGAGGTTGTTCCCGGATGGGTGATGATACATTATCCATTCGCCACTGGTTGTATAAAGTAACTGGGATACCAACGGAGTCTCTCGCTATTCCAAAGGATTTTGAACGGCCGATGTGGTTTGCGGAAGAGCCGATTCGTATACCGGAACCCTGCCGGCCTGATGCTTATCGGGAGAAAGTCACACTGAATATAATTTTGCTGGCAAAGGATGCGGTGCAATTAAAAAGTGTGGTAAGAGCTGTACGACAGGATTTAGCTGATCGAGGTTGGGTTTTACCGCTATTTAATGAGGAACGTCAACAAGTCGGCTATTTAAGGGAATGCCGACCAACGTTTGGGAAACCGGATGGCTTAGACCAGACGATGGAACTGAAATGCATGGTATATATTCCGTATACCCCGATTGAGTATGATCCGTTATCAGAGTTTTACAGCAGATATGATCCTGTATTACGTAAAGGGGGGAAAATAGAGTGACGACAAAAAGAGAAAAGAAGCGAGAAGCTACGGCTTTTAAGCATAAAAAGGAAGAGTTTATGAAGGTGGCAGAGCAAAAGTTCGAATTAACACGGACACAAGCGATTGCTGCCTTTTTTAATGCACCAGAGGAAATGACACTTGAAGAGGCGCAAGAGCTCGTAAACAAATTTAAAGAAAGGACGGTGAAGTAGATGGCGGGCATTTATCAACCGGGTGAGGAAAAGGTGCTCTCTGGAGCATATTCTTTTCTCAAATCATTCATAGAGGAGCAAACCACCCCAGGACTACGCGGAAAACTTGCATTGCCTATAGTAGCCGATTGGGGGCCAATTGGTGAATTTGTTCGGGTGCGAAATAAACAAGCCGCTGTAAATATTTTTGGTGAAGTAGAAGACTTTGACTTAATTTGGGCGGACTCCATTCGACCTTCTTCCATTTCCATCCGTCCGACACAGGTATTGCTTTATCGACTAGCGGGAGCAAGTGCAAAAAAAGCCTTCCTGATTCTTGTTGGTCCAAGCGGGGATTGTATTCGAGTTGAAGCTAAATATGAAGGAGAGTTTGGCAACCGTCTCAAAGTAGCTGTGCAGCCGAACCTTATGGATGCTGCTTTGATTGATATCTTAATTTATCTCGATGCCGAACTGGTAGAAAGCCAAACAGGTGCTACAAATGCTGAGCTTGTAGCTGCATTTGCCGGAAGTGAATATGTGACTTTAACTAAAATATCCGATGAACTCCCTATCCCGAACGCTGGTACAAATCTAGCAGATGGGGACAGTGGAAAGAGCGTTGAGGCTACCAAGTATACTGATTACTTGGACAAACTCATTACAAAAAAAGGGGAATATGGCGTTTTTACACTCGTGGTTGCAGATGCGGCATTAAATGCGGCAGCTCAGGATTGGACAGATGAACAGCGGTATAAAGGGAACTACATTAAATTCGTCTTTGGTGGTGATGCAAACCGGGATAAAAACAAAGCCGATATTATCCAAGCTTCAAAAGATGCGAATCATATGGCCGTTATTAACGTAGGAAGCGGGGTTAAATGGAGGGGAAAAACATACTCAAGTTCCAAAGTTGCTGTTTATATCGCTTCTCTTGCTGCCGCTATGCCGCTTAATTACACAATGGCGCTATATATTACTAACTTTGATGAAGTAACCGTTGAGTGGGATCAGGATACGGATTTAATTGAAGCCGGGACACTGATGCTGAACAAAGATAATGATAAAGTCATCATCCAAGAGCCGGTTAATACTCTAACTGTTCCGGGGCCGGATCAGTCCAGTGATTTCGGTAAGATTCGTGTGGTTGACACGTTTGACAGCATCTTGTTAGCCGAGGAAGAAGCGGGGAAAGAGTGGATTCGTAAACAACCGAATACAAACAGCCCTGCACGCCGCGCCGCCTTTTGTCAAATGATGAAAGAAAAGGTGTTTGCTCCGCTGGCCGCTATTGAAGTTATTGCACCTGACTACGAGTATATGGAAGACCCTCTATATTATGGTCAGGATGCTATATATACTCCAAAACGCTCGGCTGGTCACTTTGTAGCTGGCTTTAGACACCAGGATGCACTTGAGAAAATTTACACCTACAACAAAGCGAAATGAGGTGATGTAGCATGGCTGAAACGTATTCTGGTACCCATGGCCATTTCTATGACCAAAATGGGAATGAATTAACAGAAGCAATCGAATTCGAACTAACAGAGGAGTTTGAAAAAGCACAAAGTAAGCGGATGGGTAAGCTGCGTAGAAGTAATCGAGTTACCGCTTCCGATGTTACGATGTCGGTCACTTTCGAAAGAACAGCCAATGTACAAGCACTCATCCGTTATCTTGCAGAGAACCCGGAGAAAAAAGTAAATTTCATGGGACGGATGGATGATCCTGTTGCCGGAAAATATGGGGTTGCGGTTACCGGGTTCTCTCCGGATTCTCTGACACTGGCTAAATGGGCACACGGTGAAATTGATGAAGATACACCGCTGGAAGGTACCGTGGATGACTATGAGTTTGTGTAAAAAAGAAAGGGGAATGAAGTGATGAGTCAGTTTTTAACGATGGAAGAATTTCTGGGTATGAATACGGAAGTTGATACAAAATCGGAATGGAAATGGGAGCGAAAAGACGTTGTAATCCCGATTCGCTCGGTTCCAGGTGATATTTACTTCAAGGCACGTAAAGCGGCGATGAAGATGTCGGTAACGGGTCGAAAGAAAAGCGCAGAGCGCAAGGTAGAGTTTGATGAGTTGAAGCTAAAATCGGAAATCATTATTGCAGCTATCGATAAGGAGCGGACAAACTTCCATCTGGACTCTGCCCAGGTGCTGGCTAAGTATAATAAAGTGGCGGCTTGTGATGTGGTACCATGTGTATTTACGCCGCGTGAAATCAATGATCTGTATGAAAAAATCGAATCCATTAGTGATTTCAGTACGGATGAAGAAGAGGAAGAAGACGTAAAAAACTAATTAAAGAGAGCCCAGAGCTGGCTCTCTTTTCGTATATCTGGCAGGAAAAAAAGAAGTTTCCGTCGGAAATTTTGTCTCTACCAGAGCGAGAAAGGCAATTTATTCTCGTTTCTACGGTTATGGAGATTGAGAGAAAAAACGAAGAAGCGAAGAAAGCGCAGAACCAGCGGCGTTTTAGGAGAGGAAGGAGGCGATAAGCGTGGCGGTAACAACAACGCTCTCATTTCAAGAGAAAATGTCCAAGCAGCTTGCCTCCATCCTCAAATACCTGGGAGATGTAATTGATGCGTTTGATGATGTAGAAGATGCAGCCAATCATGTAGAAGATGCGCTCAATAGCATGGATGATTCCGCTATACAGCAACTGGAACAAGCAACCACCAATGCTTATCGTGAAGCCGATAGGCTGGCACG
>Ga0310821_100837_pt1 | contig 12461 bp, 8 predicted proteins | sample P4_ome_FD_201300 | JGI IMG/M metagenome (GOLD analysis project Ga0310821, IMG submission 201300) | Sorghum-adapted microbial communities from Joint BioEnergy Institute, Emeryville, California, United States - P4_Day56_Rep1 | ecosystem: Engineered > Bioreactor > SSF (Solid state fermentation) >... | reverse complement strand
CCGCTGTCGCTGTGACAGATGATGAAAAAGTTCGTTTTTTTGGCAATGGCAGACAAAACAAGTACATGAAACGAAAATATCGTTCTGTTTGCAAGGCGTTAGGGAAACAGAAAAAACTCAATGCCATTCGCAAGTTAGACGATAAAGAACAGCGGTGGATGAAAGACCAAAACCATAAAGTTAGCCGTGCAATTGTGGATTTTGCAAAAGAAAATAAGGTTTCTGTCATTCGCTTGGAACAACTTGCGAACATTCGACAGACGGCAAGAACAAGCCGTAAAAACGAGAAAAATTTGCACACATGGTCCTTCTATCGCTTGTCTCAATTTATCGAGTACAAAGCAAACTAAGATGCTATATGCACTGTCTTAGGAGGGGTGATGGCACACCCTAACCTTCGGAGTTGTTCAAAACAGAAATGGACTGCGAACGCTAACTACCGAAGAATCCCATCGGCTTTAGCCGTGGGAGTGTCAAAATGTCGTTGGGTGGCCCGGATAATGAGCCGGCGCTGCATGAGGTGATTATCAAAGCAGTGCGGAGTCAAGTACTGGTAGTCGTCGCTGCAGGCAACGAAGGAGATAACGATCCGAATACTCCGGAGCTTTCTTATCCGGGTTCTTATAATGAAGTCATTCAGGTAGGAGCGGTCGATTTGCAAGGACGTCTGGCCGAATTCTCGAATACGAACAATCAGGTGGATGTGGTAGGGCCGGGTGTCAGGATTTTGTCGACGTATCCGGGAAGCAAATACGGCGTGCTGTCAGGTACGTCGATGGCCACCCCGCATGTCGCGGGAGCGCTCGCGCTGATCATCAATCGCTGCGAGCGAGAGTTCGGACGCTCGTTGACGGAAGACGAGCTGTATGCCCAGCTGTGCAAACGCACCGTGCCGCTCGGCTACGGACCGCAGGCGGAAGGCAACGGGTTAATCAATCTGGCCGCAGAGACGCGTGTGCCGACCCGGTAAAAAAGAGAACAGAGCGTTCTAAGCGAAATGTTACGAAATATCATTGACGCCTGTGGCATGCAGGCGTTTTTTTTGTCAAAATCAAGGAATGGTCGCTAGTGATAAAGCTTTTTATGGAGGGGAAATTAGTATGTAGTAGTAAAATAACAAGTTGGTCCAGATTATTGTTAACATAAATAAAATTATGTTAACAATAAAAAGCGCGTTATTTGTGTAGCTAAGGAACAGAATTAAAATACTGCGTATAAAACAAATAAAAAACATCCACCCATTAACAAAGGTGAATGCTAAAACTTCTCATATCCAGTCCTCTGCCCAGCACTGCACCTGTTCCATCACCGGCTGCAGCGCTTTTCCTTTGTCCGTAAGCTCATACTCAATGCGTACAGGCGTTTCCGGATAGACGTGGCGATTCACGATACCGGCCTGTTCCAGCTCCTTAAATCGCTCCGCCAGCATACGGTCACTCATGTTTGGAATGATGTCCTTTATTTCGCTGAAACGCTTCGGGCCATCCAGCAGCGATTGAATAATAAGCCCGGTCCACCGTTTGCCCAGAAGTTCAAATGCGGCCTCAAATCGGGGGCACAGTGTCTTATCATGTTTCATTACTACCACCTCGATTATATTTTACCATAGTTGCTTTAGAAAAATAAGTTATAAAATTTATTATGCCCATGAAATACTGTCGAATACAGAATCGCTTTTTGTTTTGAGAATAGACTAAGGAATAGATTAAACAAACACAGATGTTTGGACAAGGAGGTATGTATGAAGAGGCTGCGTCTTTTTTGGATTGAGCTATGTGTGGCAGCGTTCGTTTTCTGTACGGGAATGTCCGGGGTGACACAAAACAATGCGGAGAGCTATATCCTGATTACCGTCAAAAGCACGCTTGCAGCAGAGCACGAATCCCACCTTAAAGTCATATCGGATGATATCGCGCAGGTGATTCATCGAGCTAAAAGAGTACAGGTAAACCAGCTTCCGGCAACCGATCGCTACCTTACACTGCGGTACAGGGGTAAGGAAGACATGTACTACCTGGATAACGCAGGGCATGTATTTGCTCCTTCTGCCCGTGAGCAGCTGATCATTTCACGGAAATGGAGCGAGAAGCTGAAATCTTATGGCAATATGGTTGCCGCTTCCCATTACGGAGCGCTGCTGTCATGGGATGAAGTGAAAGAACGAATCCCGAATAAATCCGTTATTACGGTCTTGGATATGGAGACAGGCTTAACGTTTAAAGCCCAGCGCAGGGCAGGCAAGCATCATGCGGACGTGCAGCCGCTTACGAAAGCAGACACAAAAGTAATGAAACAAATTTATCAGGGCAAATGGAGCTGGAAAAGAAAAGCCGTTCTTGTCGAAAAAGACGGACGATACTACGCGGCCTCCATGCAGGGAATGCCCCATGGCGGAGACGGGATTCCGAACAACGGTTTTTCGGGCCATTTTTGTATCCACTTTCTAAATAGCCGCACGCACGTCTCAAACAATAAAGATGCGGAACATCATCTAATGATTCATAAAGCAGCCGGGAAATTGGATGCGTATTTTAAAAACGTGTCCCCTTATGAATTTATCGATAGCTTTATCGGGGCTGTGAATGTAAAGGAGAAGCAGGTTTTGCCGTATTTCTTTTTCAATCCCGCTCACCCGCGGCTTGCTGAGGTCGAAAAAGAATTGCAGGACGTCCACACATTTCGCCGGGTATCAAAATATCAGCAAGCAGAAGCGGAAACGGACAAGCTAATGCTGGAGATTCCCGTGGAAATTCGGGTAGATCGTGCAGGGCAAAGCGTGGAAACAAGAAAAGTGACGTTCCACATCGAGAGAAAGACGAAAGAATCCCCCTGGAAAATTGTCGATATAAGGGAAACCTCCCGCGAATAACGCGATGAAACAGAGGCCTTTGACGATACCGTTCGTTTTGGTGTATAGTTTTACTAAAGAGAAACATTCGACATAAGGCTTGCAGATACAATCTTCTAGTGATGCCGCTAGAAGATTTTTATTTGGCCGTTTTTTACGTTATACATTGGAGATAAAGGAGATGCCAGATGAAGACATTAGTTCTTGCTGAGAAACCGAGCGTAGGCAGAGAGATTGCCCGTGTACTCGGCTGCACTCAAAAACATAAAAACTATATCGAAGGACCGAAATATATTGTGACCTGGGCGCTTGGCCATCTTGTCGAATTAGCCGAGCCGGAAGACTACGATCCGAAATACAAGACGTGGAGGCTCGAAGACCTGCCGATTGTACCCGATCGTATGCGGCTGAAAGTCATCAAAGAATCGTCCCATCAGTTCCGTGCCATCTCGCAGTTGGCGAAGCGAGGCGACATCAAAGACTTGATTATCGCAACGGATGCCGGACGGGAAGGGGAATTGGTCGCCCGCTGGATTATGGAGATGATTAGATGGAGGAAGCCGTTCAAGCGGCTGTGGATTTCTTCGCAAACGGATAAAGCGATTAAAGAAGGATTTGCCAGCGTCAAACCGGGACCGGCATATGATGATCTGTATCAGTCTGCCGTATGTCGTGCAGAAGCCGACTGGCTTATCGGGCTGAACATCACCCGGGCGCTGACCAGCAAGTACAATGCCCAACTGGCCGCAGGCCGTGTACAGACGCCGACGCTTGCGATGATCATCCGACGCGAAGAAGAAATCTGGAAGTTTAAGCCAACCGAATACTGGACGTTGACCGCCGACTTCGGCGCATTTACCGGCACATGGCGGTCCAAAGCAAATCAGGACGGCCGCATCTTTAACAAAGAAACGGCACAGGAGATTGATCGGAAAATCGAAGGCCGAATAGGGAAGGTGATTAGTTTGAAAACGAGTGAGAAAACGGAGCCACAACCGCTTGCCTATGATCTGACTGAGCTGCAGCGTGACGCCAACAAGCGATACGGATTTTCGGCCAAGCACACATCCAATGTGCTACAGAAGCTATATGAACAGCATAAGCTGGTGACATATCCGCGCACGGATTCACGTCACCTGACAAGCGATATGGTACACACGCTAAGAAGCCGTCTCAACAGCATCGAAGTAGGACCCTACGCGCAGTTAGTGCGACCGCTACTCAAACAGAAATCGCTGCCCATCACCAAACGCATTGTCGACGACAGTAAAGTCACCGACCACCACGCGATCATCCCGACGGAAGAGCCGGTGCGCTTGGGTGAGTTAACGAACGATGAACGCAAATTGTACGATTTGATCGTGCGGCGTTTCATTGCGCTTTTCTACTCTCCGTATCGTTATGAGCAGATTCAACTGACTGTGGATGTGGCAGGTGAGACGTTTCACGCCAGGGGAAAAGTCATGAAAGATGCGGGCTGGAAAGCAGTATACGGGGCGGATGCTGCTGCACCCGACGAGGAGAGCGACGATGAGGATACGGCGGATCAGACGCTGCCGCCGTTGCGTGAAGGAGACAGCGTGAATGTCAAGCACAGCGTCATTCAAAGCCATCTTACTAAACCGCCGCTGCGGTTTACGGAATCGGATTTGCTTGCGCGGATGGAAAAAAATAACCTGGGAACGCCCGCCACACGGGCTGATATTATCGAGAAGCTGTTGAATACGGATACGATTGAGCGGCAGGGAAACCGCTTATATCCGACGAAAAAAGGGACGCAGCTGATCGAATTGGTGGCCGAGGAGTTGCGTTCGCCGGAATTGACCGCAAAATGGGAACGCCAGCTTGAAGATATTGCGCGCGGAAAAGGAGACGCCAAGCGTTTTCTATCCGGCATCCGCCGCCAGGCCGCAGCGCTTGTAAAAGAAATCGCCGCAAGTGAAGTTGAGTATAAGCCACACAACGTAACGGGTTCCAAGTGCCCCGAATGCGGCCAAAACCTGCGCGAAATTAAAGGAAAGCGCGGCAAGATACTGGTATGCCCGGACCGGGAGTGCGGCTATAAGCGTTCTGCCGAGAAACAGTTGTCCAACCGGCGTTGTCCGCAATGCAAGAAGCGAATGGAGTTGCGAAACGGCAAAGCGGGTAAGTTCTTTCAATGCAAGCCATGCAATGTAGTGGAGAAACTTGAAGACGTGTCCGGCGGCGGAAAAGTAAACAAACGCCAGGAGAAAGTGCTGCTTAAGAAATACAGCAGTGACGAAGGATTGACATTGAATCTGGGCGAGATGTTAAAGGCGGCATTAGAGCAGAAACAGGACAAGTAGCGGCTGACTTTTGCGGCATGAGGGAAAAGTGAGAAGGGAACGAGGCGAAGGCCTTTTTCTTCCCTGGATCTCATTTCCTCTTTCCTTCTCCTTCTTTTTTCGTGATTTTCACAGAAAAGGTAAGCTGGGAAAACCGAACCTTTTTTACATCGACTTAATGCGTAAAAGGTTCGGTATATTCGTTTTTCTGCTACGGCATAATAAGAAAAGCAGGCCAGTAATAGAATACGAATGTAACGGCGATAACCATAATGCCGCTTATCATCAAATACCCTGGATACCTGCGCGTAACGGCCATTTCTTTGGCTTCGTCCGGAACGGCTGGACGCTGCAAGATTTTTTCCCGGAACGTCCGTTCCGCATCGGTTACCACGCCGAATGCAGATCCTAGAAATGCGGCTTGCACGCAGTAGCTGCTTGTCCGAATAGGTTTTATTCCGTGACTGTTCCATGATATCCCGCGTAATGCTGCTTCCGATGAGTTGAAGAAAACTTGAACAAGAAGACAGTGCGGCGGCCATAATACCGCTGATGATAATAACACCCAACCATGTCGGCACGATATTCATCGCCGCCCAGACGAACACTTTTTCAGAAGGAGCGATATCGGCCTTGATTGTCGTGATGGTTGAAACGCTAATGTGAAGAAAAAGATAAATCGTGATAATGGAGATAGTAGCCCATACGCCTGAGCGAATGGCCACATGTTCATTTTTAGCCATCAGATAGCGGCTGCACTGCCAGGGACTAATGGCGACGACCGCTCCCCATACTAAGCCCATAATGACAGCCCAAGCTAGCGCCTCCCACGGTGTACCCATATACGCACCAGATCCCGTAATACCATGCCAGCTTAGCAAATCAGGCCGGGCGGGCAAATGGGCCGCTTTTGTAATAGCATCGGGAAATCCACCAGCCGCTTTGATGATGAACGGAAAAGCTAGATACGTCGCGATAGAAAACAAGAAGAACATAATCGTATCATTAACCATGACGCCTCTTGCACCTGATAAGATTGTGAACGAAGAATATACGATCCACATGATAAGCAAAGCAGCGGCGTACGAAACACCGGAAATTTCGGACAATAGGAGGGCAGCTCCCTGTGTTACCGCTACGAGGTAAGCGGCAATACCAAGTACTGTCGTAATAGCGGCCGCCATCCGCACTTTGTTTGATTGAAAGCGATTGCCAAAATACTCAGGGACAGTTAATGATTGGCTTCTGCGTAAATACCGGCCAAACAAGAATACCCCAAACACGTATCCGCTTGCATTAAAAATAACAAGAATAAGTAGAAGAATCGGATATCCTTCATATGAGAAGCCGGCTTCTCCCATAAAGGATACCGTACTCAGAAACGAAGCGACTAGCGTGCCTGTAATCATGAGCGTCGATCCGCTTCGTCCTGATACATAGTATTCCTCTGAATTCTGCACTTTTCTGGATAAGATAAGACCAACGAAGACATACACAATAAACGACACAATAATACCGACTGTAAAAATCACTTATATCCCCACCTTCCCATAAGATGTCGTTTTGCCAGCCCCTTCACTGTTTTCCACCTCATCCATTTCTTTTGTGGCCTGCTGTTCCATTTTTTGCAGAAAAGCCCGTGTGAATAGCCCGATGACAATTAACGAACCTCCATATCCAATACTAAAAAGAAATTCACCCATTCTTCTGCCTCCTCGCTATATAAAATAGTGTTGCACTTATTTTATATAGCAATTTCCATGCCTGTTTTTGAATTGTTGCAATTATTCTGTCTATTTATGGCTTAAGATAGGATGACGAACGCTTATCTTACATGCTCATCTATCAACTCATATGCCGGTTAGGTTACTATCTCTTCATTCGTCAATTGATATTTGTGCAGTTTACGCATAACCGTTGTTTGATTTACATCGAGTGCTTTTGCTATTTTTCTGGTCGTCCTGTACTTGGTTAGAGCATAGGAAAGAATTTGTTTTTCCGTTTCTTCCACCGCTTTTTTGATTGGCATAATACCTGAAACTTTAACCATGGCTTGCCGGCCTTCTTTGTTAAAGTGAAAAGGCAAATCTTCCATCGAAACGACAGGCTTTCTGGAGGTCACCACGATCTGTTCAATCAAATTCTCCAGCTCTCTGATATTTCCGGGCCACTCATGCAATTGAAGAATAAGCTTAGAACTTTCATCCAGAGCGACCGACTGTGAGTATTTTTTATTGAATTTATGAAGGAAATGATCAATGAGCAATAAAATATCTCTTTTTCTCTCCCGTAGCGGGGGAATACGAATTGGAACGACATGAAGCCGATAATATAAATCTTGACGAAATGCTTTTTCTTCAATCATCTGCTGCAAATTTTTGTTGGTGGCGGAGATGATGCGGATATCTACTTGTTTTTCCCGTGTACCCCCTACTTTCTTAAACGTTTTTTCTTGAACCAGGTGGAGTATTTTCACCTGAAGATCCATGGGCATTTCGCCGATTTCATCAAGAAACAACGTACCTCCATCCGCCATCTCGACAAGACCTGCTTTTCCTTGTTTATTCGCGCCCGTAAACGCTCCCGCTTCATAACCGAATAATTCCGACTCCATTAAATTAGGCGGGATCGCTCCACAATTAACTTGCACAAAATTTTTATTCTTTCTCGGACTTAGATCATGTATAATTTTCGCTAAAACTCCTTTTCCTACCCCGGATTCGCCGTGGATAAATATGGAAGAATCCATGGGCGCCACTTTCTGCGCCATCTCAATGACGGATATCATATTTTCTGATTGTGTGATGAGTTTATTAAAAAAGACGATTTCTCCAGAATATTTATCTTGCTTCTCCTGCTGATTAAGTAAAGAACTCGCTTGGATAAGTTTGTGCTTCATCTCGACCAGTTCAGAAATATCCCTGGAATTACAGATAATTCGATAAAGATTACCTTCTTCATCGAAAATAGGTTTTGCCGTTGTAAAGACCGTCGTACCGTTCGGGTATGTTTGCTCCGCTGATTGAACCGTTTTCGTTTTCATGGTTTTTAGCGTAACGGAGTTGACAATCAGTCCTTTTTCTACTAATTCTGCGACATTTTTATTTACGTAAGCTTCCGGAGGGAGACCCGTAAATCGCTTACACGATTCACTCACAAATAACGTGTTTCCTTCAGCGTCCGTTACATAGATTTCATCATAGGAAGAATTTAGGATTTGAATCAGTTCGTTATTCTTTTTTCTTAAGCTTTCCAGTTGCTCGTGCAGCGATTGATTCAACTTTAGTAAACTAGCTATTTTTTGTTGATTTTGGTACTCCTTTACTTCAGATGATGTATAGCATGTATATTGTTCATTCCTTTTTACAATAAAGTAATCGTATTTTTTGCTGTCTTCTTCAGTCAATTGTGATAGAGAATCAATGACGCGAAAGCAATAATTCAGGCAGGATCTGAGCGGCTTTTCGCAACCTTCAACGGCTATGTTTTTCCAGAAAAGCGTTTCATCCAGTACCCCCATAACCTGCAGTGCATTGTCCACGATAAGAATAGGAAATGATTTGAGCGCCAACAAACCTTTCAGCTCTACCAGGCTAATGTCTGAAAATACCATTAGAGCTTCATTTTTTTGTGATACGTGCATACAATCACCTCATATATATTTAGGAAGCGATACACTAATGTAAAGCAATTATCATACCATGTATACATTGATAATAAAAAGCTACACAATGTTGAATATTTCGTAAATTTTATCCTGGATTAAACACATTTCATAACAGAATGAACACATTTTGCATCAGTTCGTTCCGTTCGTATGCTTCTCCTTCAGTGTATGCTCTTTCTTGTTTTTAATTATTTGTAAGCGTTTTACTCTTTGTAAGAGAAGCGTTTTTTGTTTGGATTTGCTGAACCTGTTTTGCATCATAATGTTGCAAAATAGGTTCAGTTTTTACTGGAAACAAAAATAATACACCTATCGATGCATAAATTATACAAAATTTAATGCTTATTGTGAAATTTCTTTATATAATTTGCCGAATACGGCTGTGTTTTATACTGTATGAATTATTTATCAACCCTATCTTGTAAAGAAGAGTGGCATGATAGTTGCTTTTGTAAAAAGGGCGAACCACACAACAATTCTTTTAAAAGTAAGAATGAGGAAAATGAGTGCAGGCAGAACGATATCGCTTACAAAGGAGTGAATGATAGTGGCTCAGTTCAAGCATCTATTTGAAAAAATAACGATTGGTACTACCGAATTAAAAAACAGAATTTTAAGCACTGCGCATCAGACGAATCACGTGGCAAACGGTATTCCTACATCGGAGATGACAGCCTACCATGTAGCTCGCGCTAAGGGAGGGGTCGGCCTTATTGTTCTCGAAGCGGCTGCTGTGCATCCATCGGGAATGCTGACGACTCATACTATTGCGGGATATGACGACAGAGTAATACCCGCTTATTCTGAAATTGCCGAGCAGTTGCATAAATACGGAACCAAAGTATTCGCTCAGTTGTTTCACGGAGGCAGGGAAGTGGTGTCGAGCGATTACCGCAATGCTGCGTGGGCTCCGTCCGCAGAGCCCAGTTTGCGGTTCGGGGCTATGCCCAGGCCCATGAGCCTTGAGGAAATCGAGCAGGTCATCGACGGATTTGCTTTATCAGCAAAATTAGCCAGGGAAGCTGGACTTGACGGAGTAGAAATCTGCTGCTCTCACGGATATCTTCCGGCACAATTTTGGTCCAGTCATATTAATCATCGCACGGACCAATACGGCGGGTCCTTTGAGAATCGCATGCGCTTTATTATTGAGGTCCTGGAACGCGTATGGCAGGCGGTAGGTGAAGATTATACGGTGGGGATTCGGATGAGTTCAGACGAGATGACCATGGACGGTACAACCATAGTGGATGCCGTGAACATTGTCGAATACTTAGTGGACCAAGTTCGTGTTGACTTCATCAATGTCACGGCAGGGGACTCAAGCACGTATGCCGGTTCGACCCATATTGCACCGCCGTCTCCTGTAAAGCATGCTTACCTCTCTCCTCATGGGTTTAAGATTCGGATGGCCGGGGCCGTTCCTGTCTTTATAGGATCGCGGATTATCGATCCGGTGGAAGCGGAACAAATCGTAGCCTCTGGAAAGGCGGATGTAGTAGGGATGACCCGCGCTTTAATTGTTGATCCGGAGATGCCGAATAAGGCAATGAAAGGGGAGCTTCACTCGATTGACGCTTGTCTGGGGTGTCTTCAGGCCTGTATCGGCCATTACCATAAGGGTCTTACGATTGGATGCGTACAGAATCCGACAGCCGGCAAGGAGGCGGAGCTGCAGCCGCTTATTCAGCAGTCAAGGACGAGACAGCGCGTGATCGTTGTAGGGGCTGGACCGGCTGGATTACAAGCCGCCCTGACTGCCGATGCGCAGGGACATGAAGTTACCTTAGTAGACCAGAATGAAGCGATTGGCGGGTTGTTACGAACAATGCGCCGGGCTCCGATGCGCCAGGAATTGGCGGAAACGATGCTGGATAATTATTCGCGGAAGTTATCGCAAAGTAATGTAAACATCGAGTTGGGGCGAAAGATAAGCCGGGATGATTTATTGGAACTAAAACCTGACGCGATCATCTGTGCAGTGGGATCAAGGCCTTACCTGCCGCATGTAGAAGGGATCGATGATTCCCGTGTGATGACGGTTGACCATCTTTTTAGCGGAAATCCCAGGGCGGTGGGACATCGTGTACTGGTATTTGATTTCGCCGGTGATTGGCCTGGAGTGGAAGCGGCCATCTTCTTAGCGGAAAAAGGGCATGACGTAACGTTGATTTCTGCTAAGCTCCATATTGGACAAGAAGTTCATCAGTACCTTCGCAACGAATATCTGAAGAAACTCTATCAATTAAAGGTACATCTCCGCCCCCACTATGATTTTGGCGGCATTCGTAACGGCCGTGTAATTATTCGTCATTTATTTTCGCATGATACGGAAATGGTTGAAGAATGGGATACGGTGGTCTTATCGCAGGGACGTGTTCCAAACATTGAGCTCTATGAACAAGTGAAGGATATCGCTCCAGTCGTCCGGCAGATTGGGGATTGTCTTGCACCCCGCACGATAGAAGAAGCAACTTATGAGGGAATGATATCGGCACTACATCTCGGTGTCATACGAACAGAAATGCATATATAAAAGACATTGGGCTGGGTGTGACGGGTTGCCAAACCACTAGTTGTCACATTCAGCCTTTTCTATGCGCTCATTGTGCGCGATAGCGGAGCTGCCTTGTTTGCAGAACCGTTCACCATTAGAAAAAGCAACATTGATTCAAATCGGAATAAATTGAGTAAGGTTTAACTCGTTTTTTTCGTAATATAGACGAGAAATTCAGTTAATTCCTATGCTAATAGGGATTTTTTTCATTGGCATTTCTTTTGCATAAAACGTTACATGTAGAAACAACATCCGTGCACTCTTCTTTAAGATTTAATAATATAGAAGAAAGCACTAAGAGGAAACGACAATTCTATATACTACGTTGAAGGAAACAGGAGGGGCGGAACAATGAAAGTAAGTGGAGGCAGAGCCGTTGTTGATATTCTAGTAAAAGAAGGCGTAAAGAAGGCATTTTGTGTGCCGGGAGAAAGCTATTTGGGTGTCCTGGATGCATTATATGAACATCCGCAAATTGAACTGATTTCTGCCCGCCATGAGGGGGGCGCTTCTTTTATGGCGGAAGGATACGCCAAGGCGTCTGGCGAGGTGGGGGTTTGCATGGCAACCCGGGGCGTAGGGGCTGCAAACTTGGCTATTGGCATTCATACCGCAAGTCAAGATTCGACACCGCTCGTTGCGCTTATCGGACAAGTGGAACGGCCATTTAAAGAAAAAGAGGCGTTTCAAGAAGTGGATCTGGTCGGGTTTTTTCGTCATTTGTGCAAGTGGACAGTAGAAATTGACCGGGTAGAGCGGATTCCGGAATTGCTGCACCGCGCATTTCACATGGCCCGTTCTGGACGTCCCGGACCGGTCGTGGTCGCTTTGCCCCACGATATGCTGGAAGACGAAGCTGAAATGGTAGAACTTCCTGTGTATCGGTCTCTTCCTCCGCAGCCGCATATAGAAGAAGTAAAGCAAGCTGTAGAAATGATACAAAAGGCAGAGCAGCCTGTGTTGATTGCGGGTGGCGGCGTGATTCATGCCCGTGCTACCCCCCTGCTTGTCGAGTTCGCCGAAGCGATGAGCATACCGGTCGTGACCGCTTTTCGCCGCTACGATGCCTTTCCAAACCTGCAT
>Ga0310821_100834_pt1 | contig 12479 bp, 14 predicted proteins | sample P4_ome_FD_201300 | JGI IMG/M metagenome (GOLD analysis project Ga0310821, IMG submission 201300) | Sorghum-adapted microbial communities from Joint BioEnergy Institute, Emeryville, California, United States - P4_Day56_Rep1 | ecosystem: Engineered > Bioreactor > SSF (Solid state fermentation) >... | reverse complement strand
GGCGGAAGTCGGCGGGCGGGATCCCGGGCGGGCGCACCGCGCCCTCGAACCGGGGCGCGCCACCGGCGGCGCGGGCGCGCTCGCCGGGCTCGTCGCCCGAGCCGAGCGTCGCGAAGAACGCGCCCGCGACCGCGAACGACGCGGCGAGCAGGATGGCGAGACGGGCTCTCAGCGGCACGCCCAGGAGGGTAGGCGGACCGGCCCGGGACCCTCCTATACTTCATGAAGCCTTGAAGCCGACCGCAATTCAGGAGTTTCCTCAGTGAGCCCGTCCGGCGCGGAGTTCATCCGCCAGATCAAGTCCCAGATCGACGAGGTCGACCCCGCCGAGGTGCACGAGGTGCTCGGCAACGGGGCGGTCATCGTCGACGTCCGCGAGACCGAGGAGGTCGCCCAGGGCAAGCTCCCCGGCGCGATCCACGTCCCGCGCGGCCACCTCGAGTCGCGCATCGAGGGCGCGGCCCCCGACCGCTCGCAGCGGGTGATCCTCTACTGCGCGTCCGGCAACCGGTCGGCGCTCGCGGCGCGCACGCTCCGCGAGGACCTCGGCTACGAGCACGTCGAGTCGATGACCGGCGGCTACACGCTGTGGAAGGACCGCGGCTACGAGATCGAGGTCCCGCGCCAGTGGAGCCCCGAGCAGCGCCAGCGCTACAGCCGCCACTTCCTGCTGCCGGAGATCGGCGAGGAGGGCCAGCAGAAGCTGCTCGACGCGAAGGTGCTGCTGCTCGGCGCCGGCGGCCTCGGCTCGCCGACCGCGCTGTACCTCGCGGCGGCGGGCGTCGGCACGCTCGGCCTGGTCGACGACGACGTCGTCGACGTCTCGAACCTGCAGCGCCAGGTCATCCACACGACCGACCGCGTCGGCGTGCCGAAGGTCGACTCGGCCGAGGAGCAGATCAAGGCGCTCAACCCGGACGTCGAGGTCGTCAAGTACCAGACGCGCCTGGACGCCTCGAACATCCTCGAGATCATCGAGGGCTACGACGTGATCGTCGACGGCGTCGACAACTTCCCGACGCGCTACCTGCTCAACGACGCGACGGTCCGCCTGAAGATCCCGGTGGTCAGCGCGTCGATCCTCGGCTTCGACGGCCAGCTCTCGGTGTTCGCGCCCTACGAGGGCCCGTGCTACCGCTGCCTGTACCCGGTGCCGCCGCCCGCCGAGCTCGCGCCGTCGTGCGGCGCGAACGGCGTCCTCGGCGTGCTGCCCGGCACGATGGGCCTGCTGCAGGCGACCGAGGTCGTCAAGCTCGTCGTCGGCGCGGGCGAGCCGCTCATCGGGCGCCTGCTGCTGTACGAGGCGCTGTCGGCGACGTTCACCGAGCTGAAGGTCCGGCGTGACCCCGACTGCCCGATCTGCTCGCGCGACCCCGAGGAGATCTCCGACGAGGAGATGGGCGTGTTCCCCGACTACGAGGCGTTCTGCGCCGCCGCCGGCTAGGCGCGGCGCCGATAGCCTGCACCGACTCATGGCAACGATCAAGATCCCACCCGTCCTGCGCCCCTCGACCGGCGGCGAGAAGGAGGTCATCGCGGCCGGCGACGACGTCGGTGCGGTGCTCAACGCGCTCGCCGAGCAGCATCCGTCGACGAGGAGCCAGCTCTTCGGCGAGGGCGGCGACCTGAACCGCTACGTGAACGTCTACCTCAACGACGAGGACGTCCGGGTCCTGCAGGGGCTCGACACGCCCGTCGGCGAGTCGGACACCCTCGTGATCCTGCCGGCGATGGCCGGCGGGGGTCGCTAGCTCAGCAGAGCGCGCGCGGGCGGCCTGAGGTGGTCGGGCCGTCCGCGCGTCAGAGCGTCACGCCCAGCTCGCCCAGCGCCCGCTCGCCGGCGCGCGTGACGAGCAGCGCGCGGTCGTCGCGGCGCCGGCGCAGCCAGCCGCGATCGAGCATCGACCCGAGCAGCGCGGCGCCGATCGCGCCGGCGACGTGCGGGCGGCGCTCGGTCCAGTCCGTACACGCGCGCACGAGCGGCCGCCGCCCGCCGCGCAGGGCGTCGACCTCGACGCCGTAGGCGCGCAGGCGACCGGCGTCGCGGACGGTGAAGGCGCCGTCGCGCAGGTCGAGCGCGCCCTGCTCGACGAGCGCGTCGGCGAGCGCGATCCCGAGCTGCCCGGCGAGGTGGTCGTAGCAGCTCCGCGCCCGCCGCAGCGCCTCCTGGCGGTTGGCGGCGCGCAGCCCGTTCGGCCGCGCCCTGCCGTCCGCCAGGCGGCTCAGCGCCTCGAGCGCCTCGGCGACCTCTGGGCCGACGAGACGCACCTCGCGCCGGCGGCCGGCCGGCTCGACGACGACGAGGCCGGCGTCGGCGAGCTTGCGCACGTGCCCGGTCGCCGTCGACGGCGCCACGCCTGCCCGCGCCGCGAGCGCCCCGACCGGCAGCGGGACGCCGCCGAGCAGCTCCTCGAGGATCCGCGCGCGGGTGCGGTCGGCGAGCAGCGCGGAGACGGCGACGAGCTCCGACATGCCGCGCAGCGTAGGGCCCCGGCGTTTCGGTGACCACCGAAGCGTCGGCGCCGCCCGCGGCGGGCGCACGTTTCGGCCGGGACCGAAGTTCCGGGGACGTACCGTCGCCGCCGATGACGACCGACACGACCCGCATCCCGCTCGCCGCCGACCCCGCCCGTCTGGCGCTCGCCGCCGCGCTCGTGACCGTGACCCTGTGGGCGTCGGCCTTCGTCGGCATCCGCGCCGCCACGCCCGACCTCGGCGCCGGGCCCCTCGCGCTCGCGCGGCTGCTCGCCGGAGGTCTCGTGCTCGGGCTGATCCTGCTCGCGCGCGGCGAGCGGCTCGTGCCGCCGCGGCCTGCCTGGCGCGGGATCGCGGTCTGCGGCGTGCTGTGGTTCGCCGCCTACAACGTGCTGCTGAACGCCGGCGAGCGGCACGTCGACGCCGGCACGGCCGCGATGCTCGTCAACGTCGGCCCGGTGCTCATCGCCGTGCTCGCCGGGGTGCTGCTCGGCGAGGGGTTCCCGCGCGCGCTCGTCGCCGGCTGCGCGGTCGCGTTCGCGGGCGCGCTCGTCATCGGCGCGGCGACCCGCGACGCCGAGCCCGCGAGCGTCCCCGGCGTCGTCCTGTGCCTGCTCGCCGCGGTCGCCTACGCGGGCGGGGTCGTCGCGCAGAAGCCGGTGCTCGCGCACGCGAGCGCGCTCCAGGTGACGTTCGGCGCGTGCGCCGTCGGCGCGCTGGCGAGCCTGCCGTTCGCGCCGGCGCTCGCCGCCGACCTCGGCCGGGCGGGTGGCGCGGCGCTCGCCTGGACGCTCTACCTCGGTGTGTTCCCGACCGCGATCGGCTTCGCCACCTGGGCGTACGCGCTGCGCCACACGACGGCGGGCCGGGTGGGGGCGACGACCTACCTCGTGCCGCCGATCGCCGTGCTCGGCGGCTGGTCGGTCCTCGGCGAGCAGCCGCCGGTCCTCGCGCTGGCGGGGGGCGCCCTGTGCCTGGCGGGGGTCGCGATCGCCCGCAGGCGCTGACGGCGCATCCGCCACAGGCCCGCGCAGGTCGGCGGCGATCGTCGACGGCAGGTGCACGCGCGAGTCGAGGTCCTCGATCCACTCGGCCGGGACCTTCGCCGGTCTCGACGGACGCCTGTCCATCGTTCGTCGTGATGTCGGGTTGACCATGGACGCCGGGCGGGCACTACACTCTGTGAAGTGACTCCGGCCGAGCTGCGCAATCGCCCTTGCGGTGGCCGCTACGAGGACATCGTGGCGGCGATCGGCAACACGCCGCTCGTGGAGCTCAAGCGCCTGTCCCCGAAGCCGGGCGTCCGGATCTGGGCCAAGCTCGAGTCCCACAACCCGACCGGCTCGGTCAAGGACCGGGTCGCCCGCGCCCTCATCGAGGACGCCGAGGAGAAGGGGCTGATCCGCCCCGGCCAGACGATCCTCGAGCCGACGTCCGGCAACACCGGCATCTCGCTCGCGATGATCTGCCGGCGCAAGGGCTATCCGCTCAAGGTCGTCATGCCCGACAACGTCACGCCCGAGCGCACGCAGCTGTTGCGCATGTACGGCGCGGAGATCGTCTATTCGCCGGGCGACCAGGGCTCGAACGGCGCGGTCGCGATGGCGCTCGAGATGGCCGAGCGCGACGCGAGCTACTACATGCCCTACCAGTACGGCAACCAGGCCAACCCGGGCGCCCACTACAACGGCACCGCGGTCGAGATCCTCGAGGAGCTCGACGGCGACATCGCCGCGTTCGTCGCGGGCCTGGGCACCGGCGGGACGCTCATGGGCAACGCGCGCCGCTTCAAGGACGAGCTCGGCGACCAGGTCACGATCGTCGCCGCCGAGCCGATGCAGGGCGAGCCCGTCCAGGGCCTGCGCTCGCTCGACGACGGGTTCATCCCGCCGATCATCGACCTCAGCCTGCTCGACCGGAAGATCTTCGTCACGAACCGCGACGCGATCATGTGGACGCGCAGGCTCCTCGACGAGGAGGGCATCTTCGCCGGCGTCTCCAGCGGGGCGATCGCGAAGATCGCGGTCCGCATCGCCGAGGGCCTCGACGAGGGCAACGTCGTCTTCATCGTCTGCGACGACGGCTGGAAGTACCTCTCCAGCGGCCTGTACACGCTTCCCGTCGACGAGGTCGCGGGCCTCGACTCGACCATTTGGTGGTAGACACTCCCCATGCCCTTCAACGTCGGTCTTCCCGAGCTGCTCGTCATCCTCGTCATCGCGCTCATCGTGCTCGGGCCGAAGAAGCTGCCGGACGCCGGCCGGGCGCTCGGCAGCGGCATCCGTGAGTTCAAGGAATCACTCGGCGGCGGCGCCGGCAAGCACGACGAGGACGACGACGAGCAGTTCGCGCTGCGCTGAGCGCGCGATCGCGCCCGGTACGGTGAGCGGCGATGAGGATCGCCCGCTCCCTGCTCGACCAGATCGTCGACCACGCCCGCCGCGACGCGCCCGACGAGTGCTGCGGCCTCGTCGGGGTGACCGACGGCACGGCCACGTCCGTGCATGAGATGGAGAACACCGTCCGCAGCCCCCTGCGGTTCGAGATGGACGGCATGGCCGTGTTCCGCGCGATCGAGGACATCGAGAGGGGCGGCGGCGAGCTCGGGGCCGTCTACCACTCGCACACGCGCACCGACCCGGTCCCGTCCCAGACCGACATCAACTTCGCCCGCAACTGGCCGGGGATCGAGTGGATCATCGTCGGGCTCGCCGACGGCGAGCCGGACGTCCGGTCGTGGCGGATCGACGACGGCAGGGTCGAGCAGGTGGAGCTGGTGGTCGTGTGACGCTCGTCTGCCCGGTGTGCGGCGAGGCGCACGCCGGCACCGAGCGCTTCTGCCGCCGGTGCCGCGTGCCGCTCGTCGCCGAGGGCGGACCGGCGGAGGCGGTGCTCGACGAGCGCGGCGAGCGGCTGCGCAAGATCAAGCCGCAGCTCGCCGAGGGCCCGCTCGTGCGGGTCGCGATCGGCCGCCAGCAGCCGGAGGCCGAGCTCATCCAGAACCTGCTGCTCGAGGAGGGCGTCCCCTCGACGCTGCGCCGCACGCGCGGGTTCGACGTGCCGGAGATGCTCGCGGCCGGCCCGCGCGACGTGCTCGTGCCGCAGTCGGGCGCCGAGACCGCGCGCGAGGTGCTGCTGCAGGCCGAGCTCATCTCGGACCGCGTCGCGCCGGTCACCTCCCCGCTGCGGGTGCTCGCGTGGCTCGTGGCCGGGGTCGCGCTCGTCGCGCTCATCGCCGTGCTCATCGACCTGACGACCTGAGCGGGCCGCGGCCCGCGCGTGCGGCGGGGCTCACGCGTGGCTGGTCCAGCGCGCCAGGTGCGCCCGCCATGCCGCCTCGGTGTGCGCGAGCGAGCGGCCGCGGAACACCTCGGCGAGCGCCTCCTCGGGCGTCCCCTTCGCGTAGCGGACGAACGCGACCGCGGCGTCGCCGCCCTCCTCGCGCGCGACGAGGTCGACGACGGTGCCGCCGAGCAGCCCGGCGTCGCGCGGCGACGGCGGGAACGACGGCGGCGGCCCCTCGCGCAGGCGGCGCGCGACGATCGCCCGCGCGTGGCGGGTGCGCCCGGAGAAGTACTCGGCGGCGCCGGCGGCCAGCCACGCCCACCGCCGCGCCCGCAGGCCGCGCAGCCGCGGGTTGGCGGTGCAGACCACCAGCCGCGCGTACAGCGCCGCCGGGCCGAGGCGCAGCAGCTCCTCCGACCCGTCGACGCGCGTGCGCCGCTCGCGCAGCGCGGACGGCGCGAGGACGTGGATCGTGTCGCCGCTGACCCGGCCCACCACGTACCGCCGGGCGGCGGCGGGCTGGGCGCGGACGAGCAGCGGCAGCAGCGGCTGGGCGAGGTCGAGCTGGGCCTGCGACGGGTGCAGGACGACGTCGACCGGGTCGGGCGGCAGGACGCGGAAGCGCTCGCCGAGCAGCGCCCGCGTGTCCTCCAGGAGCCGCAGGACGTCGCGCGCCCCCGCCGCGTCGGCGCTGTCGTGCCGCGCGGTGAAGTGGTCGGACGCCGTCTCCTCCCAGGACACGGCGCATGACGCTATCCGCGCGCGGCGTCCTTCGCGGCGTCGAGCTCGTAGTCGAGCTCGCTGCGGACCCCGAGCCGGTGCAGGATCGCGTTGGCCTCGGTCAGCGACGGCGCGTCGGCGACCGCGTCGGCCAGCCGCGCGGCGCTGCCCAGCGCGGCGCCCGGGTCGACGTAGAACGTCAGCGCGCCCACCGGCGACAGCTCGACGGTGCGCCGCCCGTCGCGGATCGTCGTGCGGCCCGTGGAGCCGCGGGCGCAGCGCAGCGCCATGGCGCTCGCCTCGGTCGGGACCGCGGCGACCGCGGCCTCCAGGCGCTCGACCGCGTCGGGCGCCTGCCCGGCGGCGCCGAGCCAGCCGCCGTGCGCGGCGACCTCGGCGACCCGGTCGAGCACCTCCGCGGGCGTCAGCTCACCGTCGCAGCCGGCGCCGAACACGCCCGCGACGACCCGCCGCCCGGCCTGCTGCAGGAAGCGGCCGGCGGCGAGCATCACGGAGTCGGCGAGCGGGCTCGCCAGGCCGGGCTCGTCGCCGTGCGCGAGCGCGTCGCCGCCGACGTCGACGAGCGCGATGACGTCGCAGCCGAGCCGGTCGGCCGCCTCCGCCAGCCCGGCGGCGATCCGCGCGGGACCCGGGTTGGGGTCGACGAGCACGGTCCGCTCGCCCAGGTGACGGGCCATGTGCGACTCGGCGAACCGCAGGTCGTCGGGGCCCGAGGTCTCGGGCCCGGCGAGCGCGACGGCCTCGCTCAGCGGCTCGTGGCCGGTCAGCTCCTCCATCCGGCGCGGGCCGGGGATCGGGTCGATCGGCCGGCGCTCCCAGGTGATCCCGCCGACGACCGCCTCGGCGCCGGCGAGCCGGGCGTGCTCGGCCGTCGCGAGGGCGCCGACGACGTCTCCACCTCCGCCGATGCCGACGGAGAGGACGCGCGCGGCGCCCGCGAACAGCATGTCGCGCCCCTAGGCGAGGACGGGCTCGCGGACGAGCTCGCCGCCGCCCATGATCGCGAGGATCTCCTCCGACGCGCGCTCGAACTCGTCGTCGGAGAGCACCGGGGTGCCCTCGAACGGCAGGTCGCGCTGGATGTCGCACCACGAACGGCACCCGAGGTACTGGTCGCGGACCTTGACGGTCACCGGCCGCGGGATGCGGTAGGTGCGCAGGAGCAGGACGTGGAGCGGATGACGGCGCTTCCACGCAAGGCGCTTCTCGGCGTAGTCGGTCGTCCAGACGTAGTACGGGGAGAGGGCGTCGACGACGCGCGGATCGGTGATCGTGACGTGCGCGGCAACCTCGGCCCATGCGCGGATCCGCACACGGTCGGGCTGGGCGATGCCGCCGTCGCGGAGCAGGGCCTCCACCGGCGGCTCACCGTCCGCCCATACCCCCTCCTCGAGCGCGCGGCGCAGCTCGGGCTGGTGGGACTCGCGGACGAGGTCGTTCCGCTGGTGGTCGAACGTGGGGTAGAGGAAGAAGCGGTCGTAGTCGAGCTTGAAGTGCTTGTCCGTCTCGCCGATGCCCCCCTTGCGGAGGGTGACGAGCTGCTCGCCTTCGGCGAGCGCGCGGACGGTGACCGCCCACTCCTTGAACGCGATTGGCATAAGAGTCAGGGCCTAGCGATTGCGTACAACAGAGAATCCCGGCGCACCTGGACGGGGCCAGGCCGACGGGACTACCCCAACACTTACACAGCTAGACGCAAATCCCAAACCCCCTGGATCTAGAGTTTGCGTCCAGCAAGGCCTTCTATGACCTCGATCACACTCGCGAAGTCGTCGTCGGCGTGGCCGCGGCCCACGGCGGCCCCCAGGACCTCGCGGGCGAAGGCCGCCGCGGGGAACGGGACCCCGGCCTCCTGGCCCTCCTCGAGGCAGTGCCGGACGTCCTTGAGCATGTGCGCCGTCTTGAAGAGCGTCGTGTAGTCGTGGGCCTGCATCGGGCCGGCCTTGAGGTCGAGCATCTTCGACCCGCCCGAGCCCGCCGACATCACCTCGGTGAGCGCGCCGAGGTCGACGCCGGTCGCGCGCGCCACGACGAGCGCCTGGGCGAGCGTCACGGCGTTCGCCGCCGCGACGGCGTTGTTGATGAGCTTGAGCATCTGGCCCTGGCCGGTGTCCCCGACGTGGAACACCAGTCGGCCCATCGCCTCGAACAGCGGGCGGGCGCGTTCGAACTCAACCTCGGGCCCGCCGGCCATGATCGTGAGCGTCCCGGCCTCGGCGGCGGGCGACGATCCGGTGACCGGCGCGTCGAGGAACTGCAGGTCGCGCTCGGCCAGGCGCGCGGCGATCGAGCGCGCCGTCTTCGGGCTGATCGTCGACATGTCGACGAACAACGTCCCGGGCCGCGCGGTGGACGCCGCGCCGTCCGGGCCGAACAGGATCGCCTCGACCTGCGGGCCGTCGACGACCATCGTGACGACGGCCTCGGCCTCCGAGGCGGCCTCGGCGGGCGTCGCGGCGATCGGCTCGCCGAGCGCCTCGGCGCGGCTGCGCGTGCGGTTCCAGACGACGACGTCGTGGCCGGCGGCCCGGAGGTTCGCGGCCATGCGGGATCCCATGATCCCCAGTCCGAGGAAGGCGACGTTCATGGGCGGGGAGCCTACGAACGGACCGGTCAGGCGGCGATGCCGAGCCGGTGGGCGACCGCGGCCGCCTCGGTGCGGCTGCGGACGTCGAGCTTGGCGAGGATCCGCGAGACGTGGACGCTCGCGGTCTTCTCGGCCATGTAGAGCGCCTCGCCGATCTCGCGGTTCGTGCGGCCCTCGGCCAGCAGCGCGAGGACGTCGCGCTCGCGCGGCGTCAGGCCCAGCTCGTCGGCGGCGGGCTCGGCGGCCGGCGGCGCGGCGCCGTCGCCGTCGTCCTCGGCGACGACCCGCAGCCGCGCGCGGCGGGCGAGCAGGTCGAGCTCCTCGGTGAGCCAGCGGGCGCCGAGCCGGACCGCGACCTCACGCGCGCGGGCGGCCGCCTCCGCGGCCCGGTCGCGCTCGCCGGCGGCGGCGAGCGCCTCGGCCTCGCGCCGGCGGGCGAGCGCGGCGTCGTAGACGCGCCCGACCTCCTCCCAGCGCTCGGCGGCCGCCGCGTACATCGCCGGGTCGGGGCGGCCCTTGGCGCGCAGCAGCTCGGCCTCGGCGTCGGCGACGTGCCCGCGGGCGAGGACCATGCCGCGGATCGGCCCCTTGACGACGTCGCGGGCGATCTGGACGAGCCGTCCGGCGCGCGCGGCGGCGTCGGCCGCCGCGGCGGCGCGCCCCAGCGGCCCGGTCGCGCTCGCCGGCGGCGGCCACGCGGGTCAGGCGCCCGACGTCCTCGGTCGCCTTGTGGATCCGCTCCAGGCCCGCGTCGATCGCGGCGCGCGCGTCGTCCCAGCGCCGCAGGCGCCGGTACGCCTGGGCGAGCAGGGCGGCGATCGGCCCGTGCCACTGCGGCTCGATCGACGTGCGGGCGCGCTCGCGGGCGTCCTCGAGCGCAGCGATCGCCGCGTCCACGTCGCCGCGGGCCAGCGCCTGCTCGCCCTGCCGGATGAGCACCATCACGCGGCCGGTGCCGAAGCGCAGCGCGCTCTCCTCGATCGCCAGGAGCTCGTCGGCGCGCGCCCAGTTGCCGAGCTGGAACTCGATCTCCGACAGCGAGACCGACAGCCAGCGGTTCGGCCGGATCCGCTCGAGCTCGGCGACGCCCGCGTTGGCGAGGTCGCGCGCCTGCTCCAGCCGCCCGGCGAGGAAGAGCGTGTCGGTCAGGTTCACGTAGCCGCGCGCGATCTCGTTGAGCCTGCCGCTGCGCCGGGCGAGGGCGAGCGACTGGCGCAGCGCCTGCTCGCCGCCGTCGATGTCGCCGACCGCCCCGAGGCACACGCCGAGCGTGTTCAGCGCCGAGATCTCGGGCTGCTCGGCGCCGACCTCGCGGGCGATCGCGATCGCCTCGCGGCAGCGCTCGATGCTGTCGGCGTAGCGCCCGCCGAGCATGAGCCCCATCGCCTTGCCGGCGAGCACGATCGCGCGCTCGACGCACGGCTCGTCGGCGGGCAGCAGGTCGAGCGCGTCGTCCAGGCGGGCCAGCGCGGCCTCGCTCTCGCCGAGGTCCCACTCGGCCTTGGCGAGCCGTTCGAGCACCCGCGCGGCGCGCGTCGGCTCGGCCTGGACGTCGAGCTCGGCGAGCGCCTTGCGCAGCAGCGTCCGCATCCGCGGGTGGTTGCTCGACAGGCCGTGGTGGATCGCGGCGCGGGTGAGCAGGTCGACGTGGTCGCCGCCGGCGAGCGGCTCGGGGTCGGCGACGCGGTCCCACAGCTCCAGCGCGCGCTCGAGCAACGCCGCCGCCTCGCCGTTGGCGTGCACGCGCTCGGCTGACCGGGCGGCGCGCACCGCGGCCTTCAGCCCGCGCTCGCGGTCGCCCGCGGCCGCCCAGTGGTGGGCGACCTCGCTCTGGAGGTCGAGCGCGTCGGTCATCCGCTCCTCGAGCGCCTCGGCCAGCCGCGTGTGCAGCTCGGTCTGCTCGCCCGGCAGCAGGTCGTCCTGGACGGCCTCGCGCAGCAGGGCGTGGCGGAAGGCGTACCGGCCGTCCTCGTCGACGACGAGCAGCCGCTGGCCGACCGCCTCGCGCAGCGCGGCGCGCAGCGTCGGCGGCTCGACCCCGCTCACCGCCTGCAGCACCTCGTGGTCGACGCGCCCGGCGGCGGCGACGATCCGCAGCACCTCCTGCGCCTGCTCGCCGAGCGCCTCGACCCGCAGCATGAGCGCGTCGCGCAGCGTCGGCGGCACCTCGCCGCGCCCGTCCTGGCCGGCGGCGAGCAGCTCCTCGGCGAACAGCGGGTTGCCCTCGCTGCGCGCCTCGAGGCGGTCGAGCAGGTCGGTGCCGGGCGGCTCGCCGAGGATGTCCTCGAGCTGGGCGGCGAGCTCGTCGCGGGTGAACGGCTCGAGCGGGATCCGCACCGCGCGCTCGGTGCGATCGAGCTCGGAGACCACCGGCAGCAGCGGGTGGCGGCGGTGCAGCTCGTCGCTGCGGTAGGTGACGAGCACGAGCACCCGCTCACGGCACATCGCGCGGCTGAGGAAGATGAGGAAGTCGCGGGTCGAGCGGTCGGCCCAGTGCACGTCCTCGACGACGAGCACGAGCAGCTGGACCTCGCCGAGCCGGTCCAGCAGCCCGAGCAGCGCCTCGAAGAGCTGCGCCTGCGTCGTCTGCTCGACCGCGCTCGCGTCGTCCGCGTCGCCGGCCGCTCCGGCCAGGAGCCGGGCGAGGACGGTGCCGGGGGCGCCGAGCTCGGCCAGGATCGGGTCGGAGGCGCGCACGAGCGGCCGCAGCGCGCTGACGATCGGCGCGTACGGCAGCTCGCCGCCCGACAGCTCGACGCAGTCGCCGCTGAGGACGCGCGCGCCGGCGTCCTTCGCGCGGCGCGCGAACTCGTCGACCAGGCGGGTCTTGCCGACGCCGGACTCGCCGGTCACGAAGGCGAGGTGCGCGCGCCCCTCGGCGGCCTCGTCGAGCAGCGCGCCGAGCTCGGCGAGCTCCGCCTGGCGGCCGACGAACCGGGTGCTGGTGACGCGTGCAGCCACCCCCGGAGTATCGCGCGCCGTGGCGCTCACGCCATGCGGATGCGGCGGCGGAGCCGGAGGAACGCGTTGCGCCGCTCCGACAGCCGCCGGAGCTCGGCGAAGTGCTCCCGGGCGATCGTGTGGTGGAGGGGATGAGGGTTCATGACCGCCAGCTTGGCCGTAAGGGGTGGGGGCGCACATCGGGCGATCGCAGCGACCTGGGCCTTACGCAGCCTTACGCGGCTCTTACGGCGCCGGATCGGCGGGCACACTGGGACCATGTCGATCAGCGACACCGCCAAGCGCGCCGCCGGCGCCGTCACCGGCCACCGGATCTCCACCCGCCCGGCGAACGCCCGCGTCCGCGTCGAGCACGCCGGGCGCGTCATCGCCGAGTCCGACCGCGCGATCGCGCTCGACGAGACCGGGCTCCCGACGCGGTACTACCTCC
>Ga0310821_100832_pt1 | contig 12542 bp, 8 predicted proteins | sample P4_ome_FD_201300 | JGI IMG/M metagenome (GOLD analysis project Ga0310821, IMG submission 201300) | Sorghum-adapted microbial communities from Joint BioEnergy Institute, Emeryville, California, United States - P4_Day56_Rep1 | ecosystem: Engineered > Bioreactor > SSF (Solid state fermentation) >... | reverse complement strand
CGCCCAGACGTCCTCGCCGACGATGTCGCCCTTCGGCGTGATGTGGTGATCGGCGAACACGCCGACCTGCCGGTTGAAGCCGACGTGCGGTAGGTACAGGCGCTGGTCGATCCCGTGCTTGTCGAGCACCCGGTTCCAGCGCTTGACGCCGGTCTCGCAGTCGGCGATGTACTCGCGGCGCAGGTCGTGGTTGAGCGCGAGCAGCGCGGAGACCTCCTCGGTGGTGATCTCGCCGTCGCGCACCACCTCGATGTGGGCCGCGTCCTCGGTGAGCACGTGGTCGTCCTTGCGCCGCTCCTCCTGCCAGCGGCCCTTGAGGCCCGCGGTGAAGTAGTTGGCGGCGTTCGTCGACTGCTCGGAGCCGAACAGGTCCAGCGACACCGAGTAGTGGAAGTTCAGGTACTTCTGGATCACGTCGAGCGGGATCCCGCCGTACGGGGCGACGTCGTCGGTGTCGTGCTCGAGCATCAGCTCGGCGGTGCGCTTCACCACGCGGTCGACACCCGTGGTGCCGACGAACATGTGGTGCGCCTCCTCCTTGAGCATGAACTCGCACGTGCGGCTCAGCGGGTCGAACGCCGACTCCTTCAGCGTGCCGAGCTGGTACTTGCCGTCCCGGTCGGTGAAGTAGGTGAACATGTAGAACGACAGCCAGTCCGGCGTCTCCTCGTTGAACGCGCCGAGGATGCGCGGGGAGTCGATGTCGCCGGAGTTGCGCTGCAGCAGCGCCTCCGCCTCCTCGCGGCCCGCGCGGCCGAAGTAGGCGTGCAGCAGGTACACCATCGCCCAGAGGTGGCGGCCCTCTTCGACGTTGACCTGGAACAGGTTGCGCAGGTCGTACAGGGAGGGGGCGCTCTCGCCGAGCCTGCGCTGCTGCTCGACCGACGCCGGCTCCGTGTCGCCCTGGATGACGATGAGCCGCTGCAGGTCGGCACGGTGCTCGCCGGGTACCTGCTGCCACACCGGCTCGCCCTTCTGCTCACCGAACGCGATGCGGCGGTCGGTGTTGCGCTCGGCGAGGAACACGCCCCAGCGGTACTCGTCCATCGGGACGTGGGCGAAGTGGGCCCACCCCTCGCGGCCGACGGAGACGGCGGTGCGCAGGTAGACGTCCTCGGTGGGCACCGAGGGGCCCATGGTCTTCCACCAGTTGAGGAAGTTGGGCTGCCACGACTCGAGTGCGCGCTGCAGCTTGCGGTTGCTCGCGAGGTCGACGTTGTTCGGGATCTTCTCGGAGTAGTCGATCGACATGTCTCACACCCGCCTGCGGTCGAAGTCGGCCCTGCGGCCCGTGCCGTACCGGCGCAGCGCGCCGTCGGGGCCCGCCGCGTTCGGTCGTACGAAGATCCAGTTCTGCCACGCGGCCAACCGCCCGAAGATCCGCGACTCCATCGTCTCGGGGCCGACGAAGCGGTGGTTGGCCTCCATGCCGGTGAGCGCGTCCGGGGACAGGGAGGCCCGCTCCTCCAGCATGATCCGGATCTCGTCCTCCCAGTCGATGTCGTCGGGGGCGTCGGTGACGAGCCCCAGCTCGAGCGCCTCGGCGGCGTCGATGCGCCGCCCGGTCTCCTGCCGCAGCTTCGCGACGTGGTCGTCGTCGCCGTAGAACCGCGACTCGAGGCGGGCGAGGCCGTTGCCCATGGGGAACGTGCCGAAGTTGCTGTCGGAGAGCACGATCTGCGCCGGCTCGCCCTCCTCCGCGTCCTCCTCGAGGAAGCCGTCGAGCATGTACTGGCGGTCGCAGGCGAGCGCCAGCTCCAGCAGCGCGCCCGCGAAGCACGAGCCGGGCTCGATCAGCGCGATCAGCGAGCGCGAGGTGACGTCGAGCCGCTTCAGCACGCGCTTGTAGTAGTGCCGGATCTCGCCCACCAGCCAGTCGTCGCGCGAGTGCCGGGCGATCACGCGCTCGAACGCCAGGGCGTCCTCGACGTCGCCCCGCGTGCGGATCACCCAGGTGCCGAGCTCCAGCTCGTTGCTGCGCAGCCGCAGGACGAGGTCGTCGAGCTCGCGGGTCATGGCCAGCGGCCAGAACTGCGCCCCGAGCTCGTGGATGCGCTCCACGGTGTCGGGGACGTCGCCGTCCGGGCCGTGCACGGTGATCTCGACGATGCCGCCCGCGCGGTCGTAGCGCGCCTCGACGTGCTGGTAGCGGAGCCCGTCTGCGGTCTCATCGCGCTGCAGCGGCGGCAGCTCGATGCCGCGCGCGTCGGCGGGCCGGCTGGAGCGGGCGGCGGCCTCGGCGGCGCGCTCGGCCACCGTCTCGTCCCACTGCCGCTTGGGGATCACCTCGTCGACCAGGCCCCACTCGACGGCCTGCTTGCCGCGGATGCCCTCGGCGCGGGTGGCGAACACGTCGGCGCGGTCCTTGCGGACCTTGCGCTTGTCGGTGACGCGGGTGAGCCCGCCGGTGCCGGGCAGCACGCCGAGCAGCGGCACCTCGGGCAGCGCGACGGCCGAGGAGTTGTCGTCGACGAGCAGGATCTTGTCGCAGGCCAGCGCCAGCTCGTAGCCGCCGCCCGCCGCGGTGCCGTTGACGGCGGCGATCCAGGTCTGCCCCGAGTTGGCGGTGGCGTCCTCGATCTCGTTGCGGGTCTCGTTGGTGAACTTGCAGAAGTTCACCTTCCACGGGTGGCTGCTCTGGGCGAGCATCCGGATGTTGGCGCCTGCGCAGAAGTTGCGGTCCTTCGCGCTGGTGAGCACCACCGCCCGCACCTGCGGGTAGCTGAAGCGCAGCCGCTGCACCGCGTCGTGCAGCTCGATGTCGACGCCGAGGTCGTAGCTGTTCATCTTCAGCTCGTAGCCCGGCACCAGCCCGCCGTCCTCGGCGACGTCGAGCCGCAGGTACGCCACGTCGCCCTGCACGTCCAGCTGCCAATGCCGGTACGAGGAGGGGTCGGCGTCGTAGGAGACCCGGGGTTGCGGGGCCGGCTCGGCGGTGCTGGTGGTCATCGCTGACGCTCCTCCTGCGGCGGCGCGGCGGACGGCGTCAGTCTACAGCTGGGCGACAGAACGGCAAGAGGTTGTAGAACGTCGGTACGGCGTCAGGCCTTGACCTCGGCCACCTCGTCGGCCGCGGCGGCGGAGGGCGGGGACAGGGTGGCCGTCGCGAGCTCGCGCAGGCGGTAGCGCTGGATCTTGCCGGTGGCGGTGCGGGGCAGCGCGTCGACCTGCACCACGAGCCGGGGGCGCTTGAACGCCGCCAGCCCCGCCCGGCAGAACGCGATCACCTCGTCCGGGTCGATCACCGCCCCGGGCCGGGCGACGACGTAGGCGACCGGCTTGTCCAGGCCGTCCTCGTCGGGCACGCCGATGACGGCGACCTCGGCGATCGTCGGGTGCTCCAGCAGGCGCGCCTCGACCTCGGCCGGGCTGACCCAGATCCCGCCGACCTTGAGCACGTCGTCGGCGCGGCCGAGGCAGGTCCAGCTCCCGTCGGCGTTGCGGACGTACTGGTCGCCGGTGCGCATCCACTCCCCGTGGAACACCGCGCGGTTCACGCCGGTGCGGCACCAGTAGCCGGTGCACAGCGACTCGCCGGCCACGTAGAGCATCCCCGGCTCGCCCGCCTCCTCGATGACGCTGCCGTCGGGCCGGCGCAGCTGCACCTCGTAACCGGGCACGGGGAACCCGGAGCTGCCCGGCACGACCTTGCCGGGGACGTTGGAGATGAAGATGTGCAGGGCCTCGGTGGAGCCGATGCCGTCGAGGATCTCGAAGCCGTACAGGTCGCGGACGCCGTGGTACATGCGCGGCGGGAGCGCCTCGCCCGCCGACACCCCGTTGCGGACGGTGGCGAACGCCTCCCGCGGCAGGTCGGCCGCCATGAGCGGGCCCCAGAAGCTCGGGCCGGCGAAGAACAGCGTGACGCCGTGCTCGGCCACCCGCCGCGCGTAGAGCTCCGGGTTGGGCCGTGACGGTTCCAGCACGCTGCTCGCGCCCACCGAGAGGGGGAAGAACAGCGAGTTGCCGATGCCGTAGGCGAAGAACAGCTTCGCCACCGACAGGCAGACGTCGTCCGGACCGATGCCGAGCACCTGGGCGGCGTAGGTCTCGCACACGTAGCGGATGTCGACGTGGCGGTGCATCGCGCCCTTGGGCCTGCCGGTGGTCCCCGACGTGTACAGCCACAGGGCGGGCGACTCGTCCCACGTCGGGTACGGCGCCGTGAGCGGCTCGGACCCGCGCAGGTCCTCCCAGACCAGGCCGGTGGTGCCGGGCACCTCCGGCGCGGTGTCGCCGGTGAGCACGACGTGGCGCAGGTCCGGCGCGTCGGTGGCGGCCGCGGTGATCGCCGCGGCGAACTGCGGGCTGCCCAGCAGCACCCGCGCCCGGGAGTCGCGGACGAGCGTGGCGAGCTCACCGCCGGTGAGCATCGTGGAGGCGGGCACGGCGACCGCGCCCAGGTACATGGTGGCGAGGATGCCGGTGGCGAGCTCGACGTCGTCGGCCATGCACAGCAGCACCCGTTCCTCGGGGCGCACGCCGATGTCGACCAGACCCGCGGCGACGCGGCGCACCTCTTCGGTCAGCTGACCATAGGAATGGGTACCTCGCGGGTGGCGGAGGGCGATCCGCTCGCCGTCGCCGGCGTCGACCCGACGCTCGGAGAGGTAGGCGGCGGCGTTGAACAGTTCCGTCATGGAGCGGCTCCGGTCCGAACGGGTGGGTCCGAACTCTACTGCTTGCTCACGCTCCGTCAACGATGCGTAGAAGATTCCTGCGGGCGGTCCCTTCCACACATGAGCGCACGCTGATAGGAACGGAACTGGCCGCTCGTCAAAGGAGATCAGCGATGCAGACCCGTGGTGCGATCGTCCGCCAGGTTCCGGGCAAGTACGAGGTCGTGGACCTCGAGATCGACGATCCACGCGAGAACGAGATCCAGGTCCAGATGGTCGCCTCCGGCCTGTGCCACTCGGACGACCACGTCGCGACCGGTGACATCCCGGTCAACATCTTCCCGTTCGCCGGTGGGCACGAAGGCGCGGGCATCGTCACGAAGGCGGGGCCGAACGCCAAGGGGCTGAAGGAGGGCGACCACGTCGTCTTCTCGTTCCTGCCCTCGTGCGGGCACTGCCGCTGGTGCGCGTCCGGGATGCAGAACCTCTGCGACCTGGGTGCGACCCTGCTCGACGGGGCCCGGTGGGGGCGTCCGGGTGACTACCGGGTGAAGCTCGCCGAGACCGGCCAGCCGGTCGGGCAGATGTGCGGGATCTCGACCTTCCTGCAGCACACGACGGTGTCCGCCGACTCCGCGGTGAAGGTCCCCGACGACATCCCGCTCGACAAGGCCTGCCTGGTCGGGTGCGGCGTCGGGACCGGATGGGGCTCCGCGGTCAACGCCGCCGAGGTACAGCCGGGCCACACCGTGATCGTGATGGGCATCGGCGGCATCGGCATCAACGCCGTGCAGGGCGCGTCGCACGCCGGGGCGTCCAACATCATCGCCGTGGACCCGGTGGCCTTCAAGCGCGAGAAGGCGCAGGAGCTGGGCGCCACGCACGCGGTGGAGTCGATGGAGGAGGCCACCGAGCTCGCCAAGCAGTTCACCAACGGGCAGGGCGCCGACTCGGCGATCGTGACGGTTGGCGTCACCAAGCCCGAGCACGTCGCCCAGGCCTTCGGGTCGATCCGCAAGGCGGGGACGGTCGTCGTCACCGGGCTCGGTGACGCGAAGGAGGTCGGGCTGCCGATCGCGATCTCGGAGCTGACGCTGTTCCAGAAGCGGCTGCAGGGCGCGATGTTCGGCATGTCCAACCCGAACTGGGACATCCTCCGCCAGCTGCAGCTCTACCGCGAGGGCGTGCTCAAGCTCGACGAGCTGATCACGAAGACCTACTCGCTGGACGAGGTCGCGCAGGGTTACCAGGACATGCACGACGGCAAGAACATCCGTGGCGTCATCATCTACTAGCGAGGAAACGCGCGCGGATACCCCGGTCGTCGGTCTCCGTCGCGAGCGCGAGGTGCTGACCGTCGCGCTCGCGACGGGCCGGCACGTGGTCATCGAGGGCCCGCCCGGCACCGGCAAGTCGACGCTGCTGCGCTCGATCGCCCGGGAGAACGGCCGGGCGGTCGTGTTCGTCGAGGGCAACGCCGAGCTGACGCCCGCCCGCCTGGTCGGGCAGTTCGACCCGGCGCAGGTCCTCGCCGAGGGCTACCACCCGGCGAGCTTCGTCGACGGCCCGCTGCTCACCGCGATGCGGGAGGGCGGCCTGCTGTACCTGGAGGAGCTCAACCGGGTCCCCGAGGAGACGCTCAACGTCCTGATCACCGTCCTCGCCGAGGGTGAGATCGCGGTGCCCAGGCTGGGCCCGGTCCGGGCGGCGCCCGAGTTCCGGCTGATCGCGGCGATGAACCCGTTCGACGCGATCGGCACGGCGCGGGTGAGCCAGGCGATCGCCGACCGGATGTGCCGGGTGGTGCTCGGCTACCAGGACGAGGCGGCCGAGCGCGCGATCACCACCGCGGTGACCGGGCTGAACGGCCGGGTCGTGGAACTGGCGGTGGGCATGGCCCGCGCCACCCGCACGCACCGCGACGTGCGGATGGGCTCGTCGGTACGCGGCGCGATCGACATGGCGCTCGTCCTCACCGGGCTCGCCGAGCTGCGCGGCGAGCGCACCCCGCAGCGGGAGACCGGCCGCGACGCGGCGTACGCTGCGCTGTCCGGCCGCATCCGGATGGCCGACGGCGTGGACCGCACGCCGGAGTCGGTGATCGACGAGCTGCTCGACGAGCTGTGGCCGGCGGAAGCGGACGACCCCGCGGACGACCCGGGAAAAGCTGACGGCCCGCCGGAGACCAACCCGGCGGGCTTCCGGCCGCGGTCCCGTCCCGCGCGCGACCGCGCGGGCCGCACGCAGGGGCGGGCCCAGCTCGCGGCGCAGCACGCGGCGTTCGCCGACGTCTCGCCGGAGGTGGGCGCGCTCGACGAGGCCGCGTTCCACGCGCTGCTGTCCCGCGACCCGGACGCCGCGGCGGCGCTGCTCGCCGACCTCGCCGTCGCCACCGACGAGGCGCTGCGCGCGGCCGCCCGGCGGCTGGCCGGGCGGGTGTTCCTGCGCCTGGGGCGGGTGGGCCCGGCCCGCGCCCGCGGCACCCGGCGGCTCGCGCCCGCGGCGGGCGGGGACGGCGACCTCGACCTCGACCGCACCCTGGACAGGTGGGAGCCGGGCCCGACCCGTCGCCCCGGCCCGGCCGACGTGGTCACGCGGCACTGGACCGCCTCGCGGCGGGCGGTCGCCCTCGCCGTCGACGTGTCCGGGTCGATGCAGGGGCAGGCGGTCGCCCTCGCCGCCGTCGCGGCGGCAGGGGTGGTGCTCGCGGCGGGCGACGGGCTCGTCCCGGCCGTGGTGGCATTCGGCCCCGGGGTGCGGGTGCTGCAGGCCCACGGCGCGCGCCGGCCGCCGGAAGACCTGCTGTCCGACCTCGTCGCGCTGCGCGGCCACGGCACCACCGACCTCGCCGCCGGGCTGCGCGCCGCGGCCGCCCAGCTGGCGGGCGCGGTGGCCGACGAGCGGCTCGTCGTGCTGCTGTCGGACTGCATCCACACCGCGGGCGACGACCCGGCCTCCGCGCTCGGGGGGATCGACCGGCTGCAGGTGCTGGTGCCGCTCGGAGGCGCCGACGCCGAGGCCGCCGCGGCGGCGCTCGCGGCCAGGCGGGGCGGGCTGGCGCAGACGGTGCGGCGGCTCACCGAGGTGGGCCCCGCGCTGACCCGCGTGCTCGCCTGAGCACCCGGCGCCCGGGTTCCCGCGATCGGGCCGCCCGCCGGCCGGCCTTCAGGCGGAGAACGCGGCCGCGAACCGCGCCATCCGGTCGGCCGCGCCGTCGGCCGGCCCGAACCAGACGGCGACCGCGTCGGCCCCGGCCGCGGCGAGGGCGTGCGCCTCGCGCACGGTCCGCTCCAGCTCGGCCGTACCGCCGCGCCAGGCCAGCCGCGTGCCGAGCCGGGGCGTGCGCTGCGACTCCGCGCGCAGCCGCGCGGCGCACCGGGCGAAGCCTGCGGCGTCGAGGCCGACCCCCTGCCACTCGTCGGCCAGCGCGGCGGCCCGGCGCAGGACGGCCTCGCTCGTCCCGCCCACCATGATCGGCACCGGCCGGGTGGGCACCGGCGCGAACACGCCCCGCTCCACGTGGTGGAACCGGCCGTGGAACGGGCCGCCGCCGCGGAAGAGGTGGCGCAGGAGGGCGATGTCCTCGTCGGTGCGGGCGCCGCGGGTCGCGAACTCGGCGCCGACGGCGGCGAACTCGGCGCGGTCCCAGCCGACGCCCACCCCGAGCACCGCGCGGCCGCCCGACAGCCGCTCCAGCGTGGCGACCTGCTTGGCGACGACGAACGGGTTGCGCATCGGCAGCACGAGCACCGACGTGCCGAGGCGGATCGTCGAGGTGCGGGCGGCGACGTGCGCGAGCGTGACGAGCGGCTCGTACACCCCGCCGTAGGTGTCGCCGTAGGGGGCGGGCGGCAGCAGGTGGTCGGGCAGGTACGCGGTGCGGTAGCCGAGCCGCTCCGCCTCCTGCGCGAGCTCGACGACGGTGTGCGGGGCGACGTCGGGCGACTCGTCCGGGAGCACGACCTCGAGGTCCACGGCTCAGCCCACCCGCGACAGCAGCGACCGGATCGCGGCGAGCCACTCGTCGGGGGCCTCGGCCCCGATGCCGTGCCCCGAGGCGATCTCCACGAGCTCGGCGCCGGGGATGCCGGCCGCGAGCTCCCGGGAGAGCCCGACGCCGGTGAGGCCGTCCTCGGTGGTGGCGACGACGAGCGTCGGGACGGCGATCCGGGAGAGCTCGGCACGGGTGTCGACGGTGGCGCCGAGGTCGACCTGCTCCGGGCTGCCGGCCGGGAGGAAGTCGGCCAGCCCGGCGACGGCGGCCTCGAGCGCGGCGGGCTCCAGCGCGTCGAGCGCCGTCGCACCGGTGGCGGCGAAGGTGAGGAACCGGGCGGTCAGCTCCCGGTCGCCGGCGTCGAGCAGGGCCCGCCAGACCTGCAGGGCCAGTCGCAGCCGGTGGTCGGGGCGGGCGAACCCGGCGGTGAGCACGAGACCCGTGACGCGGTCGGGGTGCCGCGTCGCGATGCGGACGGCGACGGCCGTGCCGAGCGAGTAGCCCAGCACCGCGAAGCGGTCGACGCCTGCGTCGACCGCCGTGCCGACGAGCGCGTCGGCCAGGTCGTCGAGGGTGAGCGGGACCGGACTGCGCGGGGTCTTCCCGGAACCCGGGTAGTCGGCCCCGACGACGGTGTGGGTGGTGGCGAGCTCGTCGAGGATCGGCCCGAAGTTGGCCTCGACGCCGCCGCCCGCGCCGTGCGCGAGCAGGATCCCCGGCCCCGAGCCGAGGACGGTGCGCGCGAAATGTTCTGCCATGGCCGCGATGTTGGGGTCTGACGTCGGTGTCAGGCCCAAGCCCGCGTGGGAGGGATCACGTGCTGATCGGCGAGCTCGCCCGGCGCACCGGGGTGAGCCAGCGCGCGCTGCGCTACTACGAGCAACAGGGGCTGCTGTCGGCCGAGCGGGACGCCTACGGCTACCGGCGCTACGGCCCCGACGCCGTCCGCACCGTCGCCCGGATCAGGGCCCTGCTCGGCGCGGGCCTGTCCACGGACGTGATCCGGGACGTGCTGCCCTGCGTCGGCGGCGGCGAGGAGATCGAGCTGGAGCTGTGCCCCGACCTGGTGCGCACCATCCGGCGCGAGCTCGCGGCGCTGGACGAGCGGATCGACGAGCTGCAGGGCAAGCGCAGCGCCCTGGCCGGCTACGTGCCCGAGGACGCCCTGCAGCAGGCCTGAGGGCAGGCGGCGGCCCGGCGGGTGCGGCACCGCCGCTGCGTAGATTGTCCCTCGTGGGAACCATCGTCTCCTTCCATGCGCACCCCGACGACGAGTCGATCGGCACCGCGGGCACCCTCGCCAGGGCGGCCGCAGCGGGTCACCGGGTCGTCCTCGTGTTCGCGACCAGGGGGGAGCTGGGCGAGCCGGTCCCCGGCGTGCTCGAGCCGGGGGAGCAGCTGGCCGTCCGCCGGTCCGCGGAGTGCTACGCGTCCGCGGCGGCGATCGGGGCGAAGCGCGTCGAGTTCCTCGGCTACACCGACTCCGGGATGATGGGCGACCCGACCAACGAGGCCCCGTACTGCTTCTGGCAGGCCAACGTGGAGCACGCGGCGCGGCGCCTCGCGGTGATCCTCGACGAGGAGGAGCCCGACGTCCTCACCGTCTACGACGACAACGGCGGGTACGGCCACCCCGACCACATCCAGGTGCACCGGGTGGGGATGCGCGCCGCCGAGCTGTCGGCGGTGCCGGTCGTGGCCCAGCAGACGATCAACCGCGACTGGATGGTGCGCGGGATGCGCGGGCTCGCCGACTCGGGCGAGCTGCCGGAGGGCTGGCGGCCCCCGAGCTTCGACGAGCCCTCGTTCGGCAAGCCGGAGTCGGAGATCACCCACCGCGTCGACGCCATCGACTTCATCGAGCAGAAGCGCGCCTCGATGCGCGCGCACGCGAGCCAGATGGCGCCCGACCACTTCCTGCTCGCCATGCCGGAGCCGGTCTTCGCGCTGGGGATGGGCACGGAGTTCTTCATCATCGACCCGGTGCCGAGCCCGGCGGCGGCACCGGAGCTGTTCGACGAGCTGTTCACGCCGCTGCGGTAGGCGCCGGCCTTCCGCACCGCTCACCAGCCGCTGGGGTGGTCGGTGATGAGCGCGCCGGCCACGCCCGGCGCGGCTCCGGTGACCACCGTGGTCGAGCCCACGGGCCGATCATCGCGGCTCGTGGCGGCCCGTGCCCGGGCCGGCACGTGACGTGGGTCCCGCCACCCGGCCCGGCCTTCGACGACGGGTAGAGCTAACATCCCCAGCTGGGCCACCCGGCCCGCCGCTCGTGCAGCCGGCAGTTCCAGGAGGACCAGTGACCGCCGTCGCCCCCAAGCCGATCGCGCCGGAGTACCCGGCACGTCGGTCGCCCAAGGGCTCGACCTTCCTGAAGATGCTGCGGACGACGGACCCCAAGGACATCGCGATCCTCTACATGGTCACGTCGTTCGCGTTCTTCCTGGCCGGTGGCGCGATGGCGCTGCTCATCCGTGGCGAGCTGGCCGTGCCCGGCATGCAGTTCCTGTCCACGGAGCAGTACAACCAGCTGTTCACGATGCACGGCACGATCATGCTGCTGCTGTACGCGACGCCGATCCTGTTCGGCTTCGCGAACTACATCGTGCCGCTGCAGATCGGCGCCCCCGACGTCGCGTTCCCGCGGCTGAACGCCTTCTCCTACTGGCTGTTCCTGTTCGGCGGGCTGACCGTGCTGTCCGGGTTCCTCACCCCGGGCGGCGCCGCGGACTTCGGCTGGTTCGCCTACACCCCGCTCGCGGACGCCGTCCGCTCGCCGGGGGCGGGTGCCGACCTGTGGATCGTCGGCCTGGTGATCTCCGGTCTCGGCACGATCCTCGGTGGTGTCAACTTCATCACCACGATCGTCTGCATGCGCGCGCCGGGCATGACGATGTTCCGGATGCCGGTCTTCACCTGGAACATCCTGGTGACCGCGATCCTCATCCTGATCGCGTTCCCGGTGCTGACCGCCGCGCTGCTGGGCCTGCTGGCCGACCGGCACTTCGGCGCCCACGTGTTCGACCCCGCCAACGGCGGCGTCATCCTGTGGCAGCACCTGTTCTGGTTCTTCGGCCACCCCGAGGTCTACATCGTCGCGCTGCCGTTCTTCGGCATCGTCAGCGAGATCTTCCCGGTGTTCAGCCGCAAGCCGATCTTCGGCTACAAGACCCTGATCTACGCGACGATCGCGATCGCCGCGCTGTCGGTTGCCGTGTGGGCGCACCACATGTACGCCACGGGCGCGGTGCTGCTCGCGTTCTTCTCCTTCACCACCTTCCTCATCGCGGTGCCCACGGGCGTCAAGTTCGTGAACTGGATCGGCACCATGTGGAAGGGCCGGCTGACGTTCGAGAGCCCGATGCTGTTCAGCATCGGCTTCCTCGCCACGTTCCTGTTCGGCGGTCTGACCGGCATCCTGCTGGCGTCGCCGCCGCTGGACTTCCACGTCTCCGACACCTACTTCGTGGTGGCGCACTTCCACTACGTGCTGTTCGGCACGATCGTGTTCGCCACCTACGCCGGCATCTACTTCTGGTTCCCGAAGATGACCGGCCGGATGCTGGACGAGACGTGGGCCAAGGTCCACTTCTGGCTCACGTTCGTCGGGTTCCACCTGACGTTCCTGGTGCAGCACTGGCTGGGCAACGAGGGCTTCCCCCGCCGCTACGCCGACTACCTGCCCATCGACGGCTTCAACGCGCTGAACGCGATCTCCTCGATCGGGGCGTTCGTGCTGGGCGCGTCCACCCTGCCGTTCCTGTGGAACGTGTTCCGCAGCTACCGCTACGGCCGGGTGGTCACCGTCGACGACCCGTGGGGCTTCGGCAACTCGCTGGAGTGGGCGACGACGTGCCCGCCGCCGCGGCACAACTTCACCGAGCTGCCGCGGATCCGCTCCGAGCGGCCGGCGTTCGAGCTGCACTACC
>Ga0310821_100827_pt1 | contig 12601 bp, 12 predicted proteins | sample P4_ome_FD_201300 | JGI IMG/M metagenome (GOLD analysis project Ga0310821, IMG submission 201300) | Sorghum-adapted microbial communities from Joint BioEnergy Institute, Emeryville, California, United States - P4_Day56_Rep1 | ecosystem: Engineered > Bioreactor > SSF (Solid state fermentation) >... | reverse complement strand
CCAGTCTATATTACATCAATCCCCGCCAACTGTTTAAAGACGCGGCTACCATTATCAAGAAGCATTTCACATCGGCCAGCGACGCCAGGGAAGCGTACCGGCGCTATGTAAACAAGGCGAAGACTACACCGCCGCGCGCAGTGATTCATTTTCGACACCTGGTCAAAATATTAAAGCAGGAATTGCCGAAGGTGACGGCTCCCACACTTATCATTCAGGGGGGCAGGGATGATCTGGTGGAGCCGCGCAGCGCAGAGCATATCTATCGGACGATTCGTTCGGCAGAAAAATACCTGCATATTCTTCCTGAATCGAAACATATTATCTGTCATGATTGTGAGCAGGGGCAATTGCTTGCGCTGATTGACGAATTTCTCGATCCTGCGCATGGCGAACGCAAAGGAGAGATGCCTCATGAAAGCTAAACCCCGCTCCCCTGAGACGTTTTTTTATCCGGGTGGAAAAATAGGCTTGCTTTTGCTTCATGGATTTACCGGCAGCACGGCTGAGATGCAGCCGATGGGCCGGTTTTTTCATAAGCTCGGGTTTACCGTTCATGCGCCGCTGCTTGCCGGGCACGGTACGACGCCGGAGGCGATGGCTCGAACGCGCTGGCCGGATTGGTGGCAGAGTGCCCTGAATGGATATGATCGCCTGATCGGGGAAGGCTGTGAACAGATTGTGGCGTCCGGGCTTTCCATGGGGGGGCTGCTTGCGCTGCGTCTTGCCTGTCATCGTTCTCCCGCCGCGCTCATTCTGCTGAATACACCTGTAGACGTGCGGGATAAACGAATCCGCTGGGCCAAATATGTGCATTATGCCCGTCCGTACATACCCCGTTCCGGCAAAAAAGAAGCGCACATTGAATCTGAGATGTTCCCGTATGAACGTACACCGGTCGCCTGCATCGCCAGTCTTTGGCAGTTTATCAATTTAACGAAAAAAGAGCTGGCGCAGGTCACGACTCCGGCGCTGATCGTTCAGTCCACCATTGACGAAACGGTGGAACCTTCCAGTGGAGATTATATTTATTCGCATATTGGTTCACACTATAAAGAAATGAAACAATACCATAAATCCGGACATATCATTACGCTGGATAAAGAACGGGAGCATGTTTTTCGCGATGCGGCTGATTTTCTGGAAAAGATTCTTGATAAAGTATAGAAAAGTCGTATAGATTTCAAGCAAAGGAGAGGGCGGATGTGGCAACAGAAGCAGATATTTTACGTTTTATGCGAGAGCAAGCGAGTCGTCCCATGACGGTAAAAGAACTCGAAGAAGCGTTCGAGATTGAGTCGGCCGCTGAATTTAAAGAATTTGTTAAGATTCTCAATCATTTGGAAAATACGGGACAGATTATCCGTACACGCACCAACCGCTACGGCGTGCCGGAGAAAATGAATTTGATCCGCGGCCGCCTGCAGGCGCATGCCAAAGGTTTTGGATTTGTGCTGCCCGATGAAGAAGGAACACCGGATATTTATATTCATGCCAATGATATGAACGGGGCAATGAACCAGGATATCGTGCTGGCGCGCCTGAACCGGAATGCGCGCGGTCCGCGCCTGGAAGGCGAAATCGTACGGATTGTAGAACGTGCGAACCAGACAATTGTCGGAACATATCAGGATGAGAAGCATTACGGGTTCGTCATTACCGACGATAAGCGGATTACGAAGGACATCTTCATTCCGAAAGGTGAATCTATGGGAGCCGTCGACGGGCACAAAGTGGTCGTTGAAATTGTGCGCTATCCGGAGACAAGCCGGGGCAATCCTGAAGGAAAAGTTGTTGAAATTCTCGGACACAAGAATGACCCGGGTGTCGATATTTTGTCCATTATCCGCAAATACGGTCTCCCGGAGACTTTCCCGGAAGAAGTCATGCGTGAGGCGGAAGCTGTACCGGATACGATTAGCGAAGAAGAAATTCAAGGACGGCGAGATTTGCGCGATCGGGTTATGGTGACCATTGACGGCGCCGATGCCAAAGACCTTGATGATGCGGTATCGATTGAGACGCTGGAGAACGGAAATTACCGGCTGGGTGTTCATATCGCCGACGTAAGCTATTACGTTAAGGAAAACTCTGAACTGGATATGGAAGCCTTCCGCCGCGGTACGAGCGTGTATCTGGTGGATCGGGTGATTCCCATGCTGCCGCACCGCCTGTCGAACGGCATTTGCAGCTTGAATCCGAAGGTGGACCGTCTGACGCTTACGTGCGATATGGAAATTGACGATGAAGGCAATGTCGTTAACCATGAAATCTATGAAAGCGTAATTCGCACCAACGAGCGGATGACGTATTCTGATGTGTACAGAATTCTTGAAGAAGACGACAAAGAATTGAAAGAGCGCTACAGAGACCTGGTACCGCATTTTGAAGCGATGAAGGAGCTGGCGCTTCGCCTGCGTCGCTTCCGTATGGAGCGCGGCGCGATTGATTTCGACTTCGGCGAAGCCAAGATCCTGGTCGACGCGGAGGGCAATCCCACGGAAGTGCGGATGCGCGATCGGACCATTGCGGAACGGATTATCGAAGAATTCATGCTGAAAGCCAACGAAACGGTAGCGGAGCACTTCTACTGGATGAATGTGCCGTTCATCTACCGGATTCACGAAGATCCGGATGGTGATCGACTGCAGACATTTCTCGAATTCGTAACCAATTTCGGTTACTTTGTACGAGGCAAAGCAAATAACATTCATCCGCGTACACTGCAAGCGCTGCTTGAGCAAGCGAAAGATACACCGGAAGAGACGGTCATCTCCAAAGTGATGCTGCGTTCGATGAAGCAGGCGAAATACGATGCGGAAAACCACGGCCACTTCGGTCTGGCAGCCGAGTATTATACACATTTCACATCTCCGATTCGCCGCTATCCGGACCTGATTGTACATCGGATGATTCGCGAATCATTGAAGCCCGGTGGATTCACGCCGGCCCGGATTGAAGAGTGGTATGCCAAAATGCCGCATGTGGCCGAGCATTCATCGGAACGTGAGCGTAATGCGGTAGATGCAGAGCGGGAAACGGACGATTTGAAGAAAGCGGAATATATGCTGCAGCATATGGATGAAGAGTTCGATGGGATCGTCAGCAGCGTTGCTTCGTTCGGTATGTTTGTCGAGCTGCCGAACACGATTGAAGGCATGGTGCATATCAGTTACCTGACGGACGATTACTACGATTTCCACGAGAACCAGTATGCGCTCATTGGCCAGCGGACAGGCCGCATGTTCCGCATTGGAGACGAGGTGCGCGTCAAAGTCGTCAAGGTGGATGTGGATGAGCACACGATTGACTTTGAAGTAGTGGGATTGAAGCGCAGCAAAGCTCCGGGGCGCGGTGAAGGGCGCAAAGCCAAGGTCATTCCGGTGCAGAGGAGTGAGCGCAAGCCGCGCGGCAAAGGAAAGCCGGCCAAAGGCAAGGACAACCCGTTCTGGATGGAAGTTGTCGAAAAGAAGAAAAAGAAGAAAAACAGCGTACCGAAGTCGGTAAAGAAGAAAAAGAAGAAATAACGAAGAGAAAGCGTATGGCGAACACCTGCAACGGGCAGGCTGCCATGCGCTTTTTTCATGGTATAGGAAAGTATATTTCGCTTTACAGTGATAAAGCAAAATATACTTTCCCTCTATTGTAAGCGAGAAAAAACTCGCGGGGCGTGTGCCAAACGTTCCTTTTTCCTTGTGGAGCGACACAAAGCGGCTGTTTGGTTTCTTTGAGGAAAAAGGACGAGCGGCATCGCCCGCGAGTTTTTTTCAATTTCTTGCCACAAAGTGTGTGATCATGATCACATTCTGTTTTGATTATTATAACTATAATAAATGTATAAATAATGTTAAAGCTTTAACAGAAAATGAAACAGTGGGAGATAGATGACGATGTTAAGCACACAAACGAAAGAGATTATCAAATCAACGGTGCCTGTATTAGAAACATACGGTGAAGCAATTACCACGCACTTTTATCAACGGATGCTCTCACGCCATCCGGAACTGCTCAATATCTTTAACCATGTAAACCAAAAAAAGGGCCGACAGCAGAAAGCGCTGGCGAACGCCGTATATGCTGCCGCCCTGCATATCGATAACCTGGAGGAAATTTTGCCTGCCGTCAAACAAATCGCTCATAAACACCGGAGCCTGGGGATAAAGCCAGAACATTATCCGATTGTCGGCGAGAATCTGTTGCAGGCGATTAAAGAGGTATTGGGGGATGCGGCCACGGACGAAATTATGACGGCCTGGGGCGAAGCATATGGCATTATCGCCGATGTATTTATCAGCATAGAAGCGGAAATGTATGAAGAAGCGGAAAGACGGCCAGGCGGCTGGAAGGGATTCCGTGAGTTTATCGTAGATAGGAAAGTAAAAGAGAGCGAAGTCATTACTTCGTTTTATCTAAAACCCGCAGACAAAGGCTTAATTGCATCATTTAAGCCGGGTCAATATGTGAGTGTAAAAGTGAGTATTCCGGGAGAGAAGTATACGCATATCCGTCAGTACAGCCTGTCCGATTCACCGGGCAAAGACTATTACCGCATCAGTGTAAAACGCGAACCCGGAGACGAAAGCAAAGCGGAAGGCATTGTATCGAACTACCTTCATGCACGGGTAGGAGAAGGGGATACCCTGCTTCTGAGTGTGCCGGCGGGTGATTTCGTACTCGATACAGATAAGGAGATACCTGTCGTCCTCATTAGCGGCGGAGTCGGATTAACTCCGATGGTAAGCATGCTGAATACGCTTGCTGAGACGCAACCGGAAAGAGACATAACATTTATTCACGCGGCCATTAACGGACGTTATCACGCTATGGGTGAGCAGGTGGCCAGCCTGGCTGAACAACATGAAAATATCCGGGCATTTGTATGTTACGAGCGTCCGGACGAGGCAGATAAGGCGGCACGGCGATATGACAAAGAAGGTTTTATTGATCTGGAGTGGATTCAGTCCATTGTTTCATCGAAGGATGCAGACTTCTACTTCTGTGGTCCGGTGCCTTTCATGAAAGCTGTATACCGAATGCTTAAAGAATGGGGAGTCGAGCAGGAAAACATTCACTTCGAATTCTTCGGACCGGCAGGGAATCTTGAGGAATAAAGAGAGAAATAGTAAAAAATCCGGAGGAATAGCTCCGGATTTTCGCATTTTTCTGTGAAAATTGTGAGGAAAGAAGGAAAGGCAAGAGGAAAAAAGATCCAGGGAAGAAAAAGGCCTTCGCCTTTTTCCCCATTGAAATCCTCCTCTCGTTCTCTGCTCTCTTTTCCTTCGTACCATAAAGGTCAGCTGCCCTTCCCGTAATTTTTATGTCGGAGTTGCAGTTGAAAGGCCATGGTGGTTTTCTGAAGGGATAGCTTTTTAAAAACGCTCGTTTTGTGGTACTATGTATAGATACGAGAAAAAGTTGGCGGAGGAAGGCTAGACGATGAGCAGAGAAGGAATCAAGGTGCTGGCGCAAAATAAAAAAGCGCGTCACGATTACTTTATCGAGGAAACATATGAAGCAGGCATCGTCCTTACCGGAACGGAGATTAAATCGATCCGCAGAGGACGCGTCAACCTGAAAGACGGCTACGCAGGCATCCGCAACGGGGAGGCGTGGCTGTATAATGTCCATATCAGCGAATATGAACAGGGCAACCGGTACAATCATGATCCGGTGCGGGCTCGCAAACTGCTGCTGCATCGCGGCGAAATCAACAAGCTCCTTGGCCAGACGAAAGTACAGGGCTATTCCCTTGTGCCGCTGCGTCTGTATCTGAAGGGCGGATTCTGCAAAGTAGAGATTGGCCTGGCTAAGGGTAAGAAGAATTACGACAAACGTGAATCGATCAAGCAGCGTGACGCACAACGTGAAATGCAGCGCGCATTGCGGGATCGGAACAGGTAAAAAAAGGGAATGAATCCTGGCATACATGTTGCATAGTATATCAGGATATGCTATACTAGGGGTACAACTTGATACGAAACAAGTTATGCGTGCTCTGTTTCCCAGGAGCGACCCTTTAATCACGGGGGCGTTCTGGATTCGACGGGGATGGTTCGAGCATGAGTAGCGAGCCGGTGGGTTGCGATTCCGTAACAACGCAAGCGTAAATATAAACGCTAAAGAAGAAAACTACGCTTTAGCTGCCTAATCGCAGCTAACCCTTACCTCTCCATCGCCCATGTGGAGGGAATAAGGGCCAACTTTAGTGGGCTACGCCTAAGGCTTCCGTCTGTAGCCGAGGGAAGAGATTAATCAGACTAGCCTATCAGGTAGTGGGTTACCTGGCAGCTTGGTAGGCGAATCAACCACAGGTAACTGCGCTCGGAGAAGCTTATGTGATCGGAGTCTTCGGACGTGGGTTCGATTCCCACCGCCTCCACCAAATACATAAAACTGTAATGGTGGAATATTGTGTAATTTAAAGCATAACTTTGCCGTTGTGGCAAGGATATGCTTTATTACTAGAACGGCAAAGTTATGCTTTATATATTGTCTTAAATTAAGTTACCAAAAAATCCAGTCATTATATCTCGGTTTTTTTATTTTGCAACAGCTTAATATTATCTTTAGGGTGTAATAATGATTAGGATTTTTTTTATTCTTAATAAAAAGTGATGTAAAGAGCAGTTAGGTAAATTATAACCTAGCTGTTTTTTTATCGTTTTAGAAATTTGCAACCATAAATCTATATGAAAATTAAGCAAAGAATACGATACAAAAAATGATAAATATTAATGTTGGCTAACAATAATGTTCTTTACTAAAAAGTAGTTTAAAAACAAGGCTCTTTTCGTAAATATTGTTGTTTTTCATGAAAAAATAAAATCGAAAAATTTGTATGTTGTGTTAGTCTTTAAAAAGACGAAGTTTTTTAATTGCTATATCAATTGCATTTTAATGGTGGGGAGCTATATAAATCTACAATGAAGGTTCGACATTCGTGTAAAACCTGAAAAAACTGCCCATACTGCTCCTAAGAACCTGTATCGTAAAGGAGCGGAATGGTGATGAAACGATTAAAAATTACAAACACACACGGCTGGACGATAAAAAGACTACGACAAAAAGAACGCATGATCAAAGATGCTTTTCTTCGTCAGCGAGTCGCAGCGGTTCGCCTTGTTATGGAAGGCTACACGGGACAAGAGGTTTCCGCGACGCTTACTATTCATCGCCAATCGGTTGCCAGTTACGTGAAAAAGTTTAATGAAGGTGGCTTACCTGAACTGCTGGCAAGGAACGTTCCACCGGGAAAAGAGCCGTACCTGTCGGCTGAACAACAAGCCGAGCTAAAACGCATTATCCTGGAGACCACACCTGAAGAACAAGGCATCGGCGTCTACGCTTCATGGGATAGCCGCATCATCCAGGAGTTACTTGCGAAAAAATGGGGCGTTTCGATGAGTCGCGGGGGGATTACCCACATGCTTCATCGCCTCAACCTTAGCTATACACGCCCAACGTATATTCTCGCCAAAGCCGACCAGGAAAAGCAGGCGCGCTTTGTGAAGCAGTTGGACATGATAAAAAAAACTCTTTACAGACAACATGATCCTGCTTTACGAGGATGAAAGCCATGTTCGTTCGTACCAGGCACTGCGCGCCACGTGGTCAGAAACACGTAACCAGCGCCGCATCCCAACGTATGGCCACCATGCCCATATGACGTTGTTTGGCACCGTAAATCCAGCGGATGGAGACTTTTTTTGTGTGCCGTCTGACACCTGTGATGCCCAGGCTTTTTTGGTGTTTTTGACCCAAACCATCGAGCGGTATGCGGACAAGTATATTGTCATGGTGCTGGATAATGCGCGGATTCACCGGGCGAAGCTTCTCCAGCCGTTTCTAGAAGAGAATCGGCATCGGCTCTTTCTGCTTTTCCTGCCGCCCTATTCACCGGATCTGAATCCGATTGAACGGATATGGGGGTGGCTAAAAGAGACGGTCATTTTCAATCGTTTTCATAAAGATAAAAAAGCCATCGAACAATCCGTTACTTCTTTTATCGACTGGATCAAAGGTTCACCCCATAAAACGTTACAGCGAATGGGCTGTACAGTCTCGAATGTCGAAACTTCAAAGTAAACTTATATAAATGTCAAAACTCGTATATCTATTCATGCTTTTTGTTTGCATCTTGGTACTTTTATACACGTTAAAGGTTGGAAAGATTAAGAAATTAGAATTCACGGCATTATTGCTAACTATTGTTGGTGGTATCTTAATGAATGTATTGGGTAAGAACCCAATGGGATATCTTGCTGTAGGAATATTTATAGTTGGTGCCTTGTTGCAAATCATAGAAAGAATTGTTAGGAAGTAAATTTCCAAAATTTACTGGTTAAATCTGACTATACGATTCTTCTGAGATTCTTAACGGTTAAAAAGTTCACACGTTTACAAGCGTTTAGTAGCAAAAACTTGTGTTTATCATGCGTTTCCAACTTCTTGTGCAATTCTAAAAATCTAAACCAAAACATATAGTTGTCAATGTACTTGGTAGCCACGCCTTTGAACCTATCCATCCAACGCTTTAAGCGTTGGTGATAGGAGTTTACATGTTGGATATGGTAGATACCCTTCTTAACGTAGATACCTTTACGTCCGTTTACTGCTTCATGTTGTAAACCTTTGAGCTTGGCAAAGTTAGCATAGTTGGTTGCTGAGTCTGAACAAAGGACAGACGTAGGGTGTATATAGCTACCAATGACAGAATCAATTTCGGTAGCGGTAATACGACCACGACCACCATACTGACAGATGATATGACCATCTCTATCATGTGCCACGACAACACAGACTTGCTCATTGGATATACCACGCTTATTAGCTGAACCACCACGCTTACGAGACTTACGATGTGGGATACCACTACGCTTTCCTTTATAGGACTCAAGGAAGTACGTTTCATCGCTTTCCACAATTCCTTGTAGTTGCAAGTTGCCAAGAGAAGCAATAGCCTTCAATATCTTATGTCTCCAATAAAAGGAAGTTGAGACATGAATGTTGAGTATCTTAGCAATTTTGGACAAACTAAGCCCTTCAACCATAAGCTCAAAGAAACGCATCCACTTGCGAGGGTAGCGTGTTCCTGCTAATGGAGAGCCTGTAATATCGTTAAACGTCTTCCCACAATCTTTACACTTGTAGCGTTGGCGAGAACGGTATTTACCGTTGCGTTTGACCGATGTGCTTCCACAATGAAGACACCCCAAACCAGAAGAGAAACGATTTTCACGAATGTCACCGATAAGATTTCCGATGTCTGTTTTGGGTGATGGAAAGAGTTCGTCTTTGATGGCTTCAAACAGACGATGTTGTTCTGCTTCTGTAAGGTTTTGAAAGTCCCGATACACATATCTCCAATCCATCGCTACAACCTCCTGTGGGATGTTTGTAGCCTTCATTATATCTTAAAATTTTTATAGCCACAATTTATACGAAAAGAGCCAAAAACAAAAATCACCGTTCAAATTTTGAACAGTGTTACAAAAATAGCTTTTACTAATGCAAGGTTAAAATGCACTTTTAAATATTATTATTGCAAAAAAGCTCTTTACTTTACTATGTAAAAATGCCCCTTTTATTACAGTAACGATTCTCGATAGCTTAATAAACCTTTGGCTTAAATTTTAATGACAAAGGTCTTTGCGGCTAAATCGTTCCACCCCTGCTTATTCTTTTGCCAAGCGATCCAAAAATACCCAATACCAAGTAAAGCCACACCAAACATCCAGACCCAATAGCGAATGAAAGCATCTTTATAGGTAAATCTGGTTCCGTCACTTTTTACGATTTTAGTTCTAACCAACATCTTCCCTATGGTTTGTCCACCGAATACCCAAAACAAGGTGTAGTAATTATAATCAATCACTTCATAGAATAAGAGGATAACCCAAATCGACTGCTCCCAAAGTGGCGGGATTATTGGTTTCAACCATAGAAATAAGATGTAAGTCAGTAATACAAGAATGATCTCATCAATGGTGAGAGCCAACACCCTTAACCAGAATCCAGCTTTTTGATTCAATTACTACCTAGCCTCCTTTGTGAAAGAAGGTGTAGAGATCACCCCTTGTTCCTCTGGATTAAAGCCGATGTTACCAAAGTTCCGGAGTGCCAGATGATATCCCACATTACGAATGATATTCCACCATAGTCCGGTCTTTGATTTCCACATTCGCTCTATAATTGATGAAATCGAATAAAATTGACGAGCCGCCCATTCAGTGCCCATTAGTAACTCTTCTGGAGACATTAGAGCCGGCTGGAAGACCACATCTTTTTTTCCGTTGTATTTAGACCAGTCCTTCGTCAGAATTCTCCCTTCTGCCTCCAGTCTGCGGAAAAGCGGTGTGTTCGGAAAAGGAATCAATACGCTGATAGTAGCCGAATCAAGGCCAATCTCACGGTAAAACTCCACCGTCGAACGGAAAATGGATTTGTCATCATGATCAAACCCAAAGACGGTCCCTGCCTGAATTGCAATTCCATAGTAGTGGAATCGCTCGATAATTTCCGTATACTTTTCCACTTGATTGTGGGCTTTATTGGCGGAGTTCAAGCTGTTCTGGGAGATCGTTTCCCATCCCAGGAAAAGCGCCTTACATCCACTCTTGGCAGCAAGTTCCATGAATTCGTCGTCAAATGCGACTTCCGATGTTGCCTGACTTGTCCACCATTTTTTGTAAGGGATAATGGCCTTGAACAGTTCCTTAGCATAGATCTTATTGGCACCAATATTATCATCCCAGAAGATAAGAGCTCTTCCTGGCATATACTTTAGCTCCTCTACAATATCAGCGATCGGTCGATATCGCATCTTCCTCTGATACATTTGTGGGATTGTACAATATTCACAGGCGAACGGGCAGCCACGTGTGGCTATTGTCACTCCTTTTCCATAGGTTCGCCCCTTGATTAAATCCCATCGAGGATGAGGCATGTTTTGTAGGTCAGGTATTTCACAGGATTTATAAATGGATTGCAAACAGCCGTTTTCAAAGTCAGCCAATAGCTTAGGCCAGACCAACTCGCCTTCTCCCACCACTACCGAATCCGCATGATCTTGGACTTCATCGGGCATTAGTGTCGCATGGGGACCGCCGATCACTACTTTAATCCCTCTTTTACGGTACTCGGCTGCGATCCAATACGCATGTGGAGCAGCAGCTGTATTTGCAGTTATTCCAACCAAATCTACCTTTTTATTGAAATCAACTTTCTGTACAATTTCATCAGTATGTGTAACCTCCCAATGGGGAGGTGTATAGGCTGCCAATAGTGGCATTGTAAGCTGAGGAAAACGAATGAGCCGCCGATATCTAATAAATCTCGAAGCTTCCGATTCAGCGGTGATAAGTTCTACCTTGTATTTCTTCTTCACTTTGCGTCTCCTCTGTAATTAATCTGTTTTATTAGAATTATAACAAACTTCTGTAAAACTATGTAAGCTTTAAATTATATCAATTAGTTCAACATTTCTGCCCGTTCGGTAAGTAAAGCTCTTTTTTGTGCAGTAAAAGGCATTTTGTCACTTAACAATTAAAAATATAAGAATGGAGGAATAGTTAAAATTTTATATAAATTGAAAATTTGATATGAAAAGTAGCTCAAAATAATTGTTTAAAAGAGTTTAAACAAAAGATTCTCCAGGAACTTGAGCAGAGAAAATCCAAGATAATCGGATATAATGTATGCTTGAGCCGTATGTCTTGAAAGAGACTCGTGTAGTTCTGAGGGGAGAAAAGGGCCAGACTTACCCGACTAAACAAGCAGTTGATTATTGCCGCCTCTAGGCGGTTTTTTTTTATGGCTTAATTCATATTGAGTTCATAAAGCTGATTTATAGTATCTCTAGAGTAAGTTAATTCGAAAATTTTTACAGGAGGAAAGAAGAATGAAAATCTGCTGCACAAAGATGAAAACAGGGAAAAAGGTATCAGCGTTTCTGCCGATGATTCTTACTGTTTTAGCTACCCAACACTGGTTGCATGGACTCCTTTTTATCATGTTGGGAGGAACCGCTGGCGAGTTAATGAGCATGAGTATGGATGATATGTTACCATTCCAGCGAGTTATGATTGTACTTACTCTTGTCACCGTACTATGGTCGGTGTACCAGTTATTTAAAGATGGATTTAAAAATAAAGGCATGATTGTGATGACATCCATTTCATCTTTGGTTGGGGTAGGTTATGTCATTATGACATTGGTTAAAACCGGATGGTGAGTTTGATTATTTCCAAACATATTTATATCTTACAGCGGTATAGTAACTGAAAGAATGCATAGTATTGAGGAGGAAAATAAAATGAAGAGATTATTCCTGCGCTTAGTTGTTTATGTATTGATTTTCGTAGTGTTTGTGGGAGGGGTTGGGTTCCTCGGACTTATTCGTTCACAGAAAAATTTTTACGGCGCAATTCGCCAGGAGCCAATCCCTTCTTTACAAGAAGTACAGAAACCTACCTATAATCCGAATAAACCTACGGTTGCTGTCCTGTTGGGGAACGAAACCACCGAGGCATCAGATTTTATGATTCCATACGAATTGTTGTCCAGGACGGGGGCATTCAATGTATATGCCGTTGCTTCAGAC
>Ga0310821_100819_pt1 | contig 12657 bp, 9 predicted proteins | sample P4_ome_FD_201300 | JGI IMG/M metagenome (GOLD analysis project Ga0310821, IMG submission 201300) | Sorghum-adapted microbial communities from Joint BioEnergy Institute, Emeryville, California, United States - P4_Day56_Rep1 | ecosystem: Engineered > Bioreactor > SSF (Solid state fermentation) >... | reverse complement strand
CAGGTTCGCGTGAGCAGGGCAAGACGGCGATCGAATTCTATACGCAGGTGAAGACCGTCTATATGGATCGCATGTGAGTACACTTTAATAAAGCTACCTAACGAAGCCCGGCTGCAGCCGGGCTTTTCGGCGCTAGTCTTTATAAAAGTCTAGGTCGCTGCAATACTTCCGCACCAATCTTGATGCTTTCGATTGGCTAATGGATAAGTGTTCTGCTACTTTTCTTGTGCTTCTGTATTTTGTATAGGAATCGACGACAATATTTTTTTCAACTTCCTCCAATATGGATTGTAGAGAAGAAAGCGACGGCTTTACAGATGAGACGTGCGGTTTTATATTCTCTACTATAATCGGCGGTAAATCGGAAACTTGGATCATTCCGTCACTTGTAACGACTAAACTTTCGATCAGGTTTTCTAACTGCCGAATGTTTCCGGGCCACTCATAATTATAAAAAATATCGAGTACTTCTTGTGAAATAATACGATTTACTTGGTATTTTCGGTTGAATGCAGATAGAAAATAGTAGGTTAACGGAATGATGTCTTCTTTTCTCTCCCGCAATGGAGGAATCTGCAGATTCACCACATTCAGCCGATAATATAAATCCTCTCTGAATTGCTTATTTTGTACCATTTCGTATAAATTCCGGTTGGTAGCGGAAAGAATGCGAATGTCCACCTTTTTTACCTCTTTGCCGCCGACAGGGAGAAATTCCAAATCTTGAATCACCTGTAAAAGTTTTGCCTGGATTTTGGGTGAAATCTCTCCGATCTCATCCAGAAATACGGTGCCCCCATTTGCAATTTCAAGTAGGCCCTGTTTCCCGTTTTTGACCGCTCCGGTAAAGGCGCCTTCCGCATAGCCAAACAGCTCCGACTCCAGCAGTTCTTCGGGAATGGCCGCGCAGTTGATCGACAAGAAGGGAGCATGGCTCCGGTGACTTTTCTTGTGAAGGTATTTGGCGATAACGCCTTTTCCGGTGCCGGACTCTCCTTGAATCAGAATGTTTGTGTCGACCCTGGCCACCTTGTCGCATAGCTTGATTACATTATTCATTTTCTCGTTGTTTGTAATCACATTTTCTTTATAGGCGTCAGTCAGGTCAGCCGCTTCTATTTCTTGCTCATCCGATATGTGAATATCTTTGTAATTCGGTTCTTGTCCGGTCGTAATGATGAGCTCGATTTCCTGTTTATCGTTCAATAACGGGATCGCCGTAGTGATGAGTTCTTTGCCTACATATGTGATTTGTTTAATTGTTACCGCTTTCTTTTCTTTGAAGACAAGTGGAAGAATGGGAGGTTTCCAATAATCTTTCGTGGTAAGTTCATCATTTGTTTTCCCTACGACATTTTCTAATTTGATTCCGTAGTGTCGTTCACATGCTTTGTTTACATAGACAATGCGGGCATCCTTATCTAAAACATAAATTTCATTGGGCGAATGGTCCAAAATCTTTTTTAAAACCTCGTTGCTCATCTCGATTTTTTTTTTCATCGTTCATGGAATGATTCAAGGCCAAACCTCCTGTATATATGATTGCGCTTTCAATAAACCGAGTCTGAAATAACTGAATTGAGTGAATTATAACTCATTTTTTCTGTTTGAAAATACGGAAAGAATGGCCAGATTTCTTGGAATAGAAAGGAAAAGAGGAGGGGCTAACCCAAAAGTAATCGGGATGCCCCCTTCAGCAATAAATGGAATAAGTTTATTCCCAGGGCTTTCTCGTCGTTAAAAACTCGGCCAGGCGGCGGCTCTCTTCGCGGCGCATTTTGCGCATTTGTGAACGCTGTGCCGCGCGCTCATGTAGCTTTTTCTCTTCATCCGTTTCCGGGACTACGCCGGGGACCGGCACCGGTTTTTTATTTTCGTCAAGCGCTACAAATGTTAAAAACGCCGTGGCGGCGATTTTGCGCTCCCCGGTATACAGACCTTCGGAAATCACTTTGACGAATACTTCCATTGAAGTGGTTCCGGTCGAGATAACGAACGACTCGACGCACACGGAATCACTCGGCTTAATCGGATGCAGGAAGTCCACGGAATCGGTAGACGCCGTCACGACCGGCGCCCGGGCATGGCGGGTCGCCGACAGGGCGGCCACGTCATCAATATACGTCATCAATTTGCCCCCGAACAGAGTTCCATGCTGGTTCGTATCCGGCGGAAGTACAATACTGGTTTTTACTACACGTGAATCTTTTACTAATCTTTTTTTCATTATTATCGCACACCTTCTATTTTTTGCATAAACGATACATTGCCTTCATTTATTATAATACCCGGATTTACAATTCGAAACGGCTTTGTTTAAGTCTATCTTTTGCGACTTTTCTCTTTTGAAGCAATTTTAAAAGTTAAGTGTTATATTACGTGTTTGACTGTTATATACACTTATACGCTAAAATCTTCTTTGTAAAAAACGAATTCATAACACTTGACCGAAATAATGGCGACAAGTGTTATATCATTTAAGCTAAAAAACAAAAAAATGAGGAAAAGGCAGGAGGATTTATAACATGGCACAACAGGGAACTGATCGCGTAAAACGCGGAATGGCAGAAATGCAAAAAGGCGGCGTCATCATGGACGTTGTAAACGCTGAACAGGCGCGCATTGCGGAAGCGGCAGGTGCAGTAGCTGTTATGGCGCTTGAGCGCGTACCGGCTGACATTCGTGCGGCAGGCGGCGTGGCTCGTATGGCTGACCCGACAATCGTGGAAGAAGTTATGGCGGCAGTATCCATTCCGGTTATGGCGAAAGCGCGTATCGGCCACTATGTGGAAGCGAAAGTGCTGGAAGCGCTGGGCGTAGACTACATTGACGAATCCGAAGTACTGACACCGGCAGATGAAGTGTTCCACATCAACAAAAGAGAATTCACTGTTCCGTTCGTGTGCGGTGCACGTGACCTGGGTGAGGCGCTGCGTCGTATCGGCGAAGGGGCATCCATGATCCGCACAAAAGGAGAGCCGGGCACAGGTAACATCGTGGAAGCGGTTCGCCATCAACGCATGATGCAAAGTCAAATTCGCAAGGTTGCCAGCATGTCCACCGACGAGCTGATGGCAGAAGCAAAAGCGATCGGAGCACCGTATGAACTGCTGAAGCAAGTACATGATACAGGCAAACTGCCGGTTGTAAATTTTGCGGCAGGGGGCGTGGCCACACCGGCGGATGCGGCGCTCATGATGCACCTGGGTTCTGACGGCGTATTCGTAGGGTCCGGTATCTTCAAATCCGAAAATCCGGAACGTTTTGCTCGCGCTATCGTGGAAGCGACTACGCACTATGACAATTACGAATTAATCGGCGAGCTGTCCAAAAACCTGGGCAATGCAATGAAAGGCATCGATGTGACGTCCCTTCTTGAAAACGAGCGCATGGCTGTGCGGGGCTGGTAAGCGATGAAGATTGGAGTACTGGCGCTGCAGGGCGCGGTGGCGGAGCATATCCGCCTGCTTACGCTTGCGGGAGCGGAAGCGATCGCCGTCAAGCGGGTTGAGCAGCTGGACGGGCTGGACGGGCTGGTCATTCCCGGCGGTGAAAGCACCGCGATCGGCAAATTGATGAAGAAATACGGTTTTGATACGGCGCTGCGCGAGTTTTCCGCGCAGAAGAAGCCGTTGTTTGGCACATGCGCCGGCTTGATTATTCTGGCGGGCGAGATCGAAGGCCAGGATTGGGTACATCTCGGTCTCATGGATATAAAGGTGGCACGCAATGCGTTTGGCCGCCAGCGGGAGAGCTTTGAAGTGGATCTGCCGATTCCAGGCATAGCCGAAGATTTTCGTGCAGTGTTCATCCGCGCTCCGCTCATCCGTGAGGTAGGAGACGATGTGGATATTTTGGTTCGCCATAACGGCGAAATTGTCGCAGCCCGTCAGGGGCACCTGCTGTGCGCCTCGTTCCACCCGGAATTGACGGACGATCTGCGGATGCATGCCTATTTCCTGGAAATGGTGAAAGAATATCGTTCGCAGACGGCAGTCGGCACGGTATAGTGAAAAAAAACGGAGAGCAGCTTTTGACGGCGCTCTCCGTTTTTTTCTGTGAAAATCGTGAGGAAAGAAGGAGAGAAAGAGGAAATGAGATCTAAGGAAGAAAAAGGCGTTCGCCTTTTTCCCCATTGAAAACACCCCCTCGTTCTCTTCTCTCCTTTCCTTCGTACCACAAAAGTCAGCCTCTTTCCCATCATTTTCATGACGGGGTTGCGGCTGAGATGCCATGGTGATTTTGTGTAAAGGTCAAAGGTTTGTTATACAACGGGTGTTTTTCTGTAAGCCGTGGTCGTTTCGATAAACGATCTGGCCGCCCGGCATAGCTCCCGTACGCCTTCCTGCAGTTCCCGTTCATTCATATATGAGAAGCTGACCCGCAGAAAATGATGCTTGGATTCGATTGGATAGCACGCCGCGCCCGGCAGAAACGTAATCTGGTGGTTCCGCGCATAGATGAGAAAATCTTCCGTATCCACCTGCGGCGGCAGAGCCAGCCACAAATTCACTCCGCCCTGAGGCGTAATCCAGCTCACGCCGGACGGCATGAGTTCCGCAAACAAATCTGTCATCATATCTCGTCTTAGCTTAAGGGCGATGCGCAGTTTTTGGACATGATTGCGCATCCGCTCCGAGTTGAGCAGGGGAAGGATTGCTTTTTGTGTCAGCAGCGGACTGCCCAGATCCGTATTGCCTTTGGCAGCAACCAATCGATGGAAAATTGTGCCTGCTGCCGCCAGCACACCGATCCGGCAGCCGGGAGCGAGAATTTTGCTTAAGCCTTTCAGATAGATAACATGGCCAAGCGGGTCCATGCTTTTTAAAGACGGCGGCGGCTGTTTTTCGAAATAAATCTCGCTCCACGGATCGTCTTCAAGAATCAGGCATTGCATATCATGCGCAATATCAAGAAGTTGACGCCTCCGCTGTGTGCTCATTACCGTACCGGTCGGGCTATGGAACGTAGGCATCGTATAGATCAGTTTCGGTTTGTATTTCTCGCACAGCGCTCCCAGCATGTCTACCCGCATGCCCCGTTCATCCACAGGAACGGGTAGGATGGTAGCGCCGCGGGAACGAAACACATCGATTGCCGCAGGGTATGTAGGCGCTTCTGTCACCACAATATCTCCTGGTCCAATAAATGTGCGCGCAACCAAATCGATGCCTTGTTGAGTTCCGTTCGTAATCAGAATTTCCTCAGGCGCACACTCGATTTTCTTGCCACGCAAATACCCAGACAATGCTTGTCTTAGCGCCGCATCTCCCTGCACCTCTCCGTAAGTAGAAAGAATGCGCGGCTCCTGGGCTAAAATCCGCTGAATTTCCTGTTCCAGATAGCGATTCGGCAGAAGCCCCGGATCAATCGTAGAGGAGAAAAATTCAAAACGCGCGGAAATCTGATGGTAGCGGGAAAATTGCGCACGCGGCAAATAATCAGGTACGGAAAGCTGCCAGTCGAACGGAGATTCTCGCTTTACGAAGGATTTTTCTTCTTTTTTGCGGACGAATGTTCCTTTCCCTTGAATCCGAACGATAAATCCGTCTTCTTCTAAAGTGTTATATGCTTGAACCACGGTCATTAAGCTTACATTGATTTGCTTGGATAAACTCCGTACGGAAGGGAGGGGAGCACCATCTTCCAATAAATCAGATTGAATGCGGTCAACAATCGCCTGATAAATCTGCTTGGCCAGCGGAACGTGGAGATGTCGATTGATTTTTATTTGCATATCTGTGATCTCCTATAAGTGTTATAACTGTTCTATATACAATCATAATACATATAACAGTTGCCTGAGAAGTATCTATCGGGGAAATAAGGTATAATTTCGCGGATTTTTTGCCAATCAAACGGTTGAATTGATTCTAAAATTTCCTTTCATCATAAATCAGAATACATTCAGTCAATTTTTATACTGTAAATCATTTTCAATATTTTTAAAAATACAGCAATGATGTTTATGGTTGAAATTGTTATATTTATTGGTAAAATATTTCTGATGAAAAGTTCCTAGTTATCTATATCTATATTCATATATTCGATAAAGGCAAACCTATTGAAAAATAGGGACGCAAAGCCATGGGTCTAAGGTTTCTAATAACTATGACAGCCGGTTGCCGAAGCCACAGCGCTTACTTCTATGTCTGTAAAACTAGCAGATTTTTTCATGCAGACTTTCATATATATAGAAGTGAACACAAAAAGCTTAGGACCCAGGCTATTCCGAATAGAGGATAGTCTTTTCTTTTTGCATAAAAACATAAAGAATAAAAGAATGGAGTGGACAGCATGAACATGGTAGAAGTGCAATCCTTATTTCCTAGTGAAGATGGAAACAAACAAAGACAACAAGAACTATTACAACTAATTGAAACATTGGTTAAGGAATTCGACGCACTAAAAGATCCAAACCTTTCTACACTCGGTCCAATGCGCGAAAGAACAGGGGAATTCTACAAAGAGATTATGGATTCCGCACAAGCGCCTCAACGTGGTACAAGTATGCAGGAAGTGTTACAGGAACTTCTTAAACTTGCGGAAGGACATCCATACCATACACGAAACTTTGTTACAAACGTCCTGCCAATGGCTAGTATTCCTGGCATTATCGGAGCGTTGCTAACGACATTGTTAAATGGCAACAATCTGTGGGATGTATACGGTCCGGCAGGAGCGGAAGCGGAAGTGAAAGTCATCGCGATGATGACGAAGCTTGTGGGCTACGATGTCAAACACTCGTGGGGCTATACGACATGGGGTGGACAAGGGGCTGTATTTTCCGGATTGCGCCTTGCTATCGCCAAGCAATTCCCGCGTGCCAAAGAAGAAGGAGTGCCGAATAACTTGTATTGCTTCGCTTCCGAAAACGCACACTACAGCCTGCTCAAATCGATGGAAGCAACTGGAATCGGCAGCAACCATTTAATTACGGTTAAAACTGACCCTACCACACATGCGATGGATGTAAAGGATTTGCGGGTAAAAATGGAGCGCGTAATCAAGGATGGCGGGATTCCGATTTATATTGTAGCTACGACAGGTGCCACCGATTCATTCGGTATTGATGATGTTCAGACAATCAAGCAAACAGCAGATGACGTGACAAAACAATATGGACTTTCTTCTGTTCATATCCATGCAGACTCTGCACTCGGCGGATTTTACTGCTTATTCAACCAGTATGATTTTGACCGCAATCCGCTGAATTTCGAAGCACCATTATGTGAGAAGCTACTGGAGATTCGTGAAAAAATGCGGCATTTGCATCTGGCGGATAGCCTGTGCTTTGATTTCCAAAAACTTGGCCAAACGCCGTACTTAACAAGCCTGTTTCTTGTAAAAAACGGAAAAGATATCGGATTGCTTGATTTGCATGAATTCGAAACACCGTATGTCGGCAACCGTGGATACGGCAGCTACCATACAAGTTATACACTTGAGTGCTCACGCATGGCAAGTTCCATTGCGATATATGCCGCATTGCTCGCGTTTGGAGTGGAGGGCTACCAGCAAATCCTGGCCAATTATGTACGCGTTAATATGGCATTCCGTGAAAAGCTTCTATCCGTCTTCCCGAATGTGGCGATTACGAACGAAAACAACCCAGGTCCGATTACGACGTTCCGCTTTTATCCAGGTCAGCCGGAATGGCAGGAAGAACAGGCAGGTCGTCTACCAAGCACACGCATCGTAAACAACAACGAGTGGAACTATCCAATTTTCGAGCAACTGGGTAAACAGCGTGAACGCGTCTTTTTCGGTGACACGACAAGACAGTGCCTGATTGATGCGCAGGATTCCGCAGAACGGATTCCGGTTTACGCCGTCAAGTTTTTCTCTATTTCCCCGTATACAACGGTCGATACGCTTGATGACATCATATCTTTCCTGTTGGAACAGGTAACGCAAACGGAAGCACAGCGGAAGGTGGAAACAGTGCATGTTTAAGATAAGTCATTCGATTAGCAAAAAAATCACCGTTTCTTTTGCGCTATGTATCCTGGGCTTATCGATTATATTCAGCTTTATTTCGTACAAGATTTCAACGGGAATTGTGAATGAGTATGTGCTTCCTCAATTTGAAAGTACGCTTAAAACAAACATTCGAGTACTGGGGCGTATGATTGATAAAAACGTGGTCAATCAAGCAGACAGCGGCTCCGATAGTGCGTATAATACTCTGTTGACGTTTTTAAATGAACAAAAACAGCAAATGGGCGTAGAAAACGCATATGTGCTCGGTAAAAAAGATAAAACCTATATCGTAGCACTGAGCGAAGCAGCAGAACAACGTAATAACGACTATCCGTTTACAGAAGAAATGCTAAGAGCTTTCGACGGTACATCACAAGTAAGTGACATTTACAAGGATAGCTACGGAGTGCATAAATCCGCATTTATTCGGCTTAGTGGCACTAATACGATTCTCGGCATCGACATGGATGCAAAGTTTGTATCTGAACTTAACCGATATATTATTATTGTCAGCATGATTGCTACCCTGGTACTTATTGTGTTAGGTTGTGCTGTCGGTTATGTCGTTGCCCGCCGAATCTCAAAACCGATTCTGCTTTTGGCAGATCATACAAAAAAAGTAGCAGAAGGCGATTTACGCGAGGAAATTTCCGTGCCAGGCCAGGATGAAATCGGCATGCTTGCTGCAAGCTTCAATCAAATGCAACTGCAATTAAAAGATATGATGCAGAAGGTAGCAGCGACATCCAATCATATACTTACTTCATCCGAACAATTATCGAAAAGCTCGCAATTGACAAGCGAGATGATTCATCAAATGGTAGCCGCTACCCAGGAAATCGCATCTGGAAGCGAAACAATGGCGCAAGCCGCAGAGGAAAATGCGAAAGCAATGGAAGAAATCGCCTCCGGCATTCAACATATCACCGAATCGTCACTGGCCATTTCGGAAGAATCATTGGAAGCATCACAAGAAGCAAACGAAGGGAACCGCCGTATTCAACAGGCGATTGCACAGATGCGTTCCATTTCCAATTCGCTATCTCATTCTACGATGCTTGTTAGAAAAACGAATGAACGGACGAACGAAATTGGTCATGTTGTAGAATTGATAACAGATATTTCGAGTCAAATTAACTTGCTAGCTTTAAACGCCGCCATCGAAGCTGCCCGTGCAGGAGAATACGGCCGCGGATTTGCTGTGGTGGCTGATGAAGTACGTAAACTGGCTGAGCAGTCGGCAAATTCCGCAAGTGAAATTACAAGTTCACTGCAAGCGATTCGGGAAGACTCCATCAAATCAGTAGAAGCCATGAATCAAATGACCGGCGAAGTGCAGGCTGGTTCCGATATGGTATCTCAGGCGGGACAATCATTTGAAAGCATTCTCCATCTGATTCAAGATGTTTCTGAAAAAATTCAGATGATTTCCGCCGTCACCGAGGAAGTATCAGCAAACGCACAGCAAATCTCGGCAGCAGCCGAGGAAACGTCGCAAATTGCGAGCGAGTCTCTGGATCACACCCGGAAAATTGCCGCAAGTTCTCAGGAACAATTAGCTTCTATGGAAGAAAATGTGCGAACTGCACACGTTCTTCATGAGCAAGCAGACGAACTACAAAATATGTTAAACAAATTTAAAGTATAGTGGATGTCATAAAAGCCAGAATGCATATCTGATGTGTTCTGGCTTTTTTCTTGCCACGATTACTTCAAAAAACGAGACCCTGTTTTTATATGTAGAAACAAAGTTGGAGACGAAAAAGCCACATTCTTTTATTCGTCTCTTTTTCTTTATAGCCAAAATTAATGATTCACAATATTTACCTGATGTGATAAGGTAGCCATGATTATGATTATTTTTCGTAAGGATTTTTTAATAATAGGGGAAGAAACATGAGACAGACATATTCTTTAAAACAAAAAAACCGTCAGTTGCTGGAAATCTTATTGCCGATCCTTGTTACCCAGCTTACACTGTATGCGATGAATTTCTTTGATACCATTATGTCAGGGCATGCCAGTCCAAGCGATTTGGCTGGCGTGGCCATCGGTTCTAGCATCTGGATGCCTGTTTTTACAGGATTAAACGGAATTATGATGGCTGTAACCCCAATGATTGCACAGCTTTTAGGCGCAGAGAAAAAGGGGCAAATACCATTTACCGTTTTGCAGGGTGTCTATTTGTCACTCGTGCTTGCCGTACTTGTCATGGTTGGTGGCGGCCTGGTGCTTTCTCCTATTTTAAACGCAATGGATTTAGACACGACCGTACGCGATATTGCATACCGCTTTCTTCTCGCCATTGGAATCGGAATTGCTCCGCTTTTTATCTCCACGGTGCTTCGGTGTTTCATTGATGCCCTCGGCTACACAAAAGTGACCATGGGAATTACGCTCGTTTCTCTGCCATTGAACGTGATCCTGAATTACATACTGATTTACGGTAAATTTGGCTTCCCACAATTAGGTGGGGTAGGGGCAGGGTACGCATCGGCTGTGACATATTGGTGTATCGCACTGTTAAGTATATATGTTATCCACCGAGTACAACCGTTTTCGGGCTACCGGATATTCCGCCAGCTGTATCGCCCTTCGCTCGCGGCGTGGAAAGAACAACTGAAAATCGGGGTACCCATTGGCTTTTCTGTCTTCTTTGAAACGAGTATTTTCGCAGCGGTGACCCTCCTAATGAGCGAATTCAGTACGGCAACAATCGCTGCACACCAGGCGGCGCTCAACTTCGCATCGCTTTTGTATATGGTACCAATGAGCATTGCCATGGCGCTTACGATTGCAGTCGGATTCGAAGTAGGGGCACAGCGGTTCAAAGATGCAAAGCAGTATAGCTATCTTGGCATTGGCATGGCGGTAAGTATGGCATTGTTATGCGCATGCTTCTTATTCTTCTTTAGTGAACAGGTAGCAGCGTTATACACAACTGATACAACCGTGTTGCAACTAACCCGGCACTTCTTGATATACGCAATCTTCTTTCAGTTATCTGATGCTGTTGCTGCGCCGATTCAAGGGATATTACGCGGATACAAAAACGTCAATATCGTATTTATTATTGCGCTTGTGTCCTACTGGATTATTGGGTTGCCGATCGGATATATGACCGCTAACTATACATCGCTTGGCGCGTTCGGCTACTGGATTGGCCTAATTACGGGCCTGCTGTTTGGGGCTATCGGCCTTTCGGCGCGCTTGCTGCGTATACAGCGCCGTTTTGGGCAAGTGAACGAACAGCACTGTGCTTAACCGCGTGGGTATGTAAGAGTATTTGTCTTTTTATGGCTAATGCGATATAATTTAAATATTAAGAACATAATTTTCCATACGGTTTACCTGTATGGAAAAAATCTGGAAATTACCGGTATGCAACTCGACAACAGCTTTTCTCACATACTTTATAAATAAATGATTTAATTCGTGGACAGGGGGATGAGTATGGATAGCATTCAAGGCACATATCGAATCATCGACGGAAGCGGTAAATTGTCTCTCGAAAATAATGAGGTTGTTTCCCTTGTAGTGGGTAAAGCGCTTAAGATTAAGCATCCGGAGCACGGATGGCTGCAAGGCATCTACCAGGGCAGCGGCGAAGTCGTGCATCCGCACGGAACCTATCAATTAAGGGAAGGCGACGCCATACGCATTCTGAAGTAAATATACAATCAAGCTGTCCTCTACCAAAAGGGAGAGGACAATTTTTTTCTATGAAAATCATGAAGAAAGAGGGAGAAGAGGGAGGAAAAAAGATCTAAGGAAGAAAAAGGCCTTCGCCTTTTTCCACATTGAAATCATCCTCTCGTTCTCTTCTCTCTTTTCCTTCGTACCACTAAAGTCAGCTGGCCTTCCCGTAATTTTCATGTCGGGGTTGCGGCTGAGACGCCATGGTGGTTTTCTATGAAAATCATGAGAAAAGAAGGAGGAGAAGAAAGAAGATCCGGGGAAGAAAAAGGCGTTCGCCTTTTTCTATATTGAAATCATCCCTTCGTTCTTCCCTCTCTTTTCCTTCGTACCGTAAAAGTCAGTCACCCTTCCTCTGTCATCGGCTAGAAGTTGCTGCGGGATTGTCCGCCGTCCACATTGAGTGTGGCGCCGACCACCCAGGACGCTTTTTCCGACGCCAGAAACAGCGCCACATTGGCAATCTCTTCTACTGTTCCGAAACGGCCGGCCGGAATTTCGCTTTTTACAAACCGCTGAATTTTCTCGGGATTCTCTTTGAGCCGCTTCTGCCAATTGCCGGTTGGATGGAGAATCGCGCCGGGCGCAATGCCGTTGACTCGAATGCCGAACGGGATTACCTCGTTCGCCAGCGCTTTCGTAAAGCTAATCATGGCCGCTTTTGCTGCGTTGTAGGTCGGTTTGCCACCCGATTCCCGACCATAGATTGAGCTTATATTTATAATACATCCCGCTCCTTTTTCCTTCATAACGGAAACAGCCCGCTTGCTTAAATCAACCGCAGAATAGAAGTTGAGGTTCATCGCGGCTTCAAATAATTCGACATCCGTTTCTTGGATGGCTCCTCCATTACTTCCGCCTACATTATTAACGAGAATGTCTATGGTACTATAATGCTCTATCACTTGCTCCATTACGGATTTCCGCGCTTTCGGATCTGTCAGGTCAGCAGGCAGTACAAGAGCGTCTTTTATTTCG
>Ga0310821_100806_pt1 | contig 12746 bp, 6 predicted proteins | sample P4_ome_FD_201300 | JGI IMG/M metagenome (GOLD analysis project Ga0310821, IMG submission 201300) | Sorghum-adapted microbial communities from Joint BioEnergy Institute, Emeryville, California, United States - P4_Day56_Rep1 | ecosystem: Engineered > Bioreactor > SSF (Solid state fermentation) >... | reverse complement strand
TGCGCCCGGCCCGGACCAGCTCGATGATCTGCCGCCGAAACTCCGGCGGATACGGCGGACGTGACTTCGGCATCGTGGACTCCTTTCTCCCAAAGGATCGCGTGTCCACGAAACCGGGTCAACTCCAAAAGTGGCTCTCGTCGCCTGCATGCGGAAGCTGCTCGTGATCCTGAACTCCATGATGCACTCCGGTACGCACTGGAGTCCCCAGGCCGCATCCGTAGAAAGCTGATTCGCAATACAGTTGCTCCGGCAAACCCGGGGCGGTTCATCCTTCAGGATGCTGATGTCCAGGGCCTGCTCGGCCACGATCTTCTTGAGGCGCGCGTTCTCTTTCTCCAGCTCCCGGAGTCGCTTCGCCTCATCCGCCTTCATGCCGCCGTACTGGGCCCGCCAGCGGTGGAACGTGGTCTCGCTGATCCCCAGCTCCTTGGCGACCTCGGGGATCGTAGCCCCGCTGGCAAGTCGGGCCTCGGCATCCCGCAGCTTGCGGATAATCTGTTCAGGGGTGTGTCGCTTGCGCTTCATCGGGTGTCCTCCTGCCCTCCTCGGGCGGTTCGGACTCCCATAATAGCTGGATCAGGCTCCGGGGGTCACCTCAGTTTCGGGGTGAGGGGCACATCCCTGCCCCGGGGCTGAAAGCAACTATTCTAATGGCAGTGTCGCATCCGGGAACCAAGCCTGGCCCATAGGCCGGCGAGAACCTATCTTTCCGATCTGTACCCGGTAGTCGAACCGGGGCCTGACGCCGGTAGACCAAGCTCTCCAGTTCCGGCCTCGTGTGCCTCCCGCCGCACGACGGCCGTCTACCTCAGCCCATGCAAGAGCGGCCGCGAAGGTGGTGCGCCAACTTGCGCAGCGGCAGTATCCGACACGTACATGACCAATGTCCATGAGTAGCGTAGCATCGAGAGAGACCGCAGACTCCCGCGAGCTCACCGGCTTCATCTGGTCGGTGGCCGACCTGCTCCGGGGCGACTACAAGCAGGCCGACTACGGCAAGGTGATCCTGCCGTTCACGGTGCTGCGCCGGCTGGACTGCGTGCTCGAGCCGACCAAGGCGCGCGTGCTCGCGCGCGCGGCCGAGCTCGAGGGCCAGACGCCCGCGCTCCGCGAGGAGGCGCTGAAGCGCGCGGCTGGCCAGCCCTTCTACAACGTCTCGAAGTTCGACTTCGAGCGCCTCAAGGCCGAGCCCAATCAGATCGCGGCGAACCTCAGGAACTACATCAACGGCTTCTCCGCGCAGGCGCGGGAGATCCTCGAGCGCTTCCGCTTCGACCAGCAGATCACGAAGCTGGACGAGGCGAACCTGCTCTACCTGGTCGTGCGGCGCTTCTCGGAGATCGACCTCCACCCCGAGGTCGTCCCGAACGAGATGATGGGGCTCATCTTCGAGGAGCTGATCCGGCGCTTCGCCGAGGCGAGCAACGAGACGGCCGGCGAGCACTTCACGCCTCGGGAAGTCATTCGCCTCATGGTGAACCTCCTCTTCATCGAGGACGACGACGCGCTCCGAAAGCCCGGCATCGTCCGCACGCTCTACGACCCGGCCTGCGGGACGGGCGGCATGCTCTCGGTCGCCGAGGACTACCTTCGGGAGCTGAACCCGCAGGCCCGGCTCGAGGTGTTCGGCCAGGAGCTGAACGACGAGAGCTACGCGATCTGCAAGGCCGACATGCTGATCAAGGGGCAGAACCCGGAGAACATCGCCCGGGGCAACTCCTTCAGCGAGGACGGCCACGCGGACCGGAAGTTCGACTACATGCTCTCGAACCCGCCCTTCGGCGTCGACTGGAAGAAGGTGCAGAAGGTGATCGAGGACGAGCACAAGATGCTCGGCTTCGCCGGTCGCTTCGGTGCGGGCACGCCCCGCATCAACGACGGCTCGCTCCTCTTCCTCCAGCACATGATCTCCAAGATGAAGCCGGAGGGCAGCCGGATCGCCATCGTCTTCAACGGCTCGCCGCTGTTTACTGGCGATGCCGGAAGCGGCGAGAGCGAGATCCGGCGCTGGATCATCGAGCACGACTGGCTGGAGGCGATCGTCGCCCTGCCGGATCAGCTCTTCTACAACACGGGGATCCACACCTACATCTGGATCGTGACCAACCGAAAGCGCGCGGAGCGCAAGGGCAAGATCCAGCTGATCAACGCGGTGGACCTCTGCCGCAAGATGCGGAAGTCGCTCGGCAACAAGCGGCACGAGCTGGCCGACGAGCACATCGAGGAGATCACCCGCCTCTACGGCGACTTCGTCGAGAACAAGCGCTCCAAGGTCTTCGACAACGAGGACTTCGGCTACTGGAAGATCACGGTGGAACGCCCGCTCCGCCTCAACTTCCAGGCCTCGCCCGAGCGGATCGCGCGCTTGGACGAAGAGCGCGCCTTCCGGAACCTGGCCACGAGCAGGAAGAAGGGCGAGGCGGCCGAGCGCGAGATCCAGGCGGGCCGAGAGCTCCAGGAGAAGATCCGCTCCGCGCTCGCTGCGCTGGACCCCGAGCGGGTCTACAAGAACCGGAGCGAGTTCCGGCGGGTGCTGAAGCGCGCGCTGGACGCGGCCGGGCTCAAGCTCGCCGCACCGCTCCAGAAGGCGATCCTCTCGGCCCTTTCCGAGCGCGACGAGACGGCAGACGTCTGCGTGGACAGCAAGGGCAATCCGGAGCCGGACCCCGAGCTTCGCGACACCGAGACCGTGCCGCTCAAGGAGGACATCCACGCCTACTTCGAGCGCGAGGCGAAGCCCTTCGTGCCCGACGCCTGGATCGACGAGAGCAAGACCAAGATCGGCTACGAGATCCCCTTCGCGCGCCATTTCTACGAGTACACACCGCTTCGGCCGCTCGAGGAGATCGAGGCCGAGATCCGCACGCTGGAGATGGAGATCGAGGGGATGTTGGAGGAGGTGTTGGGGTGAGGGAGGGCTGAATGCACCTGTTCTACGTCGACGAGAGCGGGAACACCGGCGCCAACCTGGACACACCCGACCAGCCCGTACACTGGATCGTCGCGATCGGCGTCACGCCGGTCGCACTAAAGGCGATCGAAGCGGATATGCTGGCCCTCGCGCTGAGGACGTTTCGATCCCGGGCGCGCGCCGCGGATTTCGAGTTCCACGGATCGCACATCTTCAGGGGCAACGGCGACTGCGCAGGAGTCGCCCCCGCGGACCGCGTGCGCCTCTACGACGAACTGCTTTCGCTGGTGGGCAAGCACGACTGCAAGCTGTTCATCCAGGGCATCGACAAGGCGCGACACAAGGCGCGTGCTGCCGCACATGGCTATGTGCCGTGGCACCCGCACCGGCTCGGATTCATGTACTTGCTGGAGCGGATCGACGAATGGCTCGAGGAGGAACAGCCGGAACCGACATTGTTCGGAGAGCCGGCAGCACCGCTGTATGGATTGATCGTGGCGGATGAGCAGAAGGAGGTCGATCGCGACATCGTCCAGCGCTTCGCGTTCTGGCGGGAAGCGGGGACCGACTTCGGGAGTTATCGTGAACTACGGTACCTCATCGATACCGTACACTACGTGCCCAGCCACGACAGCTGGTTGATCCAGCTTGCAGATTGCGTAGCCTACCTGAGGAACCGGGTGGATCGCCTGCGCAGAGCCAAGGGAAGCAACAGGACCACCTACACGTCTGCGGAGGCCGCGGTGGATCGGTTGTGGAGGGACTACTGCCAACCGAAGGTGGTGCGGGAGTACCTGTGGCCTTGAAAAAGGAAGCGCGATCAGGGCGGACTCAGTTGTCCGCTGGGGCTCGCCGAGGCAAACCCACTCCTGACCGCACATACACAACATACACACGTCGAGTGGCAAGTCAAGTGCCTTTGGAATCGATCATCGGCACATGCCGCTGGAGATCGAGGGGGATGGCAGAGGAGGTGCAGCGGTGAGTTCCGTCACCGGTTCCAACCTCTATCCGACTGGAATCGCCTGGCTGGGGGACATCCCGGAGCACTGGGATGTTCGTCGCCTCAAATACATCGTGGATTTCTGCGGTGGAGGCACGCCGTCGAAGAGTGATGAGGCGTTCTGGGGTGGGGACATTCCTTGGGTCTCTCCCAAGGACATGAAGACCGACCTGATTCAGGATACCGAAGACCACATCACCGAGGCTGCGGTTCGCGCGAGCGCGACCCGGATGGTCCCGGCCGGTGCGGTTCTCCTGGTCGTGCGATCGGGAATTCTCCGCCACTCGATCCCTGTCGCCATCGCCGGTCGTCCCCTCGCGCTGAATCAGGACATGAAGGCCCTGATTCCCAAGGGTCACTGCGAACCACGTTATCTGAAGTACACGATTCAAGGTCGGCAGCACGCTTTGCGGCTGGCCTGGACCAAGACGGGTGCGACCGTTCAGAGCATCGAGCACGAACTGCTCGCGAATACGTTGTTCCCAGTACCGCCGCTCGCTGAGCAGCGCGCCATCGCCGACTTCCTCGACGAGAAGACCGCGGCCATCGACGCGCTGATCGCGAAGAAGGAGCGGCTGATCGAGTTGCTGGAAGAGCGGCGCTTGACGATGATCCAGGAGCGTGTGGCGGGCCGACAAGGCCACGCCACGCGGTTGAAGGCGTCTGGATTACAGTGGCTTGGCGACATTCCAGCGCACTGGGAGGTAGTGAGAGTCCGGCACGTCGCGAGGTTGGAGACAGGGCACACGCCCAGCCGCCAGCACCCGGAGTACTGGGTCCCGGAGGAATGCACCATCCCGTGGTTCACGCTGGCCGATGTGTGGCAGATCCGAGATGGACGTCGCGAATATGTTGAAGAGACCGCGGAGAAGGTGAGTCCAATTGGCCTCGCCAACTCGGCGGCTCGCTTGCTACCCGCCGGGACCGTGATTCTCTCGCGAACGGCCTCCGTGGGCTTCTCCGGGGTAATGGCGATTCCGATGGCGACTTCTCAAGATTTCGTGAACTGGGTCTGTGGTCCGCGCATTCGCCCGCTTTACCTCCTGTACGTATTCCGCGCTATGCGTCAGGAGTTTCGCCGCCTGACCATGGGGTCAACGCATCAAACGATCTACATGCCTGACGTGCGCGAGTTCAAGACTCCGCTTCCTCCGGTCGAGGAGCAGGACGCGATCATTGCAGAGCTTCGCCGTGACCTTTGCGGGTACAACGGCCTGGACCAGCGACTCCGCGCGCAGATCGACAAACTCCGCGAATACCGCCAGACCCTGATCTCCGCCGCGGTAACCGGCCAGATCGACATTCGCAAAGAGATCGAGGTGCCCGCATGAGCCCGACCGCCGTGCACACGGAGAAGGCGCTGGAGGACGTGGTCGAGGCCGCACTGCTGGAGCGCGGCTGGCTGAAGGGCGATCCGGCCGCCTACGACCGCGAGCGCGCGCTCGATCCCACGCACCTCTTCGCCTTCCTCGAAGAGGCGCAGCCCGAGCTTTGGTCGGAGCTGCGCTCCCAGCACGGCGCCAAGCTGGAACCGCTCTTCCTGGACACGCTGGAGAAGTTCCTGGACACGCGAGGCACGCTGGACGTGCTCCGGCACGGCATCAAGTTCTACGGCAGGAAGATCGACCTCGCCTACTTTCGCCCGGCGACGTCGCACAACCCCGAGGCGGCCGAGCGCTACCGGAAGAACCGCCTCGTGGTGACCCGCCAGGTCAAGTTCAACCCCAAGGGCGAGGACTCGGTCGACCTGGTGCTCTTCCTGAACGGGCTACCGGTGGCCACGGTCGAGCTCAAGAACCACTTCACGGGCCAGAACGTCTGGGACGCCGTCGCCCAGTACAAGCGGCGCGATCCCGCAATGAAGCTCTTCCGCTTCCGCGGCCATCCGCTCCGGGCGCTGGTCCACTTCGCCGTCGACCCGGAGCTCGTCTACATGACGACGCGGCTCGCCGGCAAGGAGACGTTCTTCCTGCCCTTCAACCGCGGCAAGGACGGCGGGGCCGGAAACCCGCCGCATCCGAGCGGCTATCCGAGTGGCTACCTGTGGGAAGAGGTCTGGGTGCCCGAGAGCTTGCTGGACATCCTCGGCCACTTCATGCACCTGCAGCGGGACGAGCGCTGGGTCGACGGGAAGAAGGAGACCAAGGAGACGCTGCTCTTTCCGCGCTACCACCAGCTGGATGCGGTGCGTCGCCTGGTCGAGGCCGCGCGCAGGGAGGGGCCTGGCAAGAGCTACTTGATCCAGCACTCGGCGGGCAGCGGCAAGACGAACTCCATCGCCTGGCTCGCCCACCGGCTCGCCAGTCTCCACGACGAGCAGGACCGCAAGGTCTTCGACTCGGTGATCGTGATCACCGACCGCGTGGTGCTGGACCGCCAGCTTCAGGACGCCATCTACCAGATCGAGCACAAGCAGGGCGTGGTCGTGCCGATCCCGGAGAAGGGCCGCGCCCAGGCGCTGGCCGACGCACTCGAGTCGGGCGCGCCGATCGTGATCACGACGCTTCAGACCTTCCCCTTCGTCGTCGACAAAATGCGCGAGCGCAAGGGGCAGACGTTTGCGATCATCGTGGACGAGGCACACAGCTCGCAGACGGGCGAGTCGGCCCGCCACGTGCGCGAGGTGCTGGCCCCGGGCAGTCTGGAGGAGGCGGCGTACAAGGAGGAGGGCGAGGCCGCGGGCGAGCAGGACATGGAGGACCGGATCGCCGAGGTCATGCGCTCGCGCGGCCGGCTTCCGAACCTCTCCTTCTTCGCGTTCACGGCGACGCCCAAGGGCAAGACGCTCGAGCTCTTCGGCCGGCCGGGCGCGGACGGCAAGCCCGAGCCCTTCCACCTCTACACCATGCGCCAGGCGATCGAGGAGGGCTTCATCCTCGATGTGCTGAAGAACTACACGACCTACAAGGTCTTCTGGCGCCTGGCCAAGATGGTGGAAGACGATCCGGCGCTGCCCAAGCGGAAGGCCGCGGTCTCCCTCGTCCGCTTCGCCACGCTGCATCCGCACAATATCGCACAGAAGACTGAGATCATCGTCGAGCACTTCCGCTCGAAGGTGCGCCACAAGATCGGCGGGCGGGCCAAGGCGATGGTGCTCACGCCGTCGCGCCTCCATGCAGTCCGCTACATCCAGGCGTTCCGGAAGTACATCGAGGAGAAGGGCTACGACGACGTCCACCCCCTGGTCGCCTTCTCGGGCACGGTCAAAGACCCCGACACCGGCCAGGAGTACACGGAGCCCGCAATGAACGGGATCTCCGAGACCGAGCTGCCCGAGGTCTTCGCCACCGATGCGGCGAACGTCCTGATCGTCGCAAACAAGTACCAGACGGGCTTCGATGAGCCGCTGCTCCACACCATGTACGTGGACAAGCGGCTGGCCGGGGTGCAGGCGGTGCAGGCGCTCAGCCGCCTGAACCGTACGCACCCGGGCAAGGAGGACACCTTCGTCCTCGACTTCGTGAACGACGCCGAGGAGATCCGCTCGGCGTTCCAGCCCTACTACGAGCAGACGATCCTGGCCGAGACGGCGGACCCGCACCAGCTCTACGAGCTCCAGGCCAAGCTCGACCAGACGCAGGTCTACCACGCGGCCGAGGTCGAGGCGTTCGCGCGCGTCTTCTACAAGCCGAAGGCGAAGCAGAACGCGGCCGACCACCGGCTCCTCTACCAGCATACCGGCCCGGCCGTCGACCGCTTCAAGGCGCTCGAAGAGGACGCCCGGGAGGAGTTCCGGAACTGGCTTTCGGCCTACGTGAAGCTCTACGCCTTCCTTTCGCAGATCACGCCCTGGCAGGACCCGGACCTGGAGAAGCTCTACAGCTTCGGCCGCTTCCTGCTCCAGCGCCTGCCCGCCCGGGACGGCGGCTCGGCGCCGGACCTCGGCCACGAGGTCCAGATGCAGTACTACCGGATCCAGAAGGCGAGCGAGGGGCCGATCGAGCTCGCCCAAGGTGAGGGCGGCACGGTCAAGGGGCCGACGGCGGTCGGGACCGGACAGGCCGAGGAAGAGGAGGTCCCGCTCTCGCAGATCATTGACGTGCTGAACGAGCGCTTCGGCACCAACTTCACGCCCGCCGACCAGCTCTTCTTCGACCAGATCACCGAGGAAGCGAAGGCGGACGAGGAGGTGGTGCTCCGCGCCAGGGCGAACCCGCTGGACGCCTTCTCGCTCGCGATCAAGCAGAAGATCACCGACTTCATGATCGACCGCCTCTCCCAGAACCAGGACATCGTGAGCAAATACTTCAACGAGTCCGAGTTCCAGGAGGTCGCCTTCCGGGAGTTGGCGCGGCGGATCTGGGAGGAGGTGCGGGGGGAGGCGGCGTAGGTCTAGACGTGATCCCCGTCAAGATAGCAGAAAACCTCACATTGTGCTAATGAAGGGGTGGAAGATTATGCTTCGAGATCCCCTGTACCGCGCCATCGAAGAAGGACTAAACACACGCCTCGACCCCGAGTTGTTCGAGCGGTGTGCGGCGGATCTTCTGCAATCCGCCTACCCCGGTTTGACGCCAATTCGCGGCGGGGGAGATGCGGGCATGGACGGGGCGATCCCCGCTGAGGATGCCCCGCCAACCCCCCTGGTGTGTACGACCGCCGCAGACGTGATCGGCAATCTCACGCGGAGCCTCAAATCGTATATCTCTGAGGGTGGCAAGAGCCGGTCCGTCGTCCTCGCAACGAGCCAGGCTCTCACTCCAAGACGTCGACGAAACCTCGAGAACCGGGCACGGGAACTGGGGTTCACCCTCCTCAACATTCACGCTCAGGATGACTTCGTAGGCAGGCTTTACCGGGCACCACAGTGGAGGAAGGAACTACTCGGTCTGACGGGTGAGCCCCCAGCGCTGTCGACCTTCCCGCGGAGTCGTCGTCCCCTGGCTTCCCTTCCACTACTCGGGCGCGAAAAGGATGTCGAATGGCTTAGAGGCCAACAGGTCGACTGCCTCCTCGTGGGTCAGCCTGGGTCTGGCAAGACAGCCGTACTCTCTGCTCTCTCACTCGTCGGTGAAGGCGTCTTTCTCGTTTCCGACGACCGCGCGCAAATCGCGGATGCCATCCGTGCACAGGTTCCGAGCCGGATCTTTGTCGATGACGCACACCGCCGGTACGACCTCCTGGTGGAGCTCCGCGCATTGCGTGAAGAGATTGGAGCCGATTTCATCGTCGTAGCTACATGCTGGCCCGGAGATCGTCACGAGCTACAGCGGTCCCTAAGCCTCGCGCCTGACGCGGTTCGTGAACTTCCTCTTCTTCCCCGCAAGGTCATGGCGGACATCGTTCGTGCCGCCGGAATTCACGGCCCCGATTTTCTCATCGGTGAAATTCTCGATCAGGCGCGTGGCCTACCTGGCTTGGCAGTGACGCTGTCGTTGCTATGTCTCAAGCAGGGTGCCTGGGACCTCGCAAGCGGGGCATTTCTGTTCCGCGACATCGTCGGCAATCTGAGCGAGCTGGTAGGACCGCGCGTTGTACCTGTCCTGGCTGGCTTGGCCGTCGGAGGCTCCGTCGGGATGCCCCTCCCCGAAGTAGCACGCGTTTTCGGTTTGTCGGTTGCCGACGTCTGGGAACTAATCACACGGATTGAAGCAGGCGGCGTCGTACGACAAACTCCCGCCGGCACACTTGCCGTTGAGCCTGCCGCCTTGCGTGATGCTCTTGTCCGCGAGGTCTTCTTCTCGGGAGGTCGTGGTCTCCCGATCCGCGAGCTACTCGAGGCGGCGCCCAGTCGCGCCAGCGCAGTTCACGTCCTAACACGAGCCAAGGCCCGCGGCGCGGAGGACATCCCACATTCTCTGATTCGAGAGCAACTGGAACAATGCGGCCACGACGGCACCTGGACATCGTCCGAAGCGCACAACGCATGGATCGCGTACGCGTACAGCGGTGAGGAAGCGGTAGATTGGATCCTTGACCGGCACCCTGAACTGCTGACGGTGATTGCTCCCGCAGGACTAAGGGTTGCACCAGAACGCGTGATCCCTGAGCTCCTGGATGCAGCCGTCGGCGACACGCGCAAGCTACCGCCGAACCCTGACCACCCGCTCCGGCTGCTTCAGGATTGGGTGCAAGCAGGCCGTCCGGGCACCGGGGACGCCGTGCGCCGGCGCCACCTGGTCCTCTCCGCCCTACGGAGTTGGACTCAGGGTCGTTCATCTCCGGACGGGAACGTCGTGGCGCAAGGTTTGTCGATGGTCCTATCCCCCAGATACGAGATCAGTCCAGCCGATCCAATTGCGTATGATCGCATCATGATCCAGATGGGCCACCTTACAGCTCAGGAGTTTCGGGAGCTTCTGAGCGTTTGGCCCGATGCGCTCGAACTCCTTCGGAGGATAGGGATCGATCATATTCACCATCTGGATTCCATCGTCCGGGAGTGGGCGTTTCCCGGAATGCTACACGGCGACCCTTCAGAGAGTGTTCGTGAGGTCGCACGTAGCGGAGCCGCCCGCATGCTGCAGGACCTTGCGGAGCTTGGGCAGTCCCATCCGGGGGTGACCGCTTGGGCCATTCGACTGGCCGATCAAGCCGGCCTCTCAATTGTACACCCGGATACCGATCCTTTGTTCGAGGTGTTATTCCCTCCCAGAGAATACGATGGAGATTGGGAAGCGCGATCTCGGAAGCACCACGCGGCCGCAGACGACTTGGCGAATGGATGGTCGCTGGAATCGCCCGAGGAGGTGGCTGCACGGCTGGTTCACTACGATGCAGAGGGCACCAAACACGGCCACACGTGGCCCCGACTCACTCCTATCGTTGCGGAGGGGATTGCCGCTCGAATCAATGATCCGATGGTTTGGATCGATGCGTTGGTTAGGGGGAGCGCGACCCCCGATCTGGTTTCTCCGTTCCTCTGGAAAGTCTTCGATGGCGATAGCCATGGCGAGGCCGTCTGGACCCGCCTTTTCGATATCCAACAGTATCGGTGGCTTTGTCTCCGAGTTGCCTTGTGCGCGAAAGAGGTCTCATCGGAGATGCTCCGGCGGACGCTCGAAAACCTGGAAGGTGCGGAGATGCTGGTGGAGACAGCGTGTCTTCGTCGGGAGGTGCCATACGATAGGGTCACCCTGCTCCTGAAACATGATTCACCCGCTGTTGCGGCGGCGGCCGCAAAGGGCGTCTGGTACTCCGGTGAGAAAGGCGACAGTATCCCGCAAGAGTTGCGACCAGCCTGGGAGGAGGCTGTCGTTCGTCACGTGCGTGCGGAATACATACTCCGCGAGGTATTCGCCAAGGATCCTCGGCTTGCTGAAGCGTGGATACTCGCACGGGTAGGCAACGACTGGCGCCGCAACTGGGATGAACGCGGAGCGTTTAAGCTGGCGGCCAAAGCACTCGATCGAGATGCCCGGCAACGCTTCGTCGGGGAGTTGCCGCCTGGCTACGGTCCGTCGGGTTTCTACAAGTGGCTCGTAGGCGGTGATCCGGAGTTGTTCCAGAGGCTACTCGCTCGCGACGATCTTCGCTCGGTCCATTTGGAGCCTTTGCACGGTAGGCCGACCGGGCAATGGATCGCGCTTGCCCGAGTTGCGCTTGATTCGGGCTACTCCCCCGAGGATCTGGCCGAAGCTCCGCACGAACGGGGATGGTCATGGGTCGGAAAGGAATCGATGATGTGGCAGGGGTGGGCGGATGCCTTCGGCGCTCTCGAGAGTCATGAGGATGCAAGGATCCGTCAGGTGGGGCAGATTGGTCGTGAGCGGGCAGAAGAACGGATGCAGGCCGCTCAAAAACGCGAACGCGCGGAAGAGGTTTTCGGACTTTCTTGAATGATTAGGCTCCGCGACGAATCAGACACTTATGATGCGCACTGCTTGAATCGCCCTGGGTTTGCCGGTGAGCTGACCCCCAAAGCTGGTCCAGCTATTCTGGGACCGCCGAGCTGCTGTGCCCCTCTCCCCAATCCTGGTCCACTATGCGGGTAAGGTTTCGAGCCTCTCGGGGGTGGGGGTGAAGGCGCCACCGGCCCGGAAGTGGGCGGGCGGCAGATGCCCCAAACTACTGTGGGGCCGAGTGTTATTGTAGTCCTCTCTCCACCGGGAGAGGATCTCCCTGGCGTCGTCCAGGTCAACGAACCAGTGTTGCGACAGACACTCACGCGAGCTATTGTCAAATGTTGTGGATCGGGGTTGATCAGGCGGCGTCCTTCCGCACGTCTTGATCTTGCCGCTCCTGCATGATGCCGTCGTTGAACTTCACCCCCGCTCGCACCAGGGGGAGGAGCTGGGCGCCGTCGAGCCTGCGCCAGCGCTGGCTTGCCATGTCGAGCAGCTTGTAGGCGAAGACGAGCCCTCGCGTCCTCGACCCCGCGCCCTTGGTCACCCGCTGCCGGAGCCGTACGGTGGCAAAGGTGCTCTCGATTGGATTCGTGGTCCTCAGATGCTTCCAATGCTCCGCGGGGAAATCGAAGAAAGAGAGCAGCTTGTCCTGATCCCTCGTGAGGGAGTCGAGCGCCTTCGGGTACTTGGCCCCGTATTCCTCGGCGAAGTCGGCGATGGCCTTCTCGGCCGCGCTCCTGCTCTCTGCGTTCATGATCTGGCGCAGCGCCTCTTTGGCCCTGGGCTGGAGCCGCTTCGGCAGCTTATCAAGCACGTTGGCGAGGCGGTGCACCCAGCAGCGCTGCTCTCTGGTCTCGGGCCACACGTCGCGCACGGCGGCCCCAAATCCCAGCGCCCCGTCTCCGACCGCCAGCACCTGTCATCGCCGGTTGAAAATTGACCCACTGGCGACGGTCGAAAACTGACCCACCCCAGGAGGCGGGGGAGTCGGGCCGGAGCCGCGAAGCGGCAGAGGCCACGACTCGCCCTCGAACGTACGTTG
>Ga0310821_100799_pt1 | contig 12869 bp, 11 predicted proteins | sample P4_ome_FD_201300 | JGI IMG/M metagenome (GOLD analysis project Ga0310821, IMG submission 201300) | Sorghum-adapted microbial communities from Joint BioEnergy Institute, Emeryville, California, United States - P4_Day56_Rep1 | ecosystem: Engineered > Bioreactor > SSF (Solid state fermentation) >... | reverse complement strand
CCGGAGAAATCCCGGCTTAACAGCAAAGCTCCGCCATAAGCCGCATCCACATGGAGCCATATGCCGTTTTCCTTTGCGAGCTTCGCCATCTCCCGCAGCGGATCGATGCTTCCGAAATCGGTAGTACCGCAGGTGGCCACAAGGGCGAACGGAAAAAGCTGTTCCTGCCGTAATTGCGCAAGCTTTTGATGCAGGTCTTTCACGCACAGCCGGCGCCGATGGTCCGTTTTGATGAGCACAACCGAATTCTCACCCAGGCCGAGCTGCGAAGCGGATGTTTTCACCGTAAAATGTGCATCTTCCGAGCAAAGGATACGCAGGCGGCGGGCTTCCGGAGGCAGTCCGTCCTTTTGGACGTTCCATCCCCAGTGTTTCCAGCAGAAAGCATCCCGGGCAAGAAGCAGTCCCATGTAATTGGACTGTGTCCCCCCGCTTGTAAACGTACCGTCCGCCCCTTCCCGATATCCGAACGCGCCGCAAAGCCACCGGATCATTTCTTCTTCCAGGTACGTAGCGGCCGCGCTTTGATCCCAGGAATCCATGGATTGGTTCAATGCGCTGATCATCATCTCCGCAGCCAAAGCGGGAATCAGCGGAGGACAATGCAGATGTGCAATGCTTTTCGTATGCGTTACATGGATGGCATTGGAGAGAAGGCTTGTATAAATCTCTTGCAGTACGTCCTGCAAGCTCTCTCCCGCCTCTGAAATAGGCCACAAACTTTTAACGTCAACTCCTACCTCTTTAGGCGCCTTTCCCCTATATGGTTTTGGATAGGCCGCATAGAATTTCGACAGCGTTTCTTTGACAAGATCAACCGCCTGCCTGTAAGCCTGCAATCCCTCTTTCCCCGAATGGAGGAAAAGTGAAGGAACATAAGACAGACTTTCTTGATAGATTTCGGACTTTACTGGCATGTCTTGTTTCATAAGCATCTCACCCCTTTTGGACGGCCGCCCGGACAGCTGCCTTGAAAATTGCGATGACTTCGTTCATCTGCTCTTCCGTGATAATCAACGGAGGAAGGAATCTTACGACACTGCTGTGCCGCCCGCCAACTTCCAGGATGAGTCCGCGGTTAAAGCACTCCCGCTGAATTTTGCTTGCCAGTTCGGGATTGGCGGGATAGCTGCCGTTTGGCGCCGGCTGATACAGCGGATTTACGATTTCGACTCCGACCATCAGCCCCCGGCCTCTTACGTCTCCGATTTCATGGATATCCTCTTGCAGCTCTTTCAGAGAATCCATCAACTTTTCACCCATCCGTCCGGCATGGGATGCCAAATCGTTTTCTTTAATGAATTTCAATGTGGCCGCTCCCGCCGCCATAGCCATTTGATTTCCCCGGAATGTACCGATATGGGCGCCCGGAGACCATTGATCCAGGTCTTTATCGTAGATAACGACAGACAGCGGAAGACTGCCGCCGATGGCTTTGGAGAGAACGATGACATCCGGGATAATGTCAGCATGTTCAAAAGCGAACAGTTTGCCGGTACGTCCGATACCCGTCTGCACTTCGTCGATAATAAGCGGGATGCCCCGCTCCTTGGTAATTCTCCGCATCTCGCGAATCCATTCGATCGGTGCGGGAATTGAGCCTCCTTCGCCCTGGACTACTTCAAAAATCATTCCCGCCGGAGGAAGCACGCCGCTTTCCGGATCATCAAGCAGATTTTCAATGTAGCGGCTGCTAATGCGGTGACTTTCTTCTCCGCCGACGCCAAACGGGCAACGATACGCATACGGATAGGGGAGAAAATGAACGTCCGGGACCAGCCCCTGCACTTTCTCCTTCGGGCCGAGCGTTCCGCTCAGCGACATGGTCCCTTGCGTTGAGCCGTGATAACCGCCCTGGAACGAAAGAATGCTGCGCTTTCCTGTCGCGGTTTTTACCAGCTTAATTGCAGCTTCGATCGCATCCCCGCCTGTCGGGCCGCAAAACTGGATCTTTGCCCGCTTCGCGAATTCCTCCGGAAGACTGGAAAACACCTCGTTTATAAACTCCTCTTTCACCGGTGTCGTTAAATCCAGCGTATGTAAAGGGCGCTTGTCCCGAATCACCTGCTCTATGGCCTGAATAGCAACTGGATGGTTATGGCCAAGCGCCAATGTACCCGCGCCTGCAAGGCAATCGTAATACCGCTTGCCGTCGACATCATGGACGAATACACCTTCTGCTCTATCGATTGCAATCGGAATTCTTCTCGGATACGACCGTGCGTTGGATTCCCGTCTTTCCTGCTGTTCAAGAAGCTCCTGGTTTTTCGAAACCTGTTTTATTGGCATACAAAACTTCCTTTCTAATTGGAAATTATTTTCAATAACACTTGTAACATCAGATTAATTGATAAAGATTATCATTGTCAACAATACTTGAGAGCTATTCTCATTTATGATTCTTTTTGCTCGATCCGTGGGTATTATGCACGAATTAATATAAATACTCTGATAATATAGTCGATGCCAAAAACAGGGAAAATTACCCATTTTTCCGATATGTCCCCTCTATCTTTTCCCAAACGCAAAAAGACCTGAAGGGACAGCCTTCGCCAGACACCTTCAGGTCTTACTCTTATTTATCTGCTTGAGTTATATCCCGTTCTTTTCTTCCACAACTCTTTCAATCCGCTTTGCTTCAAGCCACTTAATCTGCATTCCTTCCGTTTTCTTAATCGTAAATCGCCATTGCGCGCAATCAATATACATCCCTTCCCGGATACCGGCGATACGGGCTGCCACCCAGCCCCCTATCGTATCGAATCCGTCTTCCGGTTCAATTCCGGTCAGCTCTGCCACTTCAGACAACAGCACTTTGTTATCCAGCATATAATGGCTCGGGCCGAGCGTCTCGACCGGCGAACGTTCATGTGTATCGAACTCGTCACGAATTTCGCCTACGATTTCTTCCAGAATGTCTTCCATGGTAACCATGCCTGCGGTTCCTCCGTATTCGTCAATCAAGACAGCGATGGATGTCCGCTTCTCCCGCATAGTTTCCAGCAGCTTCTCAAGCGGTGTGGCTTCATTGACGAACAGCGCCGGACGTATGATATCCATAAGCGAGAGGTTCGCATTCCCAAGGTACTTGATAAACAGTTCCTTCGTATGAACCACGCCGAGAATATGGTCTTTGTCCTCGCCCGCAACCGGATACCGGGTAAATCCTTCAGCACGAATCGTTTTTAAATTCGCATCCATGCTCTCTCCCGCATACAGGCAGACCATCTCCGTCCGCGGCACCATAATCTCGCGCGCCACCCGCTCGCTGAATTTAAAAATATTATTTACGTATGCATATTTCGTGGGGTTAATTTCTCCGCTATCCAGGATTTGCGCCAGAAGCAGGCGAAGCTCTTCCTCCGGGTGGGCATGCCCGACCGCCGACTTCCGAGGAAGCAGGCGGACCGCCAACCAGACGGCGGCGGCAAGAAGCACAGTGACACACAACATACTTATGACCCCGTCCATCCGCTTCCCGAAGGTCCACCTCCGTCACGCAATCTCATACACGCAAGGCTTTTTTATCACTGTAAAGCAACATATCCTTTCCTACACTACTAAAAAGACCGCCACAGGGACGGTCTATAAATCGAAATCAATCTCTTCTTCAATCTTTCCGGTTACTTCTTCTTCATACACCAGTTGACCTTCAGTAAAATCTTCTTCCCTAACCGCCTTTTCTTCTACCGCCATTATTTCTTGATAACCAGCAGGCATCGTTGGACGAAGCATGATTTCTCTTCGCAACGCCTCAAGTTCTTTGCGCATTTCCCGAATCAGGGCCAAGAGTTCATCTTCCCGGCAGTTTCGACGTTCTCTATATAAATCTTCCTCTACTAAGCGATTTATATAAGCCGGAAGCTCATTTATGTTTTTTGATTTATTATTTAGGATTCGATATACTTCACTGCTCATGAACTTTGTACGAATACTGATTACAGATCGTCTTTCATTAATGACAGATTGTCTTTTACTAATTACGGATCGCCTTTTATTAATTACGGGTCGTCTTTTAGACTTCATAAAATATCATCCTATTGCGCTGTAGCTGTAGCAGTCTCATTTAGGCTAAGGATTTCCAATGCATACAGATTGAGTTTACGTGCATCGGGCAGAAAGATGTGATACTGCTGCTGAATTTCTTCTCCATATTTTTCTGCTATTACTTCTTCAATAAATTTTTGTAGCACCGCTCCATTACCGCCGAGATACACATTTTTATACATCTTCCCTTGTGGTAACGGGAATGTATTCTCTATTTTTGCATTGTATATTTCCGCGTAGTTACGCAGAGATTCATGAATCACCTTTGTAAGGTCAGTAGTTTTCCCGCTCTTTCCATCTAGTAACCTCATTTCAGATTTATCGATGTTCTCATAAATGAATTTCTCTAAAGAACGAACATCCGGGAAAAACTCCAGCAGCTTTTCGGTTCTTAACTTCTCGATATGCTTCAGATAAGAAATGTCTGTAAGAGACTGCAGCGCATCCCTGTTTTTCGGTGCCTTCAATCCAGCGGGAAGAAATGCCAAATCACAGGTTCCTGCCCCGATGTCGTGCATAAGGGTATCAAAATCATTAAACTGATTTGCCAGATCATTGTTTTCCAGCCTGAAGTTTTTCTTAATTGCCCACCTGGCATCGGCACCCTCGATCCGGCATTTCGATGTAGCTACTTTAATTGATAAAGTACGCTCAGCTCCTGGAGTAAAGATCGTCACGTTATGTTCACCACGGAAGCGTGCAGCCATCTGCTCCTGCATATCTGAAAATTTATCTGCTTTTTTCAACAGCCAAATCGGAAGCATGGTTGAGAAATAATCAATCTCAACGTTACTCTGATCCGGACTTTCTGCATGAAGAACATGATAGTAGGCAACACCGGCTAAGAAACAGATGTAAGGAATTTCTGACTCGACTTTATTATGTAGTTTAGCGATATGCTTGTTACCTAACTGATGGTTTTCTGCTGCCTCCCCGATTAAGAAGAAACGTTCCCGATCATCAATAACGGATGAGATAAGAACATTTTTCAGAAACTCCTTCGGATCATCAATTCTTGATGTAAAATGAGCATTCGCTTCCTTCACGCTAAGCTCTACCACGTTAGTTGTTAGCTCGAAATAATAACCGTTCACCATAAATTGTTCAATGGAATTTCCGGAATCCTTATTGAACCTTTTAATCTTAAAAACGCTCATATTGTCCTCCTTTGGATGGTTTCTTCCTCTGTTAACATCCGTACCAAAACCTTGCTTTTGGGATAACCCGCTTGTTAACCGTATAGCCCCGGAATAAGCAGGACTCATCATTGACTCTGTTCTTTTTTTGTCAGCATTTTTCGGCTTCCAAGGAATTAACGTACTTCTATTCGCTTTCCTCTTTCTTTTTCGCATTTTTTTACCCCCTTTACTGCTTACCCCCTTAAACAATTCTCTATAGTACTTAATAATATGACTGCCATACATGTATTGAGACTTTCAAATCAAAATTTGTATAAAGAATTTAAAATAAAAAAACCTTGAATTCTAAAAAGGGTTTAGAATTCAAGGTTTTTTAGATTTTAAAGCAAGCACGTGCTACTTTTCGATCTCCCGATCCGGAAATGCTTCTTTCATGTTTTTCCACACCCCGCGCCCGGCTTCACGCGCTTCCGTCTGCCATTCGCGAATCGCATCAACGTATTTTACATTGGGCGGGAATGTCGCCAGCCGGGCCAATCCGCTGCGTACCAGTGTTCCATTAAAGAACTCGCCTTTGCCGTCATTCACATCCACATATACATAACGCAGCCAGCGCCCGTAACGATCATTGGGCTGTACGTCCTTCTCCAACCAGATTTCTTTGCCTTCCAAGCGCTGTGTCGTATATTCTTTCGCTTCTTCACCGAGATATCCCTTCGGACGGTTCGGCGCCTTCGATTCCGGTGTGTCAACAAGAATAAGGCGAACTTTGTAGTCTTTGCCTCTTACTTTCGCTACAATCGTATCACCGTCCACCACCCTTGTGACGGTCGCCTTCTGCAACTTCTTTCCCTTTATCTCTACCACCGCTTTCACTTCCTGCCCGTTATCGGGCGGTGCCGCGGCACAGGCAGCCAGCAGCCATACGCCAAGCAAAACCACTATCATCCATCCGATTCTTTGTTTCATTCTCGCATACCACCATTTCTGTCCTTGTTTCCTTGTATTAATTATGAATCTATATCCTCATTTTATAATAATTGTTTCTTTTCGCTTACTCACATGGCAATTATCATAAAATCCGATGAGCATTTTCATAATTTTCAGTTTAAAAAGGTGGTTATCGATTGTATAGTATACATAGCACTTATTTAAAGGAGATAACAGAACATTATGCAAACAAAAAGCTTACATTACGGATGGATTATCGTAGCCATCGCCTTCTTCGCCCTGCTGGTCGGCGCCGGAATCCGCTCTACGCCCGGGGTTTTGATGGTTCCGCTTGAACAGGAATTCGGATGGGAGCGTACAGTCGTTTCGCTCGCATTAGCCATTAACTTGCTGTTATACGGATTGTTCGGTCCGTTCGCCGCCGCCTTTATGAACCGGTTTGGCATCCGTCAAGTCACCTCTTTCGCTTTATTACTGCTTGCTGCAGGCACTTTTCTGACTACGCAGATGAAGTCTGCCTGGCAGTTATATCTTCTCTGGGGTGTCATCGTAGGCATCGGCAGCGGATGTACGGTCGTGCTTAGCGCTATGGTGGCTACCCGCTGGTTTGTGAAGCGGCGCGGGTTGGTCGTAGGCATACTGACCGCGAGCGGGGCTACGGGTCAGCTTATCTTTTTGCCTATTCTGGCCCAACTGGTCACTTCCGAAGGCTGGCGGACAGCCACCTGGATGATTTCTATTGTATCGGTCATCATGTTTGTTATTATCGCTTTCTTTATGCGCAATTACCCATCGGATAAAGGACTGGCCCCATATGGGGGAACGGAGGACATCACAGAGATTCCGCAAAATCAAAGCAATCCTTTTGCCAGCGCTGTAGACGGCTTGCGGACAGCGATTCGCTCACGGGATTTCTGGCTTCTGGCGGGTAGCTTCTTCGTATGCGGCTTCTCCACCAACGGGCTCATCGGTACGCACTTTATTCCCGCCTGCATCGAGCACGGTATCCCGGAAGTGAAAGCCGCCAGTATGCTTGCCCTTATCGGTATATTCGATATTATCGGAACGACCGTCTCCGGCTGGCTTTCCGACCGCTTTAACAATCGCTGGCTGCTTTTCTGGTATTACGGATTACGAGGGCTGTCCCTGCTGTTTCTGCCCTCTGCTTTGGACTCCGCCCATTTGAGCTTATGGTTCTTCATCGTCTTTTACGGTTTGGACTGGGTAGCCACTGTGCCGCCGACCGTTCGTCTAACTACGGATATTTTCGGCAAGGAAAACGCCGGCATCATGTTCGGATGGATTATGGCTTCCCATCAGATTGGCGCCGCCTTTGCCGCTTATGGCGGAGGATTCCTCCATTATTTATTTAACAGCTACTTCTTTACGTTTATCCTGGCAGGGATTTTCTGCTTCCTGGCAGCCGGTATTGTCATGAGGATCGGTAAAACGGCAAAACCGTATGTAGAAAAAGTAATAGTGAAATGAGCATAATCATAAGAAAAACCTGCGGGGCGTGTGTCGGCCGCTGCTTTTTCCGTTTTGCCTCCTAGTGGAATAAGCACGAGCGGCAACGCCCGCGAGTTTTTCTCATCTTATCTTTCTGGCGAACTTGATTTTGCGATCTTTTTAATTTCAACCCGCTTGATTTGCAATCCATCCGTTTCACGGACGGTGAACTCCCAATTTTCCACTTCGACTTTCTGGCCTTCTTCGATGCTTGGAACCTGAGTGGCAACCCAACCGCCAACAGTGTCAAATTCCGGGTCGGCAGACACCCCCGTTAACTCTTCCACTTCTGTCAACAGCACTTTATTGTCTACAATATAGTGGTTTTCGCCAACCGTTTCTATTGGGGGGCGCTCATTCACATCGAATTCATCCCGGATTTCACCCACGATTTCCTCCAGAATGTCTTCCATAGTCACCAGTCCCGATGTACCGCCGTACTCGTCAATAAGAATCGCCAGAGAACTCCGCTGTTTCTGCATTTTCTTCAAAAGCGTTTCCAGTGGTGTGGCTTCATTCACAAACAGGACCGGACGCATCATTGTTGTAACTTCCAAGTTCGGGTTTTCGAGATACTTCATGAACAGCTCTTTTGTATGGATAATCCCAAGAACATGATCCTTATCTTCCTGGACGATTGGATAACGGGTAAACCCTTCCTGACGAATCGTCTGGAGATGCTCCTGCAGGCTATTCTCGGCATACAAACATGCCATCTCGGTACGCGGCACCATAATTTCCCGCGCCACCCGCTCATCAAACTTAAAGATGTTGTTCATGTACGTAAATTCCGCCGGGTTAATCTCCCCGCTTTCCAGACTCTGCGCCAGAATGAGGCGAAGCTCTTCCTCCGAGTGCGCATGCTCATGCTCACTGGCCGGCTTCATCCCAAACAGACGGATAAACAGACCCGCGGAGCCGTTCAGTGCCCAAATGAACGGATACATAATTTTATAGAAAGCGATAAGCGGACGGGCTAACCGGAGACTGAGTTCCTCCGCTTTTTGAATGGCCAGCGATTTTGGGGCAAGCTCGCCAAGCACAACGTGCAAAAACGTAATGAATGAGAACGCAAGAATAAATGAAAGCGTATTGGCGAGTTGTTCCGGCACATTGTAGTTGAGGAACAGCGGATGCAGCAGATGGTGAACGGTCGGCTCCCCCAGCCAGCCGAGTCCTAGCGCAGTAATGGTAATGCCAAGCTGGCAGGCCGATAAATAGCCGTCCAAATTGTCGATAATACGCTGTACGGCAATGGCTGACTTGTTTCCTTCCATCGCCAGTTGGTTAATCCGGGTCGGCCGCACCTTAATCACCGCAAACTCGGCGGCAACGAAAAACGCCGTGGCGATAATTAAAACTGCGACCAAACTTAGGTTAATAATACTTTCCATCTACTCCCCGAAGGGTCACCTCCAAAAAATTAAGTATTGATTTACACCTTACTATTTTTGTCTTATTTTATGGCAGACAAACAAAGCTAACATCGTTTTGTACAGCAGCACGTTACACTGATGTTTATTCTTACTATACGGACAAAAAAACAATAAGGTTTCATTGTAATACCCGACCCCTCCGTTTTCTCGCTGTTTGATTCATGTAAGCCTCGAAATAGATTTTGAGTAAATTCCCCTTATCCGGTATAGTATAACTAAACGTCAGGAAGAATTTTTTATATAAAGAAAACAGTAGGCAATCAAATTTAATGCTTTTGCGCTGTTGTTGGTTGAAGTCATTGGGATGTATAGGGGAGGAAAAGAAATGGAAAACAACGACACTCCATTAAAGCACTTTTATTATAAGGAACCAAAAAACAAACGAACAATATGGAAACGGGTATTTTTTATTGGACTCGGAGCATTTCTAGCTGCTTTTGGATTAGAAATGTTTCTTACTCCAAACCGAATAATAACAGGTGGAGTAAACGGGATCTCAGGTATCTTATCTCATATAACAGAGATGCAGATGGGGGTGTTTTTATTTTTCATAAATCTTCCATTTGCTTTTAATCATGGCAAGAGAATAAATCGATCCAGAGCTTTATTAGCTGTGCTGGGTTTGTTTCTCTTATCTGCGGTAACTATCCTTCTCCATCCTTTTCCTCCATTGATTGAAGACCCGCCTCTTGCTGCGTTTTTTGGTAGCCTTATATTGGGTAGCGGAATCGGTCTCATATTCCGCCACTCAGGATTTACAGATGGTGTTCAGCAGGCAGCTATCTTGATAAAGAAACGGGTTTTTCTTTCGATTTCCGAAATTGTTACGCTGTTCAATTTGTTTATTTTGACTATCGCCGGTTTTATATTTGGTTGGGATCAGGCTGTCTATTCGATATTTGGCTACGTAATAACCATGAAGTCCGCTGAATACACGATAAGTAAATTTTATTTACAAAAAGTTGTTTGGATCAAAACCGAACACGTTAAAGGAATAAAGCATGCTATGAAATCGACATTTGGAACTGAGTGTCAGTATCTGTCCCCCGATTTTCCGGAATGTAAACCGGATGAAATTTATATGGTCATACCGGGAAGACTTGAGAAAAAAATTCAAAATTTAGTTTTTGAACTGGACCCTTCGGCTACTTTCATATGTACGCCTTTAGAGCCTTACCTCCATGAAGAAATAGGCAATAGTAGGTTTACATGAAAGCACGATCTTTACCGGTAGCAGTCCAAAATAGAAGAATACAATACAAAAAAATCAATCAGAAAAAACTGATTGATTTTTTTGTACACCGCATATATTAAAGAAAGGAACATAGAAATACTATTCGTCTACTCATTCCTTCATTTTTTTCCACTGTTAGGCTTTTCTTTTTCCCATTTGAAAATTTTATTTAACATTTGATATATACGTTTTGATTCTTTTGTCATTAGTGGTCCAATTATGGCCAGGATAAGCACATAAAGCGCAGTGAAAGGCTTTAAGATAGGCATTAATCCTCCTGCGAGCCCCAAATTGGCCACAATGATTGAAAATTCGCCTCTAGAAACGATGGTTAAACCTATATTAGCAGAAGCTTTATAGGACAACCCGGCTTTTCTTCCTGAGATCATACCAGCGACAAAATTACCGATAATGGTGAGCAATACAGCACCTAATGCTAACCAAATCGCCCCGGCTAGTGAAAAAGGATCGATACTTAATCCAAAGCTGAAGAAAAATATTGCACCAAAGAAATCCCTAAAGGGAACAACCAGATGTTCAATACGGTCCCGTTGCTCCGTTTCAGAAAAGACTAACCCTAATAACAAAGCACCAATCGCTTCAGCTACATGGATGGTCTCGGAAAATCCAGCGACCAAAAATAAAGAAGCAAATATCACGAGAATGAAAGTTTCATTCGAGCGTATGTCTAACCATTTGTTCAAAAGAGGAGCACCTTTTCGTGCAATAACGAGAAATAGGAGCATATATCCGATAGAAATAAGAACAGAGCCTATCGTACCTATCACAGAAGTAGACCCACCCAGCAAAAGACCTGACATGACGGTTAAAAATAGCGCCAGAAATATATCATCGAACAGAATGATACCTAGAATCAACTCTGTTTCGGGATTTGCCGTTCTTTTTAAGTCAACAAGCACTTTAGCTACAATGGCACTGGAAGAAACACTGAGTAGTCCCGCAATAATTAATGTCTCCATCCATGGCATTCCAGAAATAAACCCAAATAGGAGACCTAAAATAAAATTCATGGTCACATAGATGCTTCCACCTACTACAATGGATCGTCCTGATCTGATTAATTTACCAACAGAGAACTCCAGTCCTAAATAGAACAACAAAAAGAGGACTCCAATTCGACCTAAAAACTCAATAATCTCGTAACTTTCAATAAATTGGAGATTAATGATTCCAATGGTTGGAGCATGTGGTCCAACCATCATCCCAAGCAGGATAAAAAAAGGAATGACTGAGAATTTTAGCTTTCCGGCAAGTAAAGCTGCAATGGCCACCAATATAAGTGCAGTCCCGACCTCGAACACTAAATGATTGGTCATCGTTTATGATGTTTCTCCCTTCTGTAATAATTCTGCGATTAGTTTTTTCAATGGCTTTCTTTCACCAGAAATAACTAAGGTATCACCTTCTTCAATAACAGCCTCCGGACCTGGATTAAGCAATTTTTTATGGTTCTTTTTAATAATTGCAATTATGTTTACGCTGTATATTTTTCTTATATCTAGATCTCCGATAGACTTATTGACAGCTTTAGCATTTTCTTCAACTTTAAACCATTCAATAACCAAATCATCAAAGGCAATTTCAATGGTTTCAAGCGCTTTCGGCTTATAGATCATACCACCAAGAATAGCAGCAATCTGCCGGGATTCAGCGTCATTTAATGTAATATTCGATAGCGATTCCTCGTGATCGTCTTTGTCAAAGTGATATATCTCTCTTCTTCCGTCGTCATGGATAACGATAACAAGCTTTTCTTTGCCTTTTGTTTCAATATCAAATTTTCTCCCAATACCCGGTAATTCTGATTCCTTAATATTTAGCATGAAATAAACCTCCTTGGCTTATGATTTGTTATTCTCCTTACATTTTAAAAATCGATATTGTTCGTATACATTCATTGTTTATCTTCTGAAATAGATTCTTCGTTATCTTGCAAAGCAACTACACTTGCCTTTGTGATAAATACCTTCCCATTTTCCACTATGAAAGCAACGTGATCCCCGTCATCTAAATGTAATCGATTGCGTATAGCTTTAGGAATAGTCACTTGCCCTTTAGAACTAATTCTGGATACCTCCATATAAAATTCACCTTTCTTGAATTCTTTACATCCCTACATTTATTGTATCATAAGTAAACAAAATTATTCAAACGATCAGATTAATAACATTCGATATAAATTCTCGTTAAAGAAATTTTGAGAGCAGAAAAGCCGGTTTCCCACACTAAGGAATCCCCGGCTTTTTAAAACTTTTATTGATAAAAGTATAGTTCTATTTAACGCCCTGTTCTATTTCTTTAACCATTTCAGAAACAGAAACCAATCCACCTCCTGAGAGGTACCAGAAGTTAGGATCTAGATACACAATATTGCCATCTTTAAATGCTTTTGTATTCTTTACTAAGTCATTTTCCACCACCTGCTTTGCAGATGATTGGCCACCTACAACTGCTCCTCTGTCAATGACAAAGAGATAATCAGGATTCTTTTCAACGATATATTCGAAAGAAATACTTTGCCCATGAGTCGAT
>Ga0310821_100798_pt1 | contig 12871 bp, 16 predicted proteins | sample P4_ome_FD_201300 | JGI IMG/M metagenome (GOLD analysis project Ga0310821, IMG submission 201300) | Sorghum-adapted microbial communities from Joint BioEnergy Institute, Emeryville, California, United States - P4_Day56_Rep1 | ecosystem: Engineered > Bioreactor > SSF (Solid state fermentation) >... | reverse complement strand
TGAATGACGATCTCGAATGTCTTCCATTTCTCTTCCGTTGCGCCCAATAATTCTGCCGTCAGAATCATATGACCGGTAGACGATACCGGCAAGAATTCGGTAAGGCCTTCTACGATACCGAGAATAATCGCAATGATATATTGTTCCATATTATCCTCCAAACCCACCTCCAATTTTTAAGCAGCCTGTTCACCAGAGAATATTATATAATTAGACCGATAAGGTCACCACCTTTTTTTGAAAAATAAGCGTTTTTATAGAAGTCGAAACTAGGCATATAAGGGGAGTTACGGAATGAAATACATAACAAATCGGTCAACAGACCCACGTTACAATCTGGCGCTTGAGGAATATGCGGTGAAATATTAAACCAAGTTATCTGACATACAAAGAAGCTATCCCCGCCAGGCCAGGATAGCTTCTTTAGTTATAGTGTAGGAAAGCATATGTTGCTTTACAGTGATAAAGCAACATATGCTTTCCCTCCATCCGTAAACCAGGAAAAACTCGCGAGGCGTGTGCCGACCGTTGCTTTTTCCGTGTGGAGCGTGGGACCCGAAGGGAGAAAAAGACCGGCAACTGTCTCCCTCTTCGAGCTACCCGGATGTTTTGCCGGTCCGACCGAAGGGTCACAAAGCGACCGTTTGTCTTCGATGTGGAAAAAGGACGAGCGGCAACGTCCGCGAGTTTTTCTCATATTAGTGTGGATGAGCTTTTAACGGGACGGGTTTAAAAATTCACGAATAATACCGACGAGCTTATTCGTCCCTTCATACATGCTCATATGTCCGACATTCGATAGGGTTTCGGACGTAACCAGCCCCTGCTCGACAGAGAATGTCTTATCCGGCGAAATCAGCTGATCATCTGCGCCGGCGACGAGAAGCACGGGCAGATTCCGCATCCGGCAGGCCGGTAGAGTGAATAAGTCCGAACGCTTTTAGCCGCTCTGAGTATTTCTCGGCGAACGCAAGCGTCACATAACCGCCTAGCGAATGACCCAATAGTGTTGCTTCGGAAATGTCCAGTGCGTCCAACATCTGCTTAATGTCTTCTGCGAACAGGTCCATTGAATACGTACCCACGGAAACGGCACTGTCCCCGTGGCCGCGTAAGTCGGGAGCAAGGACCCGGTAGTCTCTCTCAAGCTCGGGAATGATATATTCCCAATACGCCGAACTGCCGCAGAAACCATGCAGCAGAACGACCGCTTCACCCTGGCCTTGTTCCTGATACGCAAGTTCGATTCCGTTTGCCTGGCACGTCTTTTTCATGATGCTCTCCGCCTTGTGCTATTCTTTGCTTCGATACAGTTGACGAAAGGTGGCGGTTGCCGTAACCACCAGATCGCTGCGGTCGTTGCGTACGTCGCAGGCCATCTGCCAGATGTCCTGTGCCTGATTGACGACGCGGGCCGTGGCGATGAGCTTCTTGCCGGTACCGGCTTTGTGGTAGTTGACGTTCATATCCAGCGTGACGAACTTGTCCCTTGGCGAGATGCGGAGCTCCAGCATCCAGCCCATTGCCATGTCGGCCAGCGTGGCGGTGATTCCCCCGTATACGATGCGGTACGGATTCAGCACCTCGCGGCCAATCGGCATCGAGCAGACAAATTCATTGTCGTTCTGGCTTTCTTCTTCCACTACACCGAGAAAATTTCCGAGAAAAGGATAGTGGTTCTCTTTCATGCTGTTAAGCGCATTCACGGTACGGGCGACCGCTTTTAGGTCCCGCTCCGACATCGCTTCAATCTGTTCAAGTATGTCTTGCTTCGTCATGGTTTCTTCCCCTATTCTTTCCGAGTCTGATCGTTATATCCCTTCCTCCATATGTTCCATACCCAGTAACAGGATGTCATGAACATGGTCGTCGGCCAGGGAGTAAAAAACGGTAGTGCCCGCTTTTTTCGTTTTTGCCACGCCCAGCGTCCGCATCAGGCGGAGATGGTGGGACGCATTAGCGACGGAGATGTCAAGCAGTCTTGCAATATCGTGCACGCAAAGCTCTTCATGGCGGGTCAGCAGATAGGCAATCTTCACACGGTTTATGTCTGCAAGGCCCTTGAACCAGCCTGCCAACTTTTCGACAGGCTTGGTGGCAAGTGCCTCGCGCAGTACCGCCTCGGTCGTAGAAGAGAGATGGCACGCTTCGCTAGTGTCGGTGGTCTTCTTCATCGCACATGTCTCCTTTCCGGCACATATCCGGATCTTCGATTTGGATAGTAGTATGGGCGATGTGGAACTTCTCTTTGAACATATGATTGGCTGCACGCAGTACATCGCCAGACTGTGAGGGATTCTGCACAACAATGTGACAGCTCAGTGAAGGAAAACCGGATGTGACGGTCCAGACGTGCAGATCATGCACAGCGGTCACACCTTCAATGGTGAGCACGGATTTACGGATTTTATCAATATCCATACCATCAGGAACGCCCTCCATCAGGACATTCACAGAGTCGCGGATCACGCGCCATCCTGAAATAAGCACCAGCACCGCGACAATAACACTCGCAATCGGATCGGCAATCGTCCAGCCGAACTGCCAGATAAGCAGTGCCGCGACAATTGCGCCTACAGATCCCAGCATATCCCCGAGTACATGCAGAAATGCACTGCGCACGTTCAGGTTGTCGGACGTATCGCCCCCGCGCATCAGGATCCAAGCCGCGACGATATTGACCAGCAGGCCAAGCACCGCGATTAGCATCATTTGTCCGCTGGCGACCGCTTCAGGAATAAAGAAACGGTGGTACGCTTCTACAAAAATATAGACGGAAATAACGGCCAGCGTTATGCCGTTTAGCAGAGCGGCGAGAATTTCAGTCCGCTTGTAGCCGTATGTTTTGGTGGACGTGGCCGGTTTGCCGGCGAGCCACATGGCGAGCACGCTCAAGAAAAGCGAGGCGGAGTCGCTCAGCATATGACCGGCATCCGATAGGAGCGCGAGACTGTTGCTGAGAATACCTCCGATAAATTCTACGATCATAAAGCCGGTAATCAACAGAAACGCGATAAATAACGATTTACGATTGGCGTTTTCGCCATGGTGATGATGGTGTCCATGCCCGTGGTGATGCGCATGACCATGATGGTGATGGTGTCCGCCCATGAAAGGTTCCTCCCTGTATGATTGATACTTCCAGTGTATGCGGACGAAAGATTAAATTCAAGTATTCTTTTGAATATTTGTTTACTTGGGCAGACAAAAACCTCCGGTACCACATCCGAAGGCTCCGTGTCGTTATATTTTTCCGCGTCTGCCCGATACGAGGTCGATGATAAACAGCACTCCGGCAATCAGCAGCAAAATGTGAATGAGTCCACCGGCTACCCTGAATAGAAAACCGATGAACCAAAGTGCGAGAATAACCAGAATAATCGTACGCAGAATTCCCATATTTCATCGCTCCTTATATTGGTTGGAGATGCAAACTGTCTATCGCTTGTAGGCTTATCTTACCCCTGGATCCGATAAAATAAACGAGCCCGCCGTCTGCTTGCCGCAAACGGTGGGCCACCATGGATTAGAGCTGTCCATTTTTTCTGCGCTTGGCTTTAAGCATGAAGCCAAATCCGATGATGAGAATGGCACCTATCAAAAAGATGCCTGCCATAAGGCCGCTGCGTTCCCCAACCGAAATTCCGACGCCGACAAAGCATACGACGCCCAGAATCGCAAGCAGGAGTGATTGCTTCTGATGCTTGGTCATCCGTTTTTCACCTCAAAGTCGATTATACTACATTTATGTAGTGATCGCTTACGCTCAAGTATCAAGAAGCGCCACTTTCTTTCCTAGCTCTTCTGCCGTTTTTGCAAGTGCTAGATAATCTGATTCATCGATCGGCTGTGACGGCTGTGTCATCACCGTAATGTTTCCTATTAGTTCTTTGTTTACCCGCATAGGAATTTGGATAATGGAGAGACGGGCCAATGAGACAGGTTCTGGCTCATTGGACGCGGCTTTCAATACCATATTCGTTCCTTCTTTGATGTAGACGCCGATCCAATCGAAATAGGGGACACGCTTGAAGTTGGAGATAAGCTGTGTATAAATTTCATCGAGATTGCTGCTTCGATGAATCACCACAAGCGTCTCCAACGAAGCTATGGCTGTTGAAGTCGCCATATGAATTCCTCCATATAGATACTGTACTATGTTTGTCTTGACTATTGTAACAGATTTATGAGCGAAGACAGGGTAGTAAGTTTAGGAAATCGTACGGGAATCCTCACCATTTTAATGGCGAGTAATTCACGAAGTTGAGCCTGTGTCTATTAAAGAACGGCAAGCGCACAAACATGGAGATCCGGTAAACAGTCGTGGTTTTTCGTCTTTTTTGCTTTATTGGCTTGAAGTAAGATAGTATGGAAGATATATTTTTTCTGTGAAAATCATGAGAAAAGAAGGAGAGAAAGAGGAAATGAGATCCAGGGAAGAAAAAGGCCTTCGCCTTTTTCTACATTAAAATCCTCTCCTCATTCTTTCCTCTCTTTTCCTTCGTACCACAAGAGTCAGCCGCCCTTCCCACGATTTTCATGTCGGGGTTGCGGCTGAAGCGCCATGGTGGTTTTTTTGATATGCTGGCATTCCGTATATGTTAAGAAAAGGTGAAAAACTTAATGAAAAACAGATCAAAATCCCAAAAACGCGATGTCCGATTGAATATTGGACAGGAAATTCTGCTGACCATAAAGCGCATTGGCATCAACGGAGAAGGCATCGGCTACTACAAGCGCAAAGCAGTGTTTGTACCGGGTGCGCTTCCCGATGAAGTCGTAGAAGTTAAAATTACGAATGTACAGCCTTCGTTTGCCGAAGGAAAAGTAAAAAAAATAAAGCAGGCATCCGAATTGCGCCAGACGCCCCCCTGCCCGGTATATGAACAATGCGGTGGCTGCCAAATGCAGCACATGACATATGAAGGACAGCTGCGGGCCAAGGAAGACATCGTGCGCAGCGCGTTCGAGAAATATACCGATATCGGCGAGCTTCCGCTGCGCCCTATCCTTGGCATGGATGATCCGTGGAGCTACCGCAACAAGGCCCAGCTCCAGGCCGGCATGAAGGATGGCCGTATGATTACCGGCCTGTACGCGCCGGACAGCCACCAGCTGATTGATATTGGCGACTGTCCGATTCAGCATCCGGAGACGAACCGGATGATTGCGGCCGCGCGGGACGTGCTCGAAAAGCTTAACATTCCCGTCTATAACGAGCGAAAACGGACCGGCATCATCCGTACGATTGTCGCGCGCGTCGGGTTTGAAACAGGCGAGATGCAGCTTATCCTCGTCACAGCGGAGGAGAAGTTGCCGCGCAAGAAGGAGATTATCACCGAACTGCGCATGCGCCTTCCGGAACTTACAAGCATTAACCAGAACATCAATACACAGAAAACATCGCTTATCTTCGGGGATAAAACAATAACACTATGGGGCAAAGACACAATTGACGAATCGCTCGGTGACGTTAAATTCTCGCTGTCGCCGCGCGCGTTCTTCCAGTTGAATCCGTCCCAGACGGTCAAGCTGTACGGCGCGGCCAAAGAAGCGGCCGGCCTGACAGGTTCGGAAATGGTAGTGGATGCCTACTGCGGCGTTGGAACGATTGCGCTCTGGCTGGCTCCCGATGCGAAGCGGGTGCGCGGTATCGAAGTGATTCCGGAAGCAATCGAGGACGCGAAGCGGAACGCGGAGAAGAGCGGCATTACAAATGCCGAATTCTATGTGGGCAAGGCGGAAGAGTTGCTGCCGAAATGGGTAAAGCAGGGCGAGCGCCCGGATGTTGTCGTCGTAGATCCGCCGCGCGTGGGTTGTGATAAGGCGCTGCTGGATGCGGTACTGAAAGCAAAGCCGAAGCGGTTCGTATACGTATCCTGTAACCCATCGACTTTGGCCCGCGATGTGGCGCATTTGCTGAAAACATATCGACTGGAATGGGTGCAGCCGGTGGATATGTTTCCACACACTTCACATGTGGAGTGTGTAATATTGATGGTCAGAAAGGGAGCCTAACTTGCGGCTCCCTTTTGCATTGGATTTTTGAAGTTGTAGTGGATGGTGATTTGTCCGTCCGCCGACACCTCCACACGGTCTATAAGCCTGTGCAAGACGTGTCGAAGCGTTTCCTCGTTATCGAATTGAAAGTTGATAAAGCGACGAATTTCAGCTTGAAAAGCGTGTATGTTTGTTTCTGTGTCAACCTCTTTCGAAAGTGTATCCTCTAATGTGCGCTTTTGCTGTTCCAAATTGGATTGTTCGTTGTTGATAAGCTGATACTGCTCTTCATAATCGCGTTGAGTGATGACTTGGCGGGTGAGCAAACGGAGCAGTTCCCTTTTCTCTGTTTGCAGGGAATGAATTTCCCGTTCTACCCTTTTTAATTCTTCCATAGCCCCAAGCTTCTTTGTCCCCGCCCTTTTCAAGGCTATATCCAGCAATGCCTTCATGTTTAGAGAATTGGTCGCTAAATCTCGCAAATCAGCCAGTACCTTGTCCTTTAGGTCTGCATGTTTGATGTAATGGGACTGGCATTTTTGCTTGCCGTTTTTCTGGTATGTAGCACAGACATAGCCTTTTCGGTCGTTTTTGTAGTTCATCCCCGCGCCGCAATCCGCACAAAATGCCAAACGTGCAAAAAGCGCCTTTTTCCCGCGACCTCTAAAGATTTTCTCTCCCCTTTTACTGATCTTTTCCTGTACTTCTTGAAACTCTTCCCGCGAAATGATGGCGGGGTGGGCGTCAGGAATGACAATCCATTCATCCTGTTTATTCTGTAGCCGCTTTTTGTAGCCTTTCTTCTGCAAAAATATTTTGTCTTTCCCGTCAGTCTTGGAACGCCCTTGTACCAAGTCACCCGTATAGTGAGGATTGGTCAGAATCAATTTCACGGTTGAGTATTGCCATTTGTCGCCTGCATTTTTTGCTCCAGCTACCGCCCGCGCGGTGGGGATTTTCTTAGCGGTCAGGTAATTGGCTATCTTCTGCATGCCCCATCCTTCCCGTAAATACAGATCAAAAATAAGTCGGACGGTTTGTGAGTGAATCGGATGAAGCTCCAGCTTGCCCTTCACTTTTTCATAACCATACGGAGGGAGACTGCCGTGAAATTTGCCTTCCCGAGACTTTACGGAAATCCCAAATTTCACACGTTTAGAAATGGTGTCGCTTTCCTGTTGGGCAAGCGCTGAATAGATTGCCAATTTGAATTCCGCTCCATCGTCAAATGAATCGAAATTGTCCTCAACAGACATCACCCGAATACCATAACTCATGAGTTGTCTTACCAAGGTAATCGAGTCAACGGTATCTCTTGCCCACCTTGATACGGATTTGATGAGTACAATCTCAAATTTTCGTTGCTCCGCGTCCTTCAACAATTTTTGCAGTTCTACACGTTTGACCGTACTTGTGCCGCTTTTGCCTTCATCCGCATAGGTTTTGACCAATTCCCAGCCTTTTTCCCTTATGAAGTTTTCAAAGAACGTCAGTTGATTTTCCAGACTGTCCAATTGACTTTTCATCTCCGTGCTGACACGGGCATAAACTGCACACTTCATATGTAGCCCCTCCTACGAGCCTCATACGAAACGTGCTACCAACAATCCAGTTTGATTTTAGCGCTGGATTTTTCGTTTGTGACTTCGTATTAGGCTGTCAGAGGGATGTCCACAGTTTGAAGCTGGTTCTTTTGGTGATTCACCCCGCCCGATGCCTAGAAAAAGCAACTTTTCGGATGGCGAGCGGGGTGGCTAGGAAACTTCCCTTTGAAAAATTCTGTGAAATCTGTTGCGGAGGGAAAATAGAATGACACAAAGAGTGTTTAGTGGTGAGCAAACATTGCAGGAAATTATGGAGTTATTGATTTGTACGATTTTTGAAGTTCACCAAAGTTCAGAAACGGATTGATTGTGAAAAGATGATTTATTCTGTTGGATTAATCGCATCTGACTTCGTATAAGGCTTATGGAGGACAATCATGCAACAACTTGTTAAAAACTCAATATAGCTTTTCACGTGGTTTTTCGGTAGCACACGTTAAAGAACCGGCCCGATCATCATCGGTGTATCGTGCGTTAGAGGCACATTGCCTTTTCCCAGATACCACTCAAATGAGTGGCCCCGTCGTAGTGCCTAATTGGCAGGGAATCTTGACAGAGTGATGGAATGAAGCCATCCACGCAGTAAAGCTACACCTGGGTGCGTCTGATGTCTCGTAGGCTCTGGAAACCTCATCCTCACATAGCCTAGTTCATTCCCCTATTTTCAAGGGGGAATGCTCTGTGTTCCTATCTTCACATAGCCCCCCGCCTCCTCTCCAAAAATCTAATTGTTGAATTTGACATAGCTTCAACTTCTCTATTTCCCTCAAATGATGGTGTGTGTTGCAGATATCTGACTTTTCACTCTGAAAATAACACAATAATTCGCTATAATTAGAATATATAAGCATATCTAGGAAAGGAAGATTTGGGGTTGAAAATAAATGTGTTTTATTCTTGGCAATCAGATTTGCCTAATAATTCAAACAGAAGTTTTATTAACGACGCGATTAAGAAAGCTATAAATAAATTGTCATATGAAATTAAAGTTTTTGCAGAATATGATAGAGATACGTTAGGGACAACTGGTTCGCCAGATATATCTGATACGATTTTTACAAAAATTAATAAGAGTGATATTTTCATATGCGATATATCCATCATAAATAAAGACTATCCAGGAAGAAAAACACCGAATCCTAATGTTCTTGTCGAATTAGGTTATGCTGCTAAGGCTTTAGGATGGGAAAAAGTTATATGTCTCTTTAATAAAAAATACGGTGAATTAACTGATGTGCCATTTGATATAAATCATAGGAGAATTTTGGTTTATGATTCCGATAAAGCAAATGAAAAACAAAGAGTGTCAGAAATTTTCTTCAAAAATATATCGGAAATGTTCTCTAAAGGTGTTCTATTTAATCCTTTAAGAGATTATGTTAAAGGGAAAATTGATTATTGTTTTCTTGAAGTGTTAAAGCATATAAGTACAATCGTGTATGATACATATAGTATGTCCGACTCATTAAGAAAAGTTACGGACCTATTAAATTTAGAGAAAAATAAGCTGTTCGATTTGCTTACCAAGAGAGAGAGTATTCTTGGTTTTTTCGCATATAAAAACTTAAAAGATGTTCAGGAAAAGTTAATAGAGCTTTTCAATACGATTAACTCATCTTCAAATTATCCAACAGATTGGGCAGTTACCATTTTAAGTCTAAATGATTGGATTAGAAGTTTCCAATGGCATATTTCGTTTAGAAGAGACAACCCCATTTTTATTAAAACACTAAATCCTATAAGAAAATTTGGTGTTATTTCTGCGGGAAATATGAACAAATCTAATAGGCCTGACTCATATATCCTTTTACATATGATTGATAATGAACAGGGCAAGGTATTAAATGTGGGAACAATGATACGGGTTGAAAGGGAAATTTTAGTATCTCCCTTTAAGTTCAACTCTTTAGCTTTAGAACCATTCTGTGAGTGTATATGGAGGGTAATCCAACTAAGTAATAACTGGCTTGATATAACAGGGAGTGAGTTTATACTTGATCCCGAATATTATCATATTGGAGGACCAATATAAATTACGATTTGTTAGATTAAAGTGAGGTGCAAAATAAATAATATGAAAATTAATACAATAAATTCATTTGAGGAATATGTTAATTACACAGAAAAATACAAAAATAAGTTTTATTTCAGAGGACAAGCAAATAAAAACTGGAACATTATTCCTTCCCTTTTTAGAAAACCAGAACTTGTTCATAATGAATATAAAAGCATAATTAAAGAAATGTCAGAAAGTGGATTGGATGCAATATCTAGTGTCTTTAAATTACAACATTACGGGACACCAACAAGAATATGCGATTTAACGATAAGTCCGCTTAGTGCCTTATATTTTTCAACTGAAGATCAGGACCAGGACAGTGAAGATGGTGTTATTTTTATTTTCGATAAAGAAAGAGCAATACCATGCAATAGATATGAACTCGATATCTTTTCTAGAGCTTTAATAACCAGTGATTTGAATCTGAATGCACTTGCAAATGAAGCAGAAGACCTTGAAGAAATAAAATCTATACTCAGAAAAAACTATATTATCCAGTACGACTATCAATTTTCGTATTCAAATCGTAGAGCAATATTACAAGGAGGGACAGCATTATTATTCGGTTTTTCAATTGATGAAGGTTTTATAAATCGGATTGGTGAATGTAAATTAGACGATATAATAGTTGAAAAAATCATTGTGCCATCAGGAATTAAAAATGTAATAAAAAAGAGACTTGCTGAGATAGGGTTTACTAAAGAAATTTTGTATCATAAATTTGAAAACAACTCCTTTCCTAATGATTTTAATGTTATTTGTGAAGATCTTGTATTAAATCAACGAGCATACTTCAACAAAATAAATGCAAAATACAGAGTTGATACTGTACATTTTGACAGGGATAAGCTAGTATTCCAAATTAAAAATATATACCAACAATTGTTTGATACTTATGGTTATAATGCTCGAATATGGACATATTTTTATTATGATGAGAATGACATAGTTGAAGCTAATTGGATATGTAGAACTGAATGGAAAGAGAGTAATCCTTGCAATATTGTATGGAATAATAATTACTTTATAAATAGAATGCGATATATAAACGAACAGATATCACAGAATGAAATACTTGAAAGATATTCTCCTTTAATAGCTGAAGTTAGTTCTTTTTACAATGAAATTTGCGAAATTATTTCTCATGAGGACTACTCTATTTCTTTAATAGTTAATAACTCAACTTTCGCAGAGTGAAATCGGCAAATAAGCCTTGATATAACTAGGAAGGCTGGCTATCCACTGCTGAAGTTGATTTTCGATGATTTTTTTGATTCGGCTGTTCGTCTTTTTCAGGGTATCTTGAAGAAGCTCGACCAACTTCTGGAGTGCGACAGCCCAATCAAGATCCTGTATTTCCTCGCAAAGCTCGTAAAAGAAACCGCCTAGCGTACGGTGGTCGGTGTGACACCGATTCTGCCAAGAGAGGACGATATAACGGGAAAATACAATGGTGGTGTGGCTGATAAGTAAGTCATACGAACGCCCTTGAAACTCTTTTTGGAGACGCAACAGCGACTTGGTGGTCTTGAAGAACACCTCGATATCCCAACGCATTCCGTAAATCCGGACGATTTCTTGTTCAGAAAGGGTACAGTCTGTGCTCAATATGGCGAGCCATTCGCTTTTCTTATTTCGGTTTTGGACAAAGACGATTTTAACCGGCACGCCATTGGCCATGACCGTGTGGATGGATCGAAGAATACCGTGTTTCCGTCCGGTCGGTTGTGCACATCGGTACAGTTGCTTTAATGATACAAACTGCCCATCCACGACATAACGCTGGTTCGTCGTTTTGACCATGCCGATCACGTCAAGACCTTGTTCGACAACGGATCGAATAAGGGGCGGTTGCGTGAACCATGTATCCATCAGCACATAGCTCGCTTGAATGCCCGCGGAAATGGCACGTTGAAGCATCGCCGGAATGAGTTGCGGTGCGGGTTGCAATGCCTCCATACGGCGCTTGTATCCGGATGTTCGTTTGTCGATCTTTTTGGAAATACCGTTAATCTGAGCATTTGTGGAACTCAGTAAGGAAAAATCAACCGGCATGAATGAATGACCATCTGACCAGCCGAGTGTAAGCATACGAAAGCCTTTGTAGAAACGCTTTTTGAGCGATGAATGATCGACACAGCGCGCAAGAAGCTCGACTTTTTTACTTCGATTTCGATCAAACATGGAATCATCGATGATGAACACGCGGACTCGTTTGGAGTCCGTAAGCGTGCTCACTTTTTGAATAGTAGCCGCGCTGAAAGTCAATAAAAACCGACGCCAAGCGAACTTGGAATGGTTTAAAAAGCGATACACCGCATCCTTCGCCGGTAACGCATCCGATTTTTTAGAATCTAATAACCGCCACCAGTTTTTGTGTCGGAAAATGAGACAAAACACGAGCTGAAACAAATACGAACAGGTGAACCCTAGATTCTTTTGGATGTTGGCGTTTCGCAAGTGTTTAAGAATTTCTAACTCTTTAAAAACCGCGTTCAGTTCATTTGGCAGTTGATTGTTTTGTTCCTTTTGTTCTATCATATGGAAGACACCTCTTCTATGTGGTAGTGATTTTTGGACAATCTCACTGTACCACAGAACGAGGTGTTTTTTCTTTCAAAATGTGTTTTGTCAAGGAACAAAATGAAATAGCCATGACATCAGTCATTTCAACTAAGCAGAAGGATATCCATGTGCGAAAGTTGAGTTGTTAAGTTAAAATACATAAACTTATGAAGAGAGGAGGAGAAATCATGGAGAAACTACAGGTTCAAGGAATGCAAGAACTAACCGACCGCGAAATGGCAAAAATCGATGCTGGTTGGGCTTGGGTTATTCCAGCAGCAAGAGTTGTTGTATCTGTAGCAAGATCTGCATGGCCTTATTTTACAGGCGGCATGTCAGCAGGAGCAGCAGCTGCATGGGGATATAACAAGTATCGTGGAAAATAATTAGTTAAAGGGGAGGAAAAACATGGAGAAACTACAGGTTCAAGGAATGCAAGAATTAACCGACCGCGAAATGGCGAAAATCGATGGTGGCTTCATCGGTTTTGCCATTGCAGTAGGAAGAGGCATTGCCTACGCATCTCGCATCCCAGCTGTACGTAGTGCTGCTGTAAAGGTTGTAAGATGGGGTGCTGCAGCGGTCGGAGCAAAAATGGGTTGGGATCTTTCGGTTAAGTAGTAAAATGTTTAAATGATTTCAA